>Ga0105046_10016980_pt1 | contig 11160 bp, 5 predicted proteins | sample MAT03_FD_78385 | JGI IMG/M metagenome (GOLD analysis project Ga0105046, IMG submission 78385) | Freshwater microbial communities from Lake Fryxell liftoff mats and glacier meltwater in Antarctica - MAT-03 (megahit assembly) | ecosystem: Environmental > Aquatic > Freshwater > Ice > Liftoff...
AGGTGTGGGCAAGAAAAGGTGAAGGGGGTCGTTTTTGGGGTTCTTTCTCCCCTGGTATGTCCCCAAATTAGGCAAGAAAAGGTGAAGGGGGGCCTTTTTGGGGTTCTTTCTCCCCTGGTATGTCCCCAAATTATTTAAAAAGAATGGAAAAGGACCTGCTGCGCACTCCAATGGAAGTTTCGCTCCCGCCTTCCCATTGGAGACTCTCAGATGGTCACAAGTACGAAAAAGCGTCCTGCCAAAGTTGCCAAAACTTGATTCATTGGAAAGCCAACAGGCCAGATCCAAGACCGGGTGCGCAAGGTCGGACCTGAACACTTCGGCGTCATCTCGGTGGACTGCGCCAATCGGAGTTGTCATTTGGTATACTGATCTGCTTGAGACTCCCAGTCTCGCACAGGGGACTTGCACCCCATAAATTCACGCCCATGACGGGCCTACCCCATGCGTTCAACCGGAGCGATGGGCTAGCATTTTTCAAGTATTAAATCGTTGGCCGTCGCCCGGTTAACATGAATGTTATCCGACTGAATGGCACCGCATTGACGTCGCATCTTCGTGTCCATTGGGCCGTCAACGCATTCGCTATCGTACCACTAATCCCGACAGATCCAGCTTTCGCTGTATTTACCCTTTCAGACGCCCCGACCAACCACCCGTAACAAACATCATGGGAACGCGAAATGGCAAACTGGTACGTTAAAAATAGGGAAGATGAAATTGGGCCTGTCTCGGCTGCCAAGCTAAAGTCAATGGTCAACGAAGGCAAGATTGCTGCTGACACAAACGTACGGAGGGAAGACATGCCAAATTGGGTTTTGGCTCGCAATGTCAAGGGTCTCCTGCCATTATCGCCACCCGCAATTGACAAGCAGCTTAACAACAGTTCACCCCAAACGGCGGGCAGTGAAACGGCACCGTCTCACGAAACTGCTGCAAGTCGCTTGGTTGGAGGAATGAAGACAGCGGCGTTAATTGCGGGCAAAGAGGCACAATTGAAGAAGCTGGAGTGGGACCAAGCTGCTGCCGACGAAGTCGCAGGAGCCAAAGCATATGCTGGAAAACTCGGGGAAGGTGAGAATGCTGCGAAGTTCTCTCGCATGCGAGAAATCGAGAACACCGTGAGTAAATTAAAGCAACCTGAACTTGCTGTTGAGGGAGAGTCGACAAGAGAGAAAGCTGGCCGACTTGGCACCGAAGCCAAGAAGAAAATCCAGATTGAGTCTCTTCTTATGGAGAGAAAGCGCACGATTCGCGCAATAGGTGAGCATTTTCGCGCACTTCCCATCGAAGGCGTCCCCGAAACATTGCACGAAGAAGTCGAACGCGCGAGGAAAGTGCAGGAAAAGCGAGACGCTTTGAGTTCAGAGATTGCTAAGCTTGATAGTCCAATTAAGGGCGTTGTTGAAAAGCTGAAGAAATACTCAAAGGTCGCGATCGCCGCAGGCATCTTACTTATTGGAGGTTTCTTGGCGATCAAGTTTTTCGGCGGGAGCGGCAGCAGCCAAGTTGCTTACCCATCACTTGATATTGGAGGCCCGCAACAAGACGCATTCGCTGCGATGCAACGCGAGGCGGAACTGGAAACCGAGCGAATCCAAGCCGAAATTGCTGCCATTGCAGATCAGACGGAGAGAGAAACTGCGGAACGCAATGCAACGAAAAAAATAGAAGATCAGCAGAGGCAGCTAGAGATTGCGAAGCGCAAAGTAGACGCCGAACGCAAAGCACGGGAGGCAGACGCTGCCGCTGCCGAGAAGAGGAAGCGAGAGATGGCCGATTCGGCAGAACGTAGCATTTCTGCCCAACGGGAGCGAGAGAAACTGTCTGAACGATTGTTCGGCGCGATCACACTGCCGCCAGAAGGCGTGCATCTTTCAAATACATTACGACAAAAACACAACGCGACCGTTGAGCTTAGGGGTAAGGGGTACGACTCGATTTCCGCACTTCATGCTAAGCGAGACTGGTTGGGTCTGATAAACGCAGTCTCAGGTCAAAGTTACACTGAACTCCCAAGTGCGAGTGCGATTGAATCTGCTGCTGAAGGACTCGCGAGCAACAGCTTTCAGATGCTGGTAAAGACACAGTCCGTTTTTGACTCAGGCGATGGTGGCCCAAGCTTGCAACTAATTTCTTTTCCGATTGACTACAGCTACCGCGTCGCCTCTGTGGTCAACTACGCGTGGTCGCGTCATCCCGATGCAATCGGTTACTACACAAGCTGGTCGCCGTCTAGCGGATATTCGATTGTCGTATACGCGAATCAGGACGCCGTCTCGAATTTCATGGGGAAACTAATTTCTCGATACGAAAACAAGAGGTCAGAGGTTCTGGCGCGAGAGCATCTGGGAGAGATCGACAGTTCATCGGCCAGCATCGATTTGACCGCGCTGCGCTCTAAATTCTACGACGAAGCCGTAGCATGGGCGAAGGGCCAGTAATGCGGATCTCAAAGAATTACACCCACCTTACACCCATGAGCGGGTGTATTGCGGTAAGGCACAAAAGATGCGGCGGGCAACCGGTTGCATTGTCAATTACAACACCGCTGCTGTGAAAAGAAAGCTGGACCGGTGAAGTCAGCCGTTTCCGTGAAAACCACGATGGATTTTTGTGACCTTCGCTGCCATACTCCTGAAAACCTCGACCGAGAGATTGCTGTCGGAGTGTTCGCGTACAACCTCGTTCGCTCGTTGATGAATGACGCCGCAGCTGTCTTGGAAATCCATCCGCGCGAAGTCAGTTTTTCTCGTTCGCGAGATGCATGGATGAGCTTCAGCGACAAACTTGAAACGTCCAATGATCTAAAGTGGATCGTCCTCTCGGCCACTTCCCGGTTGGTCCGAGATCGACCGAAGTTCCTTAAGTCCACGCGATTGGACTGAGGCTCTGCGGGGACGATAGCCGGTACAAGTCATATCTCGGTCGATAGCGCGCCAACGGTACGGGTAGTCTCGGCGAGTCTTTGCTCGCCGGGACTGCCTTTCAAACGCCCATTGGACGCAGGAGTTCATGCCTGAAAAATCCATCTCTAAACTGAGGGTGACTTCAAACCTTGATGTTTTCGTTCAAAAATGCCGTTATTTGCTGATGCAAACTCGGTTTTGAGCAGGTTTGTACCCACAGATTCTGCGGAAGAGCCCGAATTCTAAAAAACTAAAAACAGGTAGTTAATTTTGCCTGTTTCCCAAGCCTCATTTGCAATTAGATTGACCGTCATCGGCCATCTTTACTTTTTCTTCAGCGTCGTCATGTAGTCAACGATATCGACCAAGCCTTGTTGATCCACCGTGTGATGGAGATTTTCTGGCATGATCGACTTTTCGCTTTGTTTAACCTCAGCGACATCGGCTTTGTCAAAAGTCCGGTCGATCGCCTCGGCAGTTCTAATCGTTATCAGCGAATCGGTTTCGCTGATCTTTAGGCCGGAGACAACTTGTCCGGATTCCAGCAAGACGACGAAGTTCTCGTAGTTGTGGCTGATGCCAGCGCTTGGGTCGAGAATCGACGTATAAAGCGCTTCGCGAGGAAGCTTCGTACCAATCTCCGAGAGGTCGGGACCGACCTGCTTTCCGAAACCGCTAACGAGATGGCAATTCGAACATGTTCCCTTGGTTCGGAACAACGCCTCACCGTTTGCAACGTCGCCGGTCATCTTCGCAAGCTCATCCACGGGCGGCATTGGCTTGGCGTCCGCTTGAGCAGGCAATGGAAACAGCTTCTCGGCTTGCAAACGAATCGCCTTGTCTTCGCTCTTGGCCAGCAATCCCCCGGTGAGAAGCTTCGTGTCTCTGGGCAATGTTCCAGCCGACGCAAGGGCAAGCAGACTTGAAGCACCAAGATTGTTTTTTGCCAGTCCTCGAATGGCTTCGGAACGCGCGTCATAAGGTTGTTCGCCGTTTGCAACGACTTCGATCAAAAGCTTGATTGCGCGGTCCGTCCCCAGAAGTCCTAATAACTGAACCAGACGTTTCGCCCCATCGCCCGTGTTAGCTTCCATCGTGGCGCGAACCGTATCGGCACCATGAGGCCCTAGCGATAGCAACCTGAGTGCCTCGACGGAACTGCTGTCGTCGCCCGACTGCAGGGCAAGCTCCACCAACGACGATTCGATACCAGACGGGTTGAAACGCTTTACCAACTTTAGGAACTCGGGTGTGCCCTTGCGAGTTGCGATATAGCGGTTCACGGCTGCTTTAATCGCAGGATCGTTCGCATTTTCCGAATCATCCATTCGCTCGATCGCTCGCACGATGACGGCGTCATTCTTCGCCTGAAGATACTTTTTATCGCTTGACGCAAACTTAGCATTCACGATCGCGTCCACCAGCGACTTCGTCCGAACGTTTGCTGGATGAAACTCGAGTGCGCGGAAGAATCGATCGGTCTGCTCTAGTCCGATCGATACATCAGCAATCATTTTTGCGAGAGCATCGGCGGCTTCCGGTGCTCGCAATCGCCAGAGAATGTCACTGGTCTTGGGATCATTGAGATCAATCGTTTTGGCTTTCGAAAGGGCTGCGTAGCATTCTTTCGCGCGAACATCGGAAGCGATTCCGACAGCTTCCAAGTACCAACGGTCGTCTTCATAGTGCGACGCGAGTTTTGCCCACAAGTCTGGCATCGCAGGCCCTTCGTCGTATCGCAGGGCAACCAATGCCTCTCGACGCACCGCAGGCGATGGATCGTCGGCGACCATGGCAAGAATCTCAGAAGGGACCAACTTGAGCTGACGCATCATACGAATTCCGGTAATCCGAATATCCGCATCGTTGTCTGACAATGCTTGGCGAACGTAATACTCACCGCGACCTTCGATCTTGCCGAGCAACCAGAGTGCCCGCGCTCGCATGCGAGAATCTTCCGACGCATAAAGTTTTTGCAGTCCAGATTCGGCTTCTTTGCCCATCGCATGAAGCGCCATCCATGCCTTGTATCTCACCGAAACAGCAGGGTTCTGAAGCGCTTCAATCGCGCCGGCGACGGTCGAGTAATCAAACTTTGGTACCTTGTACGCGACGTCTGGGGGAGCGATTCGGAATAGTCGACCGCGATTGACATCTTCTTGTCGATGTCCACCAACGCCTGGATCGTACCAATCGGTGACGTAAAGCGACCCATCCGGTGCGGTACATACGTCGGCAGGGCGGAACCATTTGTCTTGCAGTCCGGTAACCATCGGTTCAATCTTGGCGCTATAGCCTGCACCCTCTGGCGTTACTGGATAGGCACGAACCATATTCGGACCTGGATCGCAGTGGATCATTTGATTGTGGAATCGTTTGGGTAGCAATTTTCCCTCATACAAGCAGATTCCCGATGGTGAACCCGCACCGGTTTGCAGAACATTGGGAACGACGCCTGGATCGTTTAGATGCCAATGCTTTAGCGGGATTTCTTTTTCGACATTAATGCGATCGGTTTGCCAATTCGCACCAGTCATTTCATCACGATAGCCGTAGTTGCCGTGTTCCATGACGAAGTTGATTCGCGTCCCTCGATTGCCGTCATCATCATTATCACTTTGCCAAATCGTTCCGAACGAGTCGACGGTGGTTTCCCAGTTGTTGCGAAAGTTGTGAGCAAGGACTTCGAATTCACTACCGTCGAGATTGCATCGAAACGGCATTCCACCAAAGAACGGTTTGCCATTGTCGATTACTTCACGTCCGTGGATATCGACAACCACTTTTCCGTTGCCATCCTTCACATGCAGGCCGGTGTTTCCAAAGTTCCAGTACAGTTTTCCGTCGGGACCAAACAAAAACGAGTGATTGGAATGGTCATGTTGCGGCTGCCCTGTCTCGGTGAACATTGCAACTTTCTTGTCAGGAACATCGTCGCCATCTTCGTCCGTAAATCGCCAAATGTAAGGAGCGGCTGATACGATCACGTCTTTACCGAGAACGCAAAGGCCCATCGCGGAGTTAATGTCATTCCCTTGGTAAAAAACCTTACTCTTGTCCATCACGCCGTCGCCGTTGGTGTCCTCAAGAATCAAGATTCGATCTCCTTCAGGCCGCGAGCCTTGGTTCTTGCGATAGTTCATCACATCACAGACCCAAACTCGGCCTCGATCGTCGATGTCAAGGTTAGTCAGACTGCTCAGTTCTGGTTCGGAAGCAGCAAGCGTGACTTCGAGTCCATCGGCAATCTCAAGTCCTGCGACGGCTTGCGCAGGATCGTGAGCCGAATTGTTCTGGTTCGTTTCGATCGTTTCGATGTTGGGTGCCACATCTCCATAAATCGCAAACCGAACCGATGACGCGTTGCCTTCTTTTTGGTTGGTGCCACCGGAATCCAAGCCGGCGGTGACACGAAGGTGAGTGAAGCCGGCTGGCACCTTGTAGTGAATCATGCTGTTCGCATGAACGCCGATGCCGACACTGTTGCTTGTTTCATTTCGAAAGCTGAGCGGACCGCCATCGGCATTCTTGTTCTTATTAACTGCTCCCCAACCCGAAGTCGCACTCTCCCATGACAGTTCAACGAGCGACTGCTCTTTTCCGTTGCCGTAGAAAACGGGTTCAACCCAGTTCGCCCAATCGGAGTCGTAACCGTTGCCGCCATCGGTAACGACTAGATAGATATCTTTTGCGCCCTTGAGATCGGTGTCGATGTCAATTCGGTGTCGACTGGTTTCCGCATTCACCAGCGGCGTGACGGAGAGAAGGCGAGATTGAGATTGATTTGCCTTTTCATCGCCAGCCTTCTTGCTCTGTTCGGATTTCTTTTTCTTCTCATTAGGCACTGGCACCTTCACGTCTTTTGCACCGGACAGATTGAACTCCTGAGCGACACCCGATGGACTAAAATCCTTTGGTGGCTGGTAGTCCTGATTGACGAGCAATTTTTCCATACTAGGAGCCTGCAATCGGATGCCTGCAGCGGGGACTTCGGCTCCTGCGGTCCAAGCGATGGCGTTGCTAACTAGTCGCAGCACCGACTCATTGCCCCAGTTCCAATGGTAATGCCCACCGGTGAAGCCGAATGATCGTCCACCGTCGGGCCGATCAAGAGTCCATGCAACGGTTTGAGGCTCGCCTTCTGCGACCGACTTCCTCACATCGGGATTGCCGCTATGGGCACCGTCGGGCCGTCTCATCGTGTCTTCAGGAGCCACCGCCTGGAGGATAGGCGTAACCTTCGCGGGTGCGGCGGCAAAGCGAAGATGAAAGTACCATTCGTCGTTGGTTGAAAACGGCTTGACGCCACGCGTTACCGGATGAGTCGGCAGATTGTCAAATTTTGCCACCCAGTGAGGATTGACCGACCAGTCCGTTTCGAAGTTTCCACCCAGCATTGCCAACCAGTCATCTCCCTCGCTTCCCTTGGGCACTTCCGTCGCATAGTGCAAACAGACAAAACCGGTGCCTTTGCCAAGCCGTTGCTTCAATTGATCACGATGCGGCAATGCCAAGTGTCCGCCGCCACCGTCGCTGTAAATGACAATGGCGTCTGCGTTCGCGAGCAGCGATTCGTCTTCAGGCCAACCACGAACAACGGTTGCCTTGACATTCACATCTGATTGCTCAAGCGTTTCGGCAAGAATCTTCAGTCCGGCATAATGTTCATGCGAACCATAACCGTGGCTCGGCTTGCCAGCGATCAAGAGAACCTGTTTCGGTTCGTCACCGATCGCATCGCTTCCTCCGACAAGAAACGTCGATAGAACAACGACGCTTAGCAGGCTTCTGAAGAAACCAAGAACGTGGTTTCCATTACTACAAATCTCAATGGAAGGAGACAGCGAATAAAACGTAGGCATGGCATCTACCGGAAATTGTGAGGAGGTTTTTCGGTGAACAAGCTAGACTTAGAGTGTAACTAGTTACCGATCAATGATGTGTATCGCAACCTTCAGTTCTTAGGGGATTCAAACTGACCAGGCTGGCACCCGCCAATCGTGTTCAATAGGTTCCGATTTGACGGCGAGGGGTACCGGCAAGCAATTGTACCAAGGCCCCCCGCAGATCTCGAACTTTCAACGGCAGCGGCAGGAGCTTGCGATGCACGCCGCGGCGTGCTTCCCGAATGATTTTTTCTTGCCTTCGGTCAACCAGCAAGATGGTCGGAACCTCTGAGGTGTGCTCGTTACTTGCGAACAAGTTATGAGCTTCAAGAGCCAAGTGCCCTAACTCGGCGGCCGAGAAAATCACCAAATCCGCAGGAAACGTGTCACCTACAACAAAGCGGTCGATCGCGCGGTTCGGGCTTGAGATGATCAGGACTCGATAACCTTTCGACTTCAGGCGATCGCGAATCGCATTCTGCATCTCCGCTTGGCTCTCGACAAGCATGACGATGCGTCCTTCGCCCTCGTCGATGAGGCCGTCGTCATCCTCATATCGCGGGACACCGTCGGGATTTTTGACATCCTTCATCGAAACCGAATCGCCGCGTTCCATTCGATCGATCGCTTTCTTGATCTCCGACTGCATTTCCGCGGCCGTTTGGAATCGTTTTTCGGGGTCGAACTCGATTGCCTTTGCAACGATATGGTTAACCAGTGGAGGACTGGATGGGACGACTTCGTGGAGCGGGCGAATCTCTTGGAAACGACTCACATTCAGTCGTTGCAAACGATCTCTCGTTTCGGTAAGCGGAGGTGTACCCGCGATCATGTGATAGAGCATGATCCCCGCGAAATAGACATCGCTACGGGGGTCGTCTTTTCGCACACCCGTACCGCGTTCCAATGCCGCATAGTCGATCGCGCGAGCATTCGGACAATCGGCCAACTGCTCAGGATTATTTCGATCGGCATGTGCTGCTAAGCCAAAGTCCACCAATTTTGCTCGACCATCGCTAGCGACCAAGACGTTCGATAACTTCATGTCGCGGTGCGAGATACCGAACGTGGCAGCGTGGGCAAGCCCCGCCGCAACGTCATGAATCAGCTTCAAAGCCGTCATCGGCTCGACCGTTCCGCGTAGACGAACCAACTCTCGCAGCGTTTGCCCTTCGACAAACTCCATCACCATATAAGGGTTTCGTATGTCCGGATCGACGGAGTAGATGCTGACAATATTCGGATGCCTTAACCTAAGTCCCATCCGAGCTTCGCGAAGGAATTGGTCTAGTTGATCGCTTTGGTCCCGAAATCGTTTCCGAAGAACCTTGATCGCAAATGCTTCGTTATCGCCGCGAGCCGCACGATAGACTCGCGCGAAAGTACCGGCACCGATCAAATACAAGATCTTGAAGTCACCGTAAAAGAATCCGGTGCGATCGCCCTTGAGAATCTTGTCGGTCTGTAAAGTCGTCAGGAGCCCACGTCGCTGCATAATGCGAGCCAGCTCAGGAACCGTAATCTCGACGCTACCGAGCTCCGCTCTTGCTTGATCGACCTTCAAAGGATCCGCTAAGCCACATCCAATGACTCGCTGCATGAACTGCTCGGGCGTTAATTTCTCGGCCATCGGTAGGTCGACAGAGTTCTATGCGTAAGAAGAGTGAACAAAGGAAGTCGTTTCGATGAAAACATCCCTCTCCCTTAGCATAGTCATTTCATGCTCGCGAATACAGAACTTATTGCGAGACTTTGCCTGATCTGCTAGCTAAAGTCCGGCACAAAAGGGCGATGCAGCATCGTGGTACGAAAAAAGCGGGAAAAACCAGTGAGTGGCTCCCGCTTCGAGCATTTTTAGGCGACCGGCAGCTTATCGACTTCCGTAGCCGATCTCCCCGGAGATTGGACGGTCGATCCAAAGTCTGGCGACTTCGGCTACACCTGGGTGGCTTTTATTCTGTCAGTCTGCGAGGCGCTTGAGCGCTGACAGTGTTGCCATCGCGTTCTCGATACCACCCAATTCTTTGACCAAACCCTTGGCCTTCAACAGGCTTTCGATCGACAATGCAACCGATCCGGTTGCCTTGACAGGTGACTTCGCAGCCGACTTGACCGATGCTGGCTTGACCGAAGCCGTCTTGGTCGTCTTCTTCTTTTTCTTCATGGTGGTCGACCGAATCGTGCTGATGAACGCTGGGGTTACATCAACGCCCTGCTTCTTCAATTCCGCAGCGATTTCCTTTGGCTTCGCACTTGGGTGCGCCGCATAGTAATCACGAATCGCTTGTGACTTGTTCGGACCAGCTGATTTCTTTGCCATCGAATAGACTACCTTTCGTTGGGCCCCAAAGGGCCACAGAATACTTGTATTAGGGCCTTCACCGCGAAAGCCCTCAATCGCATCCTTTCGTCAATCACCAGCAACACGACCTTGTGTTCTCACAGTGACCTTTCAATCAAGGATACTACTGATGCAATCTTCAAATCCAATTAATGATTGATAGCTACGAACTATATAGAGTTTAATAGTGGATACTAGGGGTATCGGGCAGAAATCTTCAACATTCTATCCACACTACCAAAACTCACATCCGTGGTACGACATCGATACCTAGCAGATTCAAGCCTTGTCTTAGTACCCTGCCGGTTGATGCGACGATGGCTAAACGAGATTTCATGATGGCTTTATCTTCAGCTTTAAGTACTGGACAGCCATCATTGAACACGGCATAGGCTTTGGCCGTTTCATAGAGATAGTCGACTAGAAAATTAGGTGCATAATCGGCCCATACCTGTTCCAAGCATTCGCCGAATCGCAGTAATTGCAATGCCAATGCTCTTTCTGCGGGGTGACCCAGGACAACGTTCGGGTTCTCGCTTACGATCGAAAGTTCATTCGTTTCACCTCGCGCCAAAATCCCTTGAACCCGAGCATATGCATACTGAACGTAAGCGCTCGTATTCCCGTCAAGAGACACCATTTTCTCAAGATCAAACTTGTAGTCGCTGGTTCGATGATGGGACAAATCGGCATACTTGATCGCTCCATGTCCCACAACACGAGAGATCAACCGAATCTCCGCTTCATCCAACGACGGTTCTACACGCGCGGATCGTTCGGGATTACAAACCACCGCGAACGCCCTTGAGACCGCATCGTCAAGCAAGGATTCCAGACCAATCGATGTTCCGCTGCGGGTTTTAAAAGGCTTTCCGTCATCCCCTAATACGGTGCCAAAATTCACATGAACCAGCCGGGTGGCCGATAGGCCCATCATCCGGGCAGCGGCAAAAAGCTTTTCGAAGTGTTCGCTTTGGCGGGTATCCACTACATATAAAACTTCGTCAGGCTTGAAGTTTTCTCG
>Ga0105046_10016981_pt1 | contig 11160 bp, 10 predicted proteins | sample MAT03_FD_78385 | JGI IMG/M metagenome (GOLD analysis project Ga0105046, IMG submission 78385) | Freshwater microbial communities from Lake Fryxell liftoff mats and glacier meltwater in Antarctica - MAT-03 (megahit assembly) | ecosystem: Environmental > Aquatic > Freshwater > Ice > Liftoff...
ATAGGCACTTCGGAATGCCTCACCAGTTCCGAACTCTGCGGTGAACGATTAAACAGGAGGCTTGGGAGCCAACAGTGTCGTTCACACATAAACCGTCTCATAACGTTGTCGAGGTGAACTTTATCCGCGCAAGCGGAAATGGCTGTGGGAACGAGCCAGAGGTAACTCAAATCGTTCCCTCCCTTCGGGGATACTACTCTGACGGCTATACCTACCAGAAAGGACAAGGCGCTCTCCCTCCCCATGCCTAAAGGCAGGGCTATCCCGCGCCGATTTGATGACATTCTCACGCTTTATCCCTGAGAAGCCTCATTCAGAGACAGACGACCCTAAAATAGCCGATCTCACCGTAAGCCAGTTACAGGAATTGATTCGTCAAACCGTACACGAGGCTGTCGCTGAAGTCCTGATTGAATTCAGTATTGCCGCAGAAGCCGATGCCCGTATCACAGAAGAAGCCGATATGATGGATTATTTACGCACGCTGCAACCTGCTGTGCCGCGCCGTGCCACCACACAATCGCGGGCGGATGATTGAGAGTCGGTCTTACGCGATTAAATTCCAGGGCTTTGTCAATGGGGTAGCGACACAGACGGTTGTCTACAACTGTATTTACGTGGGGCACGTTTCAGAGGCTGTTCATCAGCAAACCCTCCAATCCCCTACACGCCTCGCGCTTTTTCCGCTAAGATGCACGCAAATCGCCCATCGATGGATACAGCGCCCATGCCAACGCCTCGGATGCTTGTCATCCTTCCTGCCTTCAACGAGGCAGACAATCTCCCAAAAACACTCACCCATATCCGCCTTGTGGTGCCCCACGCCGATATTCTGGTCATCAATGATGGCTCACTGGATAACACAGGCGAGGTCGCGGCGGCCTATGGGGCCCATGTCCTGAACATGCCTTACAACGTGGGCATTGGAGCCGGTGTGCAAACGGCGTTTCAGTTTGCGCATCGCTATGATTACGATATTGTGGTGCGCAATGATGGCGATGGACAGCATGCGCCCGATGGCATCACACGTCTTGTGACGGCTATGGAAACCCAGAACTATGATGTTGTCGTGGGATCGCGCTTCCTGGATGCGGGCGATTACGGCACATCGCCGAGCCGCCTGCTCGGAATCAACATTTTGCGCAGTTTGCTGCGTTTGCTCACGGGCTGGCCTGTCACCGACCCAACGTCCGGTTTTGGGGCCTTCAATCGGCGGGCGATTGCGCTGTTTGCACAGCATTACCCGCACGATTATCCTGAACCGGAGGCGATTTTCATCCTGCATCGCTGCGGCTTCACGATGGGAGAAATCCCCATCACCATGCAGCGGCGTGAACACGGCCAATCTTCGATAACCTTGCTGCGTTCGATATACTATATGGTCAAAGTCGTTCTCGCCCTGTTGATCCAGCGGATGAGGCGTAAACCCGTGCTGCAAGGACTCCGATAAATGACCGTTATTGCCTTTGGCGAATTACTGATTGATTTTGTTGCGCTCGAAAATGCTGTCACCGTAGGCGAAGCGTCAGGCTTCTTGAAAGCCCCCGGTGGCGCACCTGCCAATGTCGCGGTTGCTGTCGAACGCCTGGGCTATCCTGCGGCCTTTCTGGGCCAGGTGGGGGATGATCCGTTTGGGCATTTTCTGGGCGATGTGCTGACTGCGGAGGGCGTTGAGACACGCGGCCTGCGCTACACCGATAAAGCCCGCACCAGTCTGGCGTTCGTCTCTCTGGCGGCGGATGGGGAACGCAGTTTCATGTTTTATCGGCATCCCGCCGCCGATATGCTGATGACTCCCGACGATGTCGCCTATGATGTGATTGATACAGGACGTATCTTCCACTATGGCAGCATCACCCTGATTGATAATCCTGTGCGCAACGCCACACTCGCCGCCGTTGACTATGCCCAGAAAAAAGGGCTGCTCATCTCCTACGATCCCAACCTGCGTTTTGCCTTGTGGCCGAGCGCCAAAGCTGCCAAAGAGGGCATGCGTCTGGGGATGAAATATGCCCAGATCGTCAAAATTAGCGATGAAGAACTCGAATTTTTGACGGGCGGCGACAGCGCCTACGGCCTGTGGAAAGATCACATGCAGGCCATTATTGTCACGCATGGGGCGAAGGGCTCAACGCTCTATACACAGTCGGGCAAGACATTTTGCCCCGGCTTTGCCGTTCAATCCGTTGATACCACTGGGGCGGGGGATGCCTTCGTTGCGGGCTTTCTGGTCGGTATGCTGGAGCAGGGCGGCTTGAAAGACCCGATGAGTCTGCTGCGTTTTGCCAATGCGACAGGCGCACTGACGACAGAGTCCAAAGGCGCGATTCCGGCGCTGCCGCTGCGCTCTAAAGTCGATACCTTTTTGAAGAATCATCCTCAGGAGATAGCTCGATGACACCTGTCCAGGTTGATACCCGTCTGGCTGAATCGTATGAACGCACACGGCCTTATCTCCCGACACTGGTGCAGCGGTTGGCTCTCACCTATGGTCTGCCGATGCTGGTCGCGGTCCTCATCTCGACGCTGGGAAGCCGCCTGCTGCTGACGCTGCTGCCTGAGCTGCCATTGTCAACGGCCACGTTGCTCACGCTGGCCGTGAATATTTTCGTGCTGGTGCGCGGCTGGCAGTGGTTGGAAAAGCGATTCGGCGCGACAAAGCTGTTTTTCCTGTATATCGTCGTGAGTCGCAATCGCCGCGAGATTAAACGCCTGATGCAGCAGTCGCCGCTTGATTCGACAGCGCTTAACAAAGGCATACAGCAGTTGCAACAGGCCGAACAGGATTTTATGGGGGCGTTTGGAATGGTGGGGCAGGCGTCGTAAATTTTATTCCCAATTCAAATTGAGATCGTAGAGACCAAACAAGCCGCATTTCACGATATATGAGGGCGACCCAGCGGGTCGCCCCTACGACCCCATGATTTTTATGGGTCAATACAGCCAGTTGTATTCCCCATAACGATCATCAGGACATTATATCGCTTACTGCCCCACAACCGTCGCCGTGATGGTGACAGGCGGCTGCGTGACGGCCACCGAGGGCGGATAAGACGTAAAGATCAAATAGGGCTGCCCCTCCTGATCTTTGAGACCCGTAATCACAACCGTGTAATATCGCCCTGCACCCAACCGCAGATCCGGCAGCGTGGTCAATGGCGTGAAAATGCCATTGTCATCCTCCATCACGTCAAAACGATAGCGCCCTGGTTGCACATTCACACTGGCATAACCATCGCCTGCCTCGGCATAGGCGAATGGGAAGGCGACTTTGCGCAAAATCGGATTGCCTTCGTCCAGCAGGGCAATCTCGCGCGTATCAGGGACGGCATTGAAGAAACCAATCTGTGCCTCGCTAGGATCACCGTTAATGGTTTCCTCTACGCTCACGATATTGAAGGAGCCAATATCCAGCGAGCCAATCGCGGCCACCATATAGGTTTGGCCTGCTTCAAACGACACGGACTGACGCAAAAAGGCCTGTTCCAGTGTTTCGCCTTCCAGCACAAGCGCAAGCATATGTGTGCCTGCGGGTATTTCAAGATATTCGGTGAGCACCGTAGTTTTGCTGCTCAAAGGAGCGACAATCTGCGAATCCAGATAGAAGGTCAAGACCGTTGTGCCCGACGCAAAATGCCCAAAGCGCACCCGTGCCTGTCCTGAAGTCGATTGCAGCGGCAGTGCCAGTGTCACAGTCGGTTCAGCGCCACTTTGTGTCGCGGCCTCTGTCGCTTCGGGAGCACTCGCCGTCACCGTCACCGGAGCGGTGGCCGTCGGTACAACCACAACGGGCGTATTGGCTGGAGCGGTGGCTGTGGGGACAATGACAGGGACAGAGGCTTGCGTGGGGGGCACAATGATGCCGCCGGCGCTGATTTCTGTCGCCACAAGAAGCGGGAAGGGTCGATCCAGCGTGCCAAACACAACAAGCAAATAGGCCCGTCCGACTCCAAGCCCGACAGTCATGTCTTTCACCAGGCGACCATCGGCCAGCTCAATTGTAAGCGCATAGGAGCCCGCCAGAATATCGCGGCTCTCCATGCCATCGTTGCCTTCAGGCAGTGTGCCAGGGTAGGCCAAACGACGAATAATTTCGGTGTTATCGAGGCGAATCGTCAGCGGCGGATTGTTAGGAAAGGCATTAAAAACGCTCAAGCGTGTGAGACTCGCCGAAATCGGGCGCATGTCCTCCACAACAGCATGCAGCTTGAGTGAGCCATCGGTGCGCCGCCCGGCCAGGGCCATCGTCACCCATTCATTCGCCTGACTATTGAGCGTAAAGGGTTGCAGCAGGGGTCGATCCAGCGTGCCGCCTGCCGGTGTGATGATGATCGTATGTGCTCCGCTGGGCAGGTCACGCCACATGCTCAGGGTCGCAAGATCGATCTGCTGTAGCATGAGCGTGTTATCGATGTAAACATCAACTGCGGACACATCAATGGCAAAATGCCCCAGACGCCAGTGTGCGCCCTCCGAGGATTGGGCCAGCAGCGGCCACACCCCAAGCAGTAACAGGCCGCCCAACAGCCAGAAAAAACGACGCATTTTATCCCCCTGGAGGTTATGTTATGCAGGGGATTGTAGCATAAAGGGCGATCAACGGGGGGATGGGCATGAGCACGGGGGTTAGGTTACAAAATTCAAAATTGAGATTGCAGGGGCGCAGCACGTCGCGCCCCTACAGCCCAAACATAAATAGTCAGGATCGAAATATAACCAAGCATTAAGAGAGCCTCGCCCGTTTATGGGAGAAGGGGCCGAGGGTGAGGGTTTACGCCACGACCTCGTATGACAGCACAATCGCATCTCCGATGGACAGCAGACAACCCGGAATCAGGGGCATGATGGTGGTAGGCCGTACACCGTTGACGAGCGTGCCGTTGGTGCTGCCCAGGTCTTCAATCGCATAGGCATTGCCCTGGAAGATCAGGCGAAAGTGATGACGGCTCATTTCGCCATGTTGAATCGGGATGTCGTTGGTGGGCTCACGGCCAATATTGACAACCGCGCCTTCCAGCCGATACATCATATTCGTATTCGGACCGCGCCGTATGACAACCCAGTACCCCGGTTTATCAGGCATGATACTGCGATCCACCTGCGGCGTCCGATTGACCGGCACAGGAGCAGGCGGCGGCAGAATGGAGGCGGCAGGCGCATTGGGAATCGAGGCTGCCTGTGACGGATTACGGTACAACGGGCCGCCCGGAGCCGACATGCGCTTAAGTTCAACGACAACATAATCCCAGAATTGATATTCATCTTTCCAGGCGTTGATGTCGAAGCCAGGGAAGTTGGCCAGACGGGGGTGCAGTTTGGCCGTGCGGTAGATGATCGGAACAACCGGAATACCCAGGCCGAGCGCCAGCGACCATTCATACGTCACATAGACCGACTCTGACGAATTGGGCGTCACAACAACGACAACGGCATCGGCATGGATGATGGCCTCATCAATATCGAGCCGCCAATCCATGCCAGGGCGGGGGGCAGGATCGATAAAAGGTTTGAATCCACCGCGCACGAGAGAATCTTGCAACAGCTGCATGGGGCGGGCATCTTTGGGCGAATAAGAGATAAAAATGTTTTTCATTCAGGCCTCGTATGGGTGTTTGATAGCGTAATCTAAAACTATTTAACCACAAAGTCTGATCGGAGCGAGGCATGTTATGCCCGTATCACACCAATACTCATATAGAACGGGTGTCACACGTCAAAAAATCCCGATTTGGGATCATCGAGCACAACGCAAGACAATCGTGCGGTGTCGTTGTAGAGGCACGATGCATTTGTGCCCACATGATCCCTGTTTACCCCAAAGGTGTGCACGCCTATGACGTTTGAGGAGGGCACGATGCATCGTGCCCCTACACATCCATGATTTGACGAGTCACAAAGGCGCAGCACATTATTGTGTCCTGCTACCAGCATGCTGCGCCCCTACGAGGACACCCCTACGACTAATCCTCCTCGGCCAACGCCGTCCGCAGCCGCTCGACCTCGCTTGTCACCGTTTTGTAGCGACTCTGCACGTCCTCCAGGAAGGAATAGCGATAAACCACGCTCCAGGACAGGACAAAGTCATATTCACGCTGCGCTGCCACATAGAGGGGGAGTTTGGTATCATCGCGCGTAGCGGCCTCCGCCTGTACCTGCAAGATTTGACCGCGCAGCACATGGCGGCTGGCGGTATCCTCCACGTTGAGGGCCTGATCGAGCGCAGCCAGTGCGTCATTTTCATCGCCGAGTGCAAACTCAAGGCGGGCAATCGTTTCATTCATCACAGGCTGTAAATCGGGCGAAATATCCGCAGGACGCAGCCGCCCCAGGGCTGTGAGGGCCTGCTGCATTCCATCGGGATCAAGCACCTCTTGATCCATTTGCAGGCGGGTGTTCAAAATCGCAAATTGGGCCTCTGTGATCGTGCCCGCCTCTTGCAGCACCGTCAAATCTTCGGACGCCAGAGCATAATCTTTGTCACGATACGCCAATTGATAGCGCTGCCAGCGAAAATCCATATTTTGTGGCTGAATATCAACGCCCTGTGTCAGGTCCGCCAACGCCAGCTCATCACGGCCCTGGCTGCTATAGACAGCGGCGCGGCTGGCAAGCACATTCGCATATGATGGATCGGTGGGATCACCTTGCAGCCCTCGCGTGTACTGCACCATCGCCAGACCGATCTTGTCTTCCAGCACAAAGGCATCACCCATATAGCGATAGCCCTGAACGTTGGCCGGATAGTAGTATTGATAGGCCTCGGAATAGATGACCGCCAGCCCCGGATTGTTCTTCTCGAAGGCGATCTCAATGCGCATCAAAAGAGCGGGTTCCTCAAACGGATTCAGCCGCAGCAGGTCATCCAATTCAAACAGGGCTTGATCGAACTGGCCCATGTCGCGCAGGATTTCAGCCTTTTTGAGCCGTATGCGCGTATTGCCAAACAACTCGGTACGATACTGGCCTGTCTGGGCTTCCGTCAGCATATCGAGGGCGTCCTGATATTCACCTGCCAGCCGATAAATATCGGCGAGAAGCAGGTACGGCTCGTCAAAATTGCCACCCAAGTTGATGAGTTCCAATTCGGACTCAATCAGGTCATTCAATTGATTGCCCAGCGTTCGCGCCGGAACGCCCCTATCAACTTCGGCTTTGAGATTGAGATAGGTCAGACGATCCAGCAGCACGCGCACCATCGGCTCAAAGTACAGATCCGGCCCTTTCTCTTGCCAGAGTCTGCGGCCTTCCGTCACCGTGTTCTGAGCGCCCTCAAGGTCGCCCTGAGCGATCTGAATTTGCGCCATATAGTAATAGGACATGAAATCGCCCGTCTGCTGCATGGCAAGCTGCTCTTGCTGCAACCGCGTGACAGCCGTATCGGAATCCCCATCATTGATCAGCGAATCAACCTCCTGAATGATACGTGAGCGCTGGATTCCCGGCGGAAAGTAAATCTCAGTCGGATCAGGAATATAGATATTTTCAACACGTCCGGGCGTCACGGATGGCTCAAGGGTCGGCGTTGGTGTCGATGATTCAAGCGGCGTGGGTGAGGCCGTGAGGGTTGCCCCTGGTGTATTGGAGGGCGTCGGCGTGAACGTGGGCGAGAGTGTCCAGGTCGGCTCAAAGACCAACTTTTGATATTCGGGCGAATTGAGATAGACCAGCAGCGGAAGCCCCACCACAACCAGCAGGAAGGCCGCTGCCGCACCCCCGACTAAAGCGCGTAAATTGGTAATCTCGCGTTCGCCCGCCCGCCCGCGCGGTTTGCGCTGCCATTCAATCAGTCGATCTTCCATCTCCTGATGGAGAAAGGCATTGATCATCGACTCGCCCTGCTGTGTGACGGTCTCGATCACGCGGCGCTTGGGCACAGGCACGCCTTCCTCGCCGGGCGGTGTCAGCGGCAGATGGCTGAAGAGCGGCGTTTCGGGCAGCACAGGCGACGTTGGGGCAGGGGCACTGACGGGCGGCGTTGCCATCGTTGGCGGCACAGCATCAAAGGGGGCGGGGATAGACTCGGCCTTCTCATCGGCGGTGATGGCCTGCATGAAGTCGTCTTCTGCCTCAACCTCGTCCTCGCTATAGTCCTCCTCGGCGTATTCCTCGTCCGCATAGTCTTGCGAATAGTCTTCAGTGGGAGCCGCTGGCGAGGTGGGCAGCAGTGTGGTCGGTTCATCGGGCATGCGCTCTGGCACGACAGGCGCGGCGGGTGGTTGGGCGGCCAGAACACGCTCTAAGGCCGCCCGTGCCTTTGCATTCTGCGGATTGATGTCCACCGCTTTTTGCAGCGCAATAACCTGCTCGCGCTGATCTTGCGCCACTGTCGCCAGACCCATCCACGCCACTTCATTCGTAGGCTGGACCTTGAGGACATAGAGGAAGGCTTTACGGGCTTGTTCTGCATTGCCTTCACGCGCCGCCTTCAGAGCGCCCTGAAGGAGCTTTTGTACCTGGTCGTCAGCCACGGTGATTTCCTATCGCTTGACACAGTGAGATGTTGTTCTCCCCAATTTAACCACAAAGGCGGCATTGGTGACAAAAAGAGGGTCTTAATGGTTGGGCATTTGTCGCCAGATGTCAGGGTTTCATGGGTGTGTCTCATAAATAAAGTGGTAATTTACGATGTAGGGGCATGGCGTGCCATGCCCTGACAACAGTCCCATAACGAAACGGGCATAGCACGCCATGCCCCTACAACAACATCACGTTATCTTGCCGCCTCTGTATCTTCTGCACAATGTTTCATCCTTCGCATGACCTATATTCCCTCTCATCAAACTGTTAAAATCGAGTGATCTTCGCCGCCCAGACAGACGGCGATATTTCGCATATGAGAACAGATTAAGGTCTTAAAATGGATTTTCAACTCAACGAAGAGCAGCTTCAAGCACAAAAAATGGTGCGTGATTTTGCCCTCAAAGAAGTTATTCCCGTGATTGGGGAGTGGGATCGCAAGCAGGAGATGAACCCGGCCTTTTTGCCGCGCATGGGCGAACTTGGCATTCTGGGCATCAGCATCCCGGTGCGCTACGGCGGCCAGGGCTTTGATTATGTGACGCTTGGCCTCGTGTGCGAAGAACTTGAACGCGCCGACACAACGCTGCGCGTGGTCATGTCCGTCCATCATGGCTTGAACAGCATGGCGCTGCTGCAATGGGGCACGGAAGAGCAAAAGCAAAAATTCCTCACGCCACAGGCACGCGGCGAAAAATATGCCGCCTTCTGCCTCACCGAACCGGGTGCGGGCAGTGATGTCGCCGCGATGAACTCCACCGCCAAGCGTGGGGGGGATAAATACATCCTCAATGGCGAGAAGATGTGGATCAGCCTTGCCACCAAAGCGCATCATTTCCTCGTCATCGCCAAGACCGACCCGAATGCCGGACACAAGGGCATGACCGCTTTCATCCTCACGAACGATATGCCGGGCCTGATCACGGGCGATATTCATGGCAAATTGGGTGTGCGGGCAGGCTCGACAGGGTGGGTGAAGATGGAAAATGTCGAAGTGCCAATCGCCAATCGTCTGGGTGAAGAGGGCGAAGGCTTCAAGATCGCCATGTCCTGCCTGGATAATGGCCGCTATACCGTAGGGGCTGGGGCAACGGGTCTTATTCGGGCCTGCCTCGAAGACAGTGTGAAATATGCTCATGAGCGCGAGACTTTTGGCAAGCCCATCGGCCAGCATCAGCTCATCAAGCAGAAGATCGCTTATATGCGGCTGTGGTACGATACGGCCCGTCTGCTCATGCTGCGCGTGGGCGATATGAAAAACAACGGCGTGCGCAACTCCCGCGAGACAGGACAGTTCAAGTGGTACGCGACGGATCAGGGCGTGGCCGCTGCGTTGGAAGCCGTTCAGCTTCATGGGGCGTATGGCTTCAGCGATGAATACTCGGTGGAACGCTACCTGCGCAACAGCAAAGGCTCGGTGATCTATGAAGGCACGAGTGAAATCCACCAGATCATGCAGGCTGATTATGAGATGGGCTATCGCGACGACAAACCGCTGCGCTGTGAACTGCCGCCCTATAACGCAGAATTCTGGCAGGCCGAACCCGAAGCCGCCAGCGGGGATTAATCAGGGCAACCTCACCCCTGGCCCCTCGCCATAGGAGAGGGATGCAGGAGAATACACCGCACTAAAGGGCGATCATGTTGGGCGAGGCACGCCTCGCCCCTACAGCCCTGATTTGGACTCTATAGAACGACAATTTCTTCAAATTGTGTCAATCGTGCGTTTAATGCCCGTAATTAAAAATTCTTTGCGTTCCTGGCCTCTTTGCGGTTCAATCTCTATATTCACAGACCGATTTCTACACAAAGGATATACCGATGCCTGTCATCGAACAGACTGTTACCATTCAAAAGCCCTTGTTCGATGTGTTCCGTGTTGCGGCAGATTTTGCCCAGTGGCACACCTGGCAAGCAGGCGTTAAAAACGTGGCCCTCATTTCGGGCGAACCCATCCGTGCCGGCACAATGGTCAGCCTGGAACGCGGCAGCACCTTCATCAATGCCGATGTGACCGATTATCAGCGCCAGAAAACGCTGACACTCACGGGCGTCTGGGGGCGTTTCCGCTTCGTTCGTCACATCGAATTTAGCGCCAATGGCCGTGAATCAACGATCCGCGACAAAATGACGATCCAGACGGGCTTTATCTGGTTCTGGTACAACCCGATTCTCAGCGCTCAACTGCGTTCGCAGTTCAAAGCGGATTGGGCGGCGCTCAAAAAGCAGTTGGAATCGTCATAAGTTTTTGCTTTGACCTCACCCCAACCCCTCTCCATAGGAGAGGGGCTTTTTACGGTGTGGACGTGTGATGTATGTTGGGATAAAGCGAATATTTTGGGATATAGCAGGCCATGCCTCTTATCGCACAAGCCAGATGATGCTTCACGAGAGATGAATCGCGTCTCGAATCCTTTAAAAAGCACAATAAGAAAAAGGATTGGGATTAGTAGAGGTTTTAAAATTTTCAGCTTTTATGACCTCTCGTGACCCTTTATCATATATAGATAGTAATCATTCGTAATCATTCACCTATCCATACGTTACGGATTATTTAGTAGTCCATAGAGTTTTCTAATAGGCCACTGTGGGTCAAATTACCGAGACTGCCGCAAATTCTCAGGGATAGGTGAATGATTACAA
>Ga0105046_10016982_pt1 | contig 11160 bp, 10 predicted proteins | sample MAT03_FD_78385 | JGI IMG/M metagenome (GOLD analysis project Ga0105046, IMG submission 78385) | Freshwater microbial communities from Lake Fryxell liftoff mats and glacier meltwater in Antarctica - MAT-03 (megahit assembly) | ecosystem: Environmental > Aquatic > Freshwater > Ice > Liftoff...
CTGGCGCAGCGTCCAGTTGTCGATGCCGGTGCTGACCTGGTCGCAAAAATCGCCTTTAAGCAATTGCGGTATGCCGCAGGCGAATTCGACGATGTCGATGCCGCGCGTGACCTCGCCCTGCGCATCGGTAAAGACCTTGCCGTGTTCGGCCGTGATCATCGCGGCCAGGGTGTCTCGGTGCTGGTTCAGAAGGCCCAGGAAACTGTTCATCACGCGGGCGCGGCGGATGGCCGGCATGTTTCCCCAGGCGGGCTGCGCAGCGGTGGCGCTCGCCACGGCGGCGTTCACGTCTTCGGCGCTGGCCAGCAGCACCTGGCGCGCCGCGCTGCCCGTGGTGGGGTTCCATACCGTCTGCGTGCGGGTGCCGCTGCCGCGCTGCGGCGCGCCGTTGATCCAGTGGCCGACGTCGGCGGTCTGGGTGAAGGCGGGGGTTGCGGATGATGTGGCGCCCATGGTGGGGTCTCCTGGGGATTCGAGTGCGGGGACGAACGTGGAGGACGAACGTGGAGGACGAACGCGGGGGACAAACGTGGAGGACAAACGTGGAGGACGAACGTGGAGGACGAACGTGTCTGGGCGGCAGTCTATTGCGAATGCACCGTTGCGCCGCGAACTGCGCCGCGAACCGCGCCGCTGGTGCGGCATTGCGGCAAGAATGCAGTCACCCTACAACCACTGCCGGCAGGCCCACGCTCTGGGGGCCGCGGACCCCCATCGTGACGACCGAGACCACTGCCCCACCACCGCTGGGTGACGCCGATCTGGCGCGCCTTGAACACCTGCTGGGCAGCCTGCCCAGCCCGCTGCAACCGATGGAACTGTCGGCGCTGGACGGCTACCTCTGCGGCGTGCTGCTGCAGCCCCGCGAAGTAACGGTGGCCCAGTGGTGGCCCACGGTGCTGGACGTGGACAGCCGCGCCACGCCCGACAACGCCGCCACGCGTGAACTGCAACAACTGGTCTTGCGCCGCCACGGCGAGCTGAACCGCGCCATCGGCGAGCGGCAATGGTTCGACCCCTGGATCTTTGCCAGCGACGATGAAGCCGGCTCGCCTGCGCCTGCAGACGACGCAGACCCCGAGGCCGAGGCTGAGGCCGATCCCGATGCCGACCCCGATCCCGGTGACGCGGCGCAGGCCGTGCTGCCCTGGGTGGCCGGCTTCGCTGCCGCGATGGAGCATTTTCCGCAGCTGATGGCGATGGACGACGGCGAGCTGGTGGAGCCGATGGCGCTGCTCTTCATGCACTTCGACCCGGATGACCTGGAAGACGCCGACGCCTTGCTGGCGATGATCGAGACCCTGGAGCCGCCTGCGGACCTGGCTGAAGCGGTGCAAGACATCGTGCGAGCGCTGATGCTGATGGCCGACGTGACCCGGCCTCGGCGCCAGGCCGAGCTGCGTCCCGCCGCACGCCGACCGAGTCGACCCATCCGGCCGACCCGACCCAGCGGACCTGGCGGCGCCAGGCCCGGACCGCCCAACCGCACCACGAGGAAACCCCGATGACTGCAACGATGAACGCGCCGATGAACTCAGCAACCATTGCCAGCCACCCACGCGCCAGCGTCATTCGTCCGCGCCGATGCAGCGGGGTCGCCAGCGCGCCGACGGCCCTGTTCCTGGCCGTGCTGGTGTCGCTGGCCTGCCTGGCTGGCGCCTCGCAAGCCGCAGACACCACCCCGATGGAAGCACCGGCCCCCCGCGCCGCGGCCAACCCGCTGGCCGCTGCCCAGGCGCACATCAAGGCCAAGAGCTGGGGTGCCGCCATTGCGGAGCTCAGGCGCGCCGACATGCCGGCGAATGCCGACTGGAACAACCTGATGGGCTACGCCCAGCGCAAGCAGACGCCGCCCGATCTGGTGGCGGCGCAGCGCTATTACGACAACGCGTTGCGCATCAATCCGCAACACCAGGGCGCGCTGGAATACGCCGGCGAGCTGGCGCTGATGAAGGGCGATCTGGCCACCGCCGAGAAACACCTGGCCACGCTGTCCAGGTTGTGCAGCTCGCCCTGCGAGCCGCTGGACGACCTGAAGCAGGCCGTGGCGCGACACAAGGCCGGCGGCAAGAGCTGAGGCGAGAGCGCGATTTCACGCGCACGAACTGAGGCGGGACGTGCAAGTCCGGAAGGACTTGAACGCCAGCCGAAGGCGAGAGCGCGATTTCACGCGCACGAGCTGAGCGCCGGCTCGGCCGACACCGGATGAGGTGCGGCTCAGGGCACGTTTCGGGCGCCCTTCTTGCGCGCCCCGAACACCCGCTGCGCGTGCAGGCCCAGCCCCTGTGCGACGCTGGCAAAACGGTCACCGCGCACCTGCTGCGCGCGCTTGAAGCCTTCGGCGATGCGGTCCACCAGCGGCTGCAGGCCGGTGGAACCCCCGGTGAAGAACAACACGTCGACGGCCTCGGGCCGCACGCCGGCGCGGTGCACGGTCTCCTGCGCCGCGGCCACGATGCGCGCCAGGTCGGCTTCCAGCGCCTGCGCCGCTTGCGCCGCCTGCAGGCTGCTGCCCAGGCCCCACTCCAGCGCATGCAGCTCGATCGTGGCCTGGCCCTGCATCGCGACGTCGATCTTGGCCTGCTCGGCCGCGGCGGCCAGTGCATGGCCCAGCCGCTGCTGCACCGTGACCATCAGCCGGGCGTGGTGCTCCGGGCGCGCGTACCAGCTCTTCATGCCACGCAAGTCGGCCAGCCGGGCCGGCGCATAGACGGTATTGATGAGGTGCCAGGTGGCCAGATCGAAGTACACGCCGCTGGGCACTTCGCGCGCTGTTTCACCCGACCGGGCCGGGCGCAGGCTTCCATAGCCCAGCAGAGGAAGGATGGCCTGAAGCTCGATGTGGCGGTCGAAGTCGGTGCCGGCCACGTGCAGGCCGTGGTTGGCCAGCACGTCGTCGCGCCGCTCGGCCCGGTTGCGGAGCTGCGGCCCCACACGCACGACCGAGAAGTCAGAGGTGCCGCCGCCGATGTCGGCCACCAGCACGATCTGCTCAGCGGCGCCTTGCGGCATGCGCATCTCGTAGTCCAGCGCGGCCGCAATGGGCTCGTACTGGAACACGATATCCGTGAAGCCCAGCGCCTTGGCCGCCGTCATCAGCGCGTCCTGCGCTTGCTGGTCGCGCTCGGGCTCGTCGTCGACGAAGAACACCGGCCGGCCCAACACCACGCGCTTGAGCTCGCGCCCGGCGCTGGCTTCGGCACGTGCCTTCAGGTGCTGCAGATACGCGGTGACGACGTCGCGGTAGCGCACCGCGCGGCCGGCCCCGATGTCGGTGCGCTGGTCGAGCAGGCTGGAGCCGAGGATGCTTTTCATCGAGCGCATCAGTCGCCCGTCCTGGCCGTCGACATACGCGGCCAGCGCAGCGCGGCCGTAAAGCCGTTCGGCTTCCAGTTGGTGAGCCGGCGTCTCGGCCCGGTAGAAGACGGCCGTGGGCATCGTGGGATGGCCCGGCTCAAGCTCGACCAGGGTCACGGCAGCGGTGCCTGAAGTGCCCCCCGCATGCGGGCGCCACAACGCCACCGCCGAATTGGAGGTGCCGAAATCAACGGCCATGTAGTCAACGGCCATGCAGGCGTCGGCCGTGCGGTCGTCGGTTATGCGGTCGTCGGTTATGGGGTCGTCGGCCATGCGGTCGTCGGCAAGGTGTTCGTCGGCAGCGTGGGAGTTCAGGGCGTGGTCTTTTCGGGGCATCAGGGGCGAAGGGCTGGACTTGCCAGCCGCGCTTGTCGAATGACTGGGCGAAAGACTGAACAAAAGGCGTGTGGTGTCCAAGCCACCACCCCCCACGAAACAGGGGCGCGATTCTAGCGCCGCAACAACACGGTTTCAGACGCCTTCGCTATCGTGTGAACTGAGGCACGGCGGGCCTGCTTTTCTGGCGGCGCGCCAGGGCTTGTAGGGCCAGACTGTGGCGCTTGGACTTCAGGGCAAGGCGGGTTACAGATCATGAACAAGGCCGACCAATCGAATCGCTGGTTTTCTGCATGGCGCACCACGCCGCGGCCGCAGGAAGACGACCCCGCCGACATGGGCACTGCTTTTGGCCTGGACCTGAGCCTCAACAGTCTGCACCCCGGAACATCGCCGGCACCCCCTGCACGGCCGGCCAGGTGGACATCACGGCTGGCGCTGTGGCGCAAGCCGGCGCTTTGATCGCTGGCTGCGGCGACGAGTTCGCGCGCCAGCGGTAGCTGGGCAGGAAGATCGGTCTGGCTGGCTGGCCGGCAGCTGCACCGGTTGAACCGATACGTTTGGCTTGTCCGGCTTTACCGATCAGTCGCGAAGTTACTGAACCGTTCAAATTTCCAACGGGGCGTCTAGAATGCGCCGATGGGCAAGCCTTCATTCCGGGAACAGGTGCTTCGCGTGCGCGAAGACGCCATCATTGTCGCCGTCAACCGGCTGCTGGCCGACAAGGGCTTCGATCTGATGACGGTGGACGAGGTGGCCGGCGAAGTGGGCATCGCCAAGGCCAGCCTGTACAAACACTTTGCGTCCAAAGAGGCGCTGGCTGCGGCGGCCATGGTGCGGCTGATGCAGCGCACGCTGGCGCAAACCGATCACCTGAGCGCGCGCAGCGAGCTCAGCGCGTTCGAGCGCGTGCAGCTGCTCACGCGCTGGGCGCTGGAAGTGCAATTGGCGGGCGAAATGCCGGTGCTGCCGTCACAGAACTCGAGCCTGCGCGCCGAACTGACGGCCAACAAGGACTATCTGGACGGCCTGCTGCGTGTGAGCGAAGCGTTGGGCGGCTGGATCGTGCAGGCACAGAGCGACGGCGACATCGACCCCGGGCTGCCGCCCGAGGTGGTGATGTACACGGTTTTTGCCCGCGCCTGCGACCCCGTGCCGGCGTTCTTGAAAGCCGGCGGCAAGTACAGCGACGAGCAAATCGTGCAGTGGGTGCTGAGCACTTGCATGAACGGGCTGCGCCGCCGCTGACGGGATCGCCACCCTTTTGGGCGGTCACCGAAGCAACACCTCGCCCCAGCCTCAGCACCGACTCACCCGCCGACCGTCACCGGATCAGCAACACCGGCGTGGTGCATTGCGACAGCACCTTGGTGGCCACCGAGCCCATCACCAGGCTGGTGAAAGTGCCATGGCCATGCGAGCCCAGGATGATCAGGTCGTGGTCGCCCTTCGTGGCGGCCTGCACGATGGCTTCTGCCGCCGGGCCCACCTTGGCGACGAAGTCGGCCCGGACCTTGTTCTTGCCCAGGAAGCTGCGAATGGGTTTGAACACTTTCTCGGCTGTCTCGTCGTAGTAGGCCTGCAGATCGGCCTTGTCCATGGCCGCCGCCGCCCGTGGCGGCACGGCGGGCACGGCATGGACCACGGTGTAGTCGTGTGCCGCGCCCAGCCATTCGTCATGTGCCATCAGATAGGCCAGCATGCGCTTGGTGTAGGCGCTGCCGTCAACGGCTGCGAGTATCTTCATGTCGTGTCTCCGGTTGCCTCAGAGGCCTGCGCTGCAGGGTAAAGTGCCTGACCGCACGAGTGTCGCACCACCCCGGGCGGGCCTGTTTGACGGCGATCACAGCGCCACCACGCACAGCGGGTCGTGCGCACGCTGCTGGCTGTCTTGCGGCAGCGCGCCGGTGACCCCGCCGGGCTCGACCCCCAGGTGCTCACCCTTTTTCTCCAGGCCGCGCGCATTGCACACCACGCGCGTGGCCAGCCGCCCTGCGCGCGCCACCCGGTAGTCGTGGCGGCAGTGCAGATGGCCATGCAGCCACAGGTCGGCGCGCGGCAGCAGATCGTCATCGGCATTGCAAAAGCTCGCTGTCCCCGGCTGCTGGCCGTAGCGCTTGTCGGCGCTGCGCAGGCTGGGAGCAAAGTGAGTGACCACCACCGTCTTGTCCCAGCGGCCCTGCGGCCGCAGTTCAAGTTCGGACTGCAGCCAGGCGCGATCGGCCAGGCCCAACTCGCGCACCGCGGCTGCATCGAGTGGTTGCCCGCCACGGGTGCTGCCCATCAGGCGCAAAAAGTAGGCGGCCGCTCGCTGTGCTCTTTCCCTCTGGTCGGCGCCAAAGGTGTCGAAGTCGCTCCAGCGCGTCGTGCCCACGAAGCGGGTGCGCTGGCCCTGAGCGTCGGTGTGCAGCCAACGCTGCTTTTCCAGCCAGACGAAACCCAGACGGTCGCACAGCCTACGCAGGCCGCGCTCGGCTTCATCGATGTCACGGCCATCGGCTTCGTGGTTGCCGGGAACGACCAGCACCGGCACCGGCCAGCCGGCAAAGCGCTCGTAGCCGGCCCAGGTGCTGTCGATATCGCCGGCCAGCACCAGCAACTCGGCCTGCGCTGCGGGCTGCGGTTCGTGGTTTTCGGTCTCGAGATGCAGGTCTGACAGCAGTTGCAGTTTCATGCCGCCATCATGCCGTCACCTTCAAGCTGTCACCTTCAATCCGCATTCAAGGTGCCGCCTTCAGGTGCCGGTCACTGGCCCAGACGTTCTTCGATGCGCGCCTTGGTGGCCAGCATTTCCGAGGGCAGGTGGTATTCCAGCTGCTTGAACAGCCCGGCATGCAGTTCGAGCTCTTCCTTCCAGGCCGCCTTGTCGATGCCGATGACGCTGGCAAATTGCTCGCGGCTGAATTCCAGGCCGTCCCAGCGAATGTCTTCGTACAAGGGGCTGATGCCGAAGGCGTTGGCCACGCCATGGGCCTTGCCTTCCACGCGGCCCAGCACCCATTCAAGGACCCGCATGTTCTCGCCGTAACCGGGCCACACGAATTTGCCATCGGCGCCCTTGCGAAACCAGTTGACGCAGAAGATGTGCGGCAGCTTGACGCCAGAGGATGCGCTGGCGGTCGACACCTTGCTGCCCAGCCTGAGCCAGTGCTGAAAGTAGTCGGCCATGTTGTAGCCGATGAAGGGCAGCATCGCGAAGGGGTCGCGGCGCACGGCGCCGTTGCCACCGGCCATGGCAGCCGTGGTCTCGCTGCCCATGGTGGCGGCCATGTAGACGCCTTCGGTCCAGTTGCGCGCTTCGCTGACCAGCGGCACGGTGGTGCTGCGGCGGCCGCCGAAAATGAAGGCGTCGATGGGCACGCCGTCAGGGTTGTCCCACTCGGGGTCGAGCACCGGGTTCATCGTGGCCGACACGGTGAAGCGCGAATTGGCCTGCGCCGCTGCACGCGGCTTGCCGCCTTCGGCGTTGGCCCTGGCAATTTCGGGTGTCCAGTCCCGGCCCTGCCAGTCGATCAGATGCGCGGGCGGCGTGTCGGTCATGCCTTCCCACCACACATCGCCATCGTCGGTGAGCGCCACGTTGGTGAAGATGGTGTCGCTCTTCATCGACGCCATGCAGTTGGGGTTGGTGTGGTCATTCGTGCCCGGCGCCACACCGAAGTAACCCGCCTCGGGGTTGATGGCGCGCATGCGGCCGTCAGCCGCCGGCTTGATCCAGGCAATGTCGTCGCCGATGGTGGTGACCTTCCAGCCCTGGTAGCCGGCGGGCGGCACCAGCATACTGAAGTTGGTCTTGCCGCAGGCACTGGGGAACGCGGCCGCGACATGGAATTTCTTGCCCTCGGGGTTGGTCACGCCCAGGATCAGCATGTGCTCGGCCAGCCAGCCTTCTTCACGGCCCATGGTCGATGCAATGCGCAGCGCAAAGCACTTCTTGCCCAGCAGCGCGTTGCCGCCGTAACCCGAGCCATAAGACCAGATCTCGCGCGCCTCGGGGTAGTGCACGATGTACTTGGTCTTGTTGCAAGGCCACGCGACGTCCGCCTGACCGGCTTGCAGCGGCATGCCCACGGTGTGCACGCAGGGCACGAACGGACCGTCGGCGCCCAGCACATCCAGTGCGCTGCGGCCCATGCGTGTCATCACGCGCATGCTGATGGCCACGTAGGGGCTGTCGGTCAGCTCGACGCCGATGTGCGCGATGGGGCTGCCCAGCGGGCCCATGGAAAACGGCACCACGTACAGGGTGCGGCCCTTCATCGCGCCCTTGAACAAGGCCTTGTCGCCGGTTTCCAGCGTGGCGCGCATCTCGGCCGGGGCCACCCAGTTGTTGGTCGGGCCGGCGTCTGCCTTGTTGGCGCTGCAGATGAAGGTGCGGTCTTCGACCCGCGCCACGTCGTTTGCGTCGCTGCGCGCCAGGTAGCTGCGCGGGCGCAGCGCCGGGTTCAGTTTCATCAGGGTACCCGCGGCGATCAGCTGCTCGATGAAAAGGTCGTACTCGGCCTGGCTGCCGTCACACCAGTGGACGTCAGCGGCCTCGGTGAGGGCGGCGATCTTGGCCACCCATTCGATCAGGCGCTTGTGCTTGACGTGTTCCGGCACCTTCGGCGTTGTGCCTTCCATTGCGGGGCGGTTCATGGGGACTCCAATCAAGCTAATGAAAAAACGGGATTTGGCGAACACCGAAAACCGCGCAACCCCAGACTGACCGCACTTCGAAAACCAACTGGGCGCAGTGCCGACAGGTGCTTGCCAAATACCGCCCCTTTCAGACAGGGGGTGACCATTGTGCGGGCAATGTAATCACGTGGTAACCACCCGGCTGCAGGAGGGTTATGCAAATGGCGCATGAGCCGATGCCGCAGGCAAAGGGGCCCGTGCATCGTCCACGGCAATGCCGGCGGCGGCTTGCCGGACTGTGTCGGGGGGTTTCAGCGCCGGCCGCGCTCGCGCCCGGCAACCACTGCTGCCACTGCAACCACTGCAACCACTGCAGCGCGCCGGAGCAGCGTCAATTGATGATCTTGACCGGCTTGCCCGGTGCCGGGTCCTGGCCGCCGCCATAAACGCCGTTGAGCAGGCGCAACTGCGCCTCGGTCTGCGTGCCGCCCGCCAGGCGTGCCAACTCGCCAAAGCCACCGCGCGGCATGCTGGTCACGCGCAGGGCATAGGGGCGCGCCGCGGCCCGGTCGGCGGCGCTCATCGCGCGCATCGATGCCTCGGCCTCGGCCATGCCCGCGCTGGCGCGCTGCGCAGCGGCGGCGTCTTTGGCCGCGTATTGCAGCAGGAAGTTGCGGTTGCCGGGCCCGGTTACCACCGACAGCCTCAGGCCCTGCACCTGGCCGTTGGAGTCGCGCCGCGAGCCGGTAAAGTAGGTCAAGGGCAGTCCATTGACCTGCCTGCGTTCCGAGCGTCCCTCTGTCGGCTTGGCGACGTTGCGGATGATCTCTTCGTGCGTGCTGCCCGCGTTGGCCGGCGCCAGGCGCACGATCAGCCCGGCGTCGCCGGCACCGTTGACGAGCATGATGGCTTCGGGCGTGTTGCGCACCTCCCAGCCCTGAGGTGCGGTGAGCGCAATGCCCAGGTCTTCATGATAGAAATTGCGGCCGCGCACCACCCCCTGATCGCGGCTGTCGCCATAGGTCATGCCTTCGATGGCCCTGTAATAGCGCGCCTGGGCGTCATCGCCGTAGGTGCCGGTATAGCCGGCGGCGACGCGCGCGATGTCGGCCAGGCGCTGGTCGTTGCTGGGGTGCGAGGCCAGCCAGCTGTTGCCGCCGCCCACCTGCTTGCCTTGTGCGCGCGCCTGATCGGTGACGTATTGCTCCTGCCGCTTGAGCACGGCTATGACCTCGAGCATGTTGCGCGGGTTGTAGCCGTTGCGCGCCAGGTATTCGGCGCCCAGCTGGTCGGCCTGGGTTTCCTGGTCGCGGCTGTAGCTGGCAACACGCCCTGCGGCGTAGCTTTGCGAAGCCTGGCTGGCCATCTGCGTGGCGCCGCCGACACCCTGGCTTTCGAGCACCGCCCCCAGAATGGTGGCGGCAAGCACGCCCAAGCCGGCGTCCTGCTGACGGGTGGCGCGCTGCGCACCGTGGCGTGCGGTGACGTGCCCGATCTCGTGACCGACGACACCGGCCAGCTCGGCCTCGCTGTCCAGGTAGGCCATGATGCCGCGCGTGATGTAGACGTAGCCGCCGGGCAGTGCGAAGGCATTGATCTCGGGGCTGTCCAGCACGGTGAAGGTCCACTTCAACTGTTTGCGGTGCGACAACCGGGCCAGGCGCTGGCCGACATCATTGACGTAGGCCTGCAGCTTGGGATCGGCCACCACGCCGTACTCCTGCAGCACAGCCTGGTGGGCCTTGGCACCTTCGACCAGCTCGGACTGCTCGTCCATGACGGAGCGCTCGGACTTGCCGCTGACGGGGTTGACGACTTTGGAGCCGCAGGCGACCAACATCAACAAGGCGGTGGTGGCGGCCAACAGGCGGGGCCAACGGGTGAGCGGCATGGGGACTCCTGGCAAGGCGGGTGATGCAAACGACTGCAAACGACTGCAAATGACGTGAACGGTGCGGAAGTTCCGGACAGTCCGAGCGGTCCGAACAGTGCAAGCCGGCAGCAGTGTGCACGCATTGCCGCGGCGCGCACAACCAGCCGAAAGCCCGGAACTCTGTAAGACGGGAACCCCCGCAGCCCCGAACCCCGGACGCGCAGAACCCCGACCCGACCACAATCGCCAGATGACGATGCAAGTGCTTCAGGTGTGCACCGGGCAGGCCCGGGCAACGCAGATTTCGGGCAAGCGGGTGATGACCGCCATCCACAAGACGCCAGTGGCGGGCCCGGTGGCTGTGGGCCTGCTGGGCCTGCAGGGCGACGAGCAGGCCGAACTCAGCCTGCACGGCGGCCTGTCCAAAGCGGTGTACGCCTACCCCAGCGAGCATCTGCCCTTCTGGCGAACGGTGCGTGCGCAGGCCCAGGTGTCGCTGTGGGACGAAGCCTTGCCACAAGGCGTGCTCGGCGAGAACCTGCTGCTGCAGGGTGTGCTGGAAAAGGACCTGTGGGTGGGCGACCGCCTGGTGCTGCCGCAATGCACGCTGCTGGTCAGCGAACCGCGACTGCCGTGCTTCAAGTTCGCCGCCGCGATGGGGTTTGCGCAGGCCGTGAAGCTGATGGCGCAGTCGGGTTACTGCGGCAGCTATCTGGCGGTGCTGCAGGGTGGCTTCGTGCAGGCCGGCGACCGCGTCGAACTGCAGCCCGGGCCGCGCGAGCTCAGCATCACCGAGCTGTTCCGCTTCCGCGCCCGCGGCCTCAGAGGCTGAGAGCATCCCAGGCCCCTGACGGCGCCCGGCGTTCGCGGAGAAAAAAGGGCGTCACGGCCGGGCCTTTGCTCCCTCTCCCTTCCAGGGAGAGGGTTGGGGGCGAGGCGGGGGTTTCGAGCCGCATGCGGCGAGCCCGCTAAGC
>Ga0105046_10016984_pt1 | contig 11159 bp, 11 predicted proteins | sample MAT03_FD_78385 | JGI IMG/M metagenome (GOLD analysis project Ga0105046, IMG submission 78385) | Freshwater microbial communities from Lake Fryxell liftoff mats and glacier meltwater in Antarctica - MAT-03 (megahit assembly) | ecosystem: Environmental > Aquatic > Freshwater > Ice > Liftoff...
ACGCGCCGGTGCCACCCGCGACGCCGACAGTTCCTGGAGTTCGGCCTGCTGCTCTGCTGTCAGCACCAACGGCGGCCGTTCAGATTTTCTCGCCATGATCACCACCTTCAAGAGTTGAAAAAGCATGACGATTACCATCTATTTAGTAACTTTATTGATGGAACGAACTACTAGCTCTGGGGTAAGCACAATCATTCAGGAACAATCCCTGCGGCTTTGGCGACTCCTGCAAACTGCTGCAAGTCGGTCTGTATCAGGTTGCCGAATCCGTCCGGGCCATCGACAGACAGTTCATAGCCGGCGTTCTGAAGCTGGGCCGCGACCTCCGGAATGGCAACTGCCTTGCGAATCGCATCTGAGAGTTTTTGTGTAATCTCCGGGGGCGTACTACCGGCTGCCATGATCCCCGCCCAGATTGTGGACTCGTAAGTGGGGTACCCGGATTCCTTGACGGTGGGCAAGTCCTTCAGCACAAAAATGCGGCGGCCTTCGGCGGTCGCCAGTGCGCGTATGCGGTTGCCCTTGATGAATGGCAGGGCCGAGATGACAGATGCGAACATCACCTGCACCTGGCCTGCAATCAAGTCGGTCAGCGCGGGGCTGGCGCCGCGGTAGGGAACATGCGTCATCTGCACCCCCGACACCTGCTTGAACAACTCGGCTGCAAAGTGGTGCGGCGTTCCATTCCCCGGGCTGGCGTAAAACACCTTGCCGGGATTTGCCTTCAGGTAGGCCACCAGTTCCCTAATGTTTCGGGCCGGAACACTCGGGTTGACAACCACAACGATGGGCTGTTTGGCGATTAGGGTCACAGGCGCTAGGTCCTTACTGATATCAAAGGGTAGCGACTTGATTAGGAAGGGATTGAGCGTCAGCGTATTGGTGGCCAGCAGCACTGTGTGGCCGTCAGGCGCCGAACGCGCGACAAACTGCGCACCGATATTGCCGCCGGCGCCTGTCTTGTTGTCGACCACCACAGGCTGCCCAAGGATATCTGACAGCGGTGCTGCAACGATGCGCGCCAATATGTCGTTACCGCCACCTGTCGCAAATGGCACGACTAGCTGCAGGGGCTTGTGGGGGTAGGTGTTTTGTGCGAAAGCGGGTGAAAAGCTTGCGGCCGCCAGGGCCGGGACAGTCTTGAGAAGCTGTCGGCGGGTTGTATTCATGCATGTTTCCAGTTGGGGAAAAATCCGGAACGCAGCGAAATTGCCACAGCGAACCAGCATTCATAGGTAGCGCAACGCCAAACTAGACTGCATGATAGAATCATAATACCGAAATTTATATAGGGTTACTACCTAAATTTCAACATTTTTAAAAGTTAATTCTCTATATTGAGATTTTTAGTTTATTCGGCAGCGCGCGAAACCTCCCGAGTGAGGTTTTCGACCTGTCGGGCGGCGGCAGCCAGCACTTCGATCAGCAGTGCCTTGTCGAGGATTTCATAGCGCGCACGGCTGATGACCAGCGACAGGCTGCCGCCTGCGCTGGCGGGCTCCGGGCTCAGCGGAACGCCTACGCCGACGTTGCCGGGGTCCAGCTCGCCCAGCGATATGCAGTGCCCCTGCTTTTTGATGACCGCCAGTTTTGAGCGGAACTCCTCCCACGACGAACCCATTGCAGCAGCGGCGATGGCGGGCTTGAGTTCCGTATAAATTTTTTTTTGTTTGGCCGGCGGCAGCGCTGACAGGATGGCCTTGGAAGGTGCACCCTTGTAGACAGGCATTGCACGGCCTCTTCCGAAACTTACGGTGATCCCGTCATCGCCGCGTTCATGGTGCGTCACGACCACGCGGTCGTTGTAAAAGCTGGCGAGCAGGACATCACATTCAAATTTTTTTCGCAGCGCCTGCATTACCGGTACACCGGCATTGAGCACGGGATCACCCTGCCGTATCGCATAATCCAGTTCGATGATGCGCGGGCCCAGTGTGTAGGCGGAACCGGCTACCCGGGTCAGGAATCCGCCGGCGACCAGCTCGCGGACATAACGGTAGGCCGTGCCCCGGCTGTAGCCGAGGCGCGCCATGATATCTTCGGCAGTTAAGATGGACCGTTCCGCAGAGAACGCGTCAAACACTGCGAGCATTCGGGTAAGGCTTGAGGACATTTGAAGGCTATTCCCGTCGAAAAATTTTGTATGTTGGGAATACTACCAGTGCAGAGACGCAACCTCCATGCCGACTGCCGGGCTTCCTAGGCCGACGACATGACCTTGTAATTGCCGTCCAATACATGAACAGGCGCTCTGCATCCATCAGCCGCCGCCTGCAACCTCATTTCAAGCGCCTGTTTGCGTTTGTCTGGCGGTAGCCAATACCGCTCATGGCCCCACAGGCTGGCGCCATGGAAGAACTCGTGGGCCTGCCAGGTTGCCGGATTGATATCCCGACCTCCCCACCCGTATTCGATCATAAAGTTCGAAGGCGTGCGGGCATAAAAGGAGGTCATAAAATCGTTGCTGTGCCGACCCAGCGTGACGCCTATTCTTTCCTCTTCCACCAGCGCAATGTCGTAGGCCTGCCCCACATCATCGAGTGACAGCAGCTCTACCATAATGTGGTGCAGGCCGTTGGTGCCCGTCTCGATCAGGGCCAGGCTGTGGTGGCGTGAGTTGAGGTGCAGGAAATAGGCCTTGAAGGGCTTGAGCATGTAGTCGCTCAGGCCGAAGCCGAGCACATCCATATAGAAGCGGAGCATAGGCTCCACCTGCGCCACATTTAAAACAGCGTGGCCCAGTCCCAGGCCTCCGGTACGAAAGCCGGAGAGCGCACGGGACGGCATAAAGGGCGTTTCTGCCTTGATGGGGCCGTGAAACATTTCAAGCCGGTTACCGGCCGGGTCCCTGAATGATAGAAGCGATTGCACGCCACGCTGCTGCGCGAGCTGCGCGGGTTCGACCTTGAAGGCGACCTTTGCCTGGTCCAGCCGCACTGCAAGCGCGGCCAAAGAATCGGCGTTGTCTGTTTCCCACCCGTAGTAGTGCTCGCCAGGGGGTAGCGCAGTGTCGATCGCCAAGCGCTGTTGGTAATCGTCCAGGCGAAGCTGCAGCCTGCCCCGGGAATCCCGCTGTGGATGCATTCCCAACAGGCCGGAACTCAGCGACGACCATTCCTCCAAGGAAGGCGCAGCAACCCCCACATAGCCCAGAGACTTAAGTTTCATCATGGAAATCCCAAATTTCTTAAAATAGAAAATTGTAAAATTTAAAGTAGAATTTTTTGAAAAAATTAGTTGAAATTCTATATTGTGAGATTATACAATGCGTAGATGAACGAAACTAAAAGCAAAATTTGGACCCCTGCGAATTCGAGCGCTGCAGCAGCCGCCCTCTCGCAAGCCCGCAGAAACAAACTGCCCATTGGACCGCTGCGCGAAGGCGGGCTGGCGCGTTTGGAAGATGCTTACGCGATCCAGAAGATAAATACCGACTTGTGGAAAGCCGCCGGACGCACAAGCACGGGCGCAAAAATTGGACTGACATCGAAAGCGGTCCAGGCACAGCTGGGAGTCTCGGAGCCGGACTTCGGTTTGTTGTGGGGTGATCTGGCTTTCAGCGCAGGCGATGAAATCGGAGTTCAGCACTTTATGCAGCCCAAGGCAGAGGCTGAAATAGCAATCGTGCTGGAGCGCGACCTTGTCTCGCCTGCGCTGACGCTGAAAGATGTGATATCGGCGGTGGCCTATTTATTGCCGGCAGTCGAGATAGTCGACAGCGCGATTACAGGCTGGAACATTGCGCTAGTTGACACGGTGGCCGACAACGCGTCGTCGGGCGGTTATGTGCTCGGCGATTCACCCCGGCTGCTTCGCCAAGTCGACTTGCGCACTTGCGGGATGCTGCTCAGCCGCACCGGCGATCTTGTGTCGCACGGCGTGGGGGCTGCATGTCTGGGCAACCCGCTGAACGCCTTGCTTTGGCTAGCCAGAAGAATGGTGGAGACAGAAACACCGCTTCGCGCAGGTGACCTGGTCATGTCTGGCGCGCTGGGTCCCATGGTCGCAGTTGCCGCCGGTGAACACTATCTGGTCGAGATACAGGGTTTCTCGAGCTTTTCCTTCAAGTTCAGATAGACCCATGAGCTCTCAAAAACCCCCTCGACGAAAGCTGCGATGACACACCTTCCCACGGCAAACGGATTGGCTGCACTTGAAGTAGCATGCTCGATGAAGCTGGACGGCATGACCGTCAACTACCACGACAAGGGAACGGGCAACCCGGTTCTTCTGATCCATGGTTCAGGCCCCGGGGTTACCGCGTGGGCCAACTGGCGTCTGAGCATTCCCGCGTTGTCAAAACACGCAAGAGTGATTGCGCCGGACATGGCGGGTTTCGGCTACACCTCGGTCGACGGCACCGGCATACCCGACCGGCTGATGTGGCTGGCACAGCTGACAGGCCTGTTGGACAAGCTGGGTCTGCAGCGCGTTTCAGTCGTCGGCAACTCCTTCGGCGGGGGCATCGCGCTGGCTTTTGCCCATGCCTACCCGGAACGTGTGGACAAACTGGTGCTGATGGGAGCTGTCGGGGTGAGCTTTCCGATCAGCGAAGGGCTGAACAAGGTCTGGGGATATTCACCCTCGCTGGAGGCGATGCACGAACTGCTGGGCATTTTTGTCTACGACAGCAGCTTTGTCAGCGACGACCTTGTGGAGATGCGTTACCGTGCATCGACAAGGTCCGACGTACAGCAGCGTTTTGAGGCACTGTTCCCCGAGCCGCGCCAGCAATCGGTGGAGAGGCTTGCTCTGTCCCCCGAACAACTGAAATCAATCCGTGCCAACACACTGATTATTCACGGCCGGCAAGACAAGGTGATTCCGCTGGCCGTCTCGAAAAAGCTGAAGGAACTGCTACCGTTGTCCAAGTTGGAGATCATCGAAAAATGCGGACACTGGGTGCAAATCGAACACCCACAGGTATTCACCTCCCACGTGCTGGACTTTCTCTTTCCCAAAAGGACCAAAACGTCCGTGTTAATGCAAGACGAACTGATGGGCCGCTGGTCCGTCTGCAGCTGGGTCCAGGCCTACGACGACGGTCGGAAGGTTTTCCCGATGGGGGAAGATGTGACCGGCTTTATTCAGTACGGCCGCCAATACATGAGCTGCCTTATCGCCAGAATGGACAGGTCGTCCTTCAAGACCGGTGGCCAGTGGACTGCCGCTGCCGAAGAAAAAGCCGCAGCTTATGAATCCTTCCTCAGCTACAGCGGCACCTACACCATTGATGGAAACCAGATAGTCCACAAAGTTACGGCTAGCCTGTTCCCCAACTGGGTTGGAGGTGAGCAGCGGCGGACGGCACGCATGCAGGATGGCCACCTCCACTTGGAAGCCCGGCTGGAAGAAGGCACCCCCGAAGCCAGAACAGCAGTGCTGGTTTGGAAAAAATCTGAAGACTGAAGGCGAAGCCTCCCAACGACAGGAATCAATATGGTCCAGGTAGAAAAACTAATCAAGAGCGGCTCAGTTCACGCTAGGCTGTATACCGAGCAGGAAATTTTTCAGCAGGAAATGCGGGAGATTTTCGGCAAAGGCTGGGTCTACGTGGGACACGAATCGGAGATCCCCAAGCGCGGCGATTTCCTGCGCAGGATGATGGGCGCGGAGCCCGTTATTTTTTCAAGATCTGCAGACGGCTTCCACGTCGTTGCTAACCGCTGCGCGCACCGCGGCAACCTGATCTGTCAGCCAGAAAAGGGCAACAAAAAGGTGTTCGCCTGCCAGTACCATGGATGGGTGTTCGGCGCCAATGGCGATTTGCTGGACATGCCGTTGACCTCACATGAGTGCCCCGACAAATCGAAACTGGGTCTGAAAAAGGCCAAAGTCGACAGCTACCGTGGCTTTGTCTTCGCCACCTTCAACCCGGATGCTCCGGACTTGCTTGAACATTTGGGCAACGCCGTGCAGGCGCTGGACCGGCAATGCGCGTTGTCGCCTGCCGGTGAAGTCCAGCTTCGCAGCCCCAGCGTCAAACACCTGTTCCGCGCCAACTGGAAAATGCTGTCCGAAAACGAGGCCGACGGTTACCACGTCGGCTTTGTGCACGACTCCTTCGCCAAGGGCATTACGCTGAAAGGCAAATATGACAACATCCTGTCGGGCCAGGAAGACTCGATCACGGCCGTCGTGCGTTATCTGGGCAACGGCCATACCGAGCTCGACTACGGCCCCACCTACACGCAGCCGCTGACCTGGTTGGGCGTGAAGGCCGACAGGTTCCCTGAATATACGAAATCCATGAACGAGGCCTACGGCGAGAGCGCGGCGTTCGAGGTGATGCGTTCCGGGCCGCCACACACCTTTATCTTTCCCAACCTGTTTCTTGCGGAAACCTGCCTGGTGATGATCCAGCCGCTGTCCGTTGGCGAAACCGTCAACTGGCACACGCCCATGTATCTCAAGGGTGTGCCTGAAGAATTGAATAACCGCATCATGCGGCAGGGCGAAGTGGCTATCGGGCCATCGTCTTTCCTGACGGCCGACGACGCCATCATTGCCGAGCGCCAGTGGCGCGCGCTGCGCGACTCGCCGGGATGGCTGGACATCAGCCGCGGCGAAGCGCGCGAACAGCAGCGAAATGACGGCGCGGTGGTGTCGCATTACACCGACGAAACGCCCAACCGGGGTTTCTGGAAACACTATGCAAGCGTGATGACCAAAACAGAAGCCGGGGTGACCGCAGATGTCTGACAGTGCAATGAAGGTGCAGAACGCCATTTCGGTAAGCGAGCAGGAACGGCGTGAGCTGGAAACTTTTGTTTTCAGGGAAGCCCAACTCGCTGACGAATCCCGCTATGAAGAGTGGGAAGCGCTGCTGGCTGCGCAGATCCGCTATTGGGTGCCGGTGGTCCAGGACAATCCCGATCCGGACCGAGATGTGTCCATCATCAACGACAACCGGTCGCGGCTGTCGACGCGCCTGCGGCAACTCCGCACCGGCACCCGGCACAGCCAGTCTCCCAGGTCCGTGATGCGGCGCATGCTGTCGAACATGACGTTTGCGAAAAGTGGTGAAGGGAGCTTCACGGTTGAAGCCAACTTCGTGATCCATGAATACCAGACACAGTCGGTCAACCAACTCAACGTCTGGCCCGGCCGCGTTGAATACGGCATCGTGACGGAAGACGGGCAATGGCGCATGGCCCTGAAAAAGGTGATGCTGATCCATGCCGCCGGCCCGATTCCAAGCATGGCTTTCATCGTCTGACCATGTCGGGCGCACTGTCTTCAATCGTGGGACTGGGCAAAAGCGGCTTGTCCCGCTCGCCCATCGGTTCTGCCCGTTGTCTTGCTGCAGCCGCTGTGCAGGATGCCATCGCCAACGCAGGGCTGGAAGTTGAAGGCATTGATGGCCTGCTGATCAACCAGAGCAGTCTGGCGCCGGCAGGCAGTCTTCCGCTGCAAATGATGGACGACATCGGGTTTTCAGGCCTTCGCCTGCTGTCGCAGATGGAAGGCAAAGGCGCCTCCGTGCTGCAGATGGTGCAGCTCGCCACCATGGCCATCCGCCAGGGCATGGCATCCACGGTCGCCTGCGTCTTTGCCGATGCGCCCTTGGTAGCCGGCCAGGGCGGTGGGCAGTCCTACCAGAACGAAGCGCCGCTGACCGGCATAGCGGGCTGGGAGGGGCAGTACGGCCTTTACGGACCCGCCGCTTCCTATGCGCTTGCCACGCAGCGCTACATGCATGATTTCCAGGTGACGGAGTTGCAGCTGGCGCAGTACCCGATCGCCTGCCGGAAATGGGCAGCGCTCAACCCAGCCGCCCTGTTGCACAAGCCACTGGATCTTGAAGGCTATCTCGCCTCGCGCTACATTGCCGAGCCGATCCGGTTGTTCGACTGCGCCTACCCTGTGAATGGCGCTATAGCGGTGATCGTGTCCTCTGTGGAGGCCGCGGCAGATTCACCGCACCCGCCGGTGTATGTTCATGGCATGGGCCAGGGCCACTCGACCATCCGGCGCCTTGCGGGCGTTGCCGACGAGCATCAAACGGCAGGTTCTCTGGCTGCCCAGGGCGTGTTCCGCATGGCTGGCGCATCGCCTGCCGACGTCACGCTGTGCGAGTTATACGACGCTTTTTCCTTCTGCGCTGTTGCGGCCCTGGAAGACTACGGCCTGTGCGCAAGGGGCGAGGGCGCGGTGTTTATTGCCTCGAGCGCCACTTCCCCAGGCGGACGGCTTCCCGTTAACACTGGCGGTGGCCACCTGGCCAGCTATTACATGCAGGGCATGACACCGCTGGAGGAAGCCGTTGTGCAGGCCAGGGGACACGGCGCTGCCCGGCAGGTCGCCGCCAACGATCTGATTCTTGTCAACGGCTCGGGCGGACGGCTGGAGTATCACGCCGCGTTACTGCTCAGCCCGCACCTCAAGCTCGGATGAACGCTCCCATGTCCCTCTCACCTCGCACCGCAACTTCCAGTGAAGCGCAGCCCGCAGCAGAGTCATTCGAGACTTTTATCGGGCGCAATGAACTCCGCGTTCCCCGCCTTATTGTCACCGGCGAAATACTGCACTTCGCCGCGCGCCTGCCGCCAGCCGAGGTCGAGTGGGTAACGGCGCGCGGGACGGCCACACTGAGTTCGTTCACTGTGATGTGGAAGGCCTACCGCGACGGCATGGAAGTTCCCTACAACGTGGCGTGGGTCGAGCTTGATGAGGGGCCGCGGCTTGTCAGCACCGTTCTGCTTGAGCCATCCGACAGACTGAAGATTGGAATGCCGCTGCAGGCCCTGTTCCACGATGGCTTGCTCGTTTTCATTCCACGGCCCGGCTAGGCGCAGACCACATCGGTTGCAACAGGTTTTTTATGACAGTTACAAATGTTCAAGAAGGCGCGCTGCACGGCCTGAAGATTATAGATTTGAGCCGTGTGTTGGCAGGCCCACTCTGCTCGATGATCATGGCCGACCATGGCGCAGAAGTGATCAAGGTGGAGCCACCCCAGGGTGACGACACCCGTCGCTGGGGACCACCGTTTGCACCGGAACCTGAGGGCCGCGGCGATGCGAGCTATTACATCGGAGTGAACCGGAACAAAAGGGCGTTGGCGCTCGATATCAGTACGCCGGAGGGACGAGCCGTACTCTTTGAAATGCTCGAGGACGCCGACGTACTGATTGAAAATTTCAAGTCTGGCACGATGGAAGCCTGGGGCATGGCCTTCGAGGCCGACCTCAGCCCGCGCTTTCCCCGCTTGGTCTATTGCCGGGTCACCGGCTTCGGTGCAACCGGCCCGCTGGGCGGTCTGCCCGGCTATGACGCAGTGCTACAGGCCATGACCGGGCTGATGAGCATTAACGGCGACCCGTCCACCGGTGCGATGCGCATTGGTACGCCTATTGTTGACCTGTCTACTGGCCTGTACGCCGTGATAGGCGTGCTGATGGCATTGCAGGAGCGCCAGCGTTCCGGCAAGGGCCAATTGGTCGACATGACCCTGTATGACTGCGGCATGTCGCTGCTGCATCCGCATGCGGCCAACTTTTTCCTCAATGGCAAGCGGCCACCGCTGCTCGGCAACAAGCACCCCAACGTGGTGCCTTGCGACAAGTTCAGCACAGGTGACGGCGAGGTCTTCCTGGTGGTCGGCAATGAGAGCCAGTTCAGGAAGCTGGTTGAAATCCTCGGCATTCCTGAACTCGCGGGTGACCCCAGGTTCTCGAGCAACAAGTCGAGGCTGGAAAACCGCGACCTGTTGACACAACTGCTTTCGCAGTGTTTTTCCACACGCGATTCACTCGAAGTGTCTGTGGCCCTGCTCCAGGGCGGTGTGCCCATAGGGCCGGTGATGGGTATAGACGATGCGCTCGCGGCCGAACACTCCCGAAGCAGATCCATGGTGATAAAGCGCGGCAACTTCAAGGCGCTGGGCACGCCCATCAAGCTGTCGCGGACACCGGGCGGGCTGAGGCACACGCCACCAAGGTTTGCACAGGACAGCGAGCAGATCCTGGCTGAGCATGGTTTCGATAGCGCAGCAATCCAGAAACTGCGCGATTTGGGAGTTCTTCCCGCAGAAATGAGGTGATATGTGTATGACCGGAAGCGCCATGATTATCGATAGCCAATGGACCGGCACCTGCCCGTCGGACGATGTGCAGGAGCAGGAGAGCTGGCCTGTCGCCGCCGGCGGGCTCGCGATCTGTCTCTACAGGATTGAAGGCAAGGTGTACGCCACAGAAGACCGGTGCTCGCACGGCAACGCCAAATTGTCGGACGGCTTTGTAGAAGGCCATGAAATCGAATGCCCCTACCACCAGGGCCGCTTCGATATACGCACCGGCGAAGCCACGCTGTTGCCGTGCTCCGAGCCGGTGAAAACCTATGTCGCCGAGGATCGCGATGGCGTGGTCTGGCTCAAGTTGTGTTAACGTGAAAGACACCCGCCAGAGGACGCAGCCATGTTTCGGCGGAACTTGTCCGAGCGGCCGGGTTTGACGCGATTTTGTACAAGTCAACGATGGGCCCAGGTCGGTGCCTGGCAGTTTTTTCTGACCAGTTGTCTGGTCAGGCTTACGTAGAGTTGGTGGACAAGGCTCCGCCTGAAGTCAGACACACGCGCTGGGACGAAAACTCCGCCGGTGATTTGGATGGCTGGCACATCCTTCCTCCAAGCTTTGGGAGACGAGTTCCTGATTCCGACTGATGCGCATTCCTGGCGCATCGGTGGCCCGTTGGCGGCAACTTAGAAATCGCCAAGCGAAGTGGACCATGTCAAATCAGGAGATGGCCGTCGTCCTCAGGCTTCATTTTGCAGGGCGACTTTGAACCGGCGTCCGCGTTCCGTCCGCAAGCAGCACCGATCCGTTCACACGGATTTCACACGGATCAGCTAGAACCCGCTCTGGGCTTGAGTTCGCCGCAGGTTCAAATCTCCCCAGCTCCACCAAACACTCATCCGGTAACGTCCGGTGACGTCTCAAGAACCCGGGTTTCTCCTCTGAAACCCGGGTTTTTTTCGTTCCATTGAATTCATAAAGTTCCACACACTTGACTGTATCGCAAAAGAGATACAGAATCCGTGAAAACGGAGGAATCTATCATGGCCCATTCAACAATGCTGCATATCCGGGTGGACGAGGAGATCAAGGTGCAAGCCAGCGAGGCTCTGGCAGTCATGGGTCTGTCTATGTCAGATGCGG
>Ga0105046_10016986_pt1 | contig 11159 bp, 6 predicted proteins | sample MAT03_FD_78385 | JGI IMG/M metagenome (GOLD analysis project Ga0105046, IMG submission 78385) | Freshwater microbial communities from Lake Fryxell liftoff mats and glacier meltwater in Antarctica - MAT-03 (megahit assembly) | ecosystem: Environmental > Aquatic > Freshwater > Ice > Liftoff...
ACGGATCCATGATGAATGATCTCTCCGCAAATGAAACTCATATGCTACAGCGTGTTCATATCATAACGGTAGAGTCACCGTTGGCGATGTTTTGGATCGACTCTGAGGAGATGTGCCGGGCATGAGTGAAACCACTGTCATCGAACATAATGTGACCGGGCAGGATTTCTCCCAACGCGATCACCTCGTTTATGCTGGGCCACCGATGATCGACATTCATTCCCATGTCACGATCACCAAGGAAGGTGACCAGGCGAGTGGGCCGGCGGGCGGGGCGGGTGCGGCGGGATCATCAGATCAAGCTGCGTTGATGTTGGACATCGCTCAGGATTTCGGCATCGGACTTACTGTGTCGATGTGCCCTGTGCAGGACATCGCGCCCTTACGGGAACGGTTGGGCAATCGCATCGCGTTCAACGCCATGATCTTCAAAAAGCCCGAGGAAGAGGATGAGGTAGCGTATCGGCAACTCGATGCCTTCCTTGAAGCGGGGATCGACATTCTGAAACTTTGGTCGGCACCGCGTGGGCGTGACCGGGGGTTGTTGCTCGATTTGCCGTGGCGTGTCGAAACGATTCGGCGTGCCCGTGCGGCGGGGGTGCGCACTGTCATGGTGCATGTCGGTGACCCGGACCGCTGGTTTCAAACGGTCTACACCGATAGCGCGAAGTATGGCACAAAATTGGATCAATACATTCCATTGCGTCGATTGATGGACGAGTTCAACGACATGATTTGGATCGGTGCCCATCTGGGGGGCGACCCTGAACATCCCGATCATCTCGAAGCGTTGATCGAGGCGTATCCGCAAATCCACTTCGATACCAGCGCCACGAAATGGCAGGTCCGCGAGGTGTCTCAGCAGCGTGATGCGTTACGCAGCCTGATTCAGCGTCACCCGGATCGCTTCCTGTTCGGCTCCGATTTGGTGACGCGGCATGCGCTGACGGCGGAGCATTACATGAGTCGCTACTGGTGTCAGCGCACCTTGTGGGAAAGCGATTGGGTAGGGCGCAGCCCGATTCAAGACCCGGATCATGTTGTCGAACCGGAGGGTGGCACGACGCCCATGCTGCGCGGGTTGGCACTCCCTGCTGCGGTGCTGCAACAGGTTTACTGCGACAATGCGAAACGCATTTTGCAACGCTAAACCGGCTACTTCTTGGCATCCGCGCTGCCAGCGATGATGCGGGTCAAATCATCGCTTTGGATCGAGGGGCACCAGTGCGATTCGATATGCTCGATGACCATTTCCGTGCCGCGCGTGTGGCTCACGAAGGGGGGTTCGCGCGGGTCGTACATCGCATCGGTCAGGTCGCGCACCAGCACCACGTTGCGTCCGAGTTTCACTTGCTGCCGAATGCCAAAGGGCCGTCCGAGGACACACATGTTCGTATGGACCCCCATCAGTACGATATTTTTGATTCCCTCTTGCTCGCAAAAGTTGTAGATCTCCTGACCGTTGTCGCTGATGCCATCGTAGCCGATGATATCGATGCCGGGGTGCTGTTTGGCGAACACCTTCACGGCGGGGCCAACCACCGGATCATCGCACGGCGACTTCGCATCGAGAATGGGCAACGCCCCCTCTTTTTCCTTTTCCAGGTAGCACCACGCTGCGATCGGCACCGGGGGCGCTTTCATCGCCGCCTGTTGCATCCGACGACGATGCGGCGTGGCCGCGTACATATCGACGGTGCCACTCGGCGCGTGAATAATCATGACGCCATGATTGCGTGCCGCGGTGAGTACCTGATTCATCTTTGGCACCATCGCCCCGGCACGTTGGGCACAGCTTTGGCAATAGTGGTTGTCCCACATGTCGCAAATGATGATGGCGGTTTCGTGTGCCTTCCACTCCAGAATGCGCTCTTGGGGCTGATCGTTTTTGCGCTCGCGGGCCGTGAGTTCCAGCACCCCCGGCACCACGGGACGATTGGGCAATGGCGGGGCATCCATCGGTGCCGCACAACCGAGCGCGATGAGAGGCAAGACCCAGAATAGATGTTTCACGGTGGCAACTCCAACAACAAGAGGTAGCGTGGCCCACACGCTAGCGTACAAGCCGAAGCGGTTTCTGCGAGTGTCCAGTTCATTGCCCCCGACCCGGTTCGTGCCCGAATTTCGTGGCAATCTGCGTGGTCGCAGTGTTATCGTGACGGCGTAACCCTTGTTCTATCGTGGAGCGTTCGACCGATCATGCATGCACGTGTTTTGCTTCTCGCACTCTGTTTCGCCTGTCCCGCCGTGGCGCGAGCGGATGCCCCGATTGCGTTTCTCGTCGGGCGGTTGCATCCGGTGAGTTCGGCCCCGATCGATCAGGCGGTTATGATCGTTCAGAATGGGAAAATTGTTGCGGTGGGAACGCAAAAAGAGGTGACCATTCCCGAGGGGGCTGAGCGCCATGAGTTGCCGAACGCGGTCATCATTCCGGGGCTGGTCGACACGCATTCGCACATTGGCATCTACCCGCGCCCGAGTGTCCCCGCGCATTCGGATGGCAACGAAATGTCTGGCCCCGTGCAATCGGGTATCCGAGCGCTGGACGCGATTTTCCCGGATGATCCAGGGATTCGCATGGCGGTGGCCGGTGGCGTGACGACGGCCAATATCATGCCGGGGTCGGGCAACGTCATTGGCGGGCAAACGCTCTATGTCAAATTGCGTGGACGCACAGTCGAGCAAATGCAAATCGTTGGTGCGAAGGTGGTTGGCGGGTTGAAGATGGCCAACGGTGAGAATCCGAAAGGCTATGGCCGGAACAAAGGGGTTGCCCCGTTCACGCGCATGAAAGTGGCTTCGTTGCAACGCGAACAATTTGTCAAAGCGCGAGAATATCAGCAGAAGTGGCAGCGTTATCGTGAGGTGGAGGGAGATAAAAAAGGACCAATGCCAGATCGGGATATTAATCTCGAACCATTAGTCGAAGTGTTAGAACGCAAACGGACGGTGCATTTCCATTGTCACCGCGCGGATGATTTATTAACCGCCATGCGCATCGCCGAGGAATTCGACTTTGAGATTGTGTTACAACATGCGACCGAAGGGTATCGCGTGGTCGATGAGTTAGTCGCCAAGAAAATCCCCGTGTCGCTCACGCTGGTGGACAGCCCAGGTGGCAAAGCGGAAGTGATGGGGTTACTCGAAGAAAATGCCGGAATCCTCGATCAAAAAGGTGTACTCGTCGCGCTCAATACCGATGATTCCGTCACCGAATCGCGGTTCTTTCTCCGCACGGGTTCGATGGCGGTGCGCGGTGGGATGAGTGAATCATCGGCATTAAAAGCGATCACACTCAATGCCGCGAAGATGATGCATCTCGATCATCAACTGGGCACATTAGAGAAAGGCAAAGATGCTGACTTTGTGATATTATCGGGTGCGCCGTTCTCGGTATATACGCAAGTATTAGAAACCTATATCGATGGTCAACGCCATTTCCAACGCGGCGAGCGACGTGATTGGTCGTATCAATCGGGCGGATATGATTTGCGTGATCTCACGTTATTACCCCCGACACCTGCCCCTCAAACGCCATTAAAATTCGTTTCTCCTCCTGATATGAAAAACTCGGAGAACGGAACGCGCACGAGTGACAAACGCATCATCGTCGCGGGGCGCATTCACACAGCAACGGGTGAGCCGCTACTCGACAGCGTGATTATGATTGAGAAGGGCAAGATCACCCAAGTGACACCTCGGAAAGGGTTTATGTTCCCCGAAGGCGTCCCGGTTCTCACCGTCGCGGAAGTGACGCCGGGGTTGATCGATGCACATACAGTTGTCGGGTTGTCAGGGGCGATGAACATCCCCGCGGATCAGGATCAAGACGAACGGAGCGACCCGTTACAGTCGGAGTTGCGCGTAATTGATGCGTTCAATCCGAATGAGCCATTGTTAGAATTCCTCTGTCGGGAGGGAGTAACAACCATTCATGCGATGCCGGGACGCGTGAATGTGATCGCGGGGCAAACGGGTATTTTCCGGACTCACGGGCGCAGTGTCGAAGCGATGACGGTGCAGTTCCCCGCCGGGCTGTTGGTCAATCTCGGCGAGGTGCCCAAGGAGAGCTTCAAGGGGAAGATGCCTGACACCCGCATGGGCACGGCTCAACTGATACGCAAGACGTTCGCGGAGGCCCAGGATTACCGGACGAAACGCGCGATGGAGGGCGACAAAAAAGCACCGCGTAGCCTGAAATACGAGGCACTCATGCCGATGCTGGAGGGGAAGCGTCCCGTCTATTTCAGCGCCCACCGCGCGGATGACTTGGTCACCGCGTTGCGCATCGCCGAGGAATTCAAATTGCAACCGGTTCTCTCGTTGGCGACCGAAGGCTATTTGGTGTCCAACGAGATTCAACGTTCCAAGGCGAAAGTGGTCGTTCATCCGACGATGCAGCGGATTGCCTCCAGTATGGAGACGGTGAATAGTTCGACGGTCAATACACTCGCATTGCAAGCGAAGCGCATCCCGTTTGCGATCTGCACCGCCTTCGAGGGGTACGTTCCCAAGACACGCATGCTGCGAGCCGAGATGAGCGTGGCGATGTCTCAGGGACTGGGGCCAAACGGCGCGTTGCGCGCGGTGACGATTGACGCGGCGGAGTTGTTAGGCATCGCGGATCGCTACGGGAGCATCGCGGTGGGTAAGGTGGCTGACCTAGTGCTATTCGATGGTGACCCATTCGAGAACGCGACCCACGTGCAATTCACGATCATGGATGGCCAAATCGTCTATGACCGCGCAGAATACTTGAAACTGCCATTTGCGCGTCGGGCGTTGGCGATTACTGGCGGCGGGTTTGGCACCTGTTGTCAGGGGCAGTAGTCAGCGGTTTGCTTCGGCGGTGCGAGGGCGTAAAGTAACCTCTCGCTCCGCATGTGTCCCTGGCTAGGGTTTCTCGTGGATAACAGCAATAACGCAACTACCATACGTCCCATCGTCATGAAAGTTCCTCGCCTCCACGATGGGGCGATTCTCGGCTTTGGCATTACCGTAGCCGCAACCGTAGCCGCACTCCTAATCGGCGGCATTATCGGGTATCGGAATGTGCGAGAGTTGGACCAAAATCGACAAATCGTCACGCGCACACATGAGGTGATCGGATCGCTCGAAATGTTGTTTTCTATGTTCAAAGATGCGGAAACCGGGCAACGGGGTTACCTGTTAACCCAGAACGAGACCTATTTAGAGACCTATAAAATCGCAGTGGATCAGGAGCCTGTCGAAGTCGCTCGTCTCAAGGAACTCATCGGCGATAACCCGGAACAGCTTGCGGTACTGGACCGACTCGACGCGAAAATTGGTACTCGCCTCGACATGCTGAAACAGTCCATTGACCAGATGCGGCAAGGCAATCGCGAGGCCGCCTTGAAGTTTATCGCTAATGGGAGCGGCAAAGCCTTGACGGACGAGATCCGTCAACATGTCGCCGAGATGGTGAAGACTGAACAGTTGCTGCTAGTCCAACGCGACACTGAGGCGGCCTCCAGCTACCGCCTTTCGATGCTCTCCATCTTGTCCAACACAATTGTTGGCATCATGCTCGTCGGGGTCATTTTCGTTCTCACTCAACGGAATATTCGCCGCCGGTATCGTGCAGCAGTGGCGCTGGCGGAGCAGAAAGAACGATTGCGGACAACGCTGGCCAGTATTGGCGATGGGGTCATATCAACGAATGCGACTGGCGATGTGACCTATCTGAATCCCGTGGCCGAGTCGTTGACCGGATGGACGAACGCCGACGCACATGGCGTCTCACTCACGCAGGTGTTCGACATCGTGAACGAGACCACGCGGGAACCGGTCGAGAACCCAGCACTGCGGGCGTTGCGCGAGGGGATCATTGTCGGGCTGGCGAACCATACGATTCTCCTTGGCCGCGATGGCACTGAACGCGCAATTGATGACAGTGCCGCCCCGATCCGCTCTATTCAAGGAGAGTTGGTCGGCAGTGTGCTAGTGTTCCGCGATATTTCCGAACGCAAACAGGCGGAGAAGGTCCAGTCGCAGCGTGCCCGACTCGTTGCTCTGCGGGCGGATGTCAGCACGGTTTTAACCTCAGACTTTGAGGTGGCAAGCGCCCTGCAAAAGGTGTGCGCCGAGTTCGTCCAGCACGTCGATATCGCGTTCGCACGCATTTGGACCCTGGATGAATCGCAAACCGTGTTGGAATTGCAAGCCAGCGCGGGACTCTATGCTCACTTGGATAACACTCATGCTCGTGTGCCAGTCGGGCAATTCAAAGTTGGCCGCATCGCCAGCACGCGTCAATCGTATCTCACGAATGATGTCGCGAATGACCCCGAAGTCAGCGATCTGGAATGGGCGAAGCGAGAGGGGATGGTCGCGTTTGCCGGGTATCCCCTTCTCGTCGATGGCCGACTGCAAGGCGTCTTCGCCATGTTCGCTCGCCAACCGTTGCCACAGAGTGTACTCGCCGAGTTGGAACCGCTGATCGATAGTATCGCCCAATACATCGATCGCCGGCATGCCGAGACGCAGGACCGCCAAAGTCGGGAGCGACTACGGATGGCGTTATCGGCCGCACGGATGGTCGCCTGGGAAATGGACCCGACGACCGGTCAGGTGGTCAACTCGGACAATGCCGCGGAAATCTACGGGGTGAGTGATTCCGAGGCGAATAATTCCCTCGAACAACGCTGTTCCCTGGTTCACCCCGAAGACGCCGAGAGCTATCGCGAAGTAATTGCGAACGCGATCGCCTCGGGTGAGGAATTTTACACCACCTACCGCATCACTCGTCCTGACAATGGCGCAGTGCAATGGATGGAAAAGCGAGGCTACCCTGTTCGCCGTGACGAGCGCGGACCACTGCGACTCGTAGGCGTGACGATAGATGCGACCCAGCGAAAGTTGGCCGAGGATCAATTTCAGACCAGTGAAATGCGCCGCCGCCTAGCGATCGATGCCGCCGAACTGGGCACCTGGCATGTGGACTTGCAATCGATGACACTGACCACCGATGAACGCTTCCGCATGATCTACGGCATAGCCGAACCGGAGATCAGTTACGAACAGGCCGTCGCGATCGTTCACCGCGATGATCAGCAACGCGTACTCGATGCGGTGAGTGCGGCCATCCGAATCCCAGACCCCGTCCCCTACGCGATCGAATACCGTGTCACTCGGCCTGATGGCACGATCCGTTGGGTCTTCGCCAAGGGGAAAACCAATGCGGTCCCGATGCGTGGGTCGTATCGGCTAACCAGTTTCGACGGCACGTTGACCGACATCACCGAACGCAAACGAGCTGTGCAAGCCATTCTGGAGAACGAACGCCGGCTGCGATTCATCATGGATTCGATGCCGCAAAAAGTGTTCACGGCCACCGCGTCGGGCGATGTCGATTACTTCAACCCGGTTTGGAGCGACTTCACCGGTCTGACGTTCGATGAGATCAAAAATTGGGGGTGGACCCAGTTGATTCATCCCGATGATGTTGAGCAGAATGTTCTGCTGTGGAAGCAAGCGGTTGCTACGGGCGAGCCGTTCGAGTTTGAACATCGCTTCCGCGCGGCAAATGGGGAATATCGCTGGCATGTGAGCCGCGCGACTGCATTGAAGGACGACGCCGGACAGATTCTGATGTGGGTTGGCGCGAACACCGACATGCACGAACAGCGCAAAATCCAGGACGAGTTACGGGAAGTCGCCGCACGACTTTCCGAGGCGGACCGACGCAAGGACGAATTCCTCGCGATACTCGCCCACGAACTGCGCAACCCACTCGCCCCGATCCGCAATGGATTGAAAGTGATTGGCCTGTCCCGCAATAACCAGGAAGCCATCGAAAACGCACGAATCATGATGGAACGCCAACTCGGGCAAATGGTGCGCTTGGTCGATGATTTGCTCGATGTCAGCCGGATTAGTCGTGGCCGGCTCGAACTCCGCAAGGAACGCCTGGAGTTGACCACCGTCTTGAATAGTGCCATCGAAACGAGTCGTCCACTCATCGAAGCGAGTGGGCATCAGTTGACGGTGGCGTTTCCGTCCGAGCCGGTTTACGTCGATGCGGACCTGGTTCGGCTCGCGCAGGTGTTCGCGAATTTGCTCAATAATGCTGCGAAATATAGCGAACGCGGGGGGCACATCACGCTCGCCGCTGCCCGACGAGATGATCAAGTGGTTGTGAGTGTACGCGATACCGGCGTGGGCATTCCAGCGAATATGTTGCCGCGGATTTTCGATCTGTTCATCCAGGTTGATCGCTCGTTAGAAAAGTCCCAGGGGGGACTCGGCATCGGCTTGTCCCTCGTACAGCGACTCGTCGAGATGCACGATGGCACGGTCGAGGCCCAGAGTGAAGGGCACGGGTTGGGCAGTGAATTCATCGTTACGCTGCCCGTCGTGGCGATCGCGCCAGAGGACGCCGACTTACTCGTCGGTCCTGGCGAAATCGTTAGCCCACTGACTCGTCGCCGCATCTTGGTGGCCGATGACAACGTCGATTCCGCCAACTCGTTAGCGATGTTGCTCGAACTCTTTGGCAATCACGTGCAGACCGCTAATGATGGGCTAGCAGCGGTATTGTTGGCCGAGAAGTTTATCCCCCAGGTGATCATGCTCGACATCGGCATGCCCAAGCTCAACGGCTACGAAACCTGCCGCCGCATCCGCGAATTCCCCTGGGGCGCCGAAGCGATCATCATCGCGCTCACGGGTTGGGGCCAAGACGAGGACAAGCGATTATCCAAGGAGGCAGGCTTCGATCATCACATTGTCAAACCGGTGGACCCCGACGAACTCGAGAAGTTGCTCGTTTCCATCTAGGCGATGAACGAATGCTGTCTTGCGTTGTCTCCAAGAGTAACAAGGAGCGGCTCATGCTCGAAGAATTCCTGAATCAGAAAGTCGTGGTCGATCTCCAGAGTTCGTTCGTTTGCCTTGGCACGGTGCTTCGCTACAACGAACACTTCATCGAATTCAAGAACGCTGATTTCCACGATTTGCGCGATACCGATACGACCCGCGAAAACTATGTGGCCGCTTCGCGTCGTACGGGCATCAAACGCAATCGTAAGCGCGTCCTTGTTTTTCGTTCCGAAATGGTCGCGATCTCCCGGCTCGATGACGTGGTCGATGGGTGACGCGCATTGACACCTGGCGACACTACTCATGCCCATTCATGCCGAAAATGCGATTCAACGTCTCATGCGATTTCTCGCCATCGAAGGCGTGACCGGTCAGGAAAAAGCCATCGGCAAGGATATCGTCGCCGCGCTGAAAGAAATCGGCGTGCCCGCGAAAGCGATGCGCTTCGACACCGCCCACGAACGGATCCCACTCCCCACGCAGACCGGGAACCTCATCGTCAATCTGCCCGGCACACTGGATGCCCCACGCCGACTATTCATGACCCACATGGACACTGTGCCACTCTGTGCCAAGGCGGTGCCGATTCTCAAAGGCAATCGCATCAGCACCGATGGCAGCACTGCCCTCGGCGGGGACAACCGCACCGGGTGCGCGGTTCTCGTCACACTCGTGGCCGAACTGATGAGCCAGAAATTGCCTCATCCACCGTTGACGTTGTTGTTCACCGTGCGTGAGGAATCAGGGCTATTCGGCGCGCGGCATCTCGACCCGGCTGACTTGCTCAATCCCCTGATGGGCTTCAATGTCGATGGGCGCGTTGCGACCGATTTGGTCATCGGGGCCGTCGGCGCGGAGCGCTGGGAAATCGACATTCGCGGTAAGGCGGCTCATGCGGGTGTCCACCCCGAACGGGGCATCTCCGCCTCCGTCGTCGCAGCGTTAGGATTGGCCGAGATTTATCAGAATGGCTGGTTCGGCAAGGTGGTCAAGGACGGGCGTCAGGGGACGAGCAACGTCGGCAGTATCGGCGATGCCGCGGGCAAAAGTGCGGGCGAGGCCACGAACGTCGTGACTGATTTCGTCCACATCAAAGGCGAATCGCGTTCGCACGACCCCAAGTTTGTCAAGGAAATCACGGCAGCATACAAGACCGCATTTCAGGAAGCGGCCACGCGGGTGACCGATGTTGATGGGAAGACGGCCAAGGTGAAATTCACCGCGCGACTCGATTACCACCCGTTCCGTCTGCCCGATGATGCCCCCGTGATTCAGCACGCGATGGCCGCCACCCAGTTGTTAGGCAGGACCGCGACAACCAAGGTGACCAACGGCGGATTGGACGCCAATTGGATCGTCAAACATGGCATTCCGACCGTGACCATCGGTGCGGGACAAAATGAAATCCACACCGTCAAAGAATTTGTCGATCTCAAAGAGTTTCTCGCAGGTTGCGAATTGGCCGTCCTGCTGGCCGGTTGACCTCTCCCTTTCCCCGAGTCCCGAAGGATTGCTTGACATGCACTTAGCCAAAGTTCGTTGCTCTGATGGGTCGATTCGTGTCGGTGTCGTCGAGGGGCCGCAACTACAACTGTTCGCTGCGGACATCACCCTCAGTTCCGTGTTGCACAGCGGCGACCCCGTTGCCGAGGCGACTGCCCAACAGAACGCATCAACGGAATCAGTCGCGTTGGCCGATGCTTCCTTGATGCCGCCGATCGATTATCAGGAAGTGTGGGCGGCGGGTGTGACCTACAAGCGCTCGAAAATCGCGCGGGAAGAGGAGTCTATCGGCGCGGCCCAATTTTACGATAAGGTCTATTCCGCCGACCGCCCCGAGTTGTTTTTCAAGGCCACGCCCTCACGAGTGAGCGCCCCCGGCGGCGGCGTCCGCATCCGCACCGATGGCAAATGGAATGTGCCCGAACCCGAGTTCACCTTGGTCGCCAACCCGCAAATGCGCATCGTCGGCTACACCATCGGCAACGATATGTCCTCGCGCGATATCGAAGGCGAGAACCCGCTCTATTTGCCGCAAGCGAAGGTGTACAAAGGCTCGTGTGCCATCGGGCCAATGATTCGCCTCGCCGCGACGTTGCCCACCTGGAACGAACTCGATATCCGCCTAGTGATCGAACGCAACGGCGGCACCGCTTTCGAGGGGAACACCTCCACGGGGATGCTGAACCGCACGCCCGAGAGCCTCATCGATTGGCTGGGGCGCGACAATGAATTCCCGGATGGCGTGCTGTTGCTCACCGGCACTGGCATTGTCCCGCCCGATCTATTTACCTTGGAAATTGGCGATATCATCCACA
>Ga0105046_10016988_pt1 | contig 11158 bp, 9 predicted proteins | sample MAT03_FD_78385 | JGI IMG/M metagenome (GOLD analysis project Ga0105046, IMG submission 78385) | Freshwater microbial communities from Lake Fryxell liftoff mats and glacier meltwater in Antarctica - MAT-03 (megahit assembly) | ecosystem: Environmental > Aquatic > Freshwater > Ice > Liftoff...
GCCGAGGACTGGGTCCGCAAGGATCGCCCGCCACACTGCGAGGAAGTGCTCACTGAACTCGTCGGCTCCCGAGTGGCCGCCTTCCGATTGACGGCCGCGGACCTCGACGAAAGTTGGGACGTGCTCGTGCAACTGCAAGAATTGGTCCGCAGCAGGATCGCCACCGATCCGCCCGACTACCTCAGCGAAGAATCGACCGGCAACCTCGGCCAAACCATCCGCCGCTGCCAAAGCATTCTTCGCGAAATCGCGGACCTGAAGCAGATCAACACGGTGACCCAAGCCGACGCGGGCGGCGCAGCATCTCAGTCCAGCGGCACATCAGCAGCAGCGACAACAAACACCGCCGCTTCGCGCGATGCCCTCTATCGCCAGGTCGCGGACATCGCCGATGCTCTTCAGAGACTCGAGCCACACAGCCCCGTGCCGTATCTGCTGAAGCGCTGCGTGAAACTCGGCAAACTCGCCTTCCCGGAACTCATCGCCGATCTGATGAACGAAGCGTCCCCCAATCGGGAACTCGCCAAGGCCCTCGGGTTGCCGCCGGCGTAAATGGGATTCGAGTACCACGAACCGTTCTCTTCAGAGCAGCCTACGATGCTTCGTCAAGTCCTCCCGCCTCGAGCGAATGCCAAGCAGCGTATGGCGGCGCGCGGGTTCACCTTTGTGGAGATCGACGGTCGGCCTTACTGGGATGAATCGGCGTGTTACGTCTTCAAGTCCCGGGAAATCGAAGTGATCGAACAAGCAACGTATGCACTCCATGAAATGTGTTTAGCTTTAGTTCAGCATGTCATCAATGAAAAAATGTATGGCCTGTTTCTGATTCCCGATGCGTTCATCCAACTGGTCGAGCGGAGTTGGAACGAGGACGAGACCTCGATCTACGGCCGGTTCGACCTGGCCTACGACGGCTCCGGGCCGCCGAAGCTGCTCGAATACAATGCGGACACGCCGACGGCACTCCTGGAGGCGGCGGTGATCCAGTGGGACTGGCTGCAGGACGTGGACCCGGCCGGCGATCAGTTCAACAGCATCGACGAACGCCTCGTGGAGTCGGCATGGCCTGCGGTGCTGACGCGGGACGAAGCGGCCATCCACTTCACCGCGATGACCGACTCCCTCGAAGACGTGACAACCTTGGAATACCTGCGGGACACGGCAGTGAGGGCCGGGGCCAAAACGCAGCAACTCGACCTCGCCGAGATTGCCTGGGACGCCGGCCGCGGTGAATTCCGCGACCCCGAAGGTGCGGCGATTCACCGGATTTTCAAGCTGTATCCGTGGGAATGGCTGATCCAAGACGACTTCGGCCGCAACATTCCGCGGGCGCAAACCGTCTGGCTGGAACCAGCTTGGAAGATGATCCTGTCGTCCAAAGCCATCCTGCCGCTGCTGTGGGACATGTTCCCCGATTCGCCGTATCTGGTGCCGGCATCCTTCGACCCGATCGACGGCGACCACGTGAAGAAGCCGGTGCATTCGCGGGAAGGATCGAACATCGAAGTCGTCCGCGACGGCGTCGAGACGCTGCAGACCGACGGCCCTTACGACGGCCCGGTCGTGTACCAGCAGTTCGTGCCGATTCGGAGCTTCGACGGCAACGTCCCAATCCTCGGCAGTTGGGTCGTCAACGGCTGGGCGTGTGGGGTGGGCATTCGCGAGGACGAGTCGATCGTCACCGGCAACGCGAGCCGCTTCGTCCCGCATAAAATCGGATCTTAGAGTAGTTTCAGTTTCCTGTATGCGACCCTAAAAGGAGCCGCGCACGAAGTAAGCGGTTTGAGGTTTGCGGTTTGTTTTTGACCACTTACTTCGTGCGTGGCTCATTAATTTCGTAAGGTTGAAACTGAAACTACCATAAAGAAGAATAGTCACCCAGAGAGAACAGATGGAACAAGGCTTATCTGTGCTCTCTGCGTGAAGCACTTTTACTATTTTGCCACATCCGGCTTACGGAAGTTCCTGCCGACCCTTTTGGTGAGACTGTCGCCCAGGTCCACGCGGGCCGCCTCGGTATAGCCCTGCAGTTTGGCGACGATCTCCGGGTGCTTCGCCTGGACGTCAGTCGTCTCGCCGAGGTCGGCGTCGAGGTCGTATAGCGCGAGCGTCACTTTCTCCGGCACGTACTTGCCCGGCTTGCCGTCGGCACCGGGGGCTTGGCCCTTTATGGTTCGGCTCGTGTGCGGCAACATCAGCTTCCACTTGCCGCTGCGGATTGCTTGCAGTTCGTTGGTCAGGTAATAGTGCGCGAAGAACTCGTGCGGGCACTTCGCGTTCGGCTTCGCGGTCAGCAGCGGGGCAATGTCCATGCCGTCGATGGGCAGCTTTGGCAACTCCGCCCCGCACCAGCCGGCAATGGTCGGCAGCAGGTCGATGGTCATCGCGGTCTCGCGCTGCACCGTGCCTGTGGGAATGACACCGGGGTACCGGGCAACGAACGGCACACGGTGGCCGCCTTCGTAGCTGGTCCCTTTGCCCTCGCGCAACGCACCAGCGGAGCCGGCGTGGTTGCCGTAGTTCAGCCACGGGCCGTTGTCGCTGGTGAAGATCACCAGCGTGTTCTTCGCCACCCCGGCTTCGTCCAACGCCTTCAGCAGCCGGCCGACGGAGGCGTCGATTTCCTGAATCACGTCGCCGAAAAGTCCGCCCTCCGAAGTTCCCTTGAACTTGTCGCCGACGAACAACGGCACGTGCGGGAAGGTGTGGGCGAAGTAGAGGAAGAACGGCTTGGCTTGATTGGCGGCGATGAACGTCTCGGCCCGCTTCGTGTACTGCTCGGTCAGTGTCGCCTGATCGGCGGCCGTGACTTCCTTGTTGAGGATCTTCAGGCCGTCGATCAGCGGCAAGGTCGGGTAGTTGGCCTTGGTGTTGTCCGGCCGGTTGGGCCACATGTCGTTGGAGTAGGGCAGGCCGAGGTAGGAATCGAAGCCGCGATTGGTCGGCAGGAACTGCTCCGGCCGGCCGAGGTGCCACTTGCCCACCATCGCCGTCGCATAGCCCTTGGTCTTGAGCATCGAAGCGATGGTCGTCTCGCTCGCGGCCAGGCCCTGCTTGGCCAACGGCCCCAGCGCGCCGTGAATGCCGAGGCGGTTGGCGTAACACCCCGTCATCAGCGACGCCCGGCTCGCCGAGCAGACCGGCTGCGACGAATGGAAGTCCGTAAACTTCACCCCCTCCGCCGCAAGCCGATCCAGATTCGGCGTCTTCCACTTGGTCGTACCGAAGCAGCCGAGATCGGCGTAACCGAGGTCGTCCGCAAAGATGAGCACAACATTCGGCGGCGCAGCTCTAAGGGCGGAGCAGGCAAACAACAGGGCGATGACGGAGAGCAATCGCGGCATGGGAGTATCCCGGGAACGGTGAGAGAGCCGAACAAGAACGAGGTTAGCAGAACTCTTCTTGAGGTGCCGGCAGCAAATCACTCCAGAGAAATCGCTACACAGAATTACGTCTGCTCGATCAAGTCCTTTGGTACTCCCTTAAAAACTCGTCCCGCGAGATACCGCTTTGGGTGAGGGCTGCTCTCAACGTCCCTAATTTGATGGTGGAGTGTCCCGGCAGGGGTATCGACGTAATCGTTCCGTTGCCGCAAGTCATTCTTGTTCTGCATTCGAAATGCTGCACGACGCACCGCTTGAACTGAAACGATCAAGAGACTCATCAACAGTCTGACTACGGCGATTGTAATAATGACCTCGAGCAGTGAAAATCCTTTTCTCATGACAATCTCCTGGAGTGGCAACGATTCTAAAATTATATTTTTTAAGCAATCCCGGAACCCAACTTTGACTTCCGAGATTGGACTGTCGATGTGATCGAGAATTATTTACGGGACGGGAACTGATCGTTCCAGCACCTTTGATCTGCCACTGCACAGCAGGAGCTGTTCCGGCGTCTTGCATGAAGATGTTCGCTCCGCTGAGAGTTGGCATCTGCTGTGCGAACGAAGTTTGCGAAGTGCAGAATAAACCCGCCAAGGATAGCAGAAAGACGGGCCATCTACTCAAGAGTGCCGAGTGTCGAGTGCCGCATGGCGAGCTCCGGTTCAACGACCGATTTCACAAAACCAAGACATTGTGGCAATTGTCGATTCGACTTTTCCACCACAATACTTCCGAATTGCGCAAATTTTTCGGTTATTGCAGCGAATTCATTTTTTCCCCAGTGCCCGCTTCGCGGCGAAGAAATCGGTGAGGATAGCGCCGCAGCGGTCGGCGAGGACGCCGGGGACGATCTGGGCGCGGTGGTTGAGCCTGGGGTCGTCGGCGAGTTGGAAGAGGCTGCGGCAGGCGCCGGCTTTGGCGTCGGCGGCACCATAGACGACCACCGGCAGGCGGGCTTGGATGATCGCGCCGGCGCACATCGGGCAGGGTTCGAGGGTCACGTAGAGGACGCACTTCTCCAGCCGCCACGATTGCATCGACGTGGCTGCCTGGGTGATGGCGATCATCTCGGCGTGGGCGGTCGGGTCCTTCAACTGCTCACGCTGATTGTGGGCTTCGGCAATGACCGCTCCGCGCTCCAACGACACAATGATGCACCCGACCGGGACTTCGTCTTCGTCCGCGGCGGCGTGGGCTTCGCGCAGGGCGAGTTCCATGTGATGTTCGTGGAACGGGTGCCGCGGGTCGGTGAAGGCGATATCGAAGTCGGCAAGCTCGGTCACTTCGGGAACTCGTTGAGGGTGTAGTAGGCTTCCGAGTGCAACAAGGTTTCGCCCTTCGCGGTCTTCACGTCCGTCAGCTGCAGATCGTAGACGCGACCCTTAGCCCGGTTCGGCACCGCGAAGGTCAGCGTTCTGCCGTCGTCGCTGAGTTCGATCCGCTCGACCTTCTCCGCGGCAACATCGGTCTCCGGACAGCCGTAGGCGGAATGGTAGATGTAGGTAAAGCTCTTCAGTCCGATGGCTTTTTCCGTGATCGTCTTCAAGTCGACGGGTGTCGTGAATGTGACGGCGAAGCCGTCGTTGGTGATGGTCATGGTGTGCATTTCGGGCGGGGTTTCACCGGTGAAGCGTAGGCGTTGCAGGCCGTAGGGTTTACCGCCGGTGCTGCCCCAGCCGCGGGCGGTTTGGCCGACGTACATGGCTCCATCGGGGCCGAAGACGATGCGGTTGACACCGCATTGCAGCCCGGAGCGGAACGGGAAGCAGGCCCCTTGTTGGACGCCGTTGACTTCCTCCAAGGCGACCCGCATGACCATCGAACGGGTCTGATCGCCGACGAAGCATTGCCCTGCGAAGGGGCCGAACTTGCCGGCGGTCGTGTCCCAACGCGGCTCGGTGGCGGACTGGCCCATGCGGCCGTAGGGGAACCAGATCGCGGGCGGCTCGACGGCGGGGTAGACCTTCTCCGCATTCGGCTTGGCGGGGTTGACGCCGTCGTAGCGCATGCCGGAGGCGACGGTCTCGGGCACTTTGCCTGCGAAGGGGGAATCCTTCAGCCATTTGAGGCTCGCCTGATGGCCGTAGAATCTGCCTTTCTTCAAATGATGGAGCTTGTTGGTGGCCACCCATTCCCCCTGATTGTCCGCATAGAAGAGTTCGCCGGCGGGGCTGAAGTTGATGCCGTTGGGCGAACGCAAGCCGTAGGCCCAAGGTTCCCTGCTGCCGTCCGGCGCGATTTTCAAGCACCAGCCGCGCCACGCCGCCTTCGCTTGGTGACCACCGCCAAAGCCGACATTGAGCGTGAGAAACGCATTGCCCGTGCGGTCCAAGGCCGGGCCGAAGCAGTACTCGTGGTAGTCCCCGCTGACACCCCAACGGTCGCTGATGGTGGTGAAGGAATCGGCCGGCCCGTTCGGGCTTTTCGCGGTCAGTTTGGTCAACTCCGGTCGCTGCGCGATGATGGTCGTGGTGTCGTCCACGACGTGGAGGCCGAGAGCTTCGTGCAGACCGGTTGCGTACTTCATGAAGGTCGCCGATTTTGGGTTGAGGGAAGTCGGGTTGTCGATCAGCCAGACCTCGCCGCGGCGGGTGCAGGCGAGCAGTTTGCCGTCCGGGCGGAAACCCATGCCGCCGACTTCGAGCACGCAATTCTCCGGCGGCGTAAAGGTGTCGACGGCATAGTATTTCGCCTCAGCCGATTGCGACGCCGAGTTGGACCGGGTCGCGGGCTTGACGGTGGGGAAGTCCTTGTCGATCTGCTTGCGGACGGCTTCCGGCAGTTCCGTCGGCATTTCGGGCGAGACGTACACTTCCCATTCCCCGGCATACTGTCCAACCTTGACGACGAGCAGATTTTTGCCGATCCGCACGGACGCCTCGGCGCGAGCTTGGTCCGGCGCGGCCGCCCGGGTTTCGTTATCGTGCAGCAACCGTCGGCCGTTAAAGTATACGGTCAACGTGTCGTCGCTGCCGAACGACAGCGGCAGGGTGAAGGCCTTATCCGATGCGAATTCCACGGCAAGGAATGCCGCTGAATCGTTGTGGTACTTGGCGGGAAACAGCGGTTTCAGATTCAGCACTTTGCCGAACGCGAAGCGATCGAAGGGCTTCCACGCAATGGTCGTGCCGTCCGGGCCGGGGTAGGTTGCGTCGAGCTTGGCTTCCTTGTCTGGCGGCAGTTCCCTGTCGAAGGCGTCGTCACCCGCGAACGGGAACGGACCTGCGACGAACCACTTGCCGTCGAGGTTGGGCAGGCCGTGGGCCGTCAGCGCAGCGCGGATGGCGTCCACCCGATTCGCAGCTTTCGGCGGCTGGGCCGAGACGGATCCGGAGCACAGTGCGAGTACCAACAAACAGGAGAAGCGAAGCATGGGCGGCGCCTGGAGGAGCGTGAATCGGCAGGAGCAACAGTATCGCGGAAGACTCGGGTCTCCGCAACCCGTTACAGTTTCGACCACAGGCGGTTGAACTCCGCCTGGAACGCGGCGAGGGCGATCGGGTCGCCGGTGTCGACGATGTTCTCCTCGTTCGACTCGGCCGCGCCGCGGGTCCAGTTGTAGGATCCGTTGAGAATTCGTGCAGCGTCGAAAATTGCGAACTTATGGTGCATGTGGAACTGCGTTCGGTCCACCTTTACCGCGATGCCCGCTGCTTCGAGCCGTTCGACATCCGACCCGGCATCGTAGGTCTTGTCGTTGTCCGTAATGATGCGGATCGCCACGCCACGACGGTGGGCGTCCAGGATGGCACGGGCAATACGGTCATCCGTGATCGTGAACACGCAGACGTCCACGGTCGACCGCGCCGCCAGAAAGCGGTTGACGATCTGCCCTAGGCAATCCGGGCCGGGGCTGAAAAAGACTTCAGTTTTCATCGATTTCCTACTTCTCTCTGCGGCGAGCGGCAATGCGTAAGCCCGCCGAGTTTTTCCGGGATGTGAGACAACGCCGGTTACCGCGGGCGGCTCGCCAAGAATCGAATCCTAGACATTCACCCACTGATGCGACTTTGCCGAGGCGAGTATGGCGTCGAGCACGCGTTGGGTTTCGAGGGCGTCGCGGAAGGTCGGGCCGGCGGGGGTGCCGGATTCGAGACCGGCAATGAAGTCCGCGACTTGGTGGGTGAAGCTGGCGTCGTAGCCGATGGCCAAGCCGGGCACCCACCAGTTGGCCATATAGGGGTGGTCGGGCGAGTTGTCTGTCACGTGGATGCTCTTCCAGCCGCGGATTTTCGCTTCGTCCTTGTAGTCGAAGACTTGCAGGCGATGCAGGTCGTGCAGATCCCAGAAGATCGACATGTCCTCGCCGTTGATCTCGAGCGTGTAGGCGGCCTTGTGGCCGCGGGCGTAACGCGTGCTCTCGAAGTTGGCCAAGGACCCGTTGGCAAAGCGACCGAGGAACAGGCAAGCATCGTCGATGCCGACGGCTTCGACCTTGCCGGTGAGGTTGTGCAGGCGTTCCTTCACGAACGTCTCGGTGAGGCAGGTCACGTCCTTCATCGGGCCGTTGAGCCAGATGGCCGTGTCGATGCAGTGCGCGAGCAAATCGCCGGAGACGCCCGAACCGGCGACGGCGACATCCAAGCGCCACAACCCTTGGCCGCCTTGGGGCAGGTCGGCCTTAATGGTCCAGTCCTGGAGGAACTTCGCGCGGTAGTGGAAGATCTTTCCCAATCGGCCTTCGTCGATCAGCTTCTTGGCGAGCGTGACCGCGGGGATGCGGCGATAGTTGTACCAGACCATATTGGCAACGCCCGCGGCTTCCACCGCCGCGACCATCTCCTCGCCCTCGGCGACGTTCATGGAAAGCGGCTTCTCGCACAGGATCATCTTGCCGGCCTTCGCGGCGGCGATCGCGATTTCCTTGTGCAGGTTGTTCGGCGTGCAGATGTCGACCACGTCGATGTCCGGCCGGGCGATCAGCTTACGCCAGTCGGTCTCGATCGACTCGTAACCCCACTGCGCCGCAAAAGCCTTGGCTTTGGCTTCGTCGCGGGCACAGGCAGCTTTCAGGACGACTTTGTGATCCGAGGGGAAAAACTGGCCGACCTGCTTGTACGCGTTCGAATGGGCCCGGCCCATGAAGCCGTAGCCGATCATGCCGACGTTCAAAGTCTTCGTTGCCATAGGGTCGCGCTCCTGGTGCTGGGGAGAAAGGCACTGGATGCTGATATAGCCGAGGCAGGCCAGGAATCGAGCCGACGCGTGCGGAAGCACATCCGTATCGACATGATCCCAGCCGATTCCAAACTGCCGCCGACGCGTTCGACCGGCAACTGCGGTTTGCGCTGATGTTGCACCACCTGCCGCAGATAGAGCAGGACACTTCGGGGCTGAGGAGAAATCTGTAGACTTCAACTCAACAGTCGGGATGAAAACGCGATCGCTTTCGGGTTGGGCTGGTACTTCCTGAAGTGAACGGAGGCGACTCTCATGAGTCCAGAAGTTTCTCGCGCCGAATCAGCCCGGCTGACGTCGCTCGACCAATTCCGCGGGTTCACCGTCTTCGGCATGTTTGCGGTGAACTTCCTCGGTTCGTTTACCGAAGTCCGTGAATCTCTGCCGCTGCTCGCGCACCACCACACTTGGTGCAGCCTGGCGGACACGATCATGCCGCAGTTTCTGTTCGCGGTCGGGTTCTCGTTTCGCCTGACATTCCTGAAACGAGTTGCCACGCATGGTCACTCCTCCGCCGTCATCCATGCCGGGCGTCGGAATCTCGCGCTCCTCTTCGTCGCGTTTCTCGTCTATGCCGTGGGCAAACGCTGGGAAACCTGGCACGACACGGACCAGCTCGCGGCCGTGGTGTTGAAGTGGGCGAAGCAGGACCTGATGCAGACCCTCGGGCACATCGCGGTCGTGTCCGTCTGGGTCCTTCCGGTCATCGGTCGCGGACCCCGTGTGCGGATCGCCTTCGCGCTCGCGTCCACCCTTCTGCACTTCGGCTTGTCCTATGCATACTTTTATCGCTGGACAAACACGGCACCCAACGGCGTCGACGGCGGGCCGCTTGGGTTTCTGACGTGGTCCATTCCGTTGTTGGTCGGTTCGCTGGCTTACGATGTCTGGTTGGCCCGCAACCCGCTCGGAAAACTCGTCGGCTGGGGCGTGTTGGTGATGGTCGCCGCCTATGGCTGCTCCTGCCTGCACCTAGCCCCGGCTGATCTCGATGACTGGAACTTCAAGGTATCGTTTGCCGTCATCGAGCCGCCGCTGGTCCCCGTGGACGCGAAACCGCCGACGAACGATCTCTTCACGATGAGCCAACGATCCGGCAGCTTCACCTATCCGCTCTTCGGCGCCGGCTGGTCGCTGCTGCTGTTCGCTGCGGCGGTGTGGCTCTGCGATCGACGCGGCCTGGAATTCGGCATCTTTCGGACCTTGGGAAGCAACGCCCTCGCCGGGTACATCCTACACGGTCTGGTCAACGATGCCGTTCGGCCGTTTGTTCCGAAGGATGCACCGTTGTGGTACGTCCTGATCGGCGTTGCCGTGTATGGCGGCGTTTGCCTTGTGGCCATGCGTGGCTTGGAGAAGCGAAAGCTGATCCTGAAGCTGTGAACTGCCGGCCTCAATTCAGCAATCCGAGGAAGCCGGAGTAGATTTCAGTAGCTTCGAGGAAGCCGCAGCCGCGGGCTTCGCTCAGGGCCAAGGCTTCGCGGATCATGGTGTAGCCGTGGCGGCCGCGGGCGCCATCTTTCTCAGCGATCCACGGGGCGATCAGTGCGGTTTCGTGCTCCAGCCAGAACTGGTGGAAAGCGGGCAGGTTCGCGGCATTCACATAGCCGCCGAGCATGTAGTTGTGCGTGATCGTCGGCTCGAAGGCGGTCCGCCAATCGGGGACTTCGTCGAGGATGCTTTCGAAGAGTGTCGCCGCGGTCTCAACCACACCGGGGTCGAGCTTGGCATCGTCCAGATACTGCGTGAACCAGATGGGTCCGCGACCCATCCAGCCGGGCAACAGTGCGGCGGCGAAGGTGACGACCGCCGTGGGCATGTTGAAGAGGTAGAGGTCCACGGCGTCGATGATTTCGCCGTCCGGCAGGGTCACCGGCTTGTTTCCCTTGAGCAGCGGGAAGGCATTTCGGAGAAAGGTGAGATCGGCGATGAGTTCCTCGGCGGTTGGAGAACCTGCCGGTGTGAATTCCGGCACCGGCATTGTGCCGAGTTCACGATGTGCGATGGCCTCCACACCGTCCGGCGATGAGTTCAGATACTCGGCATACTTCACGTTGATGTCGTCGCCGCCGAGGAGGAAGGGACGGCCTTGGAGATGCACGTCGGCAGTGAAACCGGGCAGAGGTTTAAGCGCCGACGGTTTGACGCCGCCGTCCTTGTGATTTTTCTCCAACGAGAACAGACCGGTCGGCGCGGTGGAGGGCAGGCAGACTGCGACGGCAATCGCCTTCGCCCGGCTGCGGACGGCGGCCAAGTTCGCGGCTGTTGCCGCAAGATCGCCGATGTCACCTTCGCCGCGAAGGTACGGCAGGAGACGCGTGCGGATCAAGCCTTCGTCGATCGGATGCCAACTGACGTCGAAGCCCATCGGTCGTACGTCCTACTTGGCAGGCTTGGGGGCGAAGTGGTCGTAGGCCGCGCGGCCGATCTTGGCGAGCGTCAGCTGCGACTCATTATCGATCACCCATCGTTTGTCCTCGTTGTCGTTGGTCAGCACGACAAGGATGAATGCGGGCTTACCCTTCAGGTAGACGATGCCGGCATCGGTGCGCGCAGCACTGACGGCTCCCGTCTTGTGGGCAAACACTGTGCCC
>Ga0105046_10016990_pt1 | contig 11158 bp, 11 predicted proteins | sample MAT03_FD_78385 | JGI IMG/M metagenome (GOLD analysis project Ga0105046, IMG submission 78385) | Freshwater microbial communities from Lake Fryxell liftoff mats and glacier meltwater in Antarctica - MAT-03 (megahit assembly) | ecosystem: Environmental > Aquatic > Freshwater > Ice > Liftoff...
CCGTCATGGCCCATGCACCCCGGTTTTTATTTCGCCCAATCGTTAGGCGTTCTGCGCAAATCTAAGGCGACACATCAGGATTCCCGCGTGCCCCGCCAAGACCGTCACCCTGCCCGATTGTCCCCCCCAAACAGAAATGGTGTGACGGCTGCAGCATACGGGAAACCCGGAGAGTCGGCGCATGAAGAAGATCGAGGCGATCATCAAGCCCTTCAAGCTGGATGAAGTGAAAGAGGCGCTTCAGGAAGCCGGAATCCAGGGCCTTTCGGTTACCGAAGTCAAGGGTTTCGGCCGCCAGAAGGGCCATACCGAACTGTACCGGGGCGCCGAATACGTCGTCGATTTCCTGCCCAAGGTGAAGATCGAGATCGTGCTGGCCGACGACATGGTCGATGTCGCCGTGCAGGCCATCGTCGCTGCCGCCCGTACCGACAAGATCGGCGACGGCAAGATCTTTGTCAGCCACATCGAACAGGCGATCCGCATCCGCACCGGCGAGACCGGCGACGACGCGGTCTGATGAACAAGGGGCCACCCGGCCCCGCGCACGAAACACCCGACAACAAGGTAGCCCCGATGAGCACAGTCAAGGACGCCCTGAAACTGATGAAGGACGAGGAGGTCGAATACGTCGACATCCGCTTCACCGATCCCAAGGGCCGGTTGCAGCACGTGACGCTGATTGCCGATCTGGTGGACGAGGATCTGTTCGAGGAAGGCTTCATGTTCGACGGCTCTTCCATCGCCGGGTGGAAGTCGATCGATCAGTCCGATATGAAACTGATGTTCGATGCGTCCAGCGTGTACATCGACCCGTTCTATGCCGAAAAGACCATGTGCATCCATTGCAACGTGGTCGAGCCCGATACCGGCGAGGCTTACAGCCGCTGCCCGCGCCAGACCGCGCTCAAGGCCGAGGCTTATCTGAAATCCTCCGGCATCGGTGACGACTTCTACTGCGGCCCCGAGGCTGAATTCTTCATCTTCGACGACGTCCGCTATTCGGTGACGCCGCGCAAGGTGTCCTACGAGATCGACGCCGATGCCGCCGCCTGGAACACCGACCGCGTGGTCGAGGGCGGCAACTACGGCCACATCGCGCCGCACAAGGGCGGCTACTTTCCGGTGAACCCGGTGGACGAGGCGCAGGATCTGCGCGGCGAGATGCTGTCGACGATGAAGCGGATGGGCATGAAGGTGGACAAGCACCACCACGAGGTCGCCACCTGCCAGCACGAACTGGGTCTGGTGTTCGGCAGCCTGACGGCGCAGGCCGACAACATCATGAAATACAAGTACGTCATCCACAACGTGGCCCACGCCTATGGCAAGACCGTGACCTTCATGCCAAAGCCGATGAAGGGCGACAACGGATCGGGCATGCACGTCAACATGTCGATCTGGAAGGGCGGCAAGCCCTTGTTCGCAGGCGACAAATACGCCGACCTCAGCCAGGAGGCGCTGTGGTTCATCGGTGGCATCCTCAAGCACGCCAAGGCGCTGAACGCGCTGACCAACCCCGGCACCAACAGCTACAAGCGCCTGATCCCGGGCTTCGAGGCCCCCGTGCTGCGCGCGTACTCCGCCCGCAACCGCAGTGGCTGCGTCCGTATCCCGTGGACCGAATCGCCGAAAGCCAAGCGTGTCGAGGCCCGCTTCCCCGATCCGTCGGCCAACCCCTACCTGTGCTTTGCGGCCCTGCTGATGGCCGGTCTGGACGGGATCAGGAACAAGATCGACCCCGGTCCTGCGTCCGACAAGGATCTGTACGATCTGCCGCCCGAAGAACTGGCGGCGATCCCCACCGTCTGCGGCAGCTTGCGCGAGGCGCTTGAGGAACTGGAGAAGGACCACGACTTCCTGCTGTTGGGCGATGTGTTCACCAAGGACCAGCTTGAGGGCTACATGGCGCTCAAGTGGGAAGAGGTCTACGCCTATGAGCACACGCCGCACCCGATCGAGTATCAGATGTACTATTCCTGCTGATCCCGACGGATTGACCAACCACAAGGGGGGCCGCGCCAGCCAAGGCGCGGCCCCTTCCCATTTGGCGCAACAGTGCGGACGGCGTGTTTCCGCGGCGACCGGGGTTTGCCTGCGAATTGCCACGATCCCGCCACGATCCGCAGGCTTTCCTTGCCCTGAACGTACGGAGTCCCCAGCGGCCATGGCATCGTTTTCGTCCGATCCGGGTTCACCCCGGAACAATCCCGAACCGGGCAAACCCAGGCTCTGGGCCGAAGGGCGTCAGCGCCCCGGCTTCGATCTGCGCGCCTTCCTGCGCGTTTCGGTCGCCAACAGCCGCGCGGTTGCGGCCCCGGCCCTGATGCATGTTGCAGGCCACCTGAACCGGTTCGGCGCGCGGGTGGCAGAAGGCGCCGTTCGGATTCCGGCGGCGCGTCTGGGGCGCAGCGGCAAATGGCTGCCCTCGCATCAAGCGGTGGGTCGCCGACTGTACGACAGCGCCGCACTGACCCGCATCGCCGCCGAGGCTGCGCGCGGTGAAGTCCCGGTGCAGCCGCTCCCCTTCCGGGGTTGGACCGACACACCGGTTGCCGCCCCGGCACCTGTTGCCGAACGCGTGGCGGATCCCTCCCCCCCGGCAGACCGCCCCCCGGTCCAGCGCCCGAAACGGCCTGTGCCCCTGCCGACAGCCCCGATCAACGCCCAAGGCGACCGCGACACGCTTGATGCGATCCGAAACCTGATGCACACCACGACGGTCGAACCGGCACGCGCCCTGTGTGGCCCCAAGGCCCCGCCTGCGCCGCCGCCGCTGCCCACCGGCGCGGCTGCGCTGCCGGAACTCGCCCCCGCCGAACCCGCGCCGCGCAGCGCGCTGTTCAATCTGGCGGGGCAGGTGCTGGGGTCGCTGTCGGTCGGGCTTGCCCTGCCTGTCGGCATCGTCCAGGCGACAATTGCGATTGCCCGGGGCGAGGATTTGCGGCTGGTATCCTGACCGCTCGTCCGGCACCCGGCGCACCCCGATGACGCCACCCCGGGGACGAAGCCGTCAGGCCTGTACCGTATGGTTCAGCGGATGCTCCATCAGCGCCACGGTTTGCTCGGGCGTCAGATCCTCGCGCCGTACGACATAGCTGTGGATCGAGAACACCACTGCCCGGCTGATCGGCAACCGGATCAGGCACTGCCGCTCGCAGCGAACATAGGGAAAATCCGCGCGGGTCGCCCCGCGGACCTGATCTTCGGGCTGCGGATTGAACAGGGGTGCCCGCGAGGCATTGGCGTTCATCCGCCACATCGGGCTTTCGGGCCGGATCGCATCCATCAGCCGTTGCACCCTGCGACCCATGTCATCGTCATAGGCCGCGACCGGCCGGTGCACGCGCATCAGCGGTCGCCCCAGCTTTTCCGCCAGCGTCCAACCCGCCGGAAAGCAAAGGATCGCCCCGGTCAGGGCATGTTCGCCCGCGCCGTCCGGCTGCATCAGGCAGAAATCTTCCTGCAACAGCCGCCCCAGCGTCAGCAACGGCAACCCCTCTGCCACCACCACCCCGTCCGGCCTGCGCCACCCGCCCGCCACCGCCGCAAACCCCAATCCTGTCAGGCGCGGTCGGACAAGCGCCAGCAACTCTGCCGCCGCCGCCTCCGCCTGCGGCAGCACGGCATGCACCTCGGCGGGGCGTTCGGCGATCAGCGCATCGCGCAAGGCCATCTGTTCGGCATAGACCTCGTCCACCCGCAGCCAGTCGTCGATGTCCAGCGGCATCACCCCCGGCAACCGCCGGGTGCGGGGGTCGGCCCAGGGGGCAAAGGGCAGGGCGGGATGCAGCACGATCATGGCGGCAGATCTAGCGCAACAGCGCGGCAGGGAAAACCCGGACCGCACCCTGCACCGATCAAACCGCCGAACTGCCAGGGTCGGGTCGCTGGAGCCGTGCAGCGCCCTTGCGCGAATCATCAAACCTTGCTAAACTTTGAGCTATAATTTTCTCAGTCCTACGGTCGTCCTGTTTGCTCATGCGCGAAAGGAGAGTATCGTGCGATCCATTGCCTTGCCGCTTTCGGTTGTTCTGGCCCTCGGCGGGTGCGGGAACGAATTTTCCGGGCCCAACTGCGATGTACGGCCGGTGCTTTGCGCTCTTCTGGCTGTGGGTGCCGTTGCGGCGGTCGTCGCGATTCCCGACAGTGGCAATAGCGGCGGCGCTGGCGTGTATGAGCCGCCCACCACTTCTGATGCCCGGCTCAAGACCGACATCCGACCCTACAAGACGCTGGACAGCGGGGTCCGGCTCTATACCTTCCACTACCTTGGCAGCACCGGCACATTCATTGGCCCGGTGGCGCAGGACCTTCTGGCTGATCCGCGTTTCGCAGGGGCGGTTTCGGTCGGGTCGGGCGGCTTTTATGTGGTTGACCTGCAAGCACTCGGCCTGCGCGTCGTGAACCGCGAGGCAATGGCCGCGGCTGGCGAAAATGCGGTGCGGCTGGCGGGCAAATAGCGGCACAATTGCGACGGGTCCTGTCGCGCGCGAGCGCGCCACGCACGGACGTCGTCTGCACCCTGCCCCGGACCAAGGGGGCAGAACCATGAACCAGCACCACTCCGACCGCCGCAAGATCGACCCCACCCGCGGGGACCGTCTGGGCGACGGCACCCCCAACGACAACGACCGGGTCGAGATCGGCCCCACCCAACTGGCCTTTGCCGAATGGCAGGCGGCCGGGCTGACGCTGCCCGACCTCGCCCGGATGCGCCACGACCGCTGGCAACGCCTGACCAAGGCCATCGTCGCGCGCGGCTATGCCGCCTTGCTGATGTTCGACCCCCTGAACATCCGCTACGCCACCGACACCACCAACATGCAGGTCTGGAACACCCACAACCCGTTCCGCGCCTGCCTTCTGTGCGCCGACGGGCACATGGTGATGTGGGAATACAAGAACGCGCCCTTCCTCGTCACCTTCAACCCGCTGGTCAAGGAGCTGCGCTCGGGGGCCACCTTCTTCTACAACTCCACCGGCGACCGGGGGCAGGCCGCCGCCACCGCCTTTGCCGCCCAGGTGAACGATATCCTGCGCGAACACGCGGGCACCAACCGCCGCCTCGCCGTCGACAAGATCATGGTCCACGGCCTGCGCGCGCTCGAGGCTGCGGGCTTCGAGGTGATGGAGGGTGAAGAGGTCACCGAACGCACCCGCGCCATCAAGACCCCCGATGAGATGCTGGCGATGCGCTGCGCCCACCACGCCTGCGAAGCGGGCATCGCCGGGATGGAGGCGTTCACCCGCGCGAACGTCCCAAAGGGCGGCGTCAGCGAAGACGCCATCTGGGCCGAACTGCACGCCGCCAACATCCGGCGCGGCGGCGAGTGGATCGAGACGCGGCTTCTGGCCTCGGGCCCCCGCACCAACCCCTGGTTTCAGGAATGCGGCCCGCGCATCGTGCAGAACAACGAAATCGTCGCCTTCGACACCGACCTGATCGGGGCCTACGGTTTCTGCATCGACATCTCGCGCACCTGGTGGGTCGGCGACGCAGCGCCGACCAACGCCATGATTTCCGCCTTCGGCCACGCCATGGACCACATCCGCGACCATCAGGCGCGGCTCAAACCCGGCGTGTCGATCCGTGAGCTGACCTTCGGCGGGCACCAGTTGGACGCGCAGTACTGGGCGCAGAAATACTCGTGCAAGATGCACGGTGTCGGCCTTTGCGACGAATGGCCCTATGTGACCTACTCCGATGGCTGGACCGAAGGGGCCTTCGATGCGGTGCTCGAACCCGGCATGGTGCTGTGCGCCGAGGCGCTGGTATCCCCCGAAGGCGGCGCCTTCTCGATCAAGCTGGAAGACCAGATCCTCATCACCGAAACCGGCTGCGAGAACCTGACGCGCTACCCCTTCGATCCGCGCCTGACGGGGGGCTGACGGGGGCCTGACCACCACGCGCCTTGCCCGGCTTTCACCTTGCCCAAATATCCCGAGGGTCCGGGGGCTGGCCCCCGCCTCCGACCGGCAAGTGCCGCCCTCAGAGTTCGATCTCGCCGCCCTGATCCAGCAGGTTCGGCACGGGCTGGTCGGGCACGGGCTGGTCGGGCTCGGGCAGGCTCGGCACCGGCGGCGCGCCCGGTTTGCGGCGGATCAGGATATCGCCGTTCGGCATCCGCTCGGGGGCCTCGTAATTCGCCACATCCCCCATCAGATCGAACATGACTTTCAGCTTCGGCCCCATCTCGCGCAGGGCCGGTTCCATCTCGCGCAGCGCCTGACCCATCTCGTCCAGCATCGGCTCCGCCTCGGCCATCAGGCCGCGCAGCAACAGCTTGGCCCCCTCTTCGATCAGGCTGGTGCCGCTGTCCGGCACGGGTTCTTCGGCTGCAGGGCGCGCCACTGACAGGGTCAGGCAAACGGGGGCGATCAGCAGCAGGGGCAACAGGCGCATGGGCTGGGGTCCTCCGGTGTGGCGGCAATTCTTCATATGGGGATGTCGATGGTCACGGGAAAGTGGTCCGACGCATTCATCAGGGCCTGATGCAACGTCTTTGCGCGGGAAATCGCCGGATCGTTCAACGGATGCCAGACCCGCCAGACCGGCTTGCGCACAGCAATCCCCGGCGACACCATGATGAAATCCAGAAGCGCCTCGAAGTATTGCCCCTGTTCTTTCAGGAAAAACCGCGCCGTCGTGGGCGACACGCCGACGCGGCGCGACAGGGCCATGGCGGCATGCGGGTCGTACAGCCGCAGGTCAGCATCCGCGTCCTGCCCCAGCACCACCTCGACCCCCGAACGCCCGAACAGACGCTCGTATTCGTCCAGTCCCGGCCCGTCGTTCAGATCGCCCATCACGATCAGATCGTCGCCCGCCGCCAGATGCGCCACCACCCGCTCGCGCAGCCACAGGCATTGCGCAAGCTGCTTGCGGCGGTTGTCGATGCCGGTGCGCATCGCCTCGTCCCGCGACCGCGCACCGTAGGGGGCCTTCGATTTCGCATGCACCCCGATCAGCCGCAAATTCTGCCCGTCCGCCGTGACCGCCAGTTCCAGCGGCGGCTTCGGAAACCGGATCGTCTCGGGTGCCGCATCGGCATCAAGGTCATAGCGGAACGCATGGTCGAACCGTGGCACCGTGGCACTGGCCTGCGGATCGTGGCGGGCCCTCAGACGGTCGGGGTCGTACAGAAAGGCGATCTCCTGATCGGTCTCGGACGCAAACCCGATCAGCGCTGTCTTCGCCCGCAGCCCCGCTGCCGCCGCAAACCCCTCCAACGCCGTGACCGTGCTGCGCGCCTTGTGCGTATCGGGGGCCTCGATCACCATGATTGCGTCGGCATCCAGCGCCCGCATCACCACACCGATGGCGTCCAGCTGATCGCCCCGCGTCACCCCATGCCGCCCGCCCCGCCCGGCGTCATGCAGCGGCAACCCTGCATCGTCGAACAACGCGTTGAACCATTCGACGTTCCAGGTGGCCAGCCGCAGGGTGTCAGGCCGCCCTTTTTGCACTGATCTCGTCCCAGGCCGCGTTGATCGCGATCAGCCGCCGTTCGGCCAGCTTCACCGCCTCGACCGGGACACCGCGCGCCATCATGCGGTCGGGATGGCTTTCGCGGACCGCCGCCTTCCACGCCGTCCGCACCTGTTCGATCGGCGCAAAGGCCGACACGCCCAGCACCTCATACGGGTCGCGCGTGGAACCCTCGACAAACCGCGCCCGGATCGCGCGATAGCTGGCCGGCTCGATGTCGAAGATGCGCGCGACTTCGAACAGATAGGCGTCCTCCTGCGCGTGATAATCGCCGTCGGCCATCGCCACATGGAACAACCCTTCCAGCACGTCCTTCAGCGTGCTGCCGTCCTTTTCCGCGAACATCGCGCGGATCTTGCGGGCATAGGCGTCGAACCCCGCGACATCCTGCCGCGCCAGATCGAACACCTGCGCCGCGTTCCGCTCTTCCTCGGGGGCCAGGGTGAAGATGCGGCGGAACGCCGCGACTTCCTCGCGCGTGACCTGCCCGTCGGCCTTGGCCATCTTGGCCCCCAGCGCCAGCACAGCGATGGTAAAGGCGACCGACCGTTCGGGCGAGGCCGGCTCGACGCCGCGCAGCCGGTCGAAAAGCGCCGAAAGGCCCTCTCCCCGGCCCAGGGCGGCCAGTGCCTCGCTGATGCGTGTCCAGATCGACATGATGTTTAGGTCGCGGAATCCCTGGCGGCGGTGCAGCCTCAGCATAGCCGGTAAATCCAGCGATGTCAGAGGGAATCCTGCAGCGATGCAGGGGCAGGGCAGGGGCGATCACCCATCCAGATGCCGGGGGCCGTGGCCGGTCTCGAATTCTGCCCGCATCGCCTTTGCCATGCCCTGTTCGATCACCAGACGCGGGTCCGGCACATGGTCCCCCAACGCCGCCTGCAACGCTGCGGCCTGCGGATGCACCACCACCAGACGCCGCAGCCGCACGCCGGCATCGGGCAGGCGCTGCGCCGGATGCAGGCCCCCCAGCCACTGGATCAGCGCCGGATAGGCATCGTCGAACGGCAGGCACCCGTCATCCGGCACCCCCATCCGCCAGCGCAGATCGCCCCGCGCCAGATCGACCGCCCGCCCCGCACCGGCAGGGGCCACCGCCAGCGCGCGCTCCAGATCGTCGGTCGCCGCAATCCAGTTGGTCAACCTTGGCGCACCGGTGAACCGGTCCAGCCGGAACCAGCGCGGATGCCCCGGCGGCGGCGCGCCGGGGTCGACCGCGATCACCTCAAGGTACAGATCCCCCACCCCCAGCAGCCGGTTGTGCGTCGCCATCAACGCGTGTTGCCCGCCGGGGGCCAGCCGCACCCCAAGGGCATCTTCGACCGCAGCCGTGCCTTCCTCAAGGCTGCCCGCCGCCACCGCCAGATGATCAATCCGCCAGCGCATGCCCCACCCCCGCGCGCGAGATCACCGGCACCGCCCGCAGCGCTGCTGCCAGCGACGCAAACCGCGCCGCGGCCACCTCGCCCATCAGCCCGTGCCCCAGACCGGTCAGCACCAGTTCCAGTTCGCGCTTTTTCGGTCGCCAGACCAGTTCGCCCGCCTCGGCCGGATCGGCGGTCGAGAACATCGCCCCGAACCGCATCGCCTTGCCCAGCACCTCGGCATCCTGAATCTGTTCGTCGGTCAGCAGATGGAACAGCGGCTCCAGCCGCGAGCCTGACCGCGAATTCTTGTACCGGTGCAGCAGCGCCAGCCCCAGAAACACCCGCCCCGGATGGTCCAGCCCCCCCAGATTGGCCCGCGTTGCGTTGTCGAAACATACCTCGGCGCGGTAATCGGGATGCGCGCGCCAGGTCGTGTCGTGCAGAAGGCACGCGGCCTTGATCAGCCGATGCCGTTCCTCGTCCGCACCCCGGAACAGCGGCATCAGGAAATTGTACAGCTTCTTGCCGAACCCCGGCATCCGGGCCGATATCTGTTCCGTCATCCGCGCCGCCTCGATCAGCGGATCGCGTTCGCGCAGGCGTTCGGGCATCTGTTCGTACAGCAGCCCCTCGCGGATGCCATAGGACGACACATCGATCTCGCGCGGCCTGAACAGGGCGACCAGTTCGCGCAGCACCTCGGACGCCAGCGGCACCAGTTCCATCCGCTCGGCCCCGGTCCCGGTGCGCGCGCGCAGCAGCGTAAGGTCGTTCGCCCCGATCCAGTCCAGCGTGTCCAGCACCGATTTCGGCGTCATCCGGTACTCGTGCAGCACGGTCAGCGGATAGTTCCGGCGCTCCATGTCCAGCCGCGCGATCACCCGCCACGATCCCCCCACCAGATAGATGCGGTCGCCCTCGGGTTTCATCGCACCCTCGGCGGCCTTCAGCACCCGCCGGATCAGCGCCTGGCGCTTTGCAGCCCCCCCCTCCACTTGTTGCAGCCTGAACGGACCCAGCGGCGTCGACAACCGCTTGCCGACCTTGCCCCCCCCGATCCGGGCCAGCTCCATCGAATTGCCGCCGATGTCGCAGACGATGCCCTTTGCTTCGGGCCACCCCAGCAGCACCCCCTGCGCCGCCAGCCGCGCCTCTTCATCGCCCGAGATGACCCACAGCTTCAGCCCGGTCTCGGCCTCGATCTGCGCCTGAAACGCCGGGCCATCGGCTGCCTCGCGCACCGCGGCGGTGGCGACGCAGGTCATCGAGTTGACCTCCATCCCCTTGGCCAGCAACGCAAACCGGCGCAGGGCGATCAACGCGCGCTCCTTGCCGCGCGGGTTCAGCATGCCGGTCTGCGCCAACCCCTGACCCAGACCCGCCATCAGCTTTTCGTTGTAGAAATAGGCAGGGCTGCGCGCCGCCCCGTCGAACACCACCATCCGGATCGAGTTCGACCCGACATCGACCACCCCCACCCGGCGCAGTGCGCGCGCCGAGGGGTCATCGAACAGCGGGCGGCCGAAGGGGCCTGCGTCCTCGGCGGGATCGGATGCCTTGTCGTCCATCGCGTCAGCCCCCGGGGAATCGAGGCGGACCATGCCGGGTGCAGGGCAGGGGGTCAACGCCGCTGTTGCCGCCTGTCGCGGTCAGCGACCGGTCAACCCGATTGCGCCGGCAGGCAAAAGTCCGGAAAACACGTGTTTTCCGGGTCCGAAATCCACGTGGATTTCGCCTCCGGTTTCCGCGTGGAAACCGCCTTGGGCCCACGCTTGCGCGCCTGGAACCCGTGCCTGACGCCACAGTGCCGGTCATCACTGCTTTCCGCTGGAAAATGCAACGCTCCTGCGCTAACCGCAATCCCATGACCGACCGCATCACCCTGCGCCGCCCCGACGACTGGCACCTGCATCTGCGCGACGGCGCGATGCTGGCGGGCGTGCTGCCCGAAACCACCCGCCACTTCGCCCGCGCCATCATCATGCCCAACCTCGTGCCCCCTGTGGTCACACTGGACCACGCCCGCGCCTACCGCGACCGGATCATCGCGGCCCTGCCCGCCGGTGCTGCGTTCGAGCCGCTGATGACGCTGTACCTGACCGAAACCACCGATCCCGATGACGTGGCACAGGCTGCCGCCTCGGGCCTTGTCCGGGCAGTCAAGCTCTATCCCGCCGGGGCCACCACCAATTCGCACGCAGGCGTCCGCGATTTTGCCGCCGTGCAGGGCGTGCTCGACCGGATGGCCGACATCGGCCTGCCACTGTGTGTCCATGGCGAGGTGACGGACCACTCCGTC
>Ga0105046_10016991_pt1 | contig 11158 bp, 12 predicted proteins | sample MAT03_FD_78385 | JGI IMG/M metagenome (GOLD analysis project Ga0105046, IMG submission 78385) | Freshwater microbial communities from Lake Fryxell liftoff mats and glacier meltwater in Antarctica - MAT-03 (megahit assembly) | ecosystem: Environmental > Aquatic > Freshwater > Ice > Liftoff...
CAGGTCGAGTACGTCACCGGCGGCACCATCGACCGCTTGACCCGGGCCCAAGCCTCCAAGGACAAGCCCGAGACCGACATCATCTTCACCACCTCGCATGTGGGCTGGCTGTATGCGAACTCGGGGCTGTACGAGAAACTCGAACTGGCAAAGGTACCCAATGCCAAGCGGCTGTTCCCCGAGGCTGTGGTGAGCCCGTTCCATCTTGGAACCTGGTCCTATGTGTATACGATCGGCGTGCGCCCGGACCTGTTGGGTGGCGCGACAATCACCTCCTGGGCCGATCTGTGGAACCCCAAGTTCAAGAACATGATCGGTCTGCCCGACTTCGACCCGAGCCACATCATCTTTGCCTCGACCGTCCTGTCCGGCGGCAAGACCCCCAAGGAGTGGACGATGGGACAAAAGCGCCTGCTCGACCTGCGCCCCAACATCCGTGCGCACTACACCAATGACGCCACCAGTCAGCAGATGATCGGCGAGGGCACCACGCCGATCCAGGTGATCCTGTCGGGCAACGCGTATCACATGATGTCGCAGGGTGTGAAGGTCGACCTGATCATCCCGAAGGAGGGCGCGGTGCTCGGCCTGGACACCGTGGGCATCAACCGCGGCACGCGCAACCTGGAACTCGCCTACCGGTTCATGAACATCGCACTCGATCCGGCAGTGCAAACGGAAATCTCCAACCGCCAGCGCATGGGTCCGACAGTCACCGAGACCAAGATCGATCCCAAGGTGTCAATCCTGCCCGGCTTCTTCACCACCTCCGAGCAGTGGCGCAAGCAGGCGATGGTGATCGACCACCAGCAGCGCGCCGAGCTGCTCGGCGATTGGCGCAAGTGGTACATCGAGAACGTGGTCGCCGGCGCCAAGTGATCAACGGCGGCTGCATCGACTGCAGGTGGTGACCTTCGGGTCACTGCCGGTGCCGGTGCCACGCAAGTGGGCACCGGCGAACCGACTTCAGCTGCCGAACCGATGAACGACACCGCGCGCCCTACACTGCTGCCCTGGTTCATCGCTCCGGCTGCGCTGGTGGCGATGCTGCTGATCGCAGCCCTCGCGATGTTGTTCCAGTACAGCTTCCGCGAGCATCTGCCGGGCACGCTCGAGGTCGGTGGCGTCACGCTGGAGAACTTCGCCGATCTGGGCAAGTGGCTCTACCTGCGGGTGTTCTTCGACACCCTGACCATCTCGGCGTGGACGGCGCTTTGTTCGTTGCTCCTCGGCTATCCGCTGGCACTCGCCCTGGTGCGCTGCCGGTCGCGCTCGCTCAAGGCGGCGATCCTGATCGCGGTGATCATCCCGATGTTCACCGGCGACATCGTGCGCACCTATTCCTGGCTGATCGTGCTGGGCACGCGCGGCTTCATCAACGGCACGTTGCTCGGCCTGGGCGTGATCGAGCGGCCGTTCGCCCTGCTGTTCACCCAGACCGCGGTGATCGCGGCGCTGGTGCAGTACTCACTGCCAGTGATCGTGGTCATCCTCGCTGCGGCGATCTCGCACATCAATACCGACTACGAGAAGGCCGCTGAAAGCCTGGGCGCAGGCCCACTGGCGGTGCTATGGAAGGTGACCCTGCCGCTTTCGATGCCAGGCATCCTGTCCGGGACGGTAACCATCTTCGCCTGGACGATGTCGGCCTTCGCCACACCGCAGCTGGTCGGGGGTGGCAAGGTGAACATGGTGTCCAACATGGTCTATCACCTGGGCTTTGCCAGCTTCAACTTCCCGTTCGCCGCCACGCTGAGCATGGTTTCGCTGCTGCTGATCATGGCTGTGCTCGGACTGCTCGGGCTGTGCCTCAAGCGGCTCGAACGCAAGGGGTTCACCGGATGAGGCCGACCCGATGAAGCAGCCCTCATGACCATGGCCGACCGCATCGCCAAACCGGCGTTCATCGCGCTGGTGGCCGTCGCACTCGCCTTCGTCACCCTGCCCTCGGTGGTCGTCGTTATTGTCGCCTTCGGCGAGAAGTCGATAATGATGTTCCCGCCAGATGCCTGGTCGCTGCGCTGGTTCGAACGCGCGCTCACCTATCCGGATTTCCGCAAAGGCATGGTCAACGGCCTGTATGTCAGCGCCTGGGCCTCGCTGCTCTCGGTGGCGGTCGGCACGCTTGCCGCCTACGCGATCGATCGTTTTGCATTCAAGGGTCGCGCACTGCTGGAGGCGATCCTGCTCTCGCCGCTGGTGATCCCGCATTTCACGCTGGGCGTGGGCCTGCTGCTGCTCGCCTCGACATTCGGGCTGGCGCGCGGCTACAGCGTGGTCGTGCTGTGTCATCTGATTCTGGTGGTGCCCTTCGTGATGCGCAGCGTCTATGTATCGCTGAAGAATATCGACCCGATGCTCGAGCGCGCGGCCGCCAGCCTGGGTGCACCCCCGCTGACCGTGTTCCTGCGTATCCATCTGCCGCTGCTGGCACCGGGTCTTGCCGGCGGCTGGCTGTTTGCCTTTATTCTGTCGTTCAACGAGTTCACCGCCACCCTGTTCGTAACCAACAACACGACGCAGACGCTGCCGGTGGCGATGTACAACTATGTGCGCGAGTATGCCGACCCGACGATGGCCGCGCTGTCGGCACTGCTGATCCTGGCCACCGCTCTGTTCCTGATCATCGCCAACCGGTTCCTCGGCCTGGACCGGATCCTTTCGATCGAGTCGCACCGATGAGTGAATCCGCTGCAGCCCCGGTCAACGACATTGCTCTATCGATCGAGAAGGTCGTCAGAACATTCGGCACTGCGCGCGCAGTCGACAATGTATCGCTCGAGGTCAGGCGTGGCGAGTTCGTCACGCTGCTCGGGCCTTCCGGATGCGGCAAGACCACGCTGCTCAATCTGATCGCCGGCTTTCTCACCCCCGAGTCGGGCGAGATCTTCGTCGACGGCGCACCGATCAGCGGCTTGTCTGCGTTCGAACGCAACATCGGCGTGGTGTTCCAGAACTACGCCCTTTTTCCGCACATGAGCGTCGCCGAGAATGTCGCCTTCGGCCTGAAGATGCGCAAGGTGACCAGGCCGGAGATCGCCCGGCGGGTGCAGGAAGCGCTGGAGATGGTGCGTCTGCCGCAGATGGGCGAGCGGCGCCCGCGCCAACTCTCCGGCGGACAGCAGCAGCGCATCGCACTCGCACGCGCGCTGGTGATCCGACCGCAGCTGATCCTGCTCGATGAACCATTCTCGGCAATCGACAAAAACCTGCGCGCCGAGATGCAGGTCGAACTGAAGACCATCCAGCGCCAGGTCGGTATAACCACGATCTTCATCACCCATGATCAGTCCGAGGCACTGTCGATGTCCGACCGGATCGCGGTGATGGCCCAAGGCCAGGTACAGCAGTTCTCCGAACCAATCGACCTGTATCGGCGACCGGCCAACAGTTTCGTCGCCTCGTTCATCGGCGAGATCAACCGCCTCGCCTGTACCCGCCGTATCGAAGGCGATCGGGCAGTGCTCGAATGCGGGCCGGTACAGGTCAGGGTGCCCACAGCACAGGCGCCGGCCGGCGCAGCGACCGAGTCGATGCTCTACCTGCGTCCGGAGGCGCTGCGCGCAGTTCCTGCCGGCAGTGCTGAAGCCAATCTCGGCACGGGTCAGGTGCAGGCGCAGGTGTATCAGGGGACCCATGTCGATCTGATCGTGCAGGCCGACAACGGCTGGCTTCTGCGGCTGCGCGAACCGGGCTTCGCTGCCCTGGACCGCTGGCCAGTGGGTGCGCGGCTCGCCATACACGCAGACCTGGCCGAGGCCTGCGTGTATTGAACCCGCCTGCGCGCCGGTAAGCTTCTCGATCTCCAGTTCCTTGTCGGGCATGAAGGCAATCAATTCGACCACATCATCAGCCCCCCGATTCCGTACTTCAAGATGAGATCGCTCAGCACCTGCAGCGTGCCCTGGATCGGGCCCGCCATGGATGCCATTGCATCGCCTCGAGACACAGCGACCAAGGAGCAAACGCGATGCCCGAAGTAACCCGAACGCTCGCCCGATTCGTCGTCGACTGTCCGCTGCAGGCCGTGCCACCGGCGCTCTATCACGAAGCAAAGCGGGCCCTGCTCAACTGGATGGGCTGCGCGATCGGCAGCGCGCGCACAGAAACGGTGGACGCGGCTGTGCGCGCGTTAGCCCCCTGCTTCGGACCCGAAGTAGCCACCCTGTTCGGCCGCAGCGAGCGAGTCGACATGCTGCATGCCGCACTGCTCAACGGCATCAGTTCCCACGTGCTCGACTACGACGACACGCATGCGCGCGCAGTACACCCGAGCGCGCCGGTATGGCCGGCACTGCTCGCGCTTGCGGAGTCTTTCCCGGTCAGTGGCGAGCGGCTGCTGCACGCGTTCGTGCTCGGGGTCGAAGTCGAATGCCGGGTCGGCTTGTCGGTGTTCCCGGAGCACTACGAGATTGGCTGGCATATCACCGGCACTGCCGGTGTGTTCGGTGCCGCGGCCGCGGCAGGCAAGCTGCTTGGCCTGAACGAGCAGCAGATGTGCTGGGCACTGGGTATCGCGGCGACCCAGTCCTCAGGGCTGCGCGAGATGTTCGGTTCGATGTGCAAGAGCTTCCATCCTGGTCGCGCCGCGCATGGCGGACTTATGGCCGCGCTGCTGGCAAGGCAGGGTTTCACCAGTTCGGAGCAGGCGATCGAGGGCAAGCGCGGATTTGCTCAGGTGATGTCGACCCGGTTCGATCCGGACGTGATCACCGAGCGGCTGGGTAAAACCTGGGAACTGTCGAAAAACATGTACAAGCCGTTCGCCTGCGGCCTGGTGATCCACGGGGTGATCGACGGTTGCATCCAGCTCGCGGTGGAGCATGATCTGTCGGCCCCGATGGTCGAGTCGATCGAGCTGGTGGTGTCGCCGCTCGTGATGGAGCTCACCGCAAAGCCGCGCCCGACGACCGGACTCGAAGGCAAGTTCAGTGTCTATCACGCGGCCGCAGCCGCTCTGATCCACCGTGCCGGCGGCGAGCCGCAATTCAGCGATGCGTGCGTGAACGATGCGCAGGTGCGCGACTTGCGCTCACGGGTCAGTACCACGGTTGACATGACGATTCGCCGGACCGAGGCCAAGGTGACAATCCGCCTGCGCGATGGCCGGGAGCTCAGCCGTCATGTTGAACATGCCCTCGGAACGCTGCAGCATCCGATGAGCGATGCCGACCTCGAAGGCAAGTTCAGGGCGCTGGTCAGCCCGCCGTTGAGTCAGATGAAGGCTTCGTCGATCATCGCGGCCTGCTGGGGGATCGGCACGGCCACCGATGCCGGGGCGGCGATCGGTGCGGCAGTGCGATGAACCGGCGCGATCGGTGATCCGGATCGCATCGGACCTCCCCGGGCTGCCCAACGTCAAGATCAGCGTCTGGTGCGGTATGCTGGCGCCGCATGGCACACCACGCGAAGTCATCAACCACTTGAACACTGAGCAGACACGGCAGCTGGTGGATCGCCGCATCCTCGCCGCCCTCGGGTCGAGCGGCTACCTGATCAACATCAGCGGTGGCGCGATCGTCGACCAGTGGGCCTTGATCGAGGCGCTGAATGTCGGCACCATTGCCGGGGCTGGCCTTGAATTGTTCGAGGCAGAACCGCAGGTGCCGGCCGAGCTGATGGCCATGGAGCAGGTGATGCTGGTGCCGCATATCGGATCGTCAACCCGCGAGATTCGCGCGCAGCGCCAGACGCCACTACTGGCCAGGCTGCATGACCATTTCGCAGGAGCGGCGTTGCCCGACCTGGTCACTGAAGCAGCACCCAGGTGATGAGCGCGGCCAGCAGTGAGCACTGGGATGTGATTGTCGCCGGCGAAGGCATCGCCGGCCTCACCGCGGCGCGGCAATGTGCCGAAGCCGGGCTGCGCACGGCCACGTTCGAGCCGGTGCTCTACGGCGGCCTGGTGACCAGCATCAACGAGTTGGTCGACTGGCAGGATGAACCCGGCGAGGCCTGCTCCGGCATCGATCTGGCCACCGGGCAGATGAGTGCAGCGGCCGACGCCGGCGTGACCAGCCATGCGCAACGTGCGATCGGACTCGTGGTCGAAGACAGCGGTCTGGTGGTGGTCACTGACGCCGCGCGCCATGGCGCGCGTGCGGTCATCGTTGCCAGCGGGGCAGCACGGCGCGCGCTGGGTCTTGCCGAGGAAGCACGCTTCGTCGATCGCGGTCTGTCGCACTGCGCGGACTGCGACGGACCGCTGATTAAGGGTCAGGACGTGGTCGTGGTAGGCGGAGGAGACAGCGCGCTGCAGGAAGCGGCAGTGCTTGCCCACTACGCGCGTACCGTACACATGGTGCATCGCGGACAGGCTTTTCGTGCGCGGCCGGCGCTGCAGACCGTGTTCGAGCAGACGTTCGCCGGCCGGGACGGCGCACTCGAGATCCACTTCGGTCATCGAGTGCTGGCGATAGAAGGCAAGGACGGGATCGAAGCGGTGTGCATCGGCAGCGCGAACGGCGCGCAGACACGGATTAAAGCGCGCGCACTCTATCCGTGTATCGGCCTGGTGCCCAACAGCGGCTGGACTGGATTGCCGGTGGACACGGCCGGCGCAATCATCACTGCCGAGGATCGCTCGACCGCCCTGCCCGATGTGTTCGCCATCGGTGCGGTGCGGGCCGGCTTCGGCGGTCGGCTGATCGACGCTCAGCGCGATGCGCGCATCGCCGCTGGAGCGGTGATCGCCCGCCTGACCTGTTGACCGTAGATTAGTAACGCTCGGAGCACGACATGCTGAAACTCTGGGGACGCCTGACCTCGAACCGCACCCAGAAGGTGCTGTGGACACTGGCCGAGATCGGTCTGGACTTCGATTTCACCCTGGCCAGCGGCGTGATGGGCGCTGGCGGCCATGTCGCCAGGGGCAACACCCCGTTCGGTGTGGTCGACACGCCCGAGTACCGGGCACTGAATCCGAACGGCCGAATCCCGACCATCGACGATGACGGCTATGTGCTGTGGGAGTCGAACGCGATCTGCCGCTATCTGGTGATGCAGTACGCAGCGCACGCCATGTACGGCAACGACGTGCGCACCTTCGCCTCAGCCACCCGCTGGCAGGACTTCGAGAACAACGAGCTGCTGCCTCCGCAGCACGAACTGGTGATGGAACTGGTGCGCCTGCCACCGGAGCAGCGCAGCGCCGCGAATCTCGCCGCAGCGCGCGCAGCGTTCGTGAAGAAGCTCGCAATCGTCGAAGCGCAGCTGGCGCGCAGCGCGTTCATCGTTGGTGACCGCTTCACCTTCGGCGATATACCGATCGGCATCCGGGTGCATCGCTGGGTGCTGCTGGAGGCCGAGCGGCCGGCGTTTCCGAACATCGAGCGCTGGTATTCGGGAATCGTGCAGCGGCCGGCGTTTCAACGGTTTACGGCGGATCCGGCTAATCATGTGTAGGGGTGAAGGAGGGTCATCGACTCAGTGGCCGATGTGGCGAAGTATCCGACTCATCGGCTGAGTAAGCTCGGCTCGATTGCGCTTCCCGGAACCGGCTCATGTGTTGTGCGATCTGCTCGGCACGATTCGCCTCATCGGTGCTGCGCCGTCGATTCCCGACGCAGGCCATGTTTCCTGTGGGAAAATGGAAGCCTGCAAGCGATCGACTCGACAGCACGGTGATCGATCCAGCCCCTGATCGTCACTGGAGGAACAACATGTCTTCGACACTTGTCCGTATTGCATGTGCAATCACTGGCCCGCTGCGCTGCGCGGGCTCGATTGTGCTGCCGCTGTCCGTTCTGCTCGCACCGGGCCTCGCCCTGGCCCAGGCAGCCTTCCCGGTCAAGCCGATCCGGATGATCTCGCCCTACCCGCCCGGGGGTGGCACCGACGCGGTCGGCCGCATACTCGCGCAGGCGCTGGGCGAGCAGCTCGGCCAACCCCTCGTCGTCGACACCCGACCCGGGGCAAGTGGGCAGATCGGCACCGAGCTAGCAACCAGGGCGCCAGCCGATGGCTACACGCTGGTGCTGGGCAACGTCGCCCCGATCGCCATCCTGCCGGCAGCGAACCCCAAGCTGCCCTACGACCCGCTGCGCGACTTGGCGCCGATCAGCCTGGCCGCGACCTCGGACTACATCCTGACCGTTCATCCTTCGCTCCCGGTGAGGACGCTGAAAGACCTGATTTCTCTGGCGAAGAAGCGGCCGGGCGAACTCAGTTTTGCGTCCAGTGGCGCGCTTGGCGGACCCCACCTTGCCGGCGAACTGCTCAACCTCCTGGCCGGCATCAACGTGCTGCATGTGCCGTACAAGGGCAACGGCCCGGCGGCGATCGCGGTGCTCTCGGGCGAGACCACCATGCTCTACGGCACCGGCCCGGCGGTGGTGCCGTTCGCCCAGGCAGGCAGAATGCGCATCATCGCCACCACTGGACTCAAGCGCACCATGCCGGACGTGCCGGCGATCTCGGAACAGCTGAAGGATTTTCAGGTCACTCAGTGGTACGGGCTGCTCGCACCAGCCAACACCCCGCGCGAGATCATCGACCGGCTGGCGAAGGAGGTCGCCCGCATGGTCGCCGATCCGAAGCATTCGCAGGCGCTGATCAAACTGGGGACCGAGCCGTTCGCCAACTCGCCGGCCGAGTTCCGCAAGTTCATCGAAGCCGAGATCGGCCGCTATACCAAGGTGGTGCGCGCCGCGGGAATCAAGCCCGAGTAGGGCCGGCATGATCGTCGACCAGGCGCTCGATCCGTTCGAGTTCTTCTTCGACAAGCCGTGGAGCGACGGCCTGCCGGTGGTGACGCCGACCGCCGAGCGGCTGGCCTGGATGCTCAGCGGCACGACCCGCGAACCGGATGAAGTGATCGGCCCGGTGCCGCCGGCGATGAATATCGCCACGGTGCGTGATGTCGCACTTCATGCGGTGATGGCGGGCTGTCTGCCGGCCTATCTGTCGGTGGTGCTTGGTGGTCTGGCGATCATGCTGCGCGAGGCGTTCAACCTGAACGGCGTGCAGGGCACGATGCATGGCGTGGCCCCGCTGATGATCGTCAACGGACCGTACGCCGCGAAGATCGGTCTGCATGGCGGCAACGGCTGTCTTGGCCCAGGCTTTCGCGCCAACACGACCATCGGACGGGCGATCCGGCTGATCCTGCTCAATCTGGGCGGCGGCATCCCGGGGCTCGCTTCGGCCACCGTGCTGTCTTCACCGCAACGCTATACCGCATGCTGGACCGAGAACACCGAGCGCAGCCCGTGGGAAACGCTGGCGATGGCGCGCGGCTACGCGCCGCACGATGACGTGATCACCTGTGCGATGGTAGAAGCCCCGCGCCTGTGCTACGACGACGTGAGCCAGGAACCGGTGCGATTGCTCACCGGGATCGCCGACACCATGGCGGCGATGAGCAGCTGGAACATGCATGTACGCTCGGACATGGTCGTGGTGCTGAGCCCGGAGCAGGCAACCCTCTGCGCGCAGGCCGGGTGGTCGCGGGCAAACACCCATGACTGGCTGGTCGCCCATGGCGGCATGCTGGTCGCCGAAATGAAACGCGGTGGCAACTGGCGTGACGAGCGCGCACGTCGTATCGGTGTCGATCCGACCGATGACAGCGCCTTCGTGCCGGTGATCAAGCAACCGCAGGATCTGCATCTGATCGTCGCCGGTGGCTGGGGGCCAGTGAGCGCAGTGGCCCATGGCTGGGGCGGTGGCAGCCGCGCGGTGCATGGGATCTACGAGGTGCGATGACGCGATCGGCGCTGCGCACTGCGGCAGCGGCCGGTGAGTCGCTCGACGAATGAACACACAGGACAGACGGTGATCGACGAGTTCGAGTTCTTTCTGGACAAGCCCTGGTCGGACGGCCTGCCGGTGGTCACCCCGACCGAGGCGAGGCTCGCAACGATGCTGGCCGCGACCCGGCGCTGCCCGGATGAACCGATCGGCCGGATTCCCCCCGCGATGGAGCCGGTGACCGTGCGCATCGCCGCCATCCATGCACTGATGGCCGGCTGCAGACCCGAGTATCTGCCGGTGGTGCTCGGTGCGCTGCCGCTGATGCTGCGCGAGGAATTCAATCTGAACGGTGTGCAGGGCACGATGCATGGCGTGGCCCCGCTGATGATCGTCAACGGGCCTTATGCAGCGCATATCGGCATCAACGGCGGCAACGGCTGCTTCGGCCCGGGCTTCCGGGCGAACGCGACCATCGGCCGCGCGATCCGGTTGATGCTGTTGAACCTCGGCGGTGGAATGGCCGGCATCGCCTCGGCCACCATCTTTGCCACCCCGATGCGCTATACCGCCTGCGTCACCGAGAACCGCGGGCGCAGTCCGTGGGAGAGTCTGGCCGTCTCCAAGGGCTATGCCGACGACGACGACGTACTGACCTGCGCCATGGTGGAGAGCCCACGACTGCATTTCGATGATGTGAGCCAGGCGCCCGAGCGGCTGCTGACCGGCATCGCCGATGGCATGACCGCGCTCGGTTCATGGAACATGCATGCGCGTTCGGACATGGTGGTGGCGATGGGCCCGCAGCATGCGACGATCTGTGAGCGCGCCGGCATGAGCCGGGCCGATGTGCATCGCTGGCTGGTCGAGCGCGCAGGCCGCACCGTAGGCGACCTGAAGCGCGGCGGCAACTGGCGGCGCGAGCGCGCGCTGCAGTTTCCGATCGCCGTCGACCCGGATAACGATGCCTGCTTCATCCCGACGCTCAAGGACCCGATCGATCTGCAGCTGATCGTCGCTGGCGGCTGGGGGCCGTGCACCGCGATCTGCCATGGCTGGAGCGGCGGCAGCCGCGCGGTGCACGGCCACTATGACGCCGAGGCATGATGACTCGAACCCTCAAGGAGACCTGCTGATGAACGAACTGCCCGCCGCTGAACTGCCTTTCATCGATCCCACCGCTGGCGGCAACCGGCCGGCGATCATGCTCGCCGCGCGTCCGATGGACCTCGCCGGCAAGGTGATCGCCATGATCGACAACACCAAGGAGCAGGGCGCACTGATCCTGGAGACGATGGCGCAGGCGCTGCGCGAGCGCTACGGGGTGTCGAAGGTGATCATCCGACGCAAGGAGCACTACTCGAAGCCGGCCACCGACCAGCTGATCGACGAACTGGCACAGGAGGCACAGCTGGCGGTGGCCGCTGTGGGTGGCTGAGGCTCCTGCACGTTGTGCAGTGTGCACGAC
>Ga0105046_10016992_pt1 | contig 11157 bp, 6 predicted proteins | sample MAT03_FD_78385 | JGI IMG/M metagenome (GOLD analysis project Ga0105046, IMG submission 78385) | Freshwater microbial communities from Lake Fryxell liftoff mats and glacier meltwater in Antarctica - MAT-03 (megahit assembly) | ecosystem: Environmental > Aquatic > Freshwater > Ice > Liftoff...
CCAAGGAGGGCGGCCGATGATCATTCAACGCCTGTTGGCCCTGCAAGAAGAGCACGGGTTTTTAACGGACGAGCAGCTTACGTCTGTCGCTCGGGAAGCGGATGTGCCGCTCTACAAAGTTCAGGAAGTGGCGAGCTTCTACCCGCATTTTCGTCGCGAGTGGGATCGGCCCAAGCGGGTCGAGATTCAGGTCTGTCGGGACATGACCTGCCATCTTCGCGGCTCGGGCCGGCTGCTCGCCAAAGACGGATTGCAGACGCTCGCCGGGCCGGACGTGGGTGTGCAGGGCGTGTCGTGCCTGGGCCGGTGCGATCGTGCCCCGGTCTGCGTTGTGCATCGCCACGGCGAGGGGGCGTTTCACGATCACGTGTATGCAGGCCGAACCATTGAAGAGTTTCACGCCATCGTGAGCGAGATCGTCGCCGGTGAAGCTCCCGAACCCGCCGATGCCGACGTGGTCCATCTACCTCATTCGAACTCGGACGACTGGCGGATTGATCCGTATGCCTCGTATCCTCCACCCATTATCTCGGGAGAAAAGGGGCTGCTTGGGTCCAAGGCGGACTTCTCGCTGGCCGAGGCGGCAACCGGCGGCAGCTATTTGGCTGTCCGCGAATATCTGAAAGCCCACCCGGCCCCGATTCGCGGCAAGGATCCGAAGGAACATCCCTGGCTGTGCCGACTCGATCCGGCCGGCTTGCTCGGCATGGGCGGGGCCGGCGTGCCCGCGTACCGGAAGTGGCTTGACGTGTGGCAGGCCGCGGGGGACGAGAAGTACATCGTCTGCAACGGCGACGAGAGCGAACCAGGCACGTTCAAGGATCGCGAGATTCTGCTGCGAATGCCCCACCTGGTCGTGGAGGGGGTTATACTCGCCGGCCTGATGACCAACGCGACGGCCGGGTACATTTACATTCGCCACGAGTACGGCGAGCAGATCGCGGCCATTCGACGCGAGATCGAACGTGCCAAGGAATTGCGTGCCTGTGGCCCAAACATCTTTGGTTCGGGACGAGCGTTCCCCGTCGAAGTCTTCGTCAGTCCCGGCGGCTACATCTGCGGCGAGCAAAGTGCTTTGCTCGAAGCGATGGAGGATCGCAGAAGCCAGCCGCGCAATCGACCGCCGGAACTTTCGACCAACGGCCTGCGCGACAAGCCCACCGTCGTCAACAACGTTGAGACATTGGCCTGGGCCCCGGCAATCCTGCTGCGGCACAATCCGGACACGAAAAATTCCTGGTACGCGGGCGCGGGAAAGCCGGGCTTTCGTGGCCGGCGTTTGCTGTCGATTTCTGGCGACCTCGAACGACCCGGCGTCTACGAGATTCCCATCGGCACGACTCTCGGCGAGTTGATTGAGCTTGCGGGCGGCGTTTCCGACGGGCGACCCTTGGGAGCGGTCGCTCCATCGGGTCCATCCGGCGGCTTGCTTCCCACACTGCTGCCAGTCGCACCTGGCTGGGAAGATCGCCTGGCAAAGAAGCCAGAGGAAGCCTCGAACGAACAGTGGGAGATCGTCACCCGGACGGTTCGCGAAGGCATCACCAGAGGAGGCGGGCGATTCGATATCCGCTCGCTCCCACTCGATCTGCACGTGTTTCGCCTGATCGGCCCGGCACTGGGATTGCGTGTCGGCCTGATGCTCGGCGCGGGCTTGGCCGTCTATGCCGAGGGAACAAACTACCTCGAACAGGTCGTGAACTTCACGGAGTTCTTTCGCAACGAATCTTGCGGCAAGTGCGTGCCCTGTCGGCTCGGTTCGCAGAAGCTAGTCGAGTTGGGAACGGCCTTCCGTAACGGAAGAATCGATTTGGAAACCGTGCGTGCGGATGTGTTCGACCTGGCGTACACTCTCGGTTTAACCTCGATCTGCGGGCTCGGCGTCGTCGCCCCGAACCCGCTCGCAACGGCCCTGGATTTGTTCGTGGATGCTCGCTGAACGGAACTGAACCATGCCGGACATTCCCGAAATCGCCGTTGCCCTGCCTGCCGCTCGTGAAGCGGAATCTTTGTTTGCACGCGGTGACGACGACGCCCTGATCCGCCGCGAAAAGAAGACGCAGGCCGACTTCGATCTGGAAATCACGCTTTCGATCGATGGCCATTCGGTGACCGTCCCCAAAGCGACACCCGCGACGGACGCTCAAGGGAACATCCGCTTAAGTCCGGATGGCAAGCAGATTCCGCGGGCAACGACGATCTACGATGCGGCCAGCAAGCTCTCCGAACAACTGATGACAAAAGGGACTTGGCAGCATGGGGAACTCTCGCGACGCATTCCCATCTTGTGCCATCAGGACCATCTCGATCCCGTTGCCGTGTGCCGGATGTGCTCGGTCCACGTCAGCAAGTTCCGAAAACGCGATAAAGGCAAGCCGAACGCCCGGCCCGTTCCAGCCGAGAAGCTGGTGCCGGCCTGTCAACACGAAGTTCAGGAGGACATGATCGTCACTACGCGTTGTGGCGGATCGGTTCAATCCGGCTCGGACAAGTTCGCGGCCCAGGTTGCACGGGCAACCGGAATGTTGGCCGAGTTGCTCGTTGCCGATCACCGACACCCCGACCCTATTCGCGACGATCGCTTTCGCAACGAGTTGGATGAAGTAGCCGACGCGATGGGGATCGAGGAACCTCGTGCGAGTCTGAATCGCCAGCACTCTCGAAACGTGAACTTGCATCCCAATTCTCGCCCGCTGCCGGTCCTCTCGGAGAATCCATTTCAGTTTTCCTCGCGATCCATCACCGTGGATCACGATCGCTGTATTCTGTGCGATCGCTGTGTGCGATCTTGTTCGGAAGTGAAGCCGTTCAAGGTAATTGGCCACACCGGCAAGGGCTATCAAACGCGGATCAGTTTCGATCTCGACCAGATCATGGATCAATCAAGTTGCGTGCAGTGTGGCGAGTGCATGTCGGCCTGTCCAACTGGTGCCCTTACGCTCAATCGCCGGGTGAATCCGCTAGGTTCCTGGCCGGATGCCGACGATCTCGAACGCAAGGCCCGCAAGCTTGCTCCGAACTATGTGCCGCGCACGCCGGACGACGCTCGGCATCCCTACCCGCACTTGACGGTATTCAACGATCCGGCCGTGAAACTGCCGACGGACTTTCCCGCCCCGGACGACTATTTTCCGGGTGCTCGTGAGCTTCGTGCAACCGTCTTGAATTACGCGGATCGCGATGGTGCCATTCGCGAGTATCGGCCATTTGAAGACATTCCGCTGCCGTATCTCCGCTGGAACGAGGGGGGTGTTCGCCGTCGCGAAGTCTCGCCTGGCGAGGTTCTGTGCCGGAAGGACGATTTTGGCTCGACCGCTTTCCTGCTCGATTCGGGCTCGTTCGAAATCGTGGTTGGCACAGGTAGCTCAAAAACCGGTGGCTGGCTGCGTCGTACCAACACCGGGCAAAATGGCGAGCGCGTCGTGGCCGTGGTGCATGGCGGCAAGGATCTGATCACCGGCGAAATGGCCTGCCTGACGAACACCCGGCGCACTGCGACGGTTCGTGTGCAATCGGCGGGAACCGTCTACGAAGTCACTCGTAACATGCTGTTCATGATCCAGCGCACGCGAGGCGGGCGGGCATCGCTCGATCGCTTCTATGTTCCGCGTGCCGTCCGCGATTGCGTGACGACCGGCCGCCTGTTTCAGAAACTTACGCCTCAACAGCGCGAAGACATCCTCGTCGAAGTGACTCGCGAAGCGGGTGATGCGGAACTGATCCGCGTCGTTGCCGGGCAGACGATTGTGGCCGAAGGCGATGCAGTCGGACGAGATTCCATCGGTCAGCATCGAGGTGACCTTTACATCATCCGTCTCGGTTCGGCCGAAGTATTTCGCGCTGCCGACGGTTCGCCGCGTGTGCTGGCACGTCTGACCCGCAACGACCATTTCGGCGAGATTGCGTTGCTCGCACCTGAGTTGACGGCCGAGGGACGCAAAGTCGAGAATCGCCGTACCGCGACGGTTCGTGCTCTCGACGAAGTGGAAGTCGTCCGCATTCGAGGCGACGCTTTTCGACGACTGCTGAAGAAATGGCCGGAAATACAGGGCCCGCTGCTGGAACATTGCCGGCAGTCGCTCGACGCCCAGAAGCGAACGCCGCCGCCGTTGCTTGGGCCGTATCTCTCAGAGGGGTTGTTTCAGGGCCAACAGATGTTGGTCTTGGATCTGGAAAGTTGCACCCGTTGCGACGAATGCACTCGTGCCTGTGCCGACGCGCACGGCGACGGACTCAGCCGACTACTTCGCGAAGGGCCACGGTTCGGCAAGTTCCTGGTGGCCACGTCCTGCCGGTCGTGCCATACGCCGTACTGCATGGAAGGCTGCCCCGTCGATGCGATCCATCGCGGCACACAATCACTGGAAGTTCGCATCGACTCGCACTGCATCGGTTGTGGGCTCTGCGCGACGAACTGCCCATACGAATCGATTCAGATGGCACCCCGCGATCCGAAGGGTCATGACGGAAGGCGTGTAGCGGCCGTGGCTCATCAGGCGGTGAATTGCGATCTCTGCCAGGATCTGGTGCCAAAAGGGAGCGATCCATTCTGCGTCTCGGCCTGCCCGCACGAGGCTGCATTTCGTTGGACGGGCGAGAAACTGTACGAGGTGGCGAACCGTCAGCTACGTTGAGTCACGACGAGCATTCCGCATCAGGTTCTCGCCCATCAATCGCCGGTACCACGTTCTCGATTGAACGACTCGGACAACCACGTCTCTCGTGCCTTCTCTTGTCGTTTGGCTTGGATCACCGCGGCTAATCCGTGCTCGGCAACGGTGGACAAGGCAACTTTGAAGGCTGTTTCATTGGGCTCGCTCTGGAGATCAGCCCCACGCACAATCTTCTCGATTCGAGCAAGCAGTGCCTCGAACTGTACCAGGCATTCCCCATCACCTTTTTTCATTTGCTCGACACGGTGAAGCAACTCTTTATCCTGGTCGCCGATCTGAGAATAGTCCTTCCGTTGAGCGGCAAGAACCGGGCCTCGAAGCAATGTATCGACCTGTTGTGCCGACTCGGTTACGATAGCGATCCAAGACTTCACCTCCCCAGGGACCAGGGGAGTTAACAAATTGGCTTCCAGCCGGTTCAGTGCGGCGTGATACTCTTGAATTGAGTCCATTATTCAATCTCCTTCCAACAGGGAACGCGCTATATACCCTTTATTTTCAATCAACGAGGGGCTCAGAATCAAGGCGAGCCAAGGCATTTTCTAGTTTCGTCCGCTACTCGGCAGCATCGCATCCATGGAACTCGAAACCCCATAAACCATAAGTAGCCACCACACCAGTTTACATGCCACGTGCAAGGCCTGATCGACATGGATGCCAAACCAGCGTTCGCTCTTCGAGAAGTCGATCATCCAGTGAACGACCGTCTCCAATAATCCCAGAGAAAGCGAGCCGGTAATCAGATAGACAGCCCCACCATGGCACAGCGAATGTGCCGAAAGCCAGTAATACCACGGCACCGCTTTCTGCAAGGGCGTGGTACTATGGCGATCCTTCTCCAGAGCAATTGCTTCCGTTTGCAGGGCGTAGTCCATGACTGCATGGCCCACGAGTAGCATAAAGAACACGGGAACTCCCGGATGACGCGAAGCCGTCGAGATAAGGTTCTGTGTAATCTGTGCTACGAACCATAAAAAACTTCGCAAGGCGCGCTGAATGTCGCTGACAATCCGAAATACAGTTCTTAACCACGGATTTCACGGATTATCACGGATAAAGGCAAATCTGCTGAGGTTCTTATCCGTGTAAATCCGTGCAATCCGTGGTAACTGATCTGCATTAGAACCGGAGCCTTAACATGCATTCTTTACATCTTTGTCGTTCGATTCTCGCGTTTGTGATCGCGTGGAGCGCTCTCGTTGGCCCCTCTTTCGCGGCCGACGAATCCTGGAAAGCAGGCATCGCCAAGCAGGTCATCACTCCCGAGAAGAGCGTTTGGCTCGCGGGTTACGGTTCCAAACGAGCCCCCGATGGCAAGCTCCACGACTTGTGGATGAAGGCTCTCGCTCTCGAAGATCCTAAAGGAAACCGCGTCGTCCTCGTCACCAGCGATTTCCAGGGCGTGCCGAAGGAAATGAGTGACAAAGTCTTCGCGGAACTCAAGAAGTCACTGAAGCTCGAACGGCATCAAGTCATGATCACGTTCTCGCACAATCACTGCGGCCCAAGGCTTGGCCTCGATCTGGTCGACTACTATCCGATCGAAGACGAACAGGTCAAGCTGGTGGACGAATACACCACGCTCATGGAAAAGAAGATGGTCGAGATGATCGGCAAGGCCATCGCCGATCTGGCTCCCGCGAATCTTCAGGCCGGTCACGGCACTTGCACATTTGCTGTGAATCGGCGCAATAACCGCGAAGCCGACGTCCAGGCAATCATCGCCAAGGGCGAAGCGCTGAAAGGGCCCGTCGATCACACGGTGCCTGTCATGACCATCTCGCGACCAGGTAAGGGAATTGTCGGGATCCTCTTCGGATACGCCTGCCATCCGACAACCTTGAGCTTCACCAAGTGGTGCGGCGACTATCCCGGTTTTGCACAACTCGCGATCGAAAAGAAATTTCCAGATGCGACGGCCATGTTCGTGAACACCTGCGGCGGCGACCAGAATCCATTGCCACGCCGATCCGTCGAATTGTGTGAAAAGTACGGCCAGATGCTCGCGGACTCCGTGGTCGAAGCGTTGAAGGAGCCGTTTAAGCCGATCCCGCCCGGCCTGAAGACCGCTTTCGAATATGTGAATCTCCCGTACGAGAAGGTCATAACCCGCGAGGAATTGCAAACACTTGCGAAGGAGCAGAACGCGATCAAGAAGCGTTGGGCAGAACGCATGTTGAAGAAGCTGGATGCCGGCGAAAAATTCGAGGCCGAGTATCCGTACCCGCTCCACGCCTGGCGGCTAGGCAAGGACACACTCATGATCGGCATGGGTGCGGAAACCGTGGTCGACTATGCACTCCGCTTCAAGTCCGAGTTCGGCACGAACACCTGGGTCTGCGGCTACGCGGACGACATGATCTCGTACATCCCCTCGCGCCGAGTCTGGGCCGAAGGGGGCTATGAAGGCGGCTCCAACCTGTACGAATACGGCCGCCCGGCCCTGCGTTGGCAAGGCGACATCGAAGACCGCATCGCGGCCGCGGTCAGGAAACTGGTGAAGTCGGTTGAGCCGTGAATGACGCGCCGCTCTACTTTTGCTGGTCGGCGGGTGGAGCAGAAGTTCCTTGGCATCTTTCCCATATTCACTGTTGATCGAGTCATCCCGGCCGTGTATCTTGACAGAGGTCTCGCAACCACTTGCAGCCCCTCAGTTTCTTTACCTGCAATTTCACCCTGGAGAGAAGCCATGCGCAAACCCCGCTCGACGCACCGTCGTCGGCCAATCCTCAAGCTTCGCCTTGAGAACCTGGAGGCACGCGAAGTGCCGGCCACCCTGGAAATCATCAGCTTGGGAACAACGAACTTCGCTGTCGTCGATCACAATGCTCTCACTGGGGATGACAGGGGCGGGATCGCCGTCACGCCCGACAAAGTTTTCATCACTGGGGACAACGCAACGGCTGGCTTCGATCTGGACCTGACCAATGGTGCCGACATCGGGTCCGTACGCGACGCAATGTTCAGTGACATCAAGACGGGGGACCTGTTCACACTGGGTACTGCGACGGCCACCCCAGCGGTTAACAGTGGTACGAACACCATCACCCACCTCCTCGGTTTGGATGCGCTGACTGGGGCACTGACGGGAGCAGAAATCGCCTTGTCGAGCCCCGTGACGATGGACACCTCGAATTCCAAAGTCGGCATTTTTGCCGGTGCGAACCGTGTGGTGCTCTATGACTCGCTCAGTGGCGATGTCTCCGCGGTCGACACCTCAACTGGCACGGTGACCACTCTGGGGACCCTCACCCTGGGTGCCTTTAATCCGAACGAGTCCGAGAACTGGGCGATTTGGGGAGTTGCCGAAGAGTTTGGCGGAGAGGACTATTTGACCTACCGCCAGAACGGAGCCTCGGACATCGTGCGGACTAAGGTGTCGGATGGCACCACGAGCGTCGTGGCTTCGTTCGCCGATCTGTCCGACCTGGCTTCCTTCACCGTTTCGCCGGTCACGAACCGATGGTACTTCCATTACGAAGGCGGCGGCGAGTTTGGCGGCTCTTCCGAGACCCTGGGTTATGCGGACGCCGAGATCGTGCTCACGACATTCGCGGATATTTCTCGTGTAGCCCCCAATACGCGTACCCAGGCTGTCGGCAGCGTGGATATCACCTTCCTGGCACCGATCAATGCTGCCACATTCAACTTCCAGGATGTCATTCTCCGTCGAAACGGAGGCGTCAACCTGATTACCCCCGCAGTCACAGTGACGGGCCTGGGAGGAAATACGTTTCGAATTGGTAACCTGGCGAGCCTGACTGATGTTGATGGTAGCTATTCGCTCTCCGTGGTTGGTGCCGGAATCAACGATGCGGGCAATACTCCGTTGTCAGGCGACGAGCGAACTCAGTGGGTCTTCGATTCCACGTTGCAATCGGCCGCGGCCTCCGGACCGGCCGGCAGTCTCGTGCAAGTCATTCCCACGGAAACTCGTGAGCTTCTCGCCGCGACCGACGTGCAGGCAGTGAAATTCACGGCAGCGCTCGGGCAGACCATCAGTCTCGCCGTCACTCCGGAAGCGGGTCTACAAGTTTCGGTGTCGCTGATTGGTCCGGGCGGAAACGTGATCGCGACTGCGAGCGGCGCGGCTGCGGGTGATACTGTGCTTCTGAACGGCATCACCGCTGCCGCCAGTGGTGCCTATACCGTTTCGGTCAGTCCCTTGGCGGGCACCAGCGGGGCATTCGCCCTCGACGTCACGCTCAACGCGTCCCTGGAAGCGGAAGAATTGGGCGGAGCGGATAATGGAACCCGTGCCACGGCCCAACCATTGATCTTCCGCACACTTTCGCCTGGGGCGAGCGTTGCAGCCGTGAATGGTACTGTGGACGCGGCGGCCATTCAGGGGAACGCGTTTCTGACCGATGTGAACTTTAACTCTGGTCCGCAAACTGCGAACCTGGCTGTCGCGGCGATCCCGGCAGGCGGTGGGATTCTTCGGATCTCGACCGTGATCGATAACGGTAGCTCTGTCGAAACCGTTGATGTGGATATTGAGGGTGTCGTCACCACGACACTTAATTCTAACCCATCGGGTAACGACGAAGAATTGATGGTCTACGAAATTCCCCTCAGTGCCAGCGAGCTTGCGACTCTCCTGGCAGACAGTCAGATTGATGTCACACTGACCCCAAGCCCTTCCGTTGATGACTTCCCGTTGCAGGGTGGAACCGCCCAGATCGACGTTATCTTCGCCACGGCCGCCGATAGTCTGGACGACTTCTATAGCCTCAGTCTGACGCTTGGTGATCGCGTGAGTGTGGTGACCAGTGGTGCCGGGATTAACACGGACGGCCAAGTCGAGATTCAGGATAGTGCCGGCCTCGTGCTCGCTTCCAGTCTGGACACCGGTGCCAACGTCGGCCAGTCCATCGCGGACTTCACCGCGGCTGCGACAGGTACCTTCTTTGTTCACGTGGCCCGCGGATCCGCTCTGCCTTACACGCTCGTGGTGACGAAAGGCGCGGCATTCGATTTGGAGCCGAACAACGCCATCGCGCAAGGTCTCACGGGCCGAAAAGCCGTTCTCGGATTTGCCGACTCCTCCGGTGATCGCTACTCCTTCAACCTGGCCGCAGGGGCCAAGTTCTCGTGGGGCACGTCCAACCCGGGTGCATCGACGAACCAACTCGACGCAGCTCTCGAGTTGTACGACCCCAACGGAGTTCTGGTCGCAAGCAATGACAACGGGGGTGGCGATGGGCGGAGTGCGACACTTCGGTTCACTGTTGTCACGGCCGGTATCTATACCCTTCGCGTTTTCGGAGTCAACAACACGTCGGGAGAGTATCTCCTTCGCGAGCAGAGCAGTTCGACCAACACTCGAGTGGTCGTCGCACCCGACAAGGGTAGCCAACCCATTCAGGTGTTTGCGAATGGCCAAGTGGTATTGACCATCCCGACGCCGTTCGGGGCCGCGTACACCGGCCAAGGAATTCGGGTTGCTCAAGGCGATGTGACGGGTGATGGAGTACCGGACATCATTGCCGGAAACGGTCCCAAGGCGACTAGTCAGGTCCGCGTGTTTGACGGCGTAACCGGGGCCGCTGTCCTCGACATCATTCCATTCAAGAAAGCCAGGGCCGGTGTCTTCGTCGCCGCGGGCGATGTGAACGGCGATGGCCGAGCGGACATTTTTGTCGGCGGCCAATCGGGCAACAAAGTGCTGGTGTTCAATGCCGTCGGTGGGGCCTTGCTCAAGACCTTCGTCGTCAAGGGCTACGGCGGAGTTCACGTTGCCGCGGGCGATGTGAATGGCGACGGCGTGGCGGATCTGATTGCCGGGAAGCGGACTGGTAGCCACGTTCGCATCATGGACGGCGCATCGACAACGGGTGCGATCCTCAGCGAATACGACGCATTTGCCAAGACGCACAGGCGCGGCGTCTTCGTCGCGGCCGGTGATGTGGACGGGGATGGCAAGGCGGACGTGATCGTCGGGGCCGGGGCAGGCAAGGGGAGTGCCGGGCTTGTCTCGGTATTCAAAGGCACGGATTCTTCGCTCTTGTACTCCAATGCGATCTTCGGGGCTGGATTCATCGGTGGAATTCGAGTCGCGGCTGGGGACGTCAATGGCGACGGATTTGCCGACATCATCGTGGGAGCCGGATCGTTCGCTCCCAAGGTGAGTATTGTGGATGGGTTCACCAAAGAGAAGAAACCGGACCTGCTCGCCTTCGACTCGCTCACCGATCCGGTGGGCGTGTTCGTGGGTTAAGGGTCCAAGTACTCCTCTTGGATTGGCCTGGCGATGAATATCGCCAGGCCTTCTTTATTGGAGGGCGGAGGGTAGGGAATTCAACTTTCTCCTTGCACTCCGTCCACAACTATCCGATAATACTTTTACCTACCCGCCCTCTAGGGCGTGCTGAAGTTCCTCTTCCAGCTTTGTAGGATTCATCCCGTTTTTGTTACGCTTTGGTCTCCTTGAAGAATTGCTTTCTGAACCACTGCATCGATGGGCCGAGCACTCGGTCAACCC
>Ga0105046_10016998_pt1 | contig 11156 bp, 10 predicted proteins | sample MAT03_FD_78385 | JGI IMG/M metagenome (GOLD analysis project Ga0105046, IMG submission 78385) | Freshwater microbial communities from Lake Fryxell liftoff mats and glacier meltwater in Antarctica - MAT-03 (megahit assembly) | ecosystem: Environmental > Aquatic > Freshwater > Ice > Liftoff...
CAGCGGTATTGTTTGTTGGTCAGGTATTTATAACGCAGAGAAACTTAAAATTGTTTGCCCAGGCTCCACCTTAACATTTCATTCGGTATTTTTCAGGATTGACAAGTCCTCCCATTCTTTGGGGAGGACTTGCCCTCTCACCTGAATTTGTATAATCCCATGAACATATCTGATGTGGTGGTCATTCGTTTATTCCCACCTATCACGTTACAAATGTGCGGCTCGGCATGTGCTCCAACAATGACATTTTAAAGGGCTTGTGAATGGCATATTTAGACATAAAATTTTAATTTAAATTTATAAAAACTTTATTTACAGTATTTTAAAAACAAATGGATGCCCTTTTAAGGCATCCATTTGTGAAGAATAAATTCTATTTTTAAAAAATAATTGATGTAAAAACACCGATTTTTTATTTGTTCGCTCAGTTCCGGAAGTTTAATGCCTTGGTTTCCGGGTTTAAGTTCATGGCATTTACGGTGTTATTGGTGAACCTGACTTTGTCGAAGGTGACAGCATTCAATCCAGTTACGATGCCAAACCCTTCCGACAAGTTGGAAAACGTTGACACAATTTCGGCGCCGGTGATGCCGCTGTTTGCATTGGCGGTAACGAGGTATTCTTCAATTTCAGCGCCGCCGCCTTCGAGCAGGATTTCGATGTTGTCAAAATAACGCAATCTGGTGTTGGTGGACGCGATGCTGTCGACCAGTACTTTGTGGAACGCGCTGAGTCCGAGTTCGGCGAGCCCGCGGAAAAAACCACCTGTAGTACCAGCGACCACATTGGTGCGGCGCACATTGCTTACGACATGCCATACGAAGGAGTCGCGGCTGATTAAGGAGCCGTTGAGGTCCGTTTCGCGGTAGCGGATGCGCAAAGCGACATTGAAATACACGCCTTCGACGCTTGTACGCCATTCGATGGTTGTGGGAATGTCCGGACTGTCCAAATTGAGCATTGGGGGCTGCAGGGCAGGATTCGGCTTTACGAAGAAGAAGTCCTTGGGCAGGGTTGTTTCACCAACGACGGGATCTTTGCCGTCAGCGCGTTCGATGACCACACGGTAGGCTTCGCCCGGCATGAGTTTTTTCGATGGATCGTTCGTCTTGTATTTGTAAAGCCAGTTGGGTTGTGAAGCAAATACCCCTGTACTGCGCACGTAACCCTCGAGGTTGCCGTCAACACGTACACAAACGTAACGTTCTCCGGTGCTCACCCTTTCGAGGAAAACCTGGATCTCGTTTACCGGGTAATACAAGGAGTCAGCAATTTGGGCGATCAGCAGGGCGCTTTGTTCGGGGTCGAGGAACGCTTTTTCCACACGGATGTAGTTTGCCGTGTCTTTGGGCGACAACATGGCATACACCACAGGAACTTCTTTCCATGGCGCGGCTACTTCAAATTCGTTGGAGCAGGAACTCCAAAACAAAGTAATGATCGATAAAAGGAAAAACAATTTTTTCATGCAGGCTTGTTGTGTTAAGCGGACGCAAAAGTACGGCAAAAAAGTTTGGAGTTTGGAGTTCGGAGTTTGGAGTTTTAAAGGTATAACGGGAAATTGCAAAAAAAATTTGGAGTTCGGCGTTTGTAGGGTGTACCACATTAGTCACTTGAGTATACATAGGTGTACATAATAAAACCAATGGGTTCAAATGTAAACTTATGTGTCTAATGTGGTAAATAAAACAAAAAAGGCGTCCGGGATCACCCCGAACGCCTCATTTTATACTCAAAAGCTCATCGTTTTTAAACTTTGAACTTCAAACTTTAAACTCATTCCGAGACACCAGAAACCAGCAAGCTGACTTCGTTTTGCAGCATTTCGACAAAACCGCCGCTGATGGTCAGCGACATTTTTTCACCGTTGGCTTTCACGATGCGCACTTCACCGTTGCGCAGGGCGGAAACAATGGGTGCGTGGTTTTCCAGCATTTCGAAACCTCCGTCGATGCCAGGGACGGTAACCGATTTGACGGCTCCGGCAAATACTTCCCTTTCGGGGGACAAAATGGTAAGGTTCATAACGATCCGTTTGGCGGTTATTTCGAAGCTTCTTCGAGCATTTTACGGCCTTTTTCGATGGCGTGGTCGATGGTGCCAACAAGGTTGAAGGCTGCCTCAGGGTATTCGTCCATTTCACCGTCCATGATCATGTTGAAGCCGCGGATGGTTTCGTCGATGGGAACGAGTACTCCTTTCATGCCGGTGAACTGTTCGGCCACATGGAAGGGTTGCGACAGGAAGCGTTGAACGCGGCGGGCGCGGTTAACGGTTTGTTTGTCCTCGTCCGAAAGTTCCTCCATACCGAGAATGGCGATAATGTCCTGAAGTTCGTTGTAACGTTGCAGGATTTGTTTCACACGTTGGGCGCAGTTGTAGTGCTCGTCGCCGATGATCTTGGGGTCAAGGATACGCGACGTGGAGTCGAGCGGGTCAACGGCCGGGTAGATACCGAGCGAGGCGATTTTACGGCTGAGTACGGTGGTGGCGTCAAGGTGGGCAAAGGTGGTTGCAGGAGCCGGGTCGGTAAGGTCATCCGCAGGTACGTAAACGGCCTGCACCGAAGTGATGGAGCCACGTTTGGTGGAGGTGATGCGTTCCTGCATCAGGCCCATTTAGGTGGCAAGCGTGGGCTGGTAATCTACTGACGAAGGCATACGACCGAGCAGAGCCGATACTTCCGAACCTGCCTGGGTGAATCGGAAGATGTTGTCGACGAAGAACAAGATGTCGCGTCCGCCCGACGGGTCGCTGAGGTCGCCGTCGCGGAAATATTCGGCCATGGTAAGGCCGGAGAGGGCTACGCGGGCACGGGCGCCGGGTGGTTCGTTCATCTGACCGAACACCAAGGTAGCCTGCGATTTGCGCAGTTCCGCCATGTCTACTTTGCTGAGGTCCCAGCCGCCTTCTTCCATGGAGTGGAGGAATTCTTCGCCGTATTTAATAACGTTGGATTCGATCATCTCGCGCAGCAGGTCATTGCCTTCGCGGGTACGCTCACCCACACCTGCGAAAACCGACATACCGTCGTAAGCTTTGGCGATGTTGTTGATGAGCTCCATAATCAACACTGTTTTACCTACACCGGCGCCGCCGAACAAACCAATTTTACCACCTTTTGCGTAAGGTTCGATCAGGTCGATGACCTTGATTCCTGTGTACAGGATTTCACGTTCGGTGGAAAGGTCTTCGTAAGCCGGTGGTTTGCGGTGAATCACATAGGCGTTTTCGCCTTTTTTTACTTCGCCGATACCGTCGATGGCTTCGCCTACAACGTTGAACAGACGGCCGCGAACTTCTTCGCCGACAGGCATGGCAATGGGAGAGCCGGTATCGACTACCTCCACGCCGCGCATGAGACCGTCGGTGGAGTCCATGGCAATGGTGCGCACACCGTCTTCGCCAAGGTGACGCTGAACTTCAAGCACCACGGTGTTGCCGTCGGGGCGTTTGAGCTCGAGAGCGTTGAGGATTTCGGGCAGTTTGCTGTCGGGACCGCTGAAGTCGACGTCGACTACAGCGCCGATGATTTGTTTGATACGACCGGTATTAGCCATAAGATGTTCGAGTGATGTTGAATGGCGCCTGACAGGGCGAAAAAAAACCTGTTTTGTACGCCTTAATTGAAAAACCGCGCAAAAGTAAGCAGCACCAGTTTAAAAAATTCCATTTCCCCTCATTTTTCTTCAGAAAGTTATTTCAAAAAATTGCGGCGCATTTTCTGCTGAAAAGTCATTCGAAATAAAATTTTGAAAAACCGGTTTAAGATCGGATAAAACTGCTTTTTGTGTCAAAATTGCAGCTTGAAGCGTCGATTTATTAACCATAAGGTGACATGTGGAAAAAACGGCGTCTATGACTTCAGAAGGATGGGTTTATTTTTTCAATTGAAATTATTAAAATTCGTCCAAAATCCCCACTTTTGTGCGATTCTGAACATCCTACTCCGTTTTAATGTTAAATTATACTGTTTGCGCCGTGCCGGCAAAATAAAATATGTTTCGCCGCGTTTCAGCCCTCTTTAATCCAGTGAAGCCTTTACTCACTCATTTGGTTTCCTTACACATGCTGAAAATTAATTTTACCCTTGGGGTAGCAATCCTTTTGCTGACCCTGCCCGTCGCCCTCTTCGCCCAGGACGCCGCCATCAACCTCCCGGGCGACTTGCCAATAGCTGTCGTAAAGCCCGCTGCCAGTGCTTTGGCCACCGATGCACAATTGGGCGAACGCCTCAACCAACTCAGCAATGCCTGCATAACGCCCAGGGTGAATGCCGTGGTTAAAGGTTACATCAAAACCTACGTGCAAAACAAACCCGATAAAACACGCAGCATGCTTGGAAGACGCATGACGTATTTTCCTCTTTTTGAAGAAAAACTGCGCGAACACGGCTTGCCCAACGACCTCAAATACCTCGCCGTGGTAGAATCTGCCCTCAATGCCAAAGCTGTATCAAAGGTAGGCGCTACGGGCCTCTGGCAATTCATGCCGTATACCGGCCACGATTACGGCCTACAGCAAAACGGCGTGATCGACGAACGCATCGACCCGGTGCAGGCCACCGACGCAGCTGCCCGCTACCTCAAACATCTCTACAAACAATACAACGACTGGGCCCTCGCCCTCGCAGCTTACAACAGCGGTCCTACACGCGTGAACAACGCCATCAAAAAAGCCCACAGCAACAATTTCTGGGTTATCCAACGCTACCTGCCCGAAGAAACGCGCAACTACGTTCCCGCCTTTATTGCAGCATCCTACATTTGCAACTTTTTCTCCCTCCACGGCCTGGAACCCAACAACCCGGACCTCGACCAGCAGGTTACCACCTACATCAAAGTGTACGACAGCGTGAGCTTCAGGGCCATCGCCGATGCTACGGGTATTGATTACGGCATGATCGCAGCCCTCAACCCTGGCTACAAACGTTATTACGTGCCCACCAGCAAAGAAGGCAATTACGTCATCCTGCCCCAGCGTGTGATGGGCGCTTTTGTGTATTACCTTAACGGACTTGGCGGCAACAAATATGCCCTGGATGAAAATACCGGAGGCACAGTTCCTCCAACCAATCTGGGCGACGGCCGTTACTGGCAAACAAGTCTCACGGTGCAAAAACCCGACCATGTGGCCCGCCTCGCCCAAGCGCTTGGCGTAAGCACCGACCATCTCAAATCCTGGAACAACCTCATTTCCGACCACCTGTACGTAGGTCAGCAACTCAATGTTTGGCGCCCGGTGATCGTTCAACGCCATACCAAGCTGCAAATCGAATCGCCCGCAGCCCCTACAACTACCGCTACCAAACCCAAACCGGCAACCACCACTACAGCCAAACCCAAGCCAGATACCCCGGCCGCTACGCACAAACCACAAACAACACCTCCTCCGGATAACAAACCCGCCGCAACAACGCCCGCTAAAACCTCAGGCACCACCGCAAGCGTAGAATACCAATGGCATACGGTGGGCCGAAACGAATCCTTGCAGGATATTGCACGCCAATACAATGTGCCCCTGACCCAAATTCGGACACTGAACGGCGACTCCGACGGCTCTCTCCTGTTCGGCGCACGAATCAAAATCAAAACGCTCTGATTTTTTAATCGCTTACCCTCCCCTACCCATGATCCGAGCACTCATTATCGAAGACGAAGCCCACGGGCTTACCAACCTGCTCAATGCACTGGCCAAACATTGTCCGGACGTAGAAGTGAAAGCCACAGGCGGCACCAATGCCGACCTGATCAAACTGTGCAACGACGAAAAATTGGGGCCCTTTGATGTGGCATTTCTCGACATCAACCTCAGCGACGGAAACGTATTTAAGGGGCTGAAGGAACTCGAAGAAATTCCATTTGACATTATTTTTGTAACCGCTTACGAGGAATACGCTTTGCGTGCTTTCGAATTTTCTGCCGTCGATTACGTGCTCAAACCCATCGATCCGGAAGATCTGAAACGCGCTGTTGGCCGCATACAACCCGGCAAATCGGCCTTGGAAACCAAGCAGCGCATTGAAGTTTTACAACAGAATTATAATCCCGCCGCACCCAACGCTTTTGAAAAAATCGGCATCTCGGGCGTCGACGGAGTTCACTTTATACGCCTTGCGGACATCGTGCGTCTTGAAGCGGAAGACAACTACACCCATTTTATGCTTAAGGACGGAGATCGAATCACCGCAAGCCGTACCATCAAAGCATTTGAGGATACCCTCATTCGACTCAATTTCGTGCGTGTTCACAAACGCCACATCGTGAACATGAACTACATGAAAACCTACATCCGGGGTGAAGGCGGTTACCTCATCCTCGAAAACGGAGAAAGTATCGAAGTTTCGAGGCGTAAAAAAAGTGCCGTTTTGGAATCTGTTCGCCGCGTTTACGGGGAAATCTGATTTTTTACCGTTCAAATAAGCTTGATTCACAGAAACTTGCTCAAAAGTAGACGTACTTTTGCGTTGTATTTGTTTTTACCCCAACAACAACAACGCAACCGATATGGGATTTTTTGATAAATTTTTCAACAAAGACAAAAAAGAAGACCTCGATAAAAGCCTTGAAAAAAGCAAGGAAAGCTTTCTCGGAAAAATAAGCCGGGCTGTAGCCGGCAAAAGCACGGTGGATGAAGAGGTGCTCGACGAGTTGGAAAACATATTGATCACCTCCGATGTAGGCCTGGATACCACCATCAAAATCATCGAACGCATCGAAGAACGGGTGGCCCGCGACAAATACGTCAACATCAACGAACTGAACGCCATCCTGCGCGATGAAATCGTACAATTGCTTGCTGAAAACAACACCGAAGACGTAGAGGATTTCAGCATCCCTGCCGGCAAACGTCCGTACGTACTGCTCGTTATCGGTGTCAACGGCGTGGGCAAAACCACCACCATCGGCAAACTCGCCTACCAGCTCAAACAACAGGGCTACAAGGTGGTACTTGGCGCTGCCGACACCTTCCGTGCCGCCGCCGTGGACCAACTCAACATCTGGGCCAACCGTGTGGGTTGCGATTTTTACAGCAAAGGCATGAACGCCGACCCGGCCGCCGTGGCCTACGAAACCACCCAATACGCCCTTCAAAACAACTGCGACGTGGCCATCATCGATACCGCAGGCAGGTTGCACAACAAGTCGCACCTCATGCAGGAACTGGGTAAAATCCATCGCTCCATCGATAAAATGCTGCCCGGCGCCCCGCACGACGTATTGCTTGTGCTCGACGCTTCCACCGGACAAAATGCACAGGAGCAGGCCAAACAGTTTACCGAAGTAGCGCCCATCACTGCGCTTGCCCTCACCAAACTCGACGGCACGGCCAAGGGCGGCGTAGCCATCAGCATCAGCGACCAGTTTAAAATTCCCATCCGTTACATCGGCGTGGGCGAAAGCATTGATAAGTTGCAGATTTTCAACAAAAGGGCGTTTGTGGAATCATTTTTTGCGTAACGAAAGCTCTGTGTAAGTCTAGTGCCGCGTCCGGTGAATAACATAAAGTTTCGCGGCCCTATTTTTCGCTCAATGTCGTTATTCGTGGTTAAAATGTGCCGCATTTCGCCCTCCTTATGCCTAATTGAGCAAAATATAGGTCTCGCCAAACCGTACGTCATTCACTGGACGAGGCACTGGTTGTTTGTTTTTCAACAATATTCTTGCGGTTTTTATACAAAATCAATTGGTTATGGGAAATGGAACTGCCTTTCCACCATAAGGGTCCATTCGGTAGATTAATTGTCTCGCAAGCGTTGTATGAAAAAATTAATCTGCTTAGCAACGATCAAATTTTTGATATCTATTTTTTGGAGAATGGTATCAAACGCATTTTTTCATGATTTTTGCGCCATGAAGCACGTCTATACCCTGTTAATCACCGTTTCTCTTCTCCTGGCAGCTTGCTCGCCCGCCCGTCGGCTAAACAAATCGATGGCTGAAATCATCAACAACTCGGCCGTATTTTCCCGTTCTTACAGCGGTTTCATCGTTCAGGATGCCGAAACAAGCAAAGTGTTGTACGAACGCAACGCCGACCAGTATTTCACGCCGGCCTCCTGCACCAAAATCCTGACCTTGGGCGCCTGTTTGGCTTTGTTGCCCGATACCCTAACCCGACTCTATTACCGTTTCAATGAAGGCGACAGCGCTGATCCGTTCGGTTTTTTCGCCATGAGCGGCGGCGGCGACCCTACCTGGCTGCATCCTGAATTTCAGGCATGGCAACCCAAACCGACGTTTTTGTTCGAGCATCCCTATGCCCACCGCTACCTCTTGCGCTACCCTCCCCAAGAGGCGCCTCGCTGGGGCAAAGGCTGGGCATGGGACGACTTCACGTTGTCTTATTCGCCTGAAATAACCGACTTGCCACTTTACGGCAACTTGATGCACCTGCTATTGAAGCCCAATGGCCGCTGGCAATGTACCCCACGGTTGGTGCAGGACAGTCTGATCGAACTCGTGGAAGGTCGAGTACAACGCCAAAACGAACTGAACGGCAAAGTGCTGGTACCCACCACTTACCACCGATACAAAGTGGGCGATGTGGTGACGGCTCCGCTGTTCAATCCACGCGCCCTGGCCTCCAAACTACTTAACGACAGCCTAAAGCTGGAGTTCCTCGACGTGCTTGCGCCCGAACTGCCACCAAATACCTGGCGTGTTTGTCCGGTCGATACGGTTTACCGCAACATGATGCACCGCAGCAACAATGGTTTTGCCGAACAGCTTCTGCTTTCGGCTGCCTTGGAGCACAACCGCAAGGCCGATGTAAGCGCCGTCATTAGTTGGGCGAAGGATACGCTTTGGGCCGGTTTGCCGAATCAGCCCCGTTGGGTTGACGGATCGGGGTTGTCGCGGTACAACCTCGTTACGCCGCGCTATTTGGCCGGTGTTTTGAATGCCTTATGGGAAAAACAAGGACCGGAAAAACTGTTCAAACTTTTCCCAGCTGGCGGCCGTGATGGCACGTTGGTGGATTGGTACCCGGGTTTGGATGGCGAACCGTATGTGTACGCCAAATCGGGTTCGATGGGCGGTGTTCAGTGTTTGAGCGGCTATTTGGTGGGTAAAAGCGGAAAGGTGCTGATTTTCACTTTTATGAACAATCATTTTACCGGAAGCGGCAAGGTTTGGAAAGAGGAGATGCAACGGGTTTTGGAGGAGATGCGCGAGGCATGGTGAAATCCAGATTACCCAACAAAAACTCCCTTTCCGTAAGCACCGTTTGAAAACGACCATGTAATGGCCTTACCTTTGCCACACAACTAACTTTATTTTTTATGAAAAAATGCCTATTCGCAGCTTTATTCATTGCAGCGCACCTTACGCTTTCGGCACAATCCAAAACGGTTGCTACCCAGTACAATGCCTGGCTGATGTATTTCGGCACCCACAAGGTTTCTGAACATTGGGGCGTGCACCTTGAAGCCCAATGGCGCAGGGCCGACGGTTTTGAGTCGCCCCAACAATTGTTGTTGCGTACGGGTGTGAACTACCACTTTGGCCCGAAGGCCTTTGCCACGGCCGGTTACGCATTCATCGAAACCTATCCCTACGGCGAACAGCCGGCGGCTGCAACGTTTCCCGAGCACCGCATCTGGCAGCAGTTGCAGGTAAAAAACCAGATGGGCGCCTTCGAGTGGGTGAGTCGTTTCAGGTTGGAGCAACGTTTCGTGAATAGTCCGGTTTTGACTTCTGGAAACACCTTTGAACCCGGTGATGCGGTGTATACCAACCGTTTCCGTTTGCTCAACCGCATTTCTGTGCCGTTTAAAGGAAAAACCATCGTTGACCGATCTCTTTACATCACCGCTTACGACGAGATTATGATCAACTTTGGAGAAAACGTGGGTTTGAACCTTTTGGACCAAAACCGGGCATATGTGGCATTGGGTTACCAGTTCCCAAAAGTGGGACGTTTGGAGCTGGGGTACATGAACCAGTACATCATAAAATCCAACGGTACGGCTTTTGAAAACAACCATACGTTGCAGGTGGCGATTTTTTCCAATTTTGCATTCAGAAAAAATTAGAAACTGTACCATGTCAACCGAAATCCTGATTTTTATACCTGCCCTAATACTTCTGCTATTTGCTGCCAAAAAATTTACCAATGCCGCCGGTGAAATAGGCGCATGGCTGAACATGCCCGATTTTGTAATCGGTGTTTTCATCATTGGAATCGGCACATCGCTGCCCGAGCTGGTTTCGGGTGTGCTGTCGGTCAGCAAAGGTGCTTCGGAGATCGTACCCGGCAACATCTTGGGTTCAAACATTTCCAATTTGCTGCTGGTTACCGGTTTATCGGTCGGTTTGAACTGGCGTACAATTGCGCTTCGAAGCGCCTACATTTACATTGACCTTCATTTCCTGCTGGGCAGTTTTTTTATTTTTTACCTCATGGCGCACGATGGGGAAATCACTTTCCTTGAAGGTTTCGCCGGTTTGGTTGTTTTTCTACTGTACAGTTTTTACCTTATCAAAGGCAGCAACGGTGAAGACGTGACCCTCGAACAGTACGAAACGACCAAATTTTTTCCAAAAAAAGCGGCCGTTGTGTTAATGGCAGCGGCAGTGGGCATTTATTTCGGTGCCAATTATACCGTAAAAGCAGTGGAGGCCATGGCGGCAGCCTTTACCATTCCCAAAAGCATCGTAGCGCTCACGGTGTTGTCGCTCGGCACCACATTGCCCGAACTTGCTGTCAGCATCAGCGCCATACGGCAGGACAAAGCGGAATTGGCCATTGGCAACGTTTTGGGCTCCTGTGTTTTCAATTCCCTGATGATTCCTGCAGTTACTTCTGCTTTCGGAGTCATTCACGTACCTGAAAACCTGCTTACCTTTTCTTTACCAGTGATGGCGGCATCCGGCTTGTTTTTTTACATGCTTACGCAAGACAAACGTATTTCTTCCTGGGAAGGATTTTTATTGGTGATGGTGTATGCCTTATTTTTGTTGGAAATAGCTACGGGTTAACGTACCACCGCCACCCCGCCCGCTACCCTGCCCTCACGCCCGCGCTGCCGAACCTGCGCAACCCAGGTGTACACGCCCGGCTGCACATCCTGCGATTCCCAAAAAGCCGCAGGGGCATCGCGACTTTCGGCCACCATGGCGCCCCAACGGTCGTACACTTGCAAGTGCAACACC
>Ga0105046_10016999_pt1 | contig 11155 bp, 6 predicted proteins | sample MAT03_FD_78385 | JGI IMG/M metagenome (GOLD analysis project Ga0105046, IMG submission 78385) | Freshwater microbial communities from Lake Fryxell liftoff mats and glacier meltwater in Antarctica - MAT-03 (megahit assembly) | ecosystem: Environmental > Aquatic > Freshwater > Ice > Liftoff...
CACGGACTGCAGCTCGCCGCACGTTCAGGTCCGAGTCGTCCAAAGCGACGAGGACCGATCGCGCGACCCTAGCAGACTGGGGCGCGGACGAATCGGCCGGTTCCTCCGGTAAGCTCTCCGCATAGAGGAGGCCAAGGGCCCGAACCGCGGCCGCACGCCGTTGGGGGATCGGATCGGACATAAACTCAAGCAGCCGTCCCGCCTGTGAGCGGACGCCGACGTCCGATTGGGCGAGTCCCTCAATCCACATCTGCTGTTCGTCCGGCGGGACACTAGCCGCAACGGGCGCCTCTGCGTTGTTCGTGGCGCCGACGCCCGGCGTTGTCTCGTCAGAATTGCGATTGGTAACATGAGGTGGACGATCCCCGACGTCAGACGTTCCGATAGCAATCGGGGTCGTGGAGGGGGTTCTCCAGACGATCGCCAGGGACACCGTGCCCAGAAGTCCAATTAGAACCGCGATCAGAGTTCGAGACATTCAAGATATCCTCTGGCTACTTCGTGTGGACGTATTCCCGGGCGACCCAGTCGAGCAGCGAGGCGAAGTTCTCGGCGAGCGGCTCGGAATCCTCGGCCACGATCGGCTGTGCGCGGATGATCCGTCCGGAGACTTGGTCGTATGCCACGTAGAAAGTTCCATCACAATCCTTACCGATCGGTATCCAGGTCGATTCCCAGCGATACGAGGGGTTGTCTCGATCCGTACACTCATTCAGTGGAAGGAACTGCAGAGCCCCTGAATGGATCCATTCCCCATACATGAACTCGCGCATGACCCCCACGCCGTTCGAGCGCCGCAACAGCTCGACATGTTCGGGCAAGAGCTGGATGTGGGGATGGTTTTCTCGCCAGTGCTCAAGCTCCTCGTTCGTCACACCCTGCCGAATGAAATGCGTGCCAGATTTAAGGCGATTTTCCGCCTCCAACTGCTCAAAGAATTCAGACACGTTCATCGACCAGACCCTCAATTCTAGAACAGCGGCTTCCAGGCCGCCCACCACTTGGTGACCTCCGCGTGGATTTCTTTCTTAAGCGGGATCAAGTTCTCGAACACGTTTCGACCACCATACTCACGCGGCAGGATGTGGTGGATTTCGACGCCCTCCCAGCCTCCCGGGGGTGTCTTGTTGCCCCGCTTGTACCATTCCTGGATGTACTCGGCCTTGCTTCCGATGGGCCCCGCCCCACGTTTGTCCCCAAGACCGACTCCCCACGTATCGCGATTTGCTTTGGCGACAATCTGAAGTTCCCCGTCAGGAAACTCCATCCGTTGGCCGGCCTTGGGATACTCCTGCGGATACTTGAGGTCCGGATAGTCGGCCCCATCGCTGTTTCTCGGGAACTTGGGATCTCCGCCCTGAACTGGCTGTAACTGCTTGGAAGGTATGCCCCCTCCCCCGGTCGGAGTTCCCACCATCGCCATCGCAACGGCGCCGATTTGAATCGCGGACACCGCACGCACGGTCGCGACCGTGAGCAGCTCCGCGACCAGCACCACATCGACGGTCGCCGCTCCGCCGACGACGATCTGGCCGATTCCCGCAAAGCCGGATCCCGCGGGAGCGCCTGCAAACGCGAGTTGCCCCACTTGCCCTGCGCCCGCGCCGGAGAATGCCTTCGTGATGTTCGAGCCGGCTCCGAGTGCGGCCCTCAGCGACCGGGCGGCCTGTGCTCCGGAGACAAACGCACCCGCGATGGCCACGGCGAGCTTCGCCCGCGCTTGCGCCTTCACCTGCGTCCAATGTCCCTCGATGGCCTTTTCGTGAGCCTTGTTCTCGGCAAGAGCCTGAGCGAAGACCTTCTCCAGCCGGGAAGTATCCTGCTCCGCCTCAAATTTACTTCGAAGAGTCTGAATACCGGTGGCCGTCGTCTCGAACGCCCACTTTTTCATCGCATTCCGAATGGTTGTCTTGACTCGACTCCATTCAAACTGTCCGATGCCATCAAGACTGGCGAACCAGTGGCGAATCTGATCATCCGTCGTGAGGGCGGTCAGGATATTAGTCAGCATCACGACGCTGGCCTGCGCAGCCTTCGCATTGATCTGCACGCGATTCAGAAAGGCCGTGCGCCCCGCATCGGTCAGAATGTCGACCCGCCCGGCGCGAGCATCGGCGACGTGCTTCTTGCCGACTTCGATGATCGCTTTAACGTCCACGACCCAACTGTCCAGGTCCTTCTTGGTCTGATCGTCGTAGATCTTCCGTAGCTCCTCCTTGTAGTACGTATCGAGACCAACCACCGAGGCCTCGAAGGCCGAGAAGTAGAGCGACGGTTCCTCCGCGACCGCGGCGGCGGAGAGGAAAGTGATCCAACAGATAGTAAGCAGGCGTAGAATCTGCATCGGTTCAACCTATTTGCCAGGCACCTTCGACTTATCCGTTTTCCCCGTCTTGTCCGTCTTGTGCGACTCATCCGACTTCGGAAAAGCGATTTCAGTTGATGGACCCTGTACGACCTTAATCTCTCGAACCAACTTGTCGAGCCGCGTTTGCTCTGCAGGCTCAGGGGCAAAGTTCCTCCGATGCCGTTCGACGAACATCACCGCGATCTCCAGATCCCCTTCAAGACATCGCACGACAACCTCCGCGTACAGCTTTGATCGGGTCGCGGTCGGCGACGCGTCTTCAGCAGCGGCCCTTATGACGGCAGGGACGCCGCGTGGGCCGATTTTTGCAAGTGCTGAAGCCGCGGGATAAGAATCGCTCAACCACTGAGGCGCGCGAACTGGAATCGGGTCGCGTATGCTCGCAGGTTGAAGATCGATGCCGCGCACAATATGTTCGGCGCTCACGCCGTCCTTCAATAAACCTACAACGCCTATCGCGTCGATCTGTTTTTCGGTAAGAGCTTTTTGGCTTGACTGGATGGTCTGGACAATCGGTCTCGCCTGGTTCAGACCCCGCACCACGACATCGAGCGCCCCTGGGAAGATCGCGTCGTCAGCGATCGAGCGCCGTGCGGACGCGACGTCGACGGCGAGGATCGTAAGCCCAAGAAAACACACGAAGAAGCAACCTGATGCGCGCATAATACTCTCCCTCTGTTCACCAAATCACGGCAGAGATCGACGAGTCATCCGCGGCCAACGGAAATTGCCGAGAACAAGCAGTGAATCCGCCGCGGTTCATCCTATTTGACCGGTGATTGTGACTTATCCTTAATCTGCGCCTTCTCAAGCTCAAGCATCTTTTGAAACATCTTCGGCGAAATAAACCCAGGGCTCTGTACTTCCTCAATCTCTCGCATCAACTTGCCGAGCCGCGCTTGCTTGGCAGGCTCAAGGGCAAAGTTCTTCCGCTGCCGTGCCACAAATATCGCCGCAATTTCCAGATCCTCTTCAAGACACCGCACAACGACCTCCGCATAGAGCTTTAATCGAGTCTCAGTGGGTGCCTCGTCTTCAGCGGCTGCCTTTATGACAGCCGAAGCGCCGCGTGGGCCGACTTCCGCGAGGGCTGAAGCGGCGGGATAAGCTGCGCTCAACCACTGAGGCGAGCGCTGCCCTGGTCGAAATAGACGTGCGTCACCTATCTTCACTCGTTGAAGATCGATGCCGCGCACCAGATGGTGAGCGCTCTCGGAGTCCTTCAACAAACCTATAACACCGATTGCGTCGATCTGTTCCTCCGTGAGCGCCGCTTGGGTTGCTTGAATGGACTGAACAATCGGTCGCGCCTGGGTCAAACAGCGTTGCACCTTTTGAAGCGCCTCCGGCAAGAGGGCCTCGTCCGCCATCGCGCGCCGTGCGGACGAGAAGTCCACGACGAGGACCGCGAAGCTCACCAAAATCGCGGCGAACCAACTGGATGTGCGCATAGCACGCTCCCTCTATCTCACGAGGTCATGGCAAGGTAAGAGTCGCATCGTCATTCAAGAACTCTCCGCGTGCGTCAACGCATCGAAGCTGCAATAGTACAGTCCTGGTACCAGCGGGAATCGGCCGGCGTACGTCGACGTCCAGCCCTAACATTCCTTGCAATGTGCCGAGTGTCGCGCCGCGAGCGTCCGCGAATATGATACGCCACTCGTGGCTCGCGAGCGGGAGATCGCCGGGCTCGTGAGTACCGCGGAAAACAAGAGTTGCGCCGACCGCAGTTGCGCTCACGATGATGGGGCGTGGCGGACGCGATAGATCGAACCGATACTCCGCGCATGCCTCTCGGGCCATGCTATCGTTGACTGTGACCGTTATGGTAAAGTTCCCTTGGTTGACGTTGTCTACTGGGAAAGCTCGCGTCTGGAGGTCCGACCTGCTTTGAATCGGACCCGTAGTGCGCTGCTCAAGCACTGTCCCTGTAAAGTCACGAAACTGCCAAGTATAGAGAAAGGGTGCATCACCTCCGGTCGCGGAGGTCAGAAAGGTGATCCGTGTGGGAGGCCCGGCCTGACGATTCAGTTCGGTCAATGTTGCCGATAGCGCGGGGTTGTCCATCCGGTATCCGAGGCTGGTCGTGCCGCGGCCACCTTGATTGTCGGGCTGCGTTGGGTCCACAGAAAGATTGATCGACGTCCAGGCGCCTGCCGCGCCTGCACCCTGCTTCTGCGCGGCCCGGCGCACGAACCAAGGAAATCGTTCCGAGCAGCGTTCGCCCGAAAAGGTCGCCCATTCGCGAAAATTGTCGCGGAACGCGAAAACCGCCTTGTCGGCGAGTCCAGTGAGCGACGCCCCAGGGAGGCCTGGCACGTCTACATCGTAGATCGTCCCCGTTGACCCTTCACTCGTGGGATCTTCGTCGGCGTAGTTTGGAAGTGAATCGTCGCTTTGTCCGTTGAATCCACTAAAACAATGGATATTGCGATTCAAGTCGTCTGCAAGGTACGAGGCATTGCTAACGACAATCCGTCGCCAGCGAAACTGCGCTGAGGGGTAGTCCATTGGGGCAAGTCGACCAGTCAATTGCACTCCGAGACGGACACCAAACTGGTTGCCATCGGCCCCACTTCCGGTGGGGCCGAGAGAAAATGCGCCCGTGTCAAAAAGATACCTGAAGCGCGCCGAATTGTCCTGCGCGACACTTTGGGCCGGGCTCGCTTGAATTGAGACGGTCACCCACAGAGATGTCCAGTTCGAAACGGCAACCGGATTCGGCATTGGTTGGCCTTGGGCGTTCAAGCGAACGACATCAATACCCTGATCCTCGAACGCTCGGCTTGCGCTCTGCCCTGCATTCATCCAGGGGTCTAGGCCAGCCACCGCCTGCACCGGCAAGCCCTTGATATGGAATTCGGTCACCACGGCGGGAAAACTGCTGTCGCTAATGTCGTTGGTAAACGTGAGCGGTTGACTCTGGTGCATCACCACAAGCTTCGAAGCGTCATTAGCGGGATGCCTTAACCGCAGCTTGAAGCGCGTTCCCATCGGAAGAGTCAGCGGCGGGCGAACGACGAATCGCTTCATCCGGGCGGGATGCGTCGCTTGATCCGAGTAATTTTCGTCGGCTTCGACCATCACGTGACGCGGGGTGTCGCCTCCCAACTGCCAGCCGTTCGTGGTTTGCACCTGCACCTGATCTTCGGAAGCCTGGTCAGAGCCCGTCAGGAGACCCGTTGGACCGAGCGGAAAGAAGATGGCGCGGATCAGCGCCTGACGGCCGGTGCGGGCTTGAGCCGTCGGCTTTACATAAAAGGACCAGGGTCCATCACCCGGCCCTACCTGGCGCTCGAATAAAATGTCGTACGGTCCCTCGCGACCGATGGGGACTAGCACATTGACGTTCTCGTCGGCCAATTGGAAATCCAGCAGGTCGGATCGGCGGGCTCGAATTTGCAGGCGTCCGGACCGCTTCAGGTGCGACTTGAGCTGGAGAAACGCCCAGTCCTCGCCCAGGTGCATCACCATTCCCGTTGGGAGGACGCCGCCGGCAGCGGTAGGGATTTCCACTTTATCCTCGTCGGCCGATTCGTTCGGCGGGCGATGGACAACGGTGCTGGCGTTGGTGGAGTCGCCATCGAAATCCAAGTCCGAGACGGCGACGGCCCATTCAGGCGGGGGCGTTGTCCCGGTTCCGCCGCCAATGAGCCCCTTGAACTTGACAGCAAAGGCCTCGTCCGGGATTACAGCGCGAGTTTCGAAGACCCAAGGGTCGGGCGCGGTACTATCGGATGGATACCAGATCACGTCCTCAGGCGCGAACATTTCCGCCTGCGAAATGTCGCCCGGATTCGCGTCGAGTGTAACTTTGAGCGGTTCCGCGCCTTCCCAGACCCCGAACCCAACGCCGATCGGATTCGTCAGTGATCCGCCGTTGACGGTTATGGACCGATTGATCGCATGTGCCGGGGTCGAGAAGATCGCCAGCGCAACGCCCAATGCGAGAGTCGCGCAATATTGCGAGGCCGGTTTCGTCATGGTGTCTTCCCCTTCTTTGAAACGCTAGGTTCCGCGGCCGCTTCGGCGATCTTCGGCAAATGATGCGTGCGGATCGCGCGCTCGTAGACTGAACCAGGGTAATTCTTAAGAAACATTTCGTATGCCTGCCTTGCTTCGGCCAATCGCCCTGTGCACTGCAGCGCGAAGCCGATGTGGTACTCGGCAAGTTCCGCCTCAGGCGCTTTGGGATACTCGAGCACGATCGATTGCCAGATTGTTATGGCGCGCGGCGTGTCCCGCTCGTAGTTGAAGACCGCGTTGGCCATGTAGAACAGCGACTTGGCCCTCCAGGACGCCTGCTGACTTTCCTCGGACGCGCGGCGGAAATCATCCAGGCCATCCAGCGGCAGCATCTGCCCGTGCAGACTGCGGCCCCGCATGAAGTAGGCCCAGGACCGCTGTTCGCGAGTGGCCTTGGCAATCTTGTCGAGCACATGGTTGCAAAGGCCGATGGCCCGCTCAAAGTCCTCGGCCTCGTAGTAAATGCCCGCGAGTTGCAGGCAGAGTTTCGCCTTCGCGTCTCCCTCGAAGACTTCCTCGGGGGCCAGCTTCTTGCCGGACTTGGCCGCGGATACAAGCCGCTCGACGCCGGTCGGGATCGTCCCCATGACAACCACCAACTCGCGAGGCGGCTGTAGAGGCAGGGCCTTTGCGAAGTTAGCCAGTGCGCCCGCTGAGTTCCCATTCAGATAGGCCACCAGGCCCTGGCGGAGGTAAATATCGTAGGACACCGCGCGCAGGGGTCGGGCGCCCGGATTCTTGGCAGCCGACGAAGCAATCGGTCCGGCGTTTTCCTTCTCGACGGCTGTCAACCACTCCAACGCGGCCTGGGAGTGCTTCTCGGCACTGGGCAGGTCGAGCAACAACTCCAAATGCAAGTCGATGAGCCGAACGTAGGCGTCGCCCGCATAGCCGCCACGCGGGAACTGGCTCACGAGAGTCGTCCAACTGGCGAGCGCGTCGGTCGCCTTGTCGGCATCGGCGTAAAGAACGCCGGCGAAATAGAGCGCCGGCTCTATACGACGGCTCTTCGGAAAGGCACGGAGCAACTGCAACCAGTGGGGCAGCGCCTCGCCACGGTCCTTGGCGAGCTCCTTCTTTCGGTCGTTGCGGGCCTTTTGCTCTCTTTCGCGCTCTTTCGCCCGCTCCGCCGCAGTCTTGGGCGCTGCAGTGGCCGGTACCGTCGGTGGTTTCACGTCGGACTTGGCGAGCTCCGTAAACTCGCGATTCGCCATGTCCTGAATCAAGAGCGCCAGTCGATAGAGCGTCTCATCGTGCCACGAACCACCGGCGTAGGACTTGAGGCTCGCCAGATACCCCTGTTTCGCTTCGACCGCCTTACCGCGTCCCTCGTTGGACCTCGCCGCGCCATAGGCCGCGAAGGCCCGTTGGGCCGGCGACGCCCCCTTCAGATTCCCTGCCGCTACGCGGTCGAACAGACCCGAGGCACGATCGAACTGACGAACCAGGTTGTAAACCGTCCCCATCGCCAGGGCGACGGCAACCTGCGGGCTGCCTTGTCGAACTTCCTCGGGCGCGATTTCTCGCCCTGCCTTGGCTTCGGCAATCAACTCGTCGAGGCCCGCCAGCGCCTCTCCGGCCCCCTTGGCGGAGCGCGCTTGTTCGAATGCCACGGCGGCCCCCGCATGCTTCCGCTCGATGAGAGCAACTATGCCCGCACGCAAGTGAACGTCGAACGCGGCATCGAGCCACGATGGCCCTGCCTTGCCCTCGACTCCACGACCGAGCACATCGGTCGCCAGTGCCGCATGTTTTGATGCCCGCTCCAACTCGAAAGACTCTTCCAGCGACAGGTCGATAACGCCAACGTGTGCCTGAGCACGCCAGGGGCCTGTCGGCAACTCCTTCAGGAATCCATCCCAGTGCTTGAGGGCTTCGGGGAATCGACCCGCGCCCGCCAGGCACTGGCCGATGCGAAAGCCGGCCGCGTGACTCCAATCGCTTGCCGCGTGTTCCTTGCGAATCCGTTCGTAAATTGCGGCGGCTTCCGCGAACGTCCTGGCATTGCGCAGCGATTCCGCCTGTCGATAGAGGGCCTCGGCCGGATCGCTCGTCGCGTTCTTGGCCAACTCCAGCCGACGCCTGAGCAGGGCCTCGACGTAGGCCGACTGGATTTGTTGGTACTTGAGGAACTGAAGACCAAAGTCCACCGCGTTCTTGGCCGGCTCTCTTTCCCCTTTCAAGATGTGCAACTGAGCGAGAACTTCGGCCGCTTCGGCCGTCGATTCGTAGGCGGCTTGCCGGACGAGTATCGCTTGCAGAGCCTTTGCCGCATCGGCGTGTTTTCCGCTCAAGGCATCGAGCCACGCCTGGTACACCTCCAAGAGTTGCTTCGAGTTGTCGTCGAGCTTCTGGGTGCGAGCCTGGGCCAGATACTTCTTGGCTTCGGCCGTTTGCCCCTGCGCGAGGAGAATTCGACCGTAGATGAGGCCCGCCGCCTGGCGATCGGCCACTGGCCCAGACTGCATCAGGTTTTCCGCGACCAGTTTCGCCTTGGCATAGTCCTCGGCGCGGATTGCCGCGTGTAGTTCGCCAAGGGCGGGCGGCGCTTTCGCGGGGGCCTGCGAATAGGCCGTAGCGCAAGCGACAAGAACGCCCATCGCGGTGACGAGTCCTAGACGCAAGTAGAGGTGCCGCATAAGAACCCCATGCCCGAGAAGAGGCCCCCAAGATGGGCGCATGGATAGGCTATCGGTGCACAGGGCGGAAGTCAAATCGCGCGGAAGTTTCACGAGGCCCAGAACAGCCAAGTCTTCGGGCCATTTTTCAATACCTCGACCGTCCGTGGCGCGAGCAACTCGGCAATATTGGCTTGACGTGGAACGTCATGTGCCTCTCCGCAGACCCGCTCGACGGCGGAAAGGTCGGTCCCTTCGAAAATAGCGTACTCGCTTCCCTCGCAGTCGACCTTCAACAGCCGCACGCGCCCGCCAGCGCGGGCCAGGACTTCGGCAAGCGGGATTGTGGAAACTGGCACACCGCCCTCGCGAAAAATGAAGCTGTGCTGGCAGGTGTCGGCCGGGTTTGGTGGCGGGGACAGGAGCGGGGCGGGCTGGTCAGCGGGCCAGGCGGCCGCAGGGATGATTTCTATCCGGTTGCCCCAGCGGGCGAGGTTCTTCCGCAGGAGTTCGAGGTTTTCCGGCTCGGGCTCAACCGTGATAACCTTCCCGGCGCCGCGCACGAGGCAGGCGTGCGCAAACGCGCCGATGTGCCCGCCGATGTCCACGATGACATCGGTCGGTTCGAACCGCGGCGGCAGGCGGTATTCGTTCTGCAGCCAGACTTCGATCCAGATCCCACGGTCGCACGTATTGGGCCGACATGCAAAATGCAATTCCGGCCGCAGCAATTCACTCGACTCACGACAGAACGCATGTGCGGCGTCTTCGTGCGGCAGGCTCGGGACGACCTGCACGTCCGAATGCCATTGCGCCGTCATGTAGTGCGCCGGTACTCCGCGGCCGTCGATGTCCCCCAGCCAGCGGAACTTGTCACGCGTGCGATGCACGAAGAGGGTGCGGCCCGCGAAGTCGCGTTGCAGGAATGCCACGCGGTCCCAGCCTGGCTCGCGCGTGGGGATACACGCCTCAACGCCCAGCTTCCGCCACGCAAGATGAAAGGTGTCCTTGTCGCCGTAGATGTGCCGGTAGACGTAATCGCTGTGGTCGTTGAGCCAGTTGGCGAGCGCCAGCGGCTTCCAGTGCCGGGCTTTGTCGACAATGAATTGCCCGCTCTCCCAGGCCGACTCGTCGTGGTAGGGCAGGCCGAAGCGCTCCCACTGCCCGGCTTCAAGCTTGGCCTGGTCCGGCCAGAACGCGGCGCCCACGCGCCGGTATTCGGGGTGCGCCATGAACGTCTCAGGGTTGTAGGCTGGATAACTGTCGGCGTCCAGCGAGAGCACCTCGCGATATGGACAGTACGCCGCGGCGAACGGCTTCAGTTCCCAACCGCCGAGGACGCGGCGCGGGATGCCGTGGTCACGGGCGAATGCGTTTCCGTCAATCCAGCCCACATCGAACGGTTCGAGCGCCTGCTGCATCCGCACGTCGAATTCGCCGCGGTCGCCCAGGTACCAAACCTGGATCGGCAACGTGCAACCGACATGCCGGATCATCCGGACCGTGACGTACAGCGACGCAAAGAACCGCCAGCCTCCGGCGCAAATGACGATGCCACGGTCAGTCTCCCAGTCCGCCGGCGGCCGTTCCTCGCGGGCACGTGCGGCCGCCTCGTTGAAGAGTTCGCGGAACGCGGCCTGCACATTCGGCATGCCAGCCCAGCCGGAGGGCCAGGGGCCGGGCGGCTGATCAAGCAACTGGCGGCAGAAATCGACGGAGCGGGACGGCGATAGGTCGTGGTGGAGTGGCACGGAAGGGGCTCCCCATGTAATGAGGCAATTCTCGATGCGTTCGGGTAACTGTTGCAGCGGCGGCAATCCCACGCTCGCAACTATTTCGGCAGCGATCTGGGCGGGTCGAGCCACCAAGTCTTCAAACTGCAGCTGGTATGCGAGGAGCATCGCAGCCACGCGGCGCTCGTCCGCGGTGGGCGACTGCTCCGCCTGCCTGCTGGTGAGATGGACGATCAGCAGGTCGCGGGCTTCGGCCTCGGCGCGGCGTGCCCATTCGCCCGGGTCGGACGGGAAGGGCTGTACCCATACGACGACGGGCGAGGTCTCGCGACTCGTCTCACGGTCGAGTTCGACAGCGCCAGCCGCGACCAGCAACCTCGCCACGACCTGGCATTCGGGTTCATGCTGCC
>Ga0105046_10017000_pt1 | contig 11155 bp, 13 predicted proteins | sample MAT03_FD_78385 | JGI IMG/M metagenome (GOLD analysis project Ga0105046, IMG submission 78385) | Freshwater microbial communities from Lake Fryxell liftoff mats and glacier meltwater in Antarctica - MAT-03 (megahit assembly) | ecosystem: Environmental > Aquatic > Freshwater > Ice > Liftoff...
CCGCACCACCGCCCGCACCACCGCCCGCCCCCCCACCCAGCGCCGCCAGCGCGGGCGCGAGCAGCCGCAACTCGCCGATGCCGGGCTGCGGCAGCAGCAGTTCGGTGAGCACGCCATGCGGCCAGCCGCCGCCGGGCAGCTGAGCATCGAGTGCGGCAAAACCGCTGGCACTGGTGCGCAGGGTGCCGCTGCCGATCTGGCTGGCCCGCCAGACGGCGGGGTGCAGCGCCAGGTCGGGGCTCACGGCGCCTGCCAGTCGAGACGCCACCCCGGCCGGCGCAGCAGGCGCAGGCGGGGCCGAAGGTGCGGCATCGACCTCGGCAGCAAGCTCGGCAGCAAAAAGGGGCAGCGACAGGTTCACACGTAGACTGTACGTTCATACAGTCTTTTGAGCAAGATTCACGGCAAGCTTTTGGGCAAGTGCCCTGTCACGCCGGCCCGCCCGGCTAGGAGCCTGCCGGCCAGCCACCGCAGGCCGATCCGGGGGGCGGCAAGACGGCACCGGATAATCACCATTCGGCCGGCACCCCGCCCGGCACGCCCCCGGCCATGCCCACCCTGCTGCAACGCTTTGCCCGCATCACGCCCTACTTCCGCCACAGCCGGGTGGCGGTGGTGGTGGCGTTTGTGGCCTCGCTGATCGGCGCGCTGACCGAGCCGCTGATCCCTGCGCTGATGAAACCGCTGCTCGACCAGGGTTTCACCGCCGGCCGGCTGCCGCTGTGGGCGGTGCCGGTGGCCATCGTCGGCATCTTTGCGCTGCGCGGCGCGGCCGGCTTCATCGCCCAGTACGCGCTGTCCTGGGCTGCGCATCGCGGCGTGCAAGACCTGCGCGAGACGCTGTTCCAGCGCATCCTCACCGCGCAGCCGGCAATGTTTGCCCAGCACTCGGCCAGCAGCCTGACCAACACCCTGGTCTACGAAGTGCAAAGCGGCGCACTGCAACTGGTCAATTCGGTGCTCACGCTGCTCAAGGATTCGCTGACCCTGCTGGCGCTGCTGGTCTACCTGTTCTGGCTGAACTGGCAGCTCACGCTGTTTGTCGGCGTGCTGTTCCCGGCGGTGGCCTGGCTGATGCGCACCGTGGGCAAGCGGCTGCACCGGCTGGCCCGCGAAGGCCAGGACGCCACCGACGCGCTGGCCTATGTGGTGGAAGAAAACGTGCTGGCCTGGCGCATCGTGCGGCTGCACGGCGCCGCCAGCGCCCAGGCGCGGCGCTTCGACCGGCTGGCCAACACCTTGCGCCAGGTGCTGCTGAAGGTGGTGGCGTCCAGCGGCGTGATGACGCCGCTGACCCAGTTGTTCACCGCGGTGGCGCTGTCGGCGGTGATCGTGGTGGCGCTGTGGCAAAGCAGGGGCGGCGACGGCACGGTGGGCGGCTTTGTCGCCTTCATCACCGCGATGCTGATGCTGGTGGCGCCGGTCAAGCACTTGTCGGATGTGATGGCGCCGATCACCCGCGGCCTGGCGGCGATCGAACGCGGGCTGGCGCTGCTCGACAACAGCCCGGCTGAAATCGGCGGCGCGCACCAAACTGCTGCTGGTGACGGCGGCCAGACCGGCCGCGCCCAGGGCCGGCTGGGGTTGCAGGACGTGGTGCTGCAGTACGCCGAAGACCAGGCGCCGGCGCTCAACGGCCTGACGCTGCACATTGCCGCCGGCGAGACGGTGGCCCTGGTCGGCCCGTCGGGCGCCGGCAAGTCGTCACTGATCAACCTGTTGCCGCGCTTCGTCACGCCCAATGCCGGCCTGATCACGCTCGACGAGGTGCCGCTGGGCGACTGGCAGATCGACGCGCTGCGCCAGCAGTTTGCGCTGGTCAGCCAGGACGTGGTGATGTTCAACGACAGCATCGCCGCCAACGTGGCGCTGGGCGCCACGCCCGACGCGCCGGCCGATGCGGCACGTGTGCGCAGCGCGCTGGCCGGCGCCAACCTATTGGACTTTGTCGACAGCCTGCCGCAGGGCGTGAACACGGTGATCGGCCACAACGGCAGCCAGCTCTCGGGCGGCCAGCGCCAGCGCCTGGCGATTGCCCGCGCGCTGTACAAGGACGCGCCCATCCTGATCCTCGACGAGGCCACCTCGGCGCTCGACAGCGAGAGCGAGCGCGCGGTGCAGACCGCGCTGGAAGCGCTGATGCGCGGCCGCACCACGCTGATGATCGCCCACCGGCTGTCGACCATCGAGCATGCCGACCGCATCGTGGTGATGGACGCCGGCCGTGTTGTTGAATCAGGCCCGCATGCCGCCTTGCTGGCGCAGGGCGGGCTGTACGCGCGCCTGCATGCGATGCAGTTTCGCAGCTAACCCTCACCCACCCGCGTCAGCACCGTGCGGATCACCTCCGCTGAAATGCGCAAGTCCGAGCGGTGCAAGGTTTTGAACACCTGGCGCGCGCTGGGGATCAAGCCCTTGGCCCTGGCCATGCCGATCACCGCGGCCGTGCCCGCCATGCGCAGGCCCTGCTCGGTGGCAACCGCACGCCCGGCACGCTCGTCTATCAGCAGCAAGGCCTGGTTGCCGGCCGTACCCTGGTACGCCAGCGCAATGCGGATGCAGGCGGTTTCACCCTCGTCCAGGTCGGGTAGCGGCAGATCGGGCACGGCGCCATCCCATACCCGCAGCCAGCCGCAGGCCAGCGCTGCGCGAATGTCGTCTTCTCCGCGCGCCACCCGGCCCGCAAGAACCTCGTCGCGCACCTGCGGCGGCAGCCAGACCTCGCCAAACAGCGGCGCCAACCAACTCAGGCCTTGCACGATGGCCAGCCCGATCAACGGGCTGGCGTCGCTCAGGACGAGGCGAGCCACTGGTCCAGCGTGTCCATGTCGCGCGTGGCTTCGGCCGCCGTCATCTGCACCACCGGTATGCCCAAGCGCGAGACATGGGCCATGAAGCTGGCTGTGGGCATCTGCGCCACCCGTGCAGCGCGCGCCAACGCCAGGTGGCCATCACGGAACAGCGCGGTGGCCAGCGCTGCGCGCACCCCCGCCAAGTCCATCGCGCCGGTGGCCGCCAGGCCCACCATCAGTGCATCAGGCCGGTCACGGTTCATCACCACGACCAGATCGCCTTGCGATTTGCGCAGGGCTTCGGTGGGGTTGTTCTTGAGGCCACTGACGTTAACGATTTCCATGGGAACGATCCATAGGAATAATGAATAGGAATTATAACGGCCTCGCTTTTGTCTACGGTCTGCATCGGATGCGTTGTTGCGCCAGGCATGTGATGCACAGCCGGCCTGCCGCTATGCTGGCGCTACCCCGACGGGTTGAGACCGCCCTTTTGCCAGATAGCCAGGATCCGCATGACAAGCTCCAACCCCACCAGCAGCCCCCCGATCAGCCGCTACCCCGTGCCCGAACTCAAAGACCTGCCCGATGACCTGCGCGAGCGCATCCTCGGGGTGCAGGAAAAGGCCGGCTTCGTGCCCAACGTGTTTCTGGTGCTGGCCCACCGCCCTGCCGAATGGCGCGCCTTCATGGCCTACCACGACGCGCTGCTGATCAAGGACACGGGCACGCTGAGCAAGGGTGAGCGCGAGATGATCATCGTCGTCACCTCGGCGGCCAACCAGTGCCTGTACTGCGTGGTGGCGCATGGTGCGATCCTGCGCGTTTACGAGAAAAAGCCGCTGATCGCCGACCAGTTGGCCACCAATTACCGCAAGGCCGACATCACGCCGCGCCAGCGGGCGATGCTGGATTTCGCGATGAAGGTCTGCGAGCGCGCCGCCGAGCTTGAAGAAGCCGATTTCGCCGCGCTGCGCGCCCATGGCTTTGACGACGAGGACATCTGGGACATCGGCGCCATCACCGCCTTCTTCGGCCTGAGCAACCGCATGGCCAATCTGAGCGGCATGCGGCCGAATGACGAGTTCTTCCTGATGGGGCGTGTGCCCAAGGCACCAAAAGCATGAGCCTCGACGGCCGTGATGTGCCGGGCGCGGGCCGAGCGCCGAGCCGTTCCCAAGCCGGCCCGCATTCCCTTGGGGGATCACCCGAGGTACCCATCGGGCGAGGGGCTCACAGGAACCCGGCGGGGCTGTCGACGGTTGTGGCCGGCGCCTGGCGGCTGGCCGAATGGGGCTGGACACCGCAACAACGCCTGGCCTGGATCGAAGGCAACCTCGACCTCGGCGTCACCAGCTTCGACCATGCCGACATCTACGGCGGCTACAGCGTCGAAGCGCTGTTCGGCGAGGCGCTGGCGCTGCGGCCGGCACTGCGCGGGCGCATGCAACTGGTCAGCAAGTGCGGCATCCAGTTGGTGACGCCGGCCCGCCCCGGATTCCCCAGGCAAACGCAGGTCAAGCATTACGACACCTCGGCCGCCCATGTGCGGGCGTCGGTGGACCAATCGCTGCAAGCGCTGCGCACCGACCACCTCGATCTGCTGCTGATCCACCGGCCCGACGCGCTGATGGACTTCGACGAACTGGCCGACACCTTCGAGGCGCTGCGCCGTGAGGGCAAGGTGCGCTGCTTCGGCGTCAGCAACTTCACGCCGCAGCAACTGGCGCCGTTGCACCGGCGCATCGCGCTGGCTACTCACCAGATCGAGTTGTCGCCGCTGTGCACCAACGCACTGCACGACGGTGTGCTCGACCAGTGCCAGGATCTGGGGCTGCGGCCGATGATCTGGTCACCCTTGGCTGGCGGCCGGCTGTTCACCTCGGACGACCCGCGCGCGCAGCGCGTGCGCCAGACGCTGGAGGTGATGGCCGCCGAACTGGGCGTGAGCACCACCACGCTGGTCATCGCCTGGGTGCAACGCCACCCCAGCCAGCCGCTGCCCATCCTGGGCTCGCGCCGCATCGAGGTGGCGCGCGACGCGCTGGCGGCGCAGGACTTGCGGCTGGATGCCCAGCAGTGGTGGCGGATCTGGACTGCGGCGACCGGGCACGAGGTGCCCTGAATCCGAAGCTGCCCGCAGCAACTCAGGCGTAAACCGCCAGCGCCGCCGTCAGCCGGCGCTGCACCGCCTCACGCAGGCTGGCCGGCGCCAACACCCGCACCTGCTCACCCTGGCGCAATAAATCCATCACCAGTTCGGTCTCGTCCACATAGGGCAGCGTCAGCTGCCAGCTGCCATCGTCCAGCATGCGGCCCTGCTGCGCCGGATGCCACTCTTCGCGGCTGATCCAGGGCGCGGCCTGCGGGCTGAACAGCAGCACCGCGTCCTGACGCACACCGCCGGCAAAGATGCCGTAACCGCTGTCCATCTCGGCCTGCACCTGGCGCATCGGCAGATCACGTGCCTTGGTCTCCAACACCTGCGCCGCCTGCACGGCATCGAGCGCAAAGCGCAGCAGGCGCTCACGGCTGTGGCACCAGCCGTCCAGGTACCAGGTGTTCTTGTAGTGCACCAGGCGCTGTGGCGAGACCTCGCGCTCCCCCACTTCGCCACGCGCCCGTGTCAGGTAGCGCAGGTGCAGGCGGCGGCGGCGCATCAAGGCTTCGCCCATGCGCTCAAAGCATTCGGGCGGCACTGGCCGGCGCAGCGCGCTGACGATCTTCACCCGCTTCATCAGCGCCCGGCCGTCGCTCTCGCCGGCCGGCCCCAGCAGGCCGTGGATGCGGTCAAGCAGCGGCTGCAGGTGGCGGCTGAGCGTGCCGTCGGCGTCCAGCCCGGCCAGCAGCTGGTGCGCCATCAGCAAGGAATACAGCTCGCGCTCGCTGAACCACAGCCCCGGCAACTGGTGTTTGTCGCCCGGCCTGGCCAGCGCGCCCGCTGCGCTGTCGGCAAAGCGGTAGCCGTTGCCGTGGCGGTCGTACTCGATCGGCGCGCCCAATTGGTCGCGCAGGTACTCGAGGTCGCGCTTGAGCGTGGCCGGCGATACCTCCAGCGCCTCCAGCAGCGCGGCAAAGCTGACGCAGCCGCGGTGGCGGATCAGCAGCTCGATCTTGTACAGGCGGGCGGTCTTGCTCATGGTGATGGCCTGCGCTGCGGCGGTAGTGGTGGCCCGGCAGTCTGCCACGGCACTGGCTCGAATCCTGAGCCAGCGATGCGATGACCGACTTTTTTCACTCTTTTTTTTCTGGCTCATCATTTGAGCCAGTCAGCGCCGAGACTGGATTTGCCGGGATGTCCTGGCGCCGATCCAAGGAGCACCCGATGGCCCAAGCCACTTTCGAATTCAGCCCCACCGATGCCCTGGCCCCGTCGGGCCTGACTGAGCGCCGACGCGCGGTGGTGCCGGGCGCGTGCGCCGCCGACGGTTTGGACCGCACTGGCTTCCAGATTGGCTGGGACCATGCCCACCACCGCATCACGCCGCCGCTGCGCCATCTTGACGCCAGCAACCCGGTGGGCCAGGGCTGGAGCGCCGGCCGCACCGCCTTTGGTGCCCGCCAGTTGCGCGCCACCGCTGCGGTGCGCCAATGGCTGGCGCTGCGCCTGCAGGCCTGGCAGCAAGGCGAGGTGTTCGAGGAGGTGCAGGTCAACCCCAGCTTTCTGGCGCGCATCGATGTTGCGCAGTGCCCGGTCAGCCGCCAGCCGCTGACGCTGAGCGCCGCACAGCACAGCGATGCCACGGTCTGCCGCCTCAATCCGGCTGCCGCCTATGCTGCGGGCAACCTGGCGGTGATCAGCCGCCAGGTAGCGTTGGCCTGGTCGCAGGGCGACGGCGGTGACCACTGGCAGGCCGCGATGACGCGCGCTGAGGAAATGGCTCAAGCCCCGGCTCAAGCCCCGGCCCAGGCCCAGGCCGAGATCGGCGGTGTGCCAGCCACGCCCGCCGGCCTGGACGCCGCCGCCTGGCTGCGGCTGGCGGTGCTGGCCAGCTTTGCCACACCGCTGCCACATGCCCAGGCTGCGCTGCTGCCGCTGCGTGTGTTGCCGCCCAACCGGGTGCGTGTCATCAACCCGGTGCAAGCCTTGCAGGTGATGCTGACGCTGCAATTCAGTCAGGCCGGCTACGCCCGGCGCCTGCTCGGCCTGGCCGCGCTGATGCCCGGCAGCGAGGCGCGCCAGGCCTTCCAGATCTTCATGCACACGCTGCTGGCGCGCCGGCTGGCGGTCACTGCCACGGCCACGCCGCTGCAGCTGCGCCAGGCGATGGAGGACAGCTGGGGCGATACGCTGGTCAACCGCCGCTGGCAGCGCCTGGCCACCTGGCTCAGCGCCGCCGATTGCGAGCAGTTGCTTCAGCGTGCCAGCCAGCGCGGCCTGGTGGTCGGCGCCAGCCGCTGGCTGAGCCATGAATCAGCCACCGAAGGCTGGGCGATCAATCAGGCGCTGGCAACGGCCCCAACCGGAATCAATCCCGGCAGCAAGCGCAGCCGCGGCTCGCAGAAATTGGCCAGTTGCGCCGGGCTGACCACCTCGGGCTCGCGCCAGTAGTCACGCGCCGCGCCGATATGGCTGGCCAGGCACTCCAACACTGGCGGGCTGGGGTCAAACTGGCACAGCACATTGGTGCCACGCCACAGCGCCGCTACCGGCAGCTGGCGGTCACCCGCCACCGCCATCGCACAAGCGATGTTTTGCAGCATGGTGTCAACACGCCAATGCTGTTGCCAGCGCGCGGGTGCCAGAAAGCGGCCGTCATTGCCCTTGTGGCTCAGGCACAGCAGGCCGTTGCCATGCACCAGCACCGCATCGGGCTGGGCCCGCAAGGCGCCGGCCCGGTAGCTGCTGCGCTGGCCGTCGGGCGCCAGTGGGCGCAAATCCAGGCCTTGCAGCAGCGGCAGCTGGCGATCGACGAAACCGCTTCGCGCATCGACCTCAGCCGGGTCAAAAAAGAAAATGCGCACCCGCACCCCCAGCAGTTCGGCCTCGTCATGCCAGGCCAGCGCTGTTGCGGCGGCCCTGCTCACCGGACGACCCTGCGCGCATGGCGCACTCATGGCCGGTGCTCCGTTGCGATCACCTCGACCGCGGCGGTCGGACGCGCGGGCTGCTGCGGTTGCGGTTGCGGTTGCGGTTGCGGTTGCGGTTGCGGTTGATACTGCTGCCGCGCCGGCGCCGAGCCGGGCCAGCCTGGTGGGCCAAATTCGCGTTGCGCCAGCCACAGCGCCAGCAGCAGGCCCGCCAGCATCAGCAGGCTCTTGAACAGGTAGAGCGCCCAGCCGGCAGCGGGCGCTGGCGAGGCCGGCGCTGATGCGGCAGGCGGTGACAGGGCAGGCGGTACTGCGGCGCCCGGCGCTTCAACCGACGCAGTTGCTTGGGTTGAGTCAGCCGGGTCGGCCGGCTCGATCAGCACCCAACGGATCTGGTCGACACCTTGGGCATGGACATGGCTGGCAATTTGCACTTGGATCATGGTGCGGCGAGAGTGGGTGTTGGCAGGGCTGCGGCTCAGACGCCGTAGGCGCTGCTGGCGAATTGGCGCGGCGACACCGCAGTCGCCGCGTTCGTTGCGGCCGCCGCCGCAGCCGCCGATGCCGCCGATGCCGCCGGTATAGGCGAGACTGCGGCCGGGGCAGACGCTGGCCGGGCAGCGATTGTCCGGCTCGCAGTCATGCCGGCAACGGTGGCGCGCACCAGCCCGGCCAGCGCCTCAGGCGACATGGCTGCGCTGTGCAAGTACTGGCGCTGGCGCTGGTTCATCCACTGGTGCAGGCCGCCGCCGAACAGTCCAGCGACAAAGCCGGTGCCGGCGAACAGCTGCGCTGCGGCCAGCGCCGATGAGCCGTGGCCATACAGCACCAGGCCTATCGCGGCCAGACCGCAGGCGCTGCTGGCGGCGCCCAACAGCAAATGCAGGCCGAGCTTCAGCATGGCCGGCAGGCTCGGTGCGGCAAGGGCCGCAACCGCGCGTTGATGCGGGCATCAGGGTTAGATGGCGGAACACGAGCGGTCATGCCAGAGCCTATCGGCAGCCGCAGCGAAAAGCTGAGCCGCCTTGCCGCGCCGCTGGCCAAGCCGCGGTATCAACTCACGATATAGGCGGCCGCCGCAGTGGCGATCAGCTGACCCTCGTCGTTGTGCAATCGCATTTGGGTCGAGCCCACACGGCCGCCCAGCCGGGTGATCTCAGCACTGGCCAGAAAGAAGCGACCCATGCCGGGCCGCAAAAAGTCAACCCGCAGATCGATGGTGCCGATGCGCAGAAAGCGGTGCATCACCTGGGCCGCTGTCTCATGCGCATGGCGCTCGCCCAGGCCGACCATCAGTGCGCTGCCACCCAGCGCGTCGAGCACCGCCGAGATCACCCCGCCGTGCAAGCGGCCATAGTGGAAATGGCCCACCAGCTCGGGCCGCATGTCGAAGCGAAGCACCAACTGCGGTTGCAAGGCCTGCACGCTCAGCCCCAGTACCTGGTTGAAAGTGATGCGCTGTTCGATCAATTCAGTCAGTTCAGCATCGAGCCGGGCTTGTTCCTCGGCGTCGCGTCGTTGCGGCGTAGGCAGTGTCATGGCCCGAGCATAGCTTTGGCAGGAACAGGAACAGGAACGGGAACAGGAACAGGAACAGGAGCAGGAACAGGAACAGGACGAGCCGCGAGCAGGCGGTGACACAGGCCAGCGGTGACTGACGCCAGCTCGCGGCGCGGCACCAGACTTGCGCCAGCGCAAGGCTGGCGCCCCGCCCTGGCGCCAGCATGGGGCATGGCAGGCAAGCGCATCCTGATTCTGCAAGGTCACCCCGATCCAATTGGCGGCCACCTGTGTCATGCGCTGGCTGAGGCTTATGCCGCTGGCGCAGCGGCCGGCGGCCACAAGGTGCAAACCGTCACGCCAGCCGAGCTGAGCTTTCCGCTGCTGCGCAGCCAGGCCGAGTGGCGGCACGGCACGCTGCCACCGACGCTGGTGCAGGCGCAGCAGGCGATCCGCTGGGCCGATCACCTGGTGCTGGTCTTCCCGCTGTGGCTGGGCGACATGCCGGCGCTGGTAAAAGGCTTCCTCGAACAGGTAGCGCGGCCGGGCTTCGCGTTCAAGGCCGACGAGGCCAACCCCTTTGCTGCCAAGAACCTCGGCGGCCGATCGGCCCGGGTGGTGGTCACCATGGGCATGCCGGCGCTGGTTTACCGCTGGTACTTCCGCGCCCACAGCTTGAAGTCACTGGAACGTAACGTGCTCGGCTTCGTGGGGTTTGACCCGGTGCGTGCCACGCTGGTCGGATCGGTCGACCAATTGAACCCGGCCGGTGTGGCCCGCTGGCGGCGCCGGCTGCAGCAACTCGGCCACGACGCCGACTGATGCCCGCTGCAGCAGGGTGACGCAGGCCTGCAGGCACCGCAGGGCGCTGCGAGCTGCCGCCAGCTGCGCCCAGTTGCGTCCAGCTGCGCCCAGGTAGCCCAGGTAAGCCCAGGTGCGTCAGCTCCAACAGACACCAGCCGGCGCTGAGGCGCAGGCGCAGAGGCTGCCAAGTTACCATCCGCAACCCTGTTTTCAACGCCACCGACCTCCACCATGCAAGTTGTCTGCCTCGACCTTGAAGGTGTGCTGATCCCCGAAATATGGATCGCTTTCGCCGAACGCACCGGCATCCATGAGTTTCGCCGCACCACCCGAGAAGAACCCGATTACGACAAGCTGATGAGCTACCGGCTGGGCCTGTTGCGCCAGCATGGTCTGAAGCTGGCCGACATCCAGGCGGTGATCGGCGACATGGCGCCGATGGACGGTGCCAAGGATTTTCTTGACGATCTGCGCGCCCGTTACCAGGTCATCATCCTGTCCGACACGTTCTACGAGTTTGCCGACCCGATGATGGTCCAGCTCGGCCGGCCGACGCTGTTCTGCCACAAGCTGGTGATCGACGCCGACGGCTTTGTCACTGACTACAAGCTGCGCCAGCCCAACCCCAAGTTCCACGCCGTCAACGCGCTCAAGGGCCTGAACTACCAGGTCATCGCTGCGGGGGATTCGTTCAACGACACCGGCATGCTGGGCGCGGCCGACGCCGGATTTTTCATCCATCCGCCCGAGAGCATCGTGGCGCAGTTTCCGCAGTACCCGGTGAACCACAGCTATGCCGAGCTGAAGGCCAGCATCGACGGCGCCGCGCAGCGGCTGTTAGCCTAGGAGCCTGTCTGGCTTGGGGAGCGTCGGCTGCGAATCGACCGCAGCGGTCCATTTCTCAGCGTCTTTTTGCCCCATAGCTGGGCTATGGGGCTGCAAATCCGGCAAGAACTGTCCTCGCTGGGGTCGATTCTCGCTATCGACGCCCCAAGCCCGACAGGCTCCTAGAAACCGCAGTTGGACGC
>Ga0105046_10017001_pt1 | contig 11155 bp, 11 predicted proteins | sample MAT03_FD_78385 | JGI IMG/M metagenome (GOLD analysis project Ga0105046, IMG submission 78385) | Freshwater microbial communities from Lake Fryxell liftoff mats and glacier meltwater in Antarctica - MAT-03 (megahit assembly) | ecosystem: Environmental > Aquatic > Freshwater > Ice > Liftoff...
CGAAGGCAAGCCCAGCACCAGCATTGCGCGCCTCAACGCTTTTGGCGACGCCATCTGGGCCGTGTACGACCTGCGTGAACTATGGAAGACCATGGGCCCGCGCGTCGAGACCGTGCGCAAGGAAGCGGAGCCCGGGCGCAACGACTTATGCCCTTGCGGCAGCGGGAAGAAGTACAAGAAATGCCACGGGGCGGCGTAGTCACCGTTAGGGCGGCGATGAGGCAGCAACTTTTGTACGAGGCCTGCGGCTAGCCAGCTCGCATTTTCCATTGGCCGCGCTAACCAACGTTCCCATTAGCGACCTGCCTACCAAGAGGTAGATTTACACAGTAGGCATGTCTGCGACGCGATAATGGCGGTGATCAAATCGCTCTGCGTCACACATCCTGTGCTGCTCGCTATTCGAATTTCAAGCCGGTCGCTTTGACCAGGCCCTGCCATTTATCGAACTCTCCTTTAAGGAAGGTTTTTGTCGCTGCCGGCCCGCCGGTAAGGGGCTTAGCATAGATCCGTTCAACCTGACTGACTACATCCGGGTGCCGGCTGATTTCAGCGACGGCATCGGCCAGCTTGTTCAGGATTTCAGCGGGTACCTTGGCTGGTGCGACCATCAGGAATGTGGCGCCGACATCGTAGCCGCGCAAACCGGATTCATCGAGCGTCGGCACGTCCGGATACTCCTTGATTCTCTCCTTGCCGGTAATCGCGAGTATTTTGAGTTTTTTGGCATTGATCAGAGGGATCGCCGTCGAGATGCTGCCGAACATCATGTCGACCGTGCCTGCCATCAAGTCAACTTCTGCCGGTGATACCCCTTTGTAGGGGACATGCACCATGTTGACGCCAGCCATCATCTTGAACAGTTCTCCGGCCAGATGGATCGATGAACCCATGCCTGCGGAAGCAAAAGTCAGGTGGGAATTCGGCTTCTTCGCTTGCTGAATGATGTCGTTGACATTCTGGAATTTTGAGTTCGCCGGCACGACGAGGACATTTGGCGTGTAGGCGATCAAGGCAATCGGCGCCAGTTCCCGGTCCCAGTCATAGGCATTTCGATTGAATGCCGCATTGGCCGCGATGTAGTTGGCACCCATCGCGATCGTGTAACCATCGGGCGCGCTTTGTGTGAGTGCTTGAATTGCGGTATTACCGCCGGCGCCCGGCCGGTTCTCCACGATGAAGGATTTGTCAAATTTTGCGGACAATTTTGTCGCATATATCCGTGCGAGGAGGTCGGTGGCGCCTCCGGGCGCGAACCCCACCAGAATCTTCACCGCTTTGGTTGGATAGACGTCGTTGCCCCACGCGACTCCTGCGGCAGCGAGACCCAGTACCAACAACAAGGAACGTTTTACGTATGACATCTCATAGTCTCCAAAAAATTTAAATTGTGGATATGCTGGATAAGAGACTTATCCGACATGTCGTAAATAGTATCATGGCACCGGAAATCTGCCTATTATATTTTGTTATGGCGTATACTTTTACGGTATGTCGGAATAATTTGCACAAACCTTGAAGCTCACTCAGATGGTTTGCGCGCCAATTAAAGTAACTCGGCGACGCCGTCGGCTTCCGTGCCGGACGCGCTCCACACCCTTTCCAGGAGATCCTATGGATATGCAGCTCGAAGGAAAAGTCGCAATCGTCACCGGTTCAGGCCGCGGCATCGGTTATGCATCGGCGCTGGCGCTCGCCCAGGAGGGTGTGAAATTGGTGGTCACTGATGTCAATCCGGTAGCGGTAGAGGAGGCGACCCACAACCTCAAGCGGGCGGGCCATGCGGCGCTCGGCCTGGTGGCGGATGTCACAGACCAGGCGCAGGTGCAGGCATTGGCCGACAGCGCGCTGCGCGAGTTCGGCAGTATTGACATCCTTGTCAACAATGCCGGTTTCACGCGTGACAAATATCTCACCAAAATGCCGGTCGAGGATTGGGATGCGGTGGTCGACGTCATATTGAAGGGCGCGTTCTATTGCACCAAGGCCGTGCTGCCGTCCATGATGGAACGCCGCTGGGGTCGCATCATCAATATCTCGTCGCGGGCACATCTGGGCAATCCGGGTCAGACGAACTATTCGGCCGCCAAGGCGGGCCTGCTTGGATTCACCAGAGCGCTTGCATTCGAGCAAGGTAAGTTCAACATCACATCCAACGCGATCGCGCCTGGCTTCGTCGAAACCGACCTTATCCGCGCATTGCCGACCTATGAAATGCTGCGTACCAATGCACTCGCGCAGCAACCAGTACAACGGCTTGGCGCGGTCGAAGATATCTCGAGCGTAGTAGTGTTCCTCGCTTCGAAGCACGCTGGGTTCATCACCGGAGAAACACTGCATGTAACCGGTGGACGCTACTCTTCCTGAAAATTATGACAACACTCCCTCAAACCAAAAATGAGTCGCCTGTGCCTGTATCTGCAACTGAGAAGGCTTCGCGGCCGGTGCTGAATGTGGGTCATACCTTCGTGTCCGGCGGACGCACGATCACTGAAAGCGACATCGTAAGTTTTGCCTGTCTCTCGGGCGACTTCAACCGCATCCATGTCGATGCCGAATATGCCGCAACCACTGCTTACGGCAAACGCATCGCGCACGGCTTGCTGGTGCTGTCGGTCATGTCGGGCCTCACCACGCAATCGAGTGGCTATCGAGCGCTCGAACCGTTCGTGCTCGCGTTGCTGGACATCCATTGCCGCTTTCCGAGGCCTACATTTATTGGCGACACCATTTTCGTGAGGATAACCGTCACCGAAACCATCCTCCAATTCAAGCCAGGCCGGGATAAGGTGGTTTTTCGGCGGGAGGCTGTCAATCAGCGCGGCGACGTGGTGGTGCAGGCCGATTTCTCAGTGCTCATGCACGCCGAGGCAGGGGCATGATGAAAGCCTTTGTCGACTTGTCTCGTTTCGTCAATCCGCGCAATATCGCGGTGGTCGGTGCGTCCGGCCGCGACGGTAGCCAGGGCCGACGCCTGTTTGATAATCTGGTTTTACACTCGGCGCCGCAGGGCACGGTGTATCCGGTCAACCCCGCATATGAAGCCATCGGAGCGCTGCAATGCTGGCCCTCGCTGCGGAAGCTTCCCGAGTGCCAGATTGATGTCGCACTGATTATCGTCAATGCTTCCCAAGTGCTCGAAAGTCTGCGGCAATGCGTTGAACGAGGCATACCGTTTGCGATCGTCATGACTTCCGGCTTTGCTGAAGCTGGCGAGGAAGGACAGGCGCTCGAACGCAGCATCGAGGAACTGTGCTCACGAACCGGGCTTCATGTGTACGGCCCGAACTGTCCCGGTTTCGTGAATCTGCGTGACCGCCTTGGCATGACGTTTTCACCAGCTTACAAGGATGACCTGAACAGTGGCGGGATTGGTCTTGCCACGCAAGGGGGTGGCCTCGGGCGCAACCTGCTGCAAGGTCTGTCGTTCGGGCAAGGTGTCGGACTTTGGTTCTCGGCGGGCAATGAAGTTGACCTGGAGATTCCGGATTTCATCGCCTACATGGCCAATGACCCGCAGACCCGCGTGATCGCCCTGCTGATGGAGGGCGTCAAAGATGGGCGGCGGCTGACGGCTGCGCTGGAGCTGGCACGTCAGCGCAACAAGCCAGTGGTCGTCCTCAAGATAGGACGTTCCGAAGCTGGTGTGCGTGCGGCGCAATCGCACACCGCATCGGTGGCTGGTTCCGCTGCAGTTAACGCAGCGATATTTCGCCAGTTTGGCGCAATCGAAGTTGACGACCTCGACGAATTGTTGTCGGTCGCGCAATTGCTGGCGCGGCCGGCACCGAGACCTGGCAGCGGGCTGTGTGTGTTTACCTTCTCTGGCGGAACCGCCGCGTTGGCGGCCGATATCGCTGGAGCGAGCGGTTTGCCGTTTGCGAGTTTCTCGCAGGCCACAACCGCCGCCTTGAAAGCTTTGTTGCCCACATTTGCAAATATTGCCAATCCCGTTGATACCACGGCAGACATATTGCGCAGCCCAGACCTGACAAGTAAATGCCTGCGTATTGTTTGCGACGATCCCGATGTCGGGGTGGTGCTGTTTCCGATTCCGATGGACTATGGCGAGGTCACCGATGCAATGGCCAGAACCATTGTTGACGTTGCTGCTGCAGCTGCGGTCGGGGGAACCCTCGTTGTGCCGGTCTGGATGAGCCGCCGAATGAGCGGCGGCTTCCAGACGCTGGAAAAGGCCGGATTATTGCCTTTTCTTTCGCTAACAAGCGCGATATCCGCGTTGAGCAAGAGTTTGGCCTGGCGCGCGGAGCCCGCACTTGGGGCCACTAAGCCCGTGTCAGCGGAGAAGGTGACTTCGCCGACACGTCGCATGGTTAACGAAGCGGCCGCCAAGGCGATGCTGCGCGAAGCTGGCTTTCTGATTCCTGATGGCCTGATTGCGCGTAGCGAGCAGGAAGCGGCCCTGCATGCTACGCACATTGGCTTTCCTGTGGTTATGAAGGTGATCAGTGAGCAGGTACCACACAAGACTGAAGCGGGCGGCGTGCAACTCAACCTCGGTTCCGCGCAGGCAGTCGCCGCCGCCTTCAACAGCATTCGGAATGCGGTCGAGCAGCACGCGCCCGACGCGGTCATCGAAGGCATGCTCGTCGAAACCATGTTGCCGGCGGGCGGACGAGAAGTGCTGATCGGCGTGCATCGGGATGATGCATTTGGTCTGGTTCTGACCTTCGGCCTTGGCGGCATTTTTGTCGAAACAATACGTGATGTGGTGCACCGGATGATCCCGGTATCGCGTGAACAGGTCAGGGCGATGGTCCGGGAAATCGGCTACTTCGGGATCCTTGAGGGGGTACGCGGTCAACCCCCTGCGGACCTGCATGCGCTGGAGGAGTTGATCTTCCATACCTCAGAATTTGCCTGGTCCCATCGCGCGACGCTGGGTGAACTGGAACTCAACCCGGTCTGGGTGGGCACCATCGGACAAGGCGCGCTGCCGCTCGATGCACTGATAGCGTTCGACTCGGAACCGGCGAAGTAATGAAATCAATCAATCGGAAATCACTATGACTATCACCACCAAAATCGGCTACGCCACAATGCACGAAATTTTTGTGCGTGGCAAGAACCTGTCACGCGACATTATTCCGCAGGCGGATTTCACCGACATGGTCAGCCTGTGCATCCTCGGCCACTATCCAGAGGCGAACTTCAAGCGAATGCTCAATGTGCTGATGGTTACGTCCACGGACCACGGCTTCACGCCGAGCTCCATGGCGAGTCGGCTGACTTATCTGGGCGCACCGGAATCCCTTCAGGGCGCCGTGGCCGCTGGTTTGCTAGGCGCTGGCGACCGCTATCTAGGGGTCACGCAAAACGTCGCCGAAATGCTGCAAACCGAGAGCAAGGGTCTCGAAGCCGATGGCGACCAGGACGCATATGACGCTCGCGCAGCAGACCTGCTCGCGCGTTATGCAAAGGAAAAGAAAAAAATTGTTGGCATTGGCCATCCCATCCATTTAGAAGGCGATCCGCGCGTTCCCGCGTTGCGGCAAGCCGCGCAGGACTATGGCTATTACCGCCAGGGCTGGCGCCTGCTCGACGCGATCGAAGCGGTCAATCGGCGCGAATACCAACGCTCATTACCCATCAATGGCGCTGGCGCGATGGGCGCTATCGCGGCCGACATGGGTCTCGATCCCAAAGTCGCGCGAGGCTTGGCGCTGATTGGCCGCACAGCAGGCCTGATCGCACATATCGTCGAAGAAGCTGACCGTCCGGCGGCAGCTGAAATGTGGAAAGTGGTCCTTGCCGCAGAACAGCCGGCGTCCCCATGAACTTCGAGCTTGATGAGTTTCAGCTGCAACTGCGCGATTCGCTGCGCCGTTACCTGAAGACTGAAGTCGCCCCCATGGTCGACCGGCATGAGGCCGAGGCAATCCAGGTGCCTGCCAGCACGCTGCGCGCAATGCGCGAATTCGGACTACTCGGCGGCATGCTGCCGGAGAAAATCGGGGGCTTCGGTCTGAGCATGACCACGTACGGCATGCTGATTACCGAGGTGGCACGCGTGTGGCCATCGTTGCGAAGCATCGTCAGCACAAGCAATATGGCCGCCTCGGTGTTGGCCGATGGAGGCTCAGATAATTTGCGCGAGAAATACCTGGCGCGCATCCTGAGCGGCGATGCCATTGCGAGTTTTGCGCTGAGTGAGCCGAATATTGGCTCGGACGCGGCCAACGTCGAAACCCGTGCGACCCCCACGGCAGAGGGCTGGAAAGTCAATGGACGCAAGCTCTATATCAGCCTCGGCACCGTGTGCGAGTTGGGCGTGGTGTTCGTAAGAACTCAACGCCCTGAGGGAAAACACGGGGTTTCCTGTCTTCTGTTTGAGCGCGCGATGCCCGGATTCTCGTCGACACCTATCCCCAAGATGGGTATGCACAGCTGTCCGCTTGGCGAGTTGCTGTTCGATGATGTCGCGATTCCGTCGGGACATCTGATTGGCATTGAGCACCATGGTTTTGCGTTAGCGAAAAAATACCTGAATTCGGGCCGATGCGTGGTTGCGTTCTCGGCGTTGGGCATCGCCCAGGCTGCTTATGAGGCGGCCGTCAAGTACGCGACCGAACGGGTTCAATTCGGTAAGCCGATCGGCGCATTCCAGCTCGTGCAGCAAATGATTGGCGATATGATGACCTTGGTAGAAACCTCGCGTTTGTTGTGCTATCGGGCGGCCGACGCGATCGATCGTGATACCCCCGAAAGCCACGTTTTATGCTCGATGGCCAAACGTCATGCAACCGATGCGGTTTTGCGCGTTGCCGAACTTTCGCTGCAAGTTCATGGTGGTGCCGGATACACCTCGCTGTTTCCGGTTGAACGGTACTACCGCGACGCGCGCCACCTGAGCATTGCAGAGGGGACAAACCAGATTCAGGTGATGCTGATGGCGCAAGGGGTGCTCGGCGTGTCGGCACTCAGGTAATTCAGCGACCAACAACGTGACCAAGACTACGGTCTGCCAAACATAAACAGGCTTCTGCCAAATGCCCCAACTCATTCCTACAGCCCAGCGCGTGATGCAAGTGTTCGAAGTCTTTGCGCGCGAGCGCAGGCCGCTAACCAATTCGGAAATGGCGCGTTACTTGAACTTGGCGGACAGCAGTTGTTCAGACCTGCTGCATACCTTGCGGCATGCCGGCTATCTGCTGCGAACACCACGTTCGCGATTTTTTCATCCGACCGGCAGGTTGATAGATATTGCGCAAGTAATTGCCGGGGCGGACCATTTTCGGGCATTCGCTGCAGAAGCTCTTGAAATGCTGACCCGTCAATCTGGCGAAACCTCGATGTGCGGTCACATTGATGGTGACAAGGTCAAGATCTTTGCGTGCCAGGAAAGTGCGCGTGCGCTGCGTTATGTACTGCGGCCAGGTGCCACGCCCAATTTGCATTCGACCGCGCTCGGCAAGGCGCTGCTCGGCAGCATGGATCCAAACGAGCGCGACGCGACCATCGACGCGCTGCCTATGGAATCCAATACGCCATTGACCATCACCGACCGCGCGCTGCTGCGCGCAGATGTCGAACTCGGCGTACAGAGAAAGTGGTTCCTTGCCAAGGACGAGGGCGGTGAAGGCGTGTGTGCGATTGGCATTGCGGGTCGGGTGGACGACCGGCTAGCCGCGTTCTCAATCGTCGGGCCGACGCATCGTTTTGAAAAGAACCTGGAGAGCTACACCGACATCATGATCGCGGCTCGTGCCGAGATTTTCGAATCCTAATTTGTAGTCAACGGCCCCCTTCTTCGGAAAACAAACTCATGACAGGTCCACTGAAAGGTTTTACCATACTGGAAATGGCCGGCATCGGCCCCGCGCCCTTTTGCGCCATGATGTTGGCCGACATGGGCGCCGAAGTGATCCGCATCGATCGCAAGACCCCTGGATTCCTGGGCGGCGGTGGCACCATCGTCGACCGCGGTCGGCGCACGATAGCGCTTGATCTTAAAACGCCGGGTGCTATTGAGATCGTGCTCAGCCTGGCTGCCAAGTCCGATGCTTTGATCGAAGGTTTCCGGCCAGGTGTGATGGAGCGGCTCGGCCTGGGACCGGAGGTGTGCCTTGAACGGAACCCGCGTCTGGTATATGGCCGCATGACTGGTTGGGGACAAACCGGACCACTGGCGAATGCAGCCGGCCACGATCTGAATTACATAGCCATCACCGGCGCACTGCATGCGATGGGTTATGCCGACCGGCCACCGACGCCGCCGCTGCACTTGGTTGGCGATCTCGGCGGCGGTGGCATGATGCTCGCGCTTGGTATCGTTTGCGCCTTGCTCGAAGCAGGACGTGCAGGAGCGGGACAGGTAGTCGACGCGGCAATCTGCGACGGAGCATCGATGCTCGCCACCACCTATCACGGTCAACGCGCCGCCGGCAAATGGAATGATGAGCGGCAATCCAACATGCTTGATGGCGGCGCTCATTTTTATGGCTGCTATGCGTGCGCCGATGGCAAGTTCGTGTCTGTCGGCGCAATCGAACCGCAGTTCTACAAGCTGCTGCTCGAACTCTGCTGCATCGGCGACCCGGACTTCGCGTCGCAATGGGATCGCGGCCTGTGGCCGTTGTTGCGCGTCAAGCTCGAAACCCTGTTTGCAACCAAGACCCGCGACCAGTGGCAAGCTCTGCTGGAAGGTAGCGATGCCTGCTTTGCGCCGGTGCTCAGTTTCGCCGAAGCGTCAAGTCACCCTCACAGCGTGGCGCGTGGCGCGTTCATCGAAACTGATGGAATCGTCCATCCTGCGCCGACACCGCGTTTTAGCCGTACGCCGGGCGTAGCGGGATCCATTCCGAAAGTGGGCGAACACACGCAAGAGTTGCTCGCAGAGCTAGGATTTACGCAAGCGGAAATTGAAGAGCTGCGCCATCAGGACGCAATTGACTGAGTGCCAGCAAATACCCCAGCCAGAATATTTGAATATTGAGGAAATGCAATGAATCCCAGAGAGAATAATGGCGACGGCTTCAAGACTATCCAGTACGACGTCAGCGACTGCATTGCGTCGATCACATTGAATCGACCTGCAAAAAGGAATGCCATAGACGCAGTCCTCCGCGAAGAACTCGGGGAGATCGTCAGCGCGATCCGGCGCGATCGTACTATCAAGGTGGTAGTGCTGGCGGGCGCTGGCGGGGCCTTCTGTTCGGGAGGCGATATCAGCTTGATGGTCGAGCCAGCTACAGCCGAACAAGCCCGCGACCGTATGCTCAAGCTGCAGGTGACTATCGAGGAATTGTTGACGCTTGACCGGCCAGTGATCTCTGTGGTTGACGGGCCGGCCTACGGAGCTGGCTTTGGATTGGCGTTGGCGGGAGATCTTGTGTTGGCGTCGCCACGCGCACGCTTCTGCCTCTCGTTCCTGCGCATCGGCGCTATACCGGACTGCGCGGTTTTTTACACGTTGCCACGTATCGTTGGACTACAGCGTGCGAAGGAGCTCGCGTTTTCGACACGCGAATTTTGCGCCGAGGAAGCGAAGGAGATGGGCATTGTGTTCGAGATCCACTCGGAGGATCGGATCCACGATCGCGCGCGCGCGCTTGCGAAAAGCCTGGCCGTGCTACCGCTCACCACGCTCAGCCTGACCAAGCGCGCCTTCAATGCCTCGCTTGACAGCGGCCTTGGCACCATGCTCGAAATTGAAGCGACCGGCCAGGGTGTCGCGCGTTCCACTGAGTACCACAAGAATGCGGTCGAGCGTTTCATTACAAAACAACCGCCGCTTTACCACTGGCCGGACAAAGACAACTAGTGTAGTGCTTCATTCTGTTTAGAACTTAATCGGCTGTTGGCACGGATGACCTTTTGCAGGATGTCGCGGGCGCTCTTGGTCCAGATGAACGGCTTGGGGTGGGTGTTGTGGTGAGCGATGTATTCGTCGATGGCAGTTACGAGTTCGGGGACACTGGTGAACACACCACGACGCAGTCGGTTCACAGAGATGTCGCGAAACAAGCGCTCGACCTTGTTCAGCCAAGACGCCGAGGTCGGTGTGAAGTGCATATGAAAGCGTGGATGTTTCGTCAGCCATGCCTGAACGACCGGATGTTTATGCGTGGCGTAGTTGTCTGGCGAATCAAGTGCAGCGCCTTGTCCTTGGGTGTCTCGCGGTCGATCTGCTTGAGGAATTTTAACCACTTGGTATGGCGGTGGCGCTGCTGGCATTGCGCGATGACCTGACCGTCCAACACGTTGAGTGCTGCGAACAGCGTGGTCGTGCCGTTGCGCTTGTAGTCGTGCGTCATGGTGGCCGCACGCCCCTTCTTCATCGGCAGACCAGGCTGCGTGCGGTCCAGCGCCTGAACCTGGCTCTTCTCATCGCAGCACAGCACCAGTGCGTGCTCAGGAGGCGACATGTACAGGCCCACGATGTCGGGCGAACTTCGGGTTGCGCGAGACTTTGAAGCCACGCACGATGTGGGGCTTGAGCCCGTGTTTGCGCCAAACCCGATGCACCATGGTGTCGCTGACCCCGACTACCTTGGCCAGGCTGCGCGTGCTCCAGTGGGTGGCCGCATCAGGCGCACTCTGGGTGGTCATTTGCACGATCTGCGCCTCCATCATGCGGTCTGTGGGTCGTCCACCGCGCGGCAGGTCCCGCTCGATCGCAGCAAACCCGTCGGCGGCAAAGCGCTCGCGCCAGCGCGCGGTCTGAATGCGGCCTATGTCGAGCATCTCGGCAATTGTGATGTTGTCATACCCGTCATGGGCCAGCAGCACAATGGCGCAACGCCGGGCCAACCGCACACTGGCGGTTTGAGAGTGCGCCACCTTGCGCAGCCTGGCTCGTTGTTCGCCGCTCAATTCAATCGCACTGGCTACGCGCATCGCAATCCCCGTAGGAGACAAAGTGTCCGTTGGAGATGCCCTGGAATAATAAGTTCCTCTAATTTGAAAGCACTACGCTAGCTGGCGGTGAACAAGCGCGTAGCGCGTATCGGCACCATGCACTGGCCGATCAGGCGTTGCCTGGTCGGCGGTATCGAGGGGCGCCAAGCCTGCGCGGCGGGGATTGGCGCGAGCCAGTCCCCTGGAGGTCGCCAGTGTCGGCCCCGTCGCGCGGCCCGCGCGCGCAGGCGTTGGCGGTCCTCCCCGGCGATGCCGCGACAATGACTGGCGCGCC
>Ga0105046_10017005_pt1 | contig 11154 bp, 9 predicted proteins | sample MAT03_FD_78385 | JGI IMG/M metagenome (GOLD analysis project Ga0105046, IMG submission 78385) | Freshwater microbial communities from Lake Fryxell liftoff mats and glacier meltwater in Antarctica - MAT-03 (megahit assembly) | ecosystem: Environmental > Aquatic > Freshwater > Ice > Liftoff...
AAGACCGACATCGAACTGATCGAGGGCGGGTACTACCGCCGAGCGACAGTGATTCCCCTGACCGATGGCTGTATCGCCTGTCACGAGGGAACCTTCCGCCAACCGACGAAGACACCAAAGTATGCCGGTCTGGTCATCAGCATCCCCGTAACCAGCGAAGCCCAGCCCCCCGCGGTCCCCGCAGCTGTCACACCGTGAATCGAGGCGGGGCATTCTCAGTGTGACAAACCCATTCCACGCTAAAAAAGCCCGCTCGCCATGAAAATCGCATCTGCCATTCTGGTCACCACTCTCACGATCCTTTCGCTGTCCGTCGCCCACACCGAAGAGCCCCGCCCCTCTACTCCGCATCGGCCTCTCTCCCCCTCCCCACCCGCTCCCACTCTCGACCAAGCCCGTCGTCAAGCAGAGATCCTGCACAGCTCCATGCATGCGACGCTTCAAATCGTCCATCACTACTACTACCGCGAAGACGAAGGGCTGCTTCTCCCCGCGGCCACACTCCAAGAGGTCTTCGCAGCCATTGAGCAGGAGCAGCAGATCAAGCTGCGCTGGTTGGCGGTGGAGGGGCAGGTCATGAACACCGATCACGCCGCGAAAGACGATTTCGAACACGCTGCCGTCAAGGCTCTCCAAGCGGGCCAGCCTTTCTATGAACGCACCGAAAACGGTGTCCTTCGCCGAGCCGCTCCGATCACGCTGACGAACCACTGCCTCAAATGCCACGTCCCCGATCGTAAGAGCACCGAGGACCGCACAGCTGGTCTCATTATTTCGATGCCGGTCCAGTGAACGTTGGTCCGCGACGACTCAGTTCGTGTAAGTCATGCGATGCATAATCGATCATGCACAGCTTGACCTACCGAGTCTGACCGCTTGGGGGAAGGCGCGGAAGAGCGGGCGTGTCATGCGGGTTCCCGTCAGGGCCATTCGCCCCGCCGCTGACCCTGCCACCCCGCCGATGATGGTGAGCCCCATTGTGCCGCGAACGCACTGTCGGTCTTAAGCGACCGCCAGCGCGACTCGAAAATCACCCGTCATTCCACTTCGGCGCCTGCTCGACACCGCCACCTTGCCGACACACTAACGTTCGGGACACACACACTCGCGTGTGCGTGCTGTCGTTCTCACGGGGATCGCGATTCATTCGAATCGTGATATCATCTGGTTGCGATCAAAACAGCATGCGCGAACTCATCCGCATGGCGGGCTGGGTTGGAGAGAAAATCCCCTCACCGAATGACTCTGTGAATGAATTGGGCGACGCCGATGCCTGCAGAATTCAGCGTCACCGATCATCGGTACTGGCTTGTGGCCGGAATCTTGTGGCTGCTGCTGGTGGGCGGCTGTGACCCGGCTCCACGTGTTGACGCCCCACCGCCCGGCAATTCGGGAGTTGAGGTGAGCGGTCCATCCACGGGCACCGCTGGGCGCAGTCCTGACGCGACCGACAGTACGCAGACCCAGCCACTGGCAGGCAATCACGTGCCAGACGGTGATTGGTTCGAGGACCGCACCTCCACATCACTCGTCGATTTCAGCTATGCGAGCGGTCGCGAGGCCGAACGAATGACCATCTTGGAAACGGTCGGCGGCGGTGTGGCTCTCGTCGACTTCGATCTCGACACACGCCTCGATCTGTTCTGTGTTGGCGGCGGATCGATTGATCGCGGAACCAGCCGCCCCAGTGGCTGCAGCTGTGGGCTGTTTCGGAATCTGGAGGGAGCCCACTTCCGGGATGTCACGGCTGTGGCAGGCTTGAATCCCGCGACTGATTATTCGCACGGGTGCGTGTGCGGCGATGTGAACAGCGACGGGTTTCCCGATCTGTTCATCACCTGTTACGGGCAGAACTGCTTGCTGATCAATCTCGGAGACGGGACGTTCTCGGACGAAACCGCAGCAGCGGGTCTGAAGGGGCCACCGACTTGGAACACCGCAGCCGCCTGGGGGGATGTCAATCGAGATGGCGAACTCGATCTCTTCGTGACCGGCTATGTCGACTGGATTCCGACCGATGCGAAGTATTCCGACGTGCCGGCCCCCCAGTCCTTCCGCGCGGTTCCCGATCAATTGTATCTCAACTCCGCCGATGGCCGCTTCGTGGATGCCTCGGACGAAGCCGGAATTCGCCGCGATGGAATGGGACTGGGCGTCATCGCAGCCGATGTGAACGATGACCAGCGGATCGATTTCTATGTGGCCAACGATGTCGTTGAGAATCACCTTTACCTGGGGACCGACGGGACGGCGCTCCAGGAGGTCGGCGCTGTGGCTGGCGTGGCCTTCAACGAGGCGGGCAGCCCCGAGGGGAGCATGGGCGTCGATTGCGCGGATGTGAACGGCGACGGGCGCGTCGACTTGTGGACGACCAACTATGAGATGGAAGACAACTCGCTCTACTTGAATCTGGGAGAGGGGCAGTTCCAGCACTCATCCACGGCGCTGCGGCTGGCCGGTGTGGGTCGCCCACAAGTGAAGTTCGGGACAGGGCTGCGGGACTTCGACGGGGACGGCTGGCTCGATCTGTTTTTCGTGAACGGCCACGTTCGCTATCGGCAGGGGCGACTGCCGTTCCTACAGACTTCGAACCTCTGTCGTAACGATCACGGAGTCGGCTTCAACGAGGTCACTTCCGCCGGTGGCACGTGGTTTCGGGCGCGGCATGCTGCGCGGGGCACAGCCACCGGAGACCTCGATGGGGATGGCCGACTCGATCTGGTCATCAGCTCGCTCACAGAACCGGTCGCGTTACTCTACAACCGCTGCCCGACGACGAACTGGCTTCGCGTTCAACTGGTCGGGACACGCAGTCCCCGGACCCCGATTGGGAGTCGCGTGCGTCTGACGGCGTTTGGGCGTGAATGCGTACGGACCGTCACGAGCGGGTCCGGGTATCTGTCCCATTCCGAGGACAAGCTGCTGCTCGCCGTTGAGGCCGACCGGGCCGCTGTCGATCTGACCGTCACTTGGCCATCGGGGTTGGTCGAGGTCTTCTCTGGACTCGCCCCACGGAGCGAGTCTGTCTTGGTCGAAGGCCGAGGAACAACGCCCCCCGCTTCAGCCGCCTCGCTCCCGGAGAAGTAATATGGCTCGCCCGAAGCCTCGTCCGCCGACCACTCCGAAGCAGCCCACACCGGGCTCGTTTGCGTCGAGTCAATCCGCCCCGCTGCGAGCCTTCGCCCCGGATACTTGGAAGACGGTCGCAGCGGGCTTGCTGATTGTCGCGAGCCTGTTCGCGGTCTGGTGGTATGCCGTGCGTCCCCCGCAATTGGTTCGCCAAGCTGAAGCGATTCTGGAGCGCGACCCTGTGCAGGCCGCGGAACTGCTGGAGAACGCGGTCGCCTCCTCCTGGGGGGAGTACCGGGATGCGGAGGTGCTCTGGGCTCGGGCGTTGGTCCGTGCGGGTCGCTGGGAGGAAGCGCTCGGCTGCTGGAGCGTGATTCAGTCTCCCGAGTTGGGGAACAGTCGCGGACTGCTCGCACTCGCGGACGACGCGGCAGCTGCGGACGTCCCCCTGCTGGCGGTCCTCTCGTTAAAGGCCATTTCACCGCACGACCCCCTCCGCAGCGTGGCGATCGAGAGACTGATCTCTCTTAAGCAGCAGGTGGGCGACAATGTCGCAGCGATGGGACTTGCCGAGGAGCTGGCCCAGCTCAAGCCTGCGAACCCGATTCCTTGGCTCATGAAAGCCCGCCTGCGTGAGCAGGCCGCTGCCTTGCCAGAAGCTGCAGCCGACTATCGAGAGTTCCTCTCGCGAGAGAAAGATCCGGCTCGACGAGCCGAGGGCCTGCGCTCGATAACGCGCCTGCTCACGGCATTAGGAGAGCGCCAGGAAGCGCGGACCCGGCTCGATGAGTTGTCGCGTTCTCTGGTCACGCTCAGGCCGGAAGACCATTTGCAAGAGGCTCAACTCCGGAGACTGGAAGGCGACATCAAGGGGGCTTGGACTGAAGTCGAACTGGTCCTCGCGTCCGAGTCCAGCAATCTCACAGCGCTCGAACTTCGCGGAACACTGGCGATGGACCGAGGAGATTATGCCGCAGCTGTGATCGATCTCCAGAGCGTCATCAATCAACAGCCTTGGAATCAGGGGTCGCAGTACAAGCTCTCTCAAGCCCTGACGAAAGCAGGGCGGGGAGACGAGGCGTCAGGGCATCTAACCGAGAGCCGCCGCTTGCACAAGCTCTCGCTACGGATTTTGGAACTGCGGGCTCAGGGCGATTTGACAGCCACCGAGATCGATGAACTCGCCCAAGCCCTGGAGCAAACCGGCCTGAAATCCGCCGCCGAGAGACTGCGGCGAAACCCAGCCCGCTGATTCGACGCATGAAAGCTGCATCGACTTCACCAGTCGGTCCAGCAACCATCCCGACCGTACTACTTCAAATCGAAGCTGATGTTGGGGTTCGTCCCTTCTTTGACCACTGCAACCAAAGTGCTGGTCTTCGGATCACGATACTTATCAGCGATGGCTTGACTTTTACTACGGATATATGGCTTCACAGTCTTCATCAGATCCTCCGGTTTGAGAGGCGGCCCTGATGTCGAATTTCCGGGCGTAATGGACACGCGATAGTCACCCGCAGGCACACTAAATCCAGTTCCATGCATCAAGGAGTACGTCCCGTCGCTCTGCAAATCTGACGAAGCCGTGTCCCCATTGGTCTCGCCGAAGAAGGTAATCACGGCCCCTCCGAACGGCTTCCCATTCAGTGTGACAGTGCCGGAGACCGTGCCCGTCGGCACAACCCGTTCCCCGGAACCACAACCGTTCAAGAAACACATTCCCAGGCAGATCGCTACGGCGAATTGAAACCAGACTCGCTTCATCAACATCTCCAGCCACAAGATGATAAGTGCTACAGAAAAACGACAGGCGAACGACCGTGAGGCGTCCGCCTGCCGCATTCAATTCCTTAAACCCGATGGAGTCTTAGAATTCGCCCAAGACTTGTCCGTCGTCACGAATCGCCAAGGCAATCCATGTCGGCATGTGGACGCTTTCGCTCACAAACCTGACGCTGCCGTCTCCGAGCAGAATGTGGACTCCGCCAGTATGAGCCGACTGAATCGGATTGTTGTTCCCGCAATTGCCGCACACGCCAGTCGTGGTACATCCACCGGCCAACATTCCACCTTCGGCTTGCTTGTAGTTCGGACGGTGACGGACGGTCGTTGTGTTGAATTGCCGCCAGCCTCGACCGGGATTCCCCATGAACATACTGTGTGGCCAAGAGTTGATGGCCACCACCTTGTTCGTGGTTCCCGTCTGGAACAGATAGTCCGACTGTTCGCCGACAAACATGGTGTTGGTGAGGCCGTCACTCACATCCGCAAACCGAATCCGACTCTTGAAGAAGAATACGCCGCCCGTTCCATGCTGTCCGGCTTCCGCGGCAACGTTTCGAGTTGCATCGACAGGATCTGGGAATGCTCCAGAGATTCCCGTGTAAGTCGCGACTTGGGGTGTATAAGGGCCATTGTGGGGAGTCGTCTCATACTCTCCCATGGGGCTGGACGGACAGCGGACCATCGAGATCCGGCTCCCGCTGCAGGCGGTCATGTTGTTCGCGTTCACATACCCCGTATTATTTCCGTTATGATCCCACCGATTGAAGAGTGGGGCTTGATCAATAAAAGGCAGAACGCCCACCCACCACGACTGGCCCCAGTCATTCCCCTCACCGTTGACGGCGTTCCGCGATCCGAGCGGAAGAGTATTGGCTGTTTCATGGTAGTTATGAAGCGCCAGACCGATTTGCTTGAGATTGTTCTTGCACTGCGACCGGCGGGCCGCTTCACGGGCTTGCTGCACAGCTGGCAGCAATAATGCAATCAAAACCGCGATGATCGCGATCACTACCAACAATTCGATCAGGGTAAAACCCTGACGAGCACGACCCAAACGAGTGTTCATGGCAGACTCCAAGAGAGATGGGGGAAAGAATGAGTTCTTACAGAACGCAAGAGACTCGACCATAAGCTTTCCATACAGCCTAGAGACTTACTTCCTCAATATCAACAACTTCCCTGAAAAATCGATCGCTCGGGTGGAGTTGCTCCACTGTCTTAGCATCGATAAACAGGCCGTCGCCTGCCCACGCTCCGAAAGGAAGACAGGAGTCCGGTCTGAATGGCACTGTCATCGCCGCACAATTTGCATCTCCGCGCGGACGTTGGTCTGGGGCGGCGGGGATCATTGGATTGTAATCGACCCGGTCGGGGCTGGTCTCGCGCCGAGCCCCGCAGGCACAAGAAGCCTCACCGTGCGCGTCCGTCTGATTCCACCTCGTTCGCATAAGGTGAAGCTTCTTGTCGCGATGCGTCGGGTGGCACTGGCGGTCGCTTTGGGCCGCCGGTGGTTTCGCTCCGCGGCGAGCGAGCTTTCCCAGCCTGACAGGCTGGAAGCCTACCCCACGGGGGAGGCCTCCGCTTGACGCTCTACGACTTTACTGTATCGAACGTTTCGAACACCGCTTTCATCAGGATCGGCCACGCGACGGTCGCGTCCGCGTAGACCTCGGCGAAGCGGCCGCCGTCTTGCGGGGAGATGAACTTACCCCAGCTGACGCCTTCGATGTAGGTGCAGCCGGAGAGGCCGCCCCAGTGGACCGGTTCGGGGCAGATACGGACAGCGTATTTGAAGCGCGGGGCGGTGAATTGGCTGCCCACGCGGAGGTTGGTCATGTCGTAGAACGGGGCAACTTGCTGGGCCCAATTGCGGGGAACGCCGCCGCCGATGGTAAAGATACCGAGCTCCTGGGCGTTGCCGATCAGCTGGGCGTAGTCGAGCAGATCGATGAACGGGTTGAACGGCGGGGGGACGCGGTACAGTTCTTCGGGAGTCATCTTCGCCGGGTCGAGCTTGTTCTCGACGCACCACTTTCGCAGCGCCCACGTCGCGACATCGAGACCGACTTCACTGTCGGTGAAGGCTGGGATGAAGACCGGGACGTTCTTCTCGTACGCACTCCGCAAGATCCCCGTGCCGAGGTTCTCGTCGTGCAGCCTCTTCCCCAATGCTCGACAGAGACGAGCGGAGGACCAGCCCCCTTCCGGCGGCGAGTTGTCCTCCAGAGTCCGGCGGACGAGAATCTCGACCTCGTTGAGATTCGCCTCCATCTCCAACGTGTCATAGATCCGGTTATAGCCGAGTTGATAGAGCTTCTCATCACTCTGCGACGGGTCGTGCCGGTAGTGGGTCAGGCCGATCGATTCGGTCAATCCGTGGGCGATCAACGCCCCGGTCGAGACCACCGCATCGACCAGCCCGCGATCGATCATGTCGCAAATGATCTTCCCCTGCTTGGCGACCGTCATCGCCCCCGACAGCGTGAGAACCACCTTGACCCCGTTGTCCGGCTGGAACATCTCCATCAGGACATCGTACGCCTCGCCAAGTTGCCGCCCCGAGAACGCGGTGTCGCCCATCGCCCGCAGCAAGTCGGCGAACGTGTGCACCGTCGAGAGATCGAGACTCTGCAATGGACGCAGCCCATCGGCCCGCCCGTCCCGCATCGTTCGTCCAGAGTGTCGCATCGCCATGGGAGGAAAGTTCTCAGTGGTCAGTTTTCAGTCGTCAGTCAAAGTAGAGGCGGGCGGTGGGCGTCAGCCCTCCGAGTCTGCGGACGGTGAGGGGACTCGGAGGGCTCACGCCCACCGGCCACCGGTTCCTAGTGCAGATTTAGAAATCGTCTTCAGTCAGAAAAGCAGACGGGAATGTCTGCTCTCCTGAAGTCGGGACAGACATTCTTGTCGGTCCCGACTGAAGACAGATTCTGAATCTGCTTCTAGTGCTCGGCTTCATCCGCACTCGGCTCCGGCAACCAGAAGCTGGCGATCAGGCCGACGAAGTACACCAGCCCGGCGGTGACAGCTGCGGCGTAGGCCAGCGAACCGGGGCGTGAGAGGCCCAGGTGAGCCATGCCGAGGAAGATCGGAGCAATGATGAGACCGGTCAGGCCATTGGCCGCCGTCCCGAACATGCGACCGCCGACGTTGGCAGCAAAGCTCTCGCCGGTCCCGCGCAGATGGACCGGATAGACACGTGGCAGGTAGTTGCCCCAGAAGCTGAACTGTGCCACTGTCAGAAATCCGGTCACGAAAATGCCGACCTTGACCAAGCCCAGATTGTCCGTCCCGAGGGCGTCCAGAATCCCTTGCGGTGTCTTGCCCGCAGCTGGAAACAGAAACACCAGCGGAATGATGAGTAAGCCCGGGATCTGGAACATCCGCAGCAGTCGCTGACGGTTCACCATCCGCACGGCGAGGAATGCGAGTGCAAAACGACCGAACAGTCCACCGAGTTCCTGCCAGAGTTGAACGTTGGCGACGGTAGTTTGCTGATCGATGCCGAGCTTGCCAATCCGGCCCTTAAGTTCGTTGTACTCGGCTGACCCTTTTTCCTTCGTGTCGAGTTCCTTGCGCAGCTTGGGGATCGGGGCCCAGGCCTTGTTGAGGCCGGGGACGATCTGCGGCATGAACTGAATTGCTCCGAACGCGGCCCCGTAGCCACACGCAAAGAGTATGGCGGTCACGATCGAGGTGCGGGCGAGTTGACCCTTGAAGATATCGCCGAGCGAGGCTCGCTTCAGAGTCCCGGCCAGACGCATCTGCTCCCAGATCGGAGATTCGGGGAGGAACGGGCGAATGAGGAGCAGCGGAATCGCGGGCAAGACACCCGAGATCAACGTGTACCGCCACGCGGAATGTTCACCGAAAATTGCGGGAAGACTCGATCCATACGTAACACAAAGTCCGTAAGCCACCGTCACCAGCAATCCGCCGAACGATGAGAACGCCTGGGTATAGCCGAGAACCTTCTCACGCCGTTGTGGATCGGGGAAGAGTTCCGCCAGCCACGCCACAGCGGCCACGAACTCGACGCACACTCCGATGAATGTCGTGCAGCGAAAGAACAGCAGCATCGGAGCCGAAGTGCTGAACCCCGAGGCGAGAGCCGAAAACGCGTAGAGCAAGATGCTCCAGGTCAGCACCCGTCGCCGACCGAGTCGGTCGGTGAGTGTTCCGCCCATCAGGCCGAACGTCCCACCACACAGGGCACTGCCCCACATGATGTACGCGTTCCATTTCAGAATCTCGTTGAACCCCGAATCGGTGTCCGGGTCGACGTTCAACAGCTCCGCCAGCGCGGGACGCGAGATCAACGGAAAGACGAGCAGCTCGTAAATATCAAATGCAAAACCCAGAGCAGCAATTGCACAGATCAACCATTGCACGGACGTCAGCCCGCCCGTCTTCGTCGAGGATTCACTCATCCTGCCAGCTCCCGTGAGTCGTTCATCGGATTCAAGAGGTTCCCGTGTGGAGAACTGTCCGTGAGTGTAGCGCAGCGGGATGAGCCATGCAAACTGCCGCTCGCTGTGTCTTGAGCATCGGGAGCACTCGTCAGTGAGTGGGCCGTCTCATCCCGTCGGAATTTCAGCTGTGAGCAATCGCCAATGAGCGTCATTCCTCGGTGAGCGGGAAGGCGACCGACACGACGAACACGATCGAGTCGGTCAACAGCACGATCCGCGAGGCCTCCAGGAGAAGGACCAAGCCGATCTCGAACTGGAAAGAGGCTCTGATTCATTTTGCCATCGCCTTCGAGGACCGGCTGCCCAAACACCTGAGCTGATGCCACCATCCGCTCCAGCAAATTCCGCCTGGCACAAGTTTCCGTACAGGCCCGCCACCGCTCCTTCTGCACCAGCCAACGCACCGACTCCTGGCACCCCGCGCACACGCCTGCAGGCCCTCGCGCGGGCGCTCTCCTCACTGGGCCAGTGGACGCATCGGCGGACACCAAAACCGCAAACACGACCACTACCCCGGCTGGATCACCCTCTAGCGCGGCGGGATCCAGCTGCAAACCGTGCTCGACGGCGCCCGCTCCCTAAGATCACCGCCGCCGCAATGTGCCTGAACCGAAGGGCGAAGCCCTCTTGAGGGGAGCCGGTAGCGCACAGAGCAGCACTCAACCCGCTCTCATGTCTCACCCACGCTTCTCAGCGATCCAGATCCAACCGTACCAGCGGCCACGATTTGGCAAAGGCACTTTCTTGTGGGTATGGTGATCGAAGTGTGGGTATAGTGATTGAGGTCCTTCAGTGAGCAAAATCATCGTTGCCAGAACCCGCTGGGAGTTGTGTCATGCCGTATCTCTTCGTCGATATTTACCGCGACAACAAGCTCACCAATGCGCTGTACGTGAAGGCCGACAACGCCGAAGGAGCGCTGGCCCGCGCAGCTTAACTCGGCATGGAGGGGACCAGTGTTCGGCCCGCGAAGGAGATTACGGCGAGTGAACCGGCGAAGTCGGGGACAATCGTGGCCCCTGTCTTTCCCATGGCCTTCAAATGTTTCCTGGAGAGAGATTCATTCCAGTCTCACGGCAAGACCTACCCTGCATATGCTGCCAGCGCAATGGATCATAATCGGGATGGTCATATTTCGAGTCTACGAAACGGTCTTGCGACAGCATCGCTAGCAGCAGCAGCAGATGGAAGCGGAGATTCAAGACTTGCGATTGGCCGTCGCTGAACTCCAATCGAACCCCCGGCCAGGAATGCGTTTGGTGGTCCGGCGGCGTTGCGACGCTTACCACCGGCGATTGTCTCCACCCCTTTCGGGATTGGCCTTCTCTCACTGAGCAGAAAGCAACAACCGCGACAAATGCTTTCAGCTGCTTCTCCCCCGCGTGGATTCAATCCCCCCAGTCATTGGCGGGCGGGGGCGATCCGAACTACGATAGGTTCCGCTGTGTCGTATGCGTTGTCTGGCTCTTTTCAGTCCACCCCATCAGTGGTTCGTGAATGACTGGGCAAAGCGTGCGGCGACCCAGCCAACGGACTGCGGCTTTCACCCGACAGGACAGATTGCGATGACCCACGAGAACTCGATGAAGCCTTACGCCTTGCCCCCCTTGGGATTGAACCCTTCCACCACAGCTGCGGGCACGTCGCCGGGCAGTTTTGCTCAGCGCGGGAAGATCGCGCCGGGAGTGGAAGGCCGCTGGACGTTTGCCTCGCCGGATACGCCGGGGATGCCGTTGCCGAGTGAGAAGACGGCTTGGGATTTCTTGCCGAGTGGCTGGAGTTCGGACAAGGGACAAGTCCCAATTGGCAAGGGTCAAGGGGGCAGTGACAC
>Ga0105046_10017006_pt1 | contig 11153 bp, 10 predicted proteins | sample MAT03_FD_78385 | JGI IMG/M metagenome (GOLD analysis project Ga0105046, IMG submission 78385) | Freshwater microbial communities from Lake Fryxell liftoff mats and glacier meltwater in Antarctica - MAT-03 (megahit assembly) | ecosystem: Environmental > Aquatic > Freshwater > Ice > Liftoff...
GATCAGCGAGGATTAGCGTTGAAATGATTTCATCATGTCGCTTGAATTGCATGTTGGAATCGGTCGTCTCCCAGAAAGTATTCGTGGACGATCCAGGCCGTTTCGTGGTAGGATACCTTGAAGAAACCAGGAGTTTGCCGTGCCGCTCATTCATTCCCGCCGAGACTTTGTCCGCGATCTGGGCATCGGGGCGGCGGCCATGCCGTTCGTCTTGAATTTGCCCAGTTTGGGTTTTGCTAATCAGGCGAAACGCAAACAGCGGCTGGTAATCATGTTTTCGCCCAATGGCGTCATTCCCGGTGCCTTCTGGCCGAAAGAAGAAGGCGAAAAGTTTACGCTTCCTGAAAGCCTGACGCCGCTTGCACCGTTCCAGAGCAAGCTTCTCACCCTCAATGGCATCTGCGATCGTGTCCGTGGCGATGGCGACGCCCACATGCGTGGCATTGGCTGCTTGCTCACCGGCGTGGAGTTGTTCCCCGGCAACGTGCAAGGTGGTTCCGACACTCCAGCCGGCTGGGCCAAGGGGATTTCGATCGATCAAGAGATCAAGACCTTCCTTCAGAAAGACGCGGCCACCAAGACCCGTTTTGGCAGCCTGGAATTCGGCGTCATGGTCCCCGACCGGGCCGATACCTGGACGCGCATGAGCTATGCCGGTGCCAACAAGCCATTGCCGCCGATCAACGATCCGTACCAGATGTTCAACAAGCTGTATGGCAACACCAAGGACCGCGAGACACTGGCCAGCGTGCTGGACGATCTGAAAGACGACCTGAAGAAAGTTGGGGCGGCTGTCAGTGCCGAGGACAAGAAACTCCTGGAGGAACATGCCACGTTCGTCCGCGAGATGGAGCAAGAACTCAAGGCTGCCAAGTCCGCAAGCATCGGCCACAAGGTGCCTGAGATCGAGAAGGGGATCAAGGAAGAGAATGACAACATTCCGAAGATCAGCAAAACGCAGATCGACTTGATGGTCAGCAGCTTCGCGGCCGACTTCGCACGGGTGGCCACGCTGCAATACACGAACTCGGTCGGCGGGGCCAAGATGCGTTGGCTCGGCATTGACGAGGGGCATCACGAACTCTCGCACGAACCGGACACGAACGTGAAAGCCGTCGAGAAATTGACCAAGATCAACAAGTGGTTCGCGGAGCAGATGGCCTATCTCGCGAAGCGATTGAGCGAAACTCCTGAACCGGGCGGCAAGGGAAGCCTACTCGACAACACCGCGATCGTGTGGACCAACGAACTCGGCAAGGGGAACTCGCACACGCTGGATAACACGCCATTCGTCATGGTCGGCAACGGCCTCGACTTCAAGATGGGCCGATCTCTCAAGTTCCCGAAGGTGCCGCACAATCGGCTATTGCTCTCGCTGGCCCAAGGCTTCGGCCACAAGATCGAGAAGTTCGGCAACCCGAACTTCTGCGGCGGCGGGGCGCTGAGTTTGGGGTAATGACAGGAGAATCGCGATGAAGATTGCTAATGGTGAAGTCGGACCGATCGACATTGCCGCTGCCTTGCCGCACGTTCCTTCATTAAAAAATGAAAGCCGCTGGGCGGCTGCACTCGACGAGATGAGAAGTCTCTCGCAAGGCTGGGATGGGTATCACGCTATGCCCCCCACGCCTCAAGCAATTGCAAACGCAAAACTCGTCTTGCAGGCGATGGTTCAGGAGGGGCTACCTCCTACTCGTGTTGCTCCATCGGTGGTGGGTGGTGTAGGAATAACCCGCCGGATCGGGCCTCGTAAAGTGTATCTCGAATTTTGCAATGACGGGCATGTCGACACTCTCTTTACAGACGGGGAAAACCCAGTTGCCTGGACCGTGGACATAAGCCCGACTGGGCTCAACAATCTCTTTGCACAAATACGGAGTCTATTGGATGGATGACCTCCCGCCCGGAATGCTCCAGGAGGGGAGAGCCGCCGATCCCAACTTCGCGGATGATGAGCGGCTTTATCGAAGAGTACCTCCAAAATTATGGACAGAACCGCCCTACGACATGGATCTGGACGTCGTCGATGCCGTGAACATGTCGGTGAATCGAAGCAAGTACGGCCCACCTGAATGGGTCCGGCTCGGCGAGTTTTCAGATTGGGGGGTCATCTATATCCCTGTCGGTCGACTCCCTTCCGCACGCCACCATCAAGGTGCTTCGCACCACATCCATCCGGAACACCTCCCGCAAAAACGCAACTACCCCCATTCCGAGATCTGGGTCCATCATCCCGACGGAAAACGTGTTCTCAAAGCTGAGGAACTCGACCGGCACTTCAGGTTGGTGTGACGCGAGTTCCTATTAGGAATCGCCAAGATTGCTTTGCGACCAACGGCTCGCGAAGGATAGCGTCCCGTTTCCACAATTCTCGCCTGCAAAGAAAATCGAAAGATTTTTCAAACTGCTCTTACCTTTCGAGGCCCTCCGCGCTATTGCTTAGGTGTTGGTTGAGGCACGCCGCTCAGAGGAGGCTCGAATGTCCCAAAATGTCCCAAAATGTCCCACCAGGTAAAAGATGTTAGCCTTCGGGTTTTGCTGAGGGATGAAAAGCCTGCCTGCTGACCCTCGCTCCCCGACCCTTCAGCGCGTATTTTCACTTCAACCTTCCGGAGTTCTGCCATGTCCCGCCTCATGATTGTTCTTTTCTTTGCCAGTGTAACCTTCGCTCAGCCGAAAACGCACCAGATTAAGCTGGACGAGCACACTTTCACGCTGCCTGAAGGTTTCACCATCGAGAAAGTCGCGTCGCGGCCACTCGTGGATCGGCCGATCGTTGCTTGTTTCGACGATCGCGGCCGCCTCTATGTAGCTGACTCGTCGGGATCGAACGAGAAGGTTGTCGAGCAACTCAAGAATCCGACGCACCGGATCGTTCGGCTCGAAGACACCGATGGCGACGGCAAATTCGACAAGTCCACGGTGTTTGCCGACAAGATGATGTTCCCGGAAGGCATCCTGTGGCATCGCGGGCACGTTTACGTCGGTGCTCCGCCGCACATTTGGAAGCTCACTGACACGGACGACGACGGCAAGGCCGACAAGCGCGAGATCTGGTTCGATGGCAAGACGCTCACGGGTTGTGCGAACGATTTGCATGGCCCCTATCTCGGGCCAGATGGCTGGATCTACTGGACCAAGGGGGCATTCGCCAAGCAGGAATACACGCTGCCCAACGGCAAGAAATTCACCACACGGGCCTCGCACATCTTTCGGGCACGGCCCGATGGCACCGGCATCGAGCCGGTGATGACCGGCGGCATGGATAACCCGGTCGATGTCGCGTTCTTGCCGAACGGCGAACGATTCTTCACGACGACCTTTTTCCAACATCCAGCGGCCGGGCAACGCGATGGGCTGATCCACGCGGTCTATGGCGGCATCTACGGCAAGGACCACGACGTGATCCACGACCCCGATCACAAATGGACCAGCCCAAACCTGATGCCCGTGATGACGCACATGGGCCCGGCCGCCCCGTGTGGCCTGCATTGCTACGAGAGCGACGCCTTCGGCAAGGAATTCACGAGCAACCTGTTTGCCTGCCAGTTCAACCTGCGGAAGGTATCTCGGCACATTCTGAAGCCAAAAGGTGCAACGTACGAAACGATTGATTCCGACTTCGTCGTCAGCGACAACACGGATTTTCATCCGACCGACGTGATCGAAGACGCGGACGGCAGCCTGTTAATTGTGGATACCGGTGGCTGGTACAAGCTCTGCTGCCCGAGTTCGCAGTTGGTGAAAGCCGACGTGCTGGGGGCGATTTATCGGGTGCGTACTACGAAGGCTGGTATTCGCGGACGACTGGGGGCGGAATTTGATATGTCGAAGACTGATCCGGAAAACGCTCTGAAACTTGCCATGTCGCCCGTTGGACCGACAATCCGCGCGAGTGCTTTGGAAAGGCTTGCTGCGGCCTATGGGTCGGCGAATGATCCAAAACTCTCGATAATTGCACAGTGGGAACGCTCCGACGAGCGAGCCAAACTCGCCATCGGAGTTCTTTGTCGAATTAACAATGAAGACGCCAGAACCCGAACTCGCTTGCTGTTAGGTCGCGGAGATGACTCCGTTGCGATTGCAGCGACTAACGCAGTGAACATCTGGCGTGACAAAGAAGCGGTGCCACAGCTCATCGGCCTTCTTCTGCTGCGGTCCATGCCGGTGCGACGGGCAGCGGCGGAGGCACTTGGTCGAATTGGCGACGATCGGGCAGTTGAACCAATAATCAAGGTACTGTCCGACGACTCGAATGATCGTGTACTCGACCATGCCCTCACCTTCGCCCTCATCGAACTCGACAACCGCGAGTATCTGAAGAACAGCCTCGACACGAAGAGCACCCGCGTTCTTCGGGCCTGCCTCACTGCTCTCGACCAACTCGGCGAGAAGCTCGATCCCAAGATCGTACTTGAAGCGATGAAGTCGAAGGACGCGGCTCTCAGGGAAACTGCAACCTGGATCGTCGGCCGGCATTCCGAATGGGCTGAGAGTCTGGTTGGGACGTTCCGAGAATCGCTGGCAAATCCCAAGGACGATCTGCCAATTCAGCTTGCCCGCTTTGGCGGTTCCACGGCCATTCAAGATTTGCTCGCCGAAGTCGCTTGGGATTCGAAGGCTTCGGACGCTTCTCGAATGGCCGCCATGAAGGCCATGGTGGGTGCGAATCTGAAATCGCCGCCGGAATTGTGGTACACGGCCATCGAATCAGCCTTGGATGTCGCGGAATCTCTGGAACTGAAGAAGGCGGCACTGAGTACGCTACGTTCCTTGTCGGCACCCAAGAAGATGCCGGAATCGTTGGTCAAATCTGTCGTTGAAACGGCTCGTGCCAACAGCGAGCGCGAACTGGTGCTGAGCGCATTCGCGGCACTTCCCGCAAAGACGCTCAAGATCTCAGCCGGAGACTTGGCAGCGATTCTGTCGTCCGCCGAACGGGACACGATTGCCAACCTCCGCAACTTGGCCGTGGAAGCGATGACGCGTGTTCAACTCGAAGCGGCCTTGTTCCTTCAGATCATCAAAGCCCTTCCCAAAATCGGGCCGCTCGAACTGGACCGCGTGCTCGGCGTGTTCGCTCAGACCAAGGACGACGAGATCGGCAAGAAACTCATCGCGGCACTCAACACACCGGAGGTTCGCCCGGCGTTGCGTGTCGATGGCGTCAAGGAGCGCATCAAGCACTTCAGCCTGGTCGTTCACAAGGAAGCCGAGAAACTGTATGCCGCGTTGAACAAGGACTACGAGCAACAACGAACCAAGCTCGACGAGGTCGCCAAGGAACTGGCCACCGGCGATATCCGCCGCGGGCAAGCGGTGTTCAACAGCACGAAGGCCTCGTGCATAGCCTGTCACACCATCGGCTATGTCGGCGGTAAACAGGGCCCCGATCTCACGAAAATCGGCGGCATCCGCACCGAGCGCGATTTGCTCGAAGCGATCTTGTTCCCGAGTGCCAGTTTCGTACGAAGTTACGAGCCCGTGATTGTGACCACGAAGGATCAAAAGACCTTCAGCGGCGTTGCCAAGAAGGACGCCCCCGATGAGATGATCCTCGTAATCGCGGCAGACAAGGAAGTGCGCATCCCCCGCGAAGAGATTGAAGACGTGCGTCCCGGCAAAGTGTCGATCATGCCCGACGGGTTGGACAAACAGTTCACAAAGCAAGAGTTGGCGGATTTGGTGGCGTTTTTGCGAGCGTGTAAGTAGGAGGCACACTCCGAGTGCCTCCTACTTACACGCCCATTGTGTATCCAACCTCGACTTGCAAGCTTCAAAGTTGCCGACTCTTGACCAATGCCCACAGTGCTGCCACGTGCTTGCAGTGTCCGTGTTGCAGGAATCCCAGGCAATCGCACGAGTAGTCGTCCGGCAGGCCGACCCGCACGTGGTACAGTTCGCCAAGTCCCAGGCGATGCATCTCGAATCCTCGACCGCCGATGTCGCATCGAATCTCCCGGACGACGTAATGCGTGACCTTTTTGCCGACCGTGATGCAGACAACGACGAGGCCGTATTGATCTTTCGGTCGAACGATGCGAATCGTCCGGGTTCCTTTCGTGCGGGCCATGCGCGGATTATCGCCATATACGGGTCGATAGGCAAGCGATGTGAGCCTATCATGAACTCTGGAGGGAATCCTATGCAACGAGTGATGTTCAAGTCGAAGATTCATCGGGCAACCGTAACCGCAGCGAACCTAGACTACGAGGGTAGCCTGACCGTCGATGCCGACCTGCTTGATGCATCCGACATTTTGCCATTCGAGCAGATTCACGTCTGGGACGTGAGCAACGGTGCCCGCTTGGTGACCTACGCCCTTCCGGGTAAACGTGGCAGCGGCGAGATTTGTGTGAATGGTGCTGGTGCTCATTTAATCAAGCCAGGGGATCTTGTCATCGTCGCGACTTATGCGGCGATGACTGGGCGCAAGGCGAAGCGGTATCAACCGACAATTGTGCTTGTTGACGAAGCGAATCGCATCAAGCAGGCAGACGATCCTCAAGTCGTGGAGTAGGGCATCGTGTCCGAGGGGGAAGTGCTTCTCCGAGCGATTTTGGCCAACCCGGCCGACGATGCTCCGCGGCTGATCTACGCGGACTGGCTCGATGATCACAACAAATCCACTCGGGCGCATTTCATTCGGGTTTCCATCGACGTGCATCGCAAGCACCCAGGGCTCAATGAATACGAACGTTCTCTCACTGCCGCCGGTATGAGCCTGGATGACCTGTCCTGGTTGGGAGTCGATCTCGGCGATCTCAATTGGCACAAGGGACAATTGGCCAACTCACACTGGGACCGAGGCTTCATCTCCGGGATCCGCTGCCCACTTGAGACGTTTCTGGATCGGGCCGAGTCGATATTTATGGCTCAGCCCATCATGGAAGTGGAAATCAGCGACCGCCAACCGCGTCTCGAAGCTGGCTTCTGGGGTTGGACCGACGAAATCGAAAACGATTCGTCCGGAACGCCGGGGGATATTCTAGCTCGCGCGATCCCGGCCTGCCTGATGGTTCCCTTCCTTCTCGCGAGCCGGCAAACACCGCCGTCGCAAGGCGGGGCATTTTACTTGAGTCCGGAACTCGCACTGGCTGCGCTCTCGAACGCTTGCGTGGCCTACGGCCGTCAACTCGCGGAACTTCCCGAACTGAAACACTAACCGCCTACTTCGTCCCCAAACAGTACAGCCACTCTTGCCGCTTCTTGTCCGCTCCAACCTTGGCCACACGAGTGTAGACACGACTGCCGCAAATCGTGAGTGTGGAAAATACTTCGTCCCCGAGTTGGTTCTCCTCTTCGAGTTCAAATTTTTCAGAGTTCGCTTTGAAGATGAACGTCTTGCCGGCTTCATTCGTCACGAAGATTCGATTGCCAACCAGAACCGGCGAGGACGTAAAGCCCGCTTTGCCTAGCCGAGCCGACCAGACCTCTTTCCCCGTCGCACTGTTCCAGCAGGTCGCAAATCCAGCATCCTGGATGCCGTACAGATGCTTGCCGTGGACGAGCAGCGAAGGCACATAGACGCGCGTCGTGTTCGTCCAAGCTACTTTGCCCGAACCATCCGCGACGATGGCAGCAACGTGATTATCGGGGTAGCCGCCGGTCGAAAAAACATGCTTACCATCGGTCACCGTCGAGGTCACGCATTCTTCGGTCGAGCCCGCGGTTTCCCAATATTTCTTGCCCGTCAGCGGATCGAGACTCGTCACAAGCTTGCAGCCAATCAGGATGAGCTGATCTTTGCCATCGACATTCAGAATGATTGGCGAGGCATAGTTCGGCAACTTCGGCCGATTGATCGACCAGACGACCTTGCCCGTCGCACGATCGAGACCGGCAAACTTCCCGCCTCCCTTGTGATCCGCCGAGACAATCACAAGCCCCTGGTAGACTGCAGGAGAGGGGCCATAACCTTGATGCAACACATAGTCCGCGACTTTGGTTTGCCAAAGAATCTTGCCGTCAGTGCGATCGAGGGCCGTTGCTTGAACCTGACCATCATTCGCGAAGTTGACGAACACCCGTTTGCCGTCGCATGCTACCGTGGCGGAGGCATAGGACGCCTTAGCGTTTCCCTTGGCAGGGAAGCCTCCAGTGTGGACCGCCGTTCGCCAAAGTTCCTTTCCCGTGGTACGTTCGAAGCAAAGCACCGATTGAACTTGGCGATCCTCCTCGGCCGCGGTCAAAAATACTTGTTCGCCGACGATTGTGGCCGAGCCGTGCCCTCGACCGGGGATCGGCATCTTCCAGATCACGTTCTTGGTCTCTGACCAAGTTGTTGGCGGCTGCTGCTTCGGGTCGGCAACTCCATCGCGGTTTGGGCCTCGCCACCAGGGCCAATCGTTCGGTCCGAGTTCAATCGCTTCGGTAGTTGCCACCGGTTTTTCCCGGCAGCCGAGAGGAAGGACCGCGACCAGGGCGATGCCGAAGAGCAGGAAATAGCGCACGTTTACACTCCGAGAGTTCCGATGCCACTGTCCTACCAAACCAGAAAAGTTCGGCCAGAAAACCGCGAGGCCGAAACTTTTCGCGACTAGCCGAGTTAAATATATTGTTCGTATCTTTCACACACTTCCAGAGGGTTTTTCATGAAGCGTTTCCTCTCACTCGCCGTCGTTTTAGGACTGGCCTTCACCGTTGGGGCCGCTGACGAAAAGAAAAAGAAGAAAGGTCAGGCCGCCGACCTGACGGCCGTGTTCGCCAAGCTGGATGCGAATAGCGACAAAAAGGTGACCAAGGAAGAGTTCGACACCTTTAAGGGCCTCGCGACCCCTAAAGCCGGTAAGGAAGGCAAGGAGCCAAAGGGCATTGCTGAAGCGCGAGGCGAGTGGTTCAAAAAACTCGACGCGAATACCGACAACTCGATTTCCGCAGACGAATTCGCTAAAATTAAAGATGCGATCGCGGCACGACCAGCCAAGAAGAAAAAGGCTAAGTAATCAAACGCCTTTGTTTAGCGTTCGAGCCAACGGCTCGAACGAACATTTAGTGTCCGAGACCAAAAGGGCGATGGATTCAGAATCCATCGCCCTTTTGAATTTCAGATTTCCTCCGGCCAAACTATAACAACGCTTTGCCCCGGAGTTCCCATGAAACTGCTCGACCACTTTTCCGCTTTCTTCATTGCCCCGCTGTTACTCAGCGGCGGCAACCTGCTCGCTGAACAAACGGCCTTGAAGGGCCTCGATCCAGTCGTCCTCACCAAGGGCAAGGAACTGGCAGGGGATAAATCAATCACACTAACGCACAAGGGCGATCAGTACCTGTTCGCCACTGCCGAGAATCGCAAGCTATTCGCAACGGAACCGACGCGTTACGAGATTCAACTCGATGGCAACTGCGGTGTCATGCCCAATGTGAAGGGCGATCGGGATCTGTTTGCCGTGGTCAAAAATCGCATCTATCTCTTCGGCACGACGAATTGCCGGACTGCTTTCATTGCCGAGCCGGACAAGTTTCTCAAGCCGAACAAAAAGAAGAACGTGGCAATTTTCGTCCACGAGGGAGTAGAACTCCTGGATTTTGCCGGCCCCGCTGAAGTGTTTGCCGCTGCTGACCGGACCTGGGCTTTCAACATCTACACGGTCGCGGCCACGGACGCCGATATTATCAGCCAGGGTTTCCTGACAGTAAAGCCGCGTTACACCATTACGAATTGCCCGAAACCGGACATCATCGTGCTGCCAGGCGGCAACACACGCATTCCGTTGAAGGACGACAAAGTGATCGAGTGGATTAAGAAATCCTCGGGCGATGCCGAGATCGTGATGTCCGTTTGCACCGGGGCATTCCTGCTGGCCAAGGCCGGCCTGCTCGACGACAAGGAAGCAACGACCCACTGGGGCTCAATCGAAGGACTCAAGAAGGCCGCCCCCAAAACGAAAATCCACGCGGACCGCCGTATCGTGGACAATGGTAAAGTCGTTACCACAGCCGGAGTTTCCGCCGGCATCGACGGGGCTCTCCACGTCGTCGAACGACTGTTGGGAAAACAGACAGCCAAGGACACCGCTCGGTACATGGAGTACCGATGGGAACCAGTCGTGGGGAAAGAGTGAACGCGGAACGGCGGTGCCCCCTGTCTCCTACTTCTTCCCCAAGTATTTGTCGAACCACTCCATCATGGCTGGGAGAACTTGCTCCAGGTTCTGCTTCGGATTGAAGCCGTGGGCGGCCCCTTGGATCGTGACGAGTTTCGCCGGTACATTCGCTTTTTCCAGGGCCGCCAGCATTTTCTGACTGTGCGAGATCGGCACCAACTCGTCCTTCTCGCCGTGGATGAACAAAGTCGGGGCCGACTTCGCCGTGACCTTGAGCAAGGGAGAATGTTCGGGAGCAAGCTTGGCGTCAAACGTCAGCGGCGGCTTCAGGCCCGCGTTCTTCTTGATGATCTCAGGCGGGTTCGACACCCATTCGCTAATATCCGTCGGCGGGTAAAGGGCGACCACGCAGGCCACCCGGCTGCTCGATGTGAGTACACCGTCTTTCGCTTTGGGATCGCCATCGTCGCCGGTGGTTCCCAACATGCACGAGAGATGCCCACCCGCACTGCCTCCGATGACGCCGAGCCGTTCGGGATCGACCATGAAGTCTTTTGCTTTCTGACGAATGACGCGGACCGCCCGACGCACATCCGCCGTCGCATCCGGGATGGCGTATTTCGGCGCACTGCCGTGACGAACGATGAATAGTGTGTAATTCTTGTCGAGATAATTCTTGCCTGCCACTAGCCAGACTTTTGGTTCGACCCAGTTGGAGTACCAGCCGCCACTTTGAATCCAAAGGACGGCCGCCCCACTGGGTTTCTCCGGCTGAATCACGTCGAATGTCAGGGCCAGGCCATCTTTGTGGCCATAGACCACGTCGGCAAAAATCTGCGGCTCGGCCCGAGCCCATTGACTACATGCCAGTGTAAGCCACATCACAGATGCGAAAGGCAGGATGCAGAACTTCACGGCTAGCTCCAGGTGATGAATGCGTCTGATCCTAGTTTAGCGAAGATGGTTGCCCCGTCCGCTCACGAGTAGATGAACGCTCTCGCGAAAGTCTTTCCCAGGCCGCAGAGTTAGTGAGGAAACACCCAATTCATCGCCTTGGCCTTCGAAAGACCTGTGTCATCAAAGTCATTTTTTGGCGTTTTCATCGAC
>Ga0105046_10017007_pt1 | contig 11153 bp, 6 predicted proteins | sample MAT03_FD_78385 | JGI IMG/M metagenome (GOLD analysis project Ga0105046, IMG submission 78385) | Freshwater microbial communities from Lake Fryxell liftoff mats and glacier meltwater in Antarctica - MAT-03 (megahit assembly) | ecosystem: Environmental > Aquatic > Freshwater > Ice > Liftoff...
GCGGCGGGCAGGATCAGCTCGCGAAAAGCCTCCAAGTAAGGTTGCAACTGGTCTTCGTCCAGCCACGACAGGTTGGGCATATAGGCCACCAGCGGCACATCGGCGTAATCGGAGAGGATTTCTGCCACGGCACTGACCGCATCGGCCGAACCGAGGAAGCCCACCTTCCAGCCAGCGATGGTGACGTCTTCGAGAATGGTGCGCGCCTGCTCGGCCACCACATCGGCATCGATGGGGTGGTGGTCGAAGATCTCGGCGGTATCACGCATGACGATGCTGGTGAGCACCGGCAGGGTGTGCGCGCCCATCGCCGCGACGGTGGCGATGTCGCCGGCCAGTCCGCCGGCGCCACTGGGGTCGCTGGCGTTGAAGCTCATCACGCAGGCGGGCGCGGCGGGCTCGGCACCCGGTTCGATGAGTGTCGTGGCCGGAGTGGGTTCGGGGATCATGAAGTGACGTTGAGGCCGCGTTGACGGTGGGCGCGCCGTGGGGCAGCGGAATCGAGACGAACAGCGATCACATGCTCACAAATCCTCGGTTTCCCTCGGAAGTGCTTGGCTACAATCGTCCTCCATTGTAGTGATCTGACTTCCCCACTGTGACCGAACCGCGAACCTGGATGTGCCTGATCTGTGGCTGGATCTACGATGAAGCTGCGGGAGACCCCGAGCACGGCATCGCACCCGCAACGGCCTGGGCCGACGTGGCGATGAACTGGACCTGCCCGGAGTGCGGAGCCCGCAAGGAAGATTTCGAGATGGTCCAGATTTGACGCCCCTGGCGGCCACAGGTCTTACCTAGGAGATTACGGTTTGGACAGTGAGCTACCCGTTGTGGTTCAGGCCGGGGCCAAGGTGCTGGTCATCGATGACAGCAACACCATCCGCCGCAGCGCCGAGATCTTCCTTCGTCAGGGCGGTCATGAGGTGCTGCTGGCCGAGGACGGTTTCGAAGCCCTGGGCAAAGTCAGCGACCATGAGCCCGAACTCATCTTCTGCGACATCCTCATGCCGCGCCTGGACGGCTACCAGACCTGCGCCATCATCAAGCGCAACCCGCGCTATGCGCATGTGCCGGTGATCATGCTGTCGTCCAAGGACGGCCTGTTCGACCGTGCGCGGGGCCGCATGGTCGGCTCGCAGGACTACCTGACCAAGCCTTTTACCAAGGAACAATTGCTGCGCGCCGTCGAGACCTTCCGCCGCCCGCCTGGCTGACAACGACATGATCACCGCTGACGCCGCCCGGCGTTGGCGCCCCAAGGACTGCACTGATGGCCATCCAGAAGATCCTCGTCGTCGACGATTCCAAGACCGAACTGCACCATCTCACCGACCTGCTCGGCAAAAGGGGCTACACGGTACGCACTGCCGAGAACGGCGACGAGGCCATGCGCCGACTTGTTGAAGAAAAGCCTGACCTGATCCTGATGGACGTGGTCATGCCGGGGAAGAACGGTTTTCAGCTCACTCGCAGCATCACCAGGGACCCGCGCTTTGCCGGTGTTCCGGTGATCATGTGCACCAGCAAGAACCAGGAAACCGACAAGGTCTGGGGTATGCGTCAGGGGGCCCGCGACTACATCGTCAAGCCGGTCAACGCCGACGACCTGGTCGCCAAGATCAAGGCTTTCGACTGATTTATGGCCAACCGCGAAGCCTTGCGCGAATTGCAGGCCCGGCTCGCCGAGCGGCTGCAGCAGGCCCGTACCGAGGCGCGCCAGGTGTCGTGGTTGGCGGTGGAGTGCGCCGGTCGTGGTTTGCTGCTGCCGCTGCAGGGCGCCGGCGAGATTTTTTCGATGACCACGCTGATGCCGGTGCCGCACACGCAGCCCTGGTTCATGGGTGTGGCCAACCTGCGCGGCGGTTTGCATGGGGTGGTCGACCTGGCCGCGTTTCTCGGCCTGCGCAGCGGTACCGTGCCCGACACGGTGCGCGAAGGTGGCAGCCTGCTGGCGCTGAATGCCGCCTTGGGCTCGCACAGCGCCGTATTGGTGGACCGCCTGGCCGGGCTGCGCGGTGCCGACCAGTTGAAGGCTGAAGAGCCGGGGGACGACCAGCCGCGGCCGGCCTTTGCCGGCCCGTGCTGGCTTGATGCCGAGCAACGGGTCTGGCAGGAGATCGACCTCGGTGCACTGGCACACCACGAGCAGTTTCTCGGTATTGCGGCATAACTCGGGAGCGGCCCTTCGCTTTCTTGAGAGGACGAAATGAGCTTCCTAGACAGGATCAAGGGCAGCGGCCCGACCCGACCCGGTGCCGAGCCCGGCGGGCCGGAGACCCGGCCTTTCGACGAGTTGTCGCTACCCACCAATGCCATGGAGGCCACGGCGCGGTTTGGTCCCGGCGGCGACGATACCCGCCAAGACACGCGCAGCGCGGGCCCGGACTCGCAGCTGTCGTCGATCATTTCGGCGGCCGCACCATCAGAGGCCACGGGCGACCCTGGCGCCGCACCGAACGGCGCAGGCGCGGCGGGTGCGACGGCGGGCTCGGGCCTGCCTTTGATCGGTGCCTGGCCCATCGAGAGCCAGCAGCGCGTGCTGACGCTCATGCTGGGTCTGGGCCTGGTGGCGTTGCTGTTGGCATCGTGGCTGGTGGTGAGCGGCGGCACGCGCAGCGCCGAACAGGCAGGTGCCGCCGGCCAGGCGCAGATGCAGTCGCAACGGCTGGCCAAGTCGGTGTCTCAGGCCCTGGTGGGCAACGCACCGGCCTTCGTTGAGCTGCGCGAAAGCAGCGATTCCCTGGCGCGCGACGTGCGCAGCCTGAAGAGTGGTGAGGGCCGCGTCGCCGCTGCGCCTGCGGCCTTGCAAGACCGCGTCGATGCCCTGCTGCCGCTGGTGGACAGGGCGGAGAAAAACGCGGCGGTGGTGCTGAGCCAGCAGAAGACGCTGGTCGAAGCCGGTGTCGCCCTGCGTGGAATGAACCGCCAGGCGGCTGAGCTGCTGGACGGCGTTGAAACCCTCTCGGCACTGAAACTGCAGGCCGGTGCCGCACCCGCCGAGATGGCGGTGCTGGGACAGATGGCCATGCTGACACAGCGCATTGCGCGCAATGCCAACGAGTTCCTCACCTTCGAAGGCGTCAGCGCAGACGCGGGCTTCCTGCTCGGCCGCGACCTGGGCGTGTTCCGCGATCTGGGCCAGGCCGTTCTGGCCGGCAACGCCGAACTGCGCCTGCCCGGCCTGCGTGAACCGCAGCTGCGTGAGCGGTTGCAGCAGCTACTGGCCCGGCATGAGCAGGTGCGTACGGCGGCCGGGGCCATTCTGGGCAACCTGCCGGCTCTGGTCGCCGCGCGCGACGCGCAGACCGCGGTCATCGCCGATAGCGAGCCCATGCGCCGCGGCCTCGACAGTCTGGAGGCGGGCCTTGCCGAGCAGGGTGGCACGGGAAGCTGGGCCTTGGGCGCAGCGCTGCTTTCGGCCGCGGTGCTGGGGCTGGGCGCGTTTGGTTTGCTGCGCCTGTTCGTGCGCGACCAGCTCTCGCGATCCGGCGCAGCCGACGTACAGCGCAAGGAAGCCGAACGGCAGGAAAGCGAGGCCAAACGCGTCAATGACGCCAACCAGGCGGCCATTCTTCGCCTGATGAACGAGCTGCAAACGGTGGCCGAGGGCGACCTCACGCAGCAGGCCACCGTGACCGAGGACATCACCGGCGCCATCGCCGACTCGGTGAACTACACCGTGGAAGAGTTGCGCACGCTGGTGGAACAAGTACAGAGCACGGTGGCACGCGTCACCGAGACCACGGGCCAGGTCGAGCAGACCTCGACCGAATTGCTGGCGGCTTCTACAGAGCAGCTGCGCGAGATTCGCGATACCGGCGAATCGGTGCTTCAAATGGCCAGCCGCATCAACGATGTGTCTGCCCAGGCCCAGCACACGGCCGGGGTGGCGCGCCAGTCTCTGCAGGCCGCGGAAAGCGGGCTGGCCGCGGTGAACAACACCATCGGCGGCATGAACTCCATCCGCGACCAGATCCAGGAAACCTCCAAGCGCATCAAGCGGCTGGGCGAGTCGTCACAGGAGATCGGCGAAATCACCGAGTTGATCTCCGACATCACCGAGCAGACCAACGTGCTGGCGCTCAACGCGGCCATCCAGGCAGCTTCTGCTGGTGAGGCGGGGCGCGGCTTTTCGGTGGTGGCCGAGGAAGTGCAGCGGCTGGCCGAGCGCTCCGGCGACGCCACGCGCCAGATCGCCGCCATCGTGCGAACGATCCAGGCCGACACCCAGGACGCCGTGGCGGCCATGGAGCGCTCGACCCAGGGTGTGGTGGAAGGCGCGCGCCTGTCCGACGCCGCCGGCACGGCGCTGGGCGATATCGACCGCGTGACGCGCGAGCTGTCGGGCCTGATTCAGCGCATTTCCAGCGAGGCGCTGAGCGAAGCCGCGTCGGCCAACGTGGTGGCGGCCAACATCCAGCACATCTTCAACGTCACCGAGCTCACGTCTGACGGCACACGCTCGACCGCGCAGATGGTGCGTGAACTGTCGCGCACGGCCGAAGAGCTGCGTGCCTCTGTCGCCCGCTTCAAGGTGGCTTGATATGGACCACCCCCGTAGCGCCTTTGGCGCTCCGCCTCAAGGGGGCGACGCCAGCGGCCCGGCGGAGCCGAGTCCGCGGCGTCTGGTTGGTTGTTGTGCGCAACTTTGATGGCTATGGACACCTCTTCCGGACTGTCTGACGTCGGCGCCGCGCCCGGCGCCGCAGCGGCTGACGACCTCAGTCCGCTGGCCTGGGTGTATGGCGAGTTGCGCCGTTCACTTGAAACGGCGAACCGGGCCTTGCGCCGCTACCGCCGCGAGGCTGACGCCATCGGCGAGTCCGATGTCGATGTCGTCGACCCGTCGGTGCTGCGTACGGCGCGGGCCCAGATCCACCAGGGCGTCGGAGCGCTCGAAATGGTCGGCCTGTCCGAAGTCGCGCGCGTGCTGCGTGCCAGTGAGGCCGCGGTGCTGCGCATGGTGGCGCGCCCGGTGCTGGCCGATGCGGCCGCCATCGCGGCGGTCGAGCAGGTGTCGTTCGCCTTGCTCGACTACCTCTCGCGCCAACTGGCCGGCAAGCCGGTGTCGCCGGTGCGGCTGTTCCCGCAATACCGTTCCGTGCAGCAGCTGGCCGGCGCCGACCGCGTGCACCCGGCAGACCTGTGGCGGCAAACCTGGCGCTGGGCGGACCTGCCGGCGGACCCGTCGGCCACGCCTCGCGCCTCCGACGACGAGGCACGCAGCGACATGGAATCGCTGGTGCTGCCCTTGATGCGCCACCCCGAGCCCGAGTTGCTGGCGCGCATGAGCGACCTCTGCGCCGACCTCGGAGCAGGCGCGAGGGTGGCCGGCGTCGATGCGCCGGGTTCGCGGCTGGCGACCTTGTGGTATCTGGCCGCTGCCGTCTTCGAGGCCCAGGCCCGTGGGCTGCTGGCCGCCGATGTCTTCAACAAGCGCATCGCCTCGCGGCTGTTGGCCCAGCTGCGCCAGGGTGCGCGCGGTCGCCACGAGGTGTCGGACCGGCTTGCGCAGGACATGTTGTTCTTCTGCGGCCATGCCCGTGCTGCGGCCGACACCGACACAGCGCCCCGCCTGGCTGAGGTGCGCACGGCATGGCAGCTCGACGACCAGGCCAGCAACGACTACGAAACGCCCAGCCTGGGGCGGTTCGACCCAGCCCAGGTGGCCCTGGCACGAAAGCGTGTTGCCGCGGCGAGCGAGGCCTGGTCCGGCGCGGCCGGGGGTGAGCTGTACCGCCTGCCTGGGCTGGCCGAGCAGTTCTCGCTCGTCGGCGATTCGTTGCAGCGCCTGTTCCCTGCCGGGGCCGCGCTTTCGCAGGCCTTGCAGGCGGTGATGAAGCAGGTCGCGGCACTCGACCAGGCCCCACCGGCGCCGTTGGCGATGGAAGTGGCCACCGGCATGCTGTATCTCGATGCGTCGCTCGAGGACGGCAACCTGGACGATCCCGACCTGCCCGGCCGCCTGCAGCAGCTGGGCCAGCGCATCGACCATGTTCGAGAGGGCGGCGCGCCTCAGCCCTTGCAGGTCTGGATGGAGGAGCTGTACCGCCGCGTCTCCGACCGCCAGACCATGGGCAGCGTGGTGCAGGAACTGCGGGCCTCGCTGTCCGAGGTCGAAAAGCAGATGGACCAGTACTTCCGCGATCCGTCGCAACGTGGTCTGCTGATCCCCGTGCCGGGCCAGCTGCAGGCCATGCGCGGCGTGTTGACCGTACTGGGCATGGGCCAGGCCTCGCAGGCCGTGCTGCACATGAGTGAAGAGGTCGACGCCCTGGCGCAGACCGAGGTCGACCCCCGGCGTGCCATCGAGACCGGCACCTTCGACCGTCTGGCCGACAACCTGGGCGCCTTGAGCTTCCTGATCGACATGCTCAGTGTGCAGCCCGCGCTGGCCAAGTCGCTGTTCCGCTACGACCCCGACACCGGCGCGTTGAGCGCCGTGATGGGCCAGGGCGAGCGCATCTCGGCATTCGCAGGCCTGGGTGACGACAGTGATGCCCGGCCTGCCCAGACCGCTGATGCCAGCGTGCCGCCGCCACCCGCCACGCCGACGGTGCCGGGCCCGACCGGCCTGGAAGACGACCCCGAGATGCGCGGCATCTTCGTCGAAGAAGCGCTGGAGGTGGTGGCTGATGCCCGCGCGTGCCTGGCACGCCTGGCAGAGCAGCCGGACAGCGCCGCTGAGCTGACCTCGCTGCGGCGCGCCTTCCACACTCTCAAGGGCAGCGCCCGAATGATCGGGCTGCGCGAGTTCGGCGACGCCGCTTGGTCGTGCGAGCAATTGTTCAATTTCAGACTCGCCCAGGCGGCGCATCTCGACGCGCCGCTGCGTCATTTCACCACCGAGGCGCTGGACTACTTTGCGGGCTGGACCACGGCCTTGGCGTCTGGCGCCGAGGGTGGCCACGCCAGCGCGCCGGTGACCCTGGCGGCCGATGCGATGCGGCTGCAAGGCGTGCAACTGCCGATCGTCGGACTTGCCGGCACCGTCGCGCCGGTACCTGCTGACGCCGACTTCGTGCTCGACTTCGGCGAGCTTGTCGATGAACCGCAGGCAGTTGCACAGATTGAGCGCAGCCTGTCGCTGACCGACCGCATTCCAGACCTGCCCAGTGCGGCCGACCTCGACCTCGAGCTGCCCGAACTGGACCTGCCAGCATTCGATGTGCCCTTGGCGCCGCCAGCTTCTGTGGCGGCGCCGGCCGAGCCGGTGCACTTTGAGCTCGACCTGGCTGATCTGGACGACTTCCGCGACGAGGGCATGGGCGTTCAGCCCGTGGTGCTGCCAGCGCCGGAATTCGTGCCCGACGAAGCCCCGTCGGCGATGGAGACGACGTGGGTGCTGCCGATGCGCGTACCCGTCGAGTTGCCACCGGCCGTTGCCGAGGCCCTGGCTGCCCAGCCCACTGCGGCTCCGGCGCTGCCCGACGAAGAGCCGGTCCGGGTCATCGGCCCGCTGCGCATCGGCATACCGCTGTTCAACATCTTTCTCAATGAGGCCGACGAGCTGTCGCGCCGTCTCGGCACCGAACTGGCAGAGTGGGCGCTGGAATACACGCGCCATGCCGTGCCGCAGAGCAGCGCCGTGCTGGCCCACTCGCTCGCAGGCAACTCGGCCACCGTCGGTTATACCGAGCTGTCGGCACTGGCTCGGGCGCTCGAACATGCGCTGACACGGTCCAACCACGCCGGCTCGGGCCAGTCCGGCGAACCCGAACTCTTCAACGACGCCGCCGACGAGATTCGCCGCCTCCTGCACCAGTTTGCCGCCGGTTTCTTGCGCCCGGTGCAGCCGGGTCTGATGGATCGGCTCGCAGAGCACGAGCGCCTTCCGGCACCACCCCTGCGAGACGCCGACCTGGAGAGCGATGCGCCCGCCGATCTGCGTGCCGGGGCAGTGCCACCGACCGATGCGCCACTGACCCGGGACTCGCGCTTCGTTGCCCTGGTCGCCGAGACCGGCCCACGCGCCGGCGCCGGCACAAGGGCCACCGGCTACGGCAATGACGACATCGGCGATATCGCCGACATCGACGACATCGATGCCGTCGACGACATCGACGCGGAGCTGTTTCCGATCTTCGATGAAGAAGCCAGCGAACTGTTGCTGCAGTTGCAGACCAGACTCCACGAGTGGCTCGAGCAGCCGGCCCTTGCGGCCTCTGCGTCGTCGTGCATGCGCACCCTGCATACCTTCAAGGGCGGCGCACGCCTTGCGGGTGCCATGCGCCTGGGTGAGATGGCACACCGGCTGGAAACCGCCATCGAACACCAGTTGCAGCGGGGTGCCGTGCAGTCGGCCGACATCGAGCAACTGCTGGGAGTGGCCGACACCATGCAGGCCACGTTCGAGGTCCTGCGTGCGGCCAATCAGGCCCAGGCCGTGGCGGGAGACGCGCCGACACCGGTCGCGCCGCCGGTGGCGCCGGCCGCGCAGGTGCCGGTGCCGAAGCCGGTGCGTGTGGAGCCGCGCACTGCCGGTCCTGACGCCGTGCCCACTGCGCCGCTGTCGCCGGTGGGCGCAGCGATCGACTGGGCGCGTTTCAGCACCGGAACCACCGAACCCGCCGCGGCCGTTCAGCGCCAGGCCGGGGGCGTGGCTTCGGTGCGGGTGCGCGCCGGGCTGCTCGACCGGCTGGTCAACCAGGCCGGTGAAGTCAGCATCACGCGTGCGCGCATCGACGCCGACGTGCGTCAACTGCAAGGCAACCTGGTCGAATTGGGCGACAGCCTGGACCGCATGCGTCGCCAGCTGCGTGACATCGAACTGCAGGCGGAAACCCAGATCAGCACCCGGCTGGAAGCCGCCAAGGCGGCCGCACAGGCCTTCGACCCGCTGGAAATGGACCGCTTCACGCGCTTCCAGGAACTCACCCGCTTCATGGCCGAGTCGGTCAACGACGTGGCGACCCTGCAGCGTGGGCTGCAGCGCACGTTGCAGTCCACCGAAGACCAGTTGGCGGCCCAGGCCCGGCTCACTCGCGAGTTGCAGGACGACCTTCTGCGCACGCGCATGGTCGAGTTCGAGAGCATGGCCGACCGCTTCTACCGCACCGTGCGCCAGGCGGCCAAGGACACCGGCAAGCAGGTCCGGCTGGATATCGTGGGGGGCGCCATCGAAATCGACCGCGGCGTGCTCGACCGCATGACCGGCCCGTTCGAGCACCTGCTTCGCAACAGCGTGGCCCATGGCATCGAGGCGCCAGAGTTGCGCAAGGCCGGCGGCAAGGAGGCGGGTGGACGCATCACCGTCACCGTCTCCCAGGTCGGTAACGAGGTCGCGGTGGAGTTCGCCGACGACGGCGCGGGCCTGGACCTGGCCCGCATCCGCCAGCGCGGCGTCGAGCGCGGCCTGCTCGCGCCGGACCAGCCTGCGAGCGACGCCGAATTGACGCGGCTGATCTTCACGCCCGGCTTCAGCACGGCCGACCACATCACCGAATTGGCCGGCCGCGGCGTCGGCATGGATGTGGTGCGCGCGGATGTCAATGCCATGGGCGGCCGCATCGAAACCGCCAGCCTGCCCGGGCAGGGCACGCAAATTCGCTTGCTGCTGCCGCTGACCACGGCGGTGACTCAAGTGGTGATGTTGCGCTGCGGCGGGCTGCACATCGCGGTGCCTTCGTCATTGGTCGAGGTGGTGCGCCGGGTCGGCGGGGCCGAGGTCGATGCGGCCTATGCCAGCGGCGGCTACGACTTCAACGGCGAGGTCGTGCCTTTCTTCTGGATGGCCGCGCTTTTGGCCGCGGGCAGCCGCGGTGAAGGCGCCAAAAGCAGCAACCGGACCCAGCCGGTGGCGGTCATTCGCAGCGCCGCGCAGCGGGTGGCGATACACGTGGACGACGTGATGGGCAACCAGGAGGTGGTGGTCAAGAACGTCGGCCCGCAGCTGTCGCGCCTGCCGGGGCTGGCGGGCGTGACCTTGTTGTCCACCGGCAGCGTGGCCCTCATCTACAACCCCGTGGCGCTGGCGGCGGTGTACGGCGAGGCAGCGCGCCTGCGCATGCAGCAGGCGCCGTCGGCCTTGGCCGACTCGGCCCAACCGGTTGTGAAAGCCCCCCTGGTGCTGGTGGTGGATGACTCGTTGACCGTGCGACGTGTCACGCAGCGCTTGCTGGCCCGGGAGGGCTACCGGGTCACCCTGGCCAAGGATGGCCTCGAAGCGCTGACCCGGCTGGCCGAGGAGCTCCCGGCGGTGCTGCTGACCGACATCGAGATGCCGCGCATGGACGGCTTCGACCTGCTGCGCAAGGTGCGTGCCGATCAGCGGCTGGCCGGCTTGCCGGTGGTGATGATCACCTCCCGCATTGCGCAAAAGCATCGCGACTTTGCCGTCCAGTTGGGCGTGGACCACTACCTGGGCAAGCCTTTTTCCGAAGAAGATCTGCTGGCACTGGTGGCCCGCTACGCCCAGGCGGGTGCGCCCCACGGTTGAGACCGGGTTGACGGGCGGCGAAGAAAATTGAAGAAAACCGCGATTTCGTGTCCACCGGTTACAAACCGGCTGCGTTGAGGGCGGTGGGCAGACTTTTTCACGATCGATGCCGCCGTGATGAAGGCTGACCAACGCGCGGTGGCTGACCAAGCCCTGCTATCAGCGCAGCTTTTTGATTTTTTTCGGGCTTCACCTCACATCGATCGGCCGCAGCCGGCGCAACTCCATGAAGCCCCAACGAATTCTGGTCACCGGCGGCGCCGGTTTCCTCGGCTCCCATCTCTGCGAACGCCTGCTGAAGCAGGGACACCAGGTGTCCTGTGTCGACAACTTGTCCACTGGCAGCCGGGCCAATATTTCCCATCTTCTGGAACACCCGCGTTTCGAGTTCCTCGAGCACGACATCACCGAGCCGCTGTTCCCCGAGGCCGTGGACCAGATCTACAACCTGGCCTGCCCGGCCTCGCCGCCGCACTACCAGACGGACCCCATTCACACGCTGAAGACCAGCGTCATCGGCTCGTTGAATCTCCTGGGCATCGCCAAGCGCACAGGAGCGCGCTGCTTCCTGGCCTCGACCAGCGAGGTCTACGGCGACCCATTGGTGCACCCGCAACCCGAAGGCTATTGGGGCAACGTCAACCCGCATGGCGTGCGTTCCTGCTACGACGAAGGCAAGCGCGCTGCCGAGACGCTGTACTTCGACTACCAC
>Ga0105046_10017008_pt1 | contig 11153 bp, 11 predicted proteins | sample MAT03_FD_78385 | JGI IMG/M metagenome (GOLD analysis project Ga0105046, IMG submission 78385) | Freshwater microbial communities from Lake Fryxell liftoff mats and glacier meltwater in Antarctica - MAT-03 (megahit assembly) | ecosystem: Environmental > Aquatic > Freshwater > Ice > Liftoff...
ATTTGGAGCGATTTTTCCGACAGGGCATAGTAACCACGCGGCAAGACCTGATCGAGATGGGCTTGCAGGTCATTGATGTGGCGGACGTGGAAACTTTCCCACCCGCCGCCCGGCTGTTGTAAAAAGCTATTCAGGTGCGCATTGACGCCCGGATACAGGTTATGCTCGCTCAACAAGGGCATAGCACGCCTCCTTTCATTGCGCAAACGCTACCCGGATGCGCCCCAAAAGCGTCCGAATTTTCGCCTGATCGTTGGGGGTGAACTTGTCGAAGGCGGGCGGATCGACCGCATAATCGACCGCGACACTCACGAAGGGAGAATTTTCAAAGGTCGTGTTGTATGCCGCCCCAAAATCGACGGCGACATGATCGGCACCTGCCAACGGCACATTCAACGTTGGGATCGCTTGATCGACGCCAATACCATAGACCGACGCTGTACCTTGTGCTGGGATCGGGCGGGGGTCGTGAATCGTGATCATATAGGGATAGGCACCTTGACTCTGCCCCCCATAACGCGGCAAAACCGGAATCACCGAGGCGCGATGGTGCAAATAATCAATTTCGACCAGGCGCAATCCGGCTTTGAGCGCTTCGGCGCGTTTCGCCTCATAGTGGGCATAGCCCGATCCGCCTGGTTTGTTTGCGGCTGACAAGAGTTCAAAGCGCGTGATCGGTCTGCCTAGACCAGTCCCCTCCCCAGCTTGATAAATGGTGACGCCGGACAACCCATCTTCGTCATCGGGCAAATCGATGATCTGAGTCAAGGATAAGCTTAACACCGAGGGATGGGCGGTTGTCTGCTTAGCGCTCGCCGTGGTTGAAGCAACGGGCGCTTTCTCGTAAATGGTGACATCCGGGACGAGTTGTTTTTCTTGCCCAATGCCCAGATCATCATCAAAAGCCGTGATCTGCAAGGATTGATCCATCGCCGCCACATACCCACTGGGCAGGTTGCGGCGGATCAAACGCCCTAGATCGACGATTTGCTCCGAGTGAAAACTGCGCCATGCCCCGCGCGTAATTTGCAAAAAGCTATTCAGGTGCGCATTGACACCCGGATACAGGTTATGCTCGCTCAACAATGGCATCATCCCTCCCTCGTGCTCTCACTCCCAAGCCATTTACGCCGCAAGTAGCGGATGACGAAAAACTGCCGCCCGAACACCTTAAAAATGCTGAATACCCCGCCGATACTAAAGGTACTGAACACCGACAAGACGCTCCCTGTGCTGCCGATGCTCAAAATACTGCCCGTACTGCCGATACTGAGGATGCTGCCCACGCTGGCAATCGACAAGATGCTGCCGACGCTGGCGAGGCTCAACAGACTGCCGGTGCTGGCGATACTCTGGGCGCTGCCCGTACTCGAAATACTATGGGCGCTACCTGTACTGGCGAGGCTGTGCTTATCTTGAGGTGCTGTTGTGTCATTCATCTATTTTTCTTTCGCCGGCTTCACATCCTTAAATCGTGACTTCGGGGCGGTATTCCCCAAACACGCCGCGCAACGTGCCGCAAATCTCGCCGAGCGTCAGGTCATTTTCCACGCATTCGATGAACAGCGGCATCAGGTTTTCACTGGTGCGGGCGGCGCTATCCAGCCGATCCCGCAGCATGTTCACGCGGTCATTGTCACGCCGCGCCCGCAATGCCGCCAAGCGATCCCGCTGCGCCTGTTCGACTGCCGGATCGACGCGCAGCAAGTCGGGTTGCACTTCATCCTTCAGTGTATATTTGTTGACGCCCACGATCACCTGTTCGCCCGTCTCGACCGCGCGTTGATAGTCATATGCCGCCTGTTGAATCTCTAGCTGGATGAAGCCGGCTTCAATCGCCGCCTGTGCCCCGCCGAGCGCATCAATCTGGTCGATGTAGGCGCGTGCCCCCGCTTCGATGGCGTCCGTCAGCGACTCGACGGCATAGCTGCCCGCGAATGGATCGACGGTGCCGGTGATGCCCGTCTCGTGGGCGATGATCTGTTGCGTGCGCAGCGCGATCTGCACGGCGGCTTGGGTGGGCAATGCCAACGCCTCATCCATGCTGTTGGTGTGCAGCGATTGGGTGCCGCCCATGACCGCCGCTAACGCTTGCAGCGCCACGCGCACGATGTTGTTTTCGGGCTGTTGCGCCGTCAAAGTGCTGCCGCCCGTTTGGGTATGGAAACGCAACTGTTGGCTTTTTTCGCTGTGGGCATGGAAACGGTCGCGCATGATGTGGCTCCACAAGCGGCGCGCCGCCCGATACTTGGCGACTTCTTCCAAAAATTGATTGTGGGCATTGAAGAAGAACGACAGTTGCGGCGCGAAATCATCGACCGCCAAGCCCGCCGCCAGCGCTGCCTCGACATAGGCAATACCGTTGGCAAGCGTGAAGGCGACTTCTTGCACAGCGGTGCTGCCCGCCTCGCGGATGTGATAGCCGCTGATGCTGATCGTGTTCCAAAGCGGGACTTCGGTTTGACAATAGGCGAACAGGTCGGTGATCAAGCGCATGGACGGTTGAGGCGGGAAGATGTAGGTGCCGCGCGCGATGTATTCCTTGAGGATATCGTTTTGCACAGTGCCGCGCAACTGCTTGGGGGGGATGCCCTGCCGCTTGCCGACAGCGATATACATCGCCAACAAGACCGTCGCCGGGGCGTTGATGGTCATGCTGGTGGAGACTTTATCAAGGGGGATTTGGTCGAACAAGCGCGCCATATCGTCCAGCGTGCTGATGCTGACGCCGACCTTGCCGACCTCGCCCAGCGCCATCGGGTCATCGGCGTCGTAGCCAATTTGGGTGGGCAAGTCAAAGGCGACGGATAAGCCACTTTGCCCTTGTGCCAGCAAAAAGCGATAACGGGCATTCGACTCATCAGCGCTGGCATAGCCGGCATATTGGCGCATCGTCCACAAGCGCCCGCGATACATCGTCGGGTGAATACCGCGTGTGAAGGGGAACTCCCCCGGCGCGCCCAATGCCTCTTCGTAAGCGCTGGGGGCGTTTTCGGGGGTATAGACCGCTTTGAGCGGAATGCCAGACGAGGTCTGAAACTGGGGTTCGGCAGCGGGTGATTGAGCCATTATGTTCTCCAAAAGTCCTACACCTTAAAAATGAGGGGCAACCCCATGAGCGCTATGGTGCCGCGCCCAGAGCGCCTTTTTCTTATAGTGTATCACCAGTACCGGACTTCGGCGTATGAGGAAAGGCACGGGCGCACCCTAAGCCCGTTAGCGTGTTTGCAGTGCCGAGAACGGCACTTCCAGCCCTTCAAAATTGATGAATGTCAGATCGTCAAAAGGCAAATCGAGCCGAGAACGCACCGTTTTAAACAGCGTCGAATAGCTGGAGGTGAAACGGGGCGCATAGCCCACTTCCAACTTAGCGATCATCTGCCCGATAGCGGCGTCTTCGCCTTCGATCTCGATAAAATCCCCGAACGGCAGCTCGTCCAATACGATCTCGCAATCGTCGAGTTCGTAAGTGGTGCGGAATTTTTCATAACGCCACGCCGGATAGTAGCCCAAACAACTGAGAATGATCTCCATAGTCTCAAAATCGCTGACTTCGACTTCGGCTTCAAAACGGGTGGAGCCAAATTCACCCGCGACGCGCTCGCCATCTTTGTAGGTCAAACGAGCGCGCGAGTCTTGGCGGAGGCGCAGCACGGTGCCCGATTCGTTAAAGCCACCAGCGGCATTGTCATAGCGGACGTTGGTCTCCAGCACGCGCGGGGCGGTCAACACTGCGCCGACCGCTTCCAGTTGGCGGGCGACGGCATTCAGGTCATGCACATACAGCTTGACTTCGGTCTCGTAATTCGATTGTTTTGCCATGTGGGTTGTGCCTCATGAGGATAGACGAAAAGTGGTGCAACCAAAAAAGGCGCAAATCGTGTGGTGCCTAAACTTGCGCCTTTATTGTAGGGCAGATTCGGATGGTTTGGGACGCGAACTTCCAGCGCTTACGACATGCTGACGATCACCAACGGGAACGGCAAAGAATCGCTGTTGATGGCGGAGGTGAGATTTTGAAGTTGGAGGGCATCCGTGAAGCCACTGAGGATCATAGAGGGGATGGGCTGCTCTAGCCCTAGAAGGAAGGGCACCGACAAGACCACCCCGTCCAGCACCAAGCCGACGGCTACGAAGCCGTTTTGCGCGTTAAACGCCGCCAGTCGTTCCGCCCCATCGGGCGTCACTGCCGCCGCCAGAAAATCGGCATCCGAAAGCAGCGTCGGGTAGGTGGTGCCGATCTGTTGCTGAAGGAGTGCGGTCGCATCTGCCGACGACAACGACGATAGATCGACCAGTTCGACCACCCCCGGCGTGATCAGGTGCCCCAGCAGGGCATTGATATCAGTCGTGGGGGGCATGCTAAAGATGATCGTCCATGCACTGGTGGAGGCGTCGAGGGTGTTTTGTTGAACACGAGCGACCAGCCCCACCCGAGTGAACTCGGCTAAGCGTTGATCGAGGACTGCCGTCATTTGCTGCCCTTGCGCGGCGGAGGGGGTGCCTTGCTGAGGGGCAAGGACGATGGTGTAAGTGGGCATAGCCAGCGTGGATTCTATCATGGTGCCGCTGGTGGTCGGTTGCCCAGTGGTGAACAGAAACGCGATCCCGCCGAATACTGCGATGAGGAGCGTCAACAATGGGGAGAGGCACCCGCCACTATTGTTATCCATCGACATAATCATTCCTTTGAAGGTCTAGGTGGAAATGATGCGCCCCATTATATAGACAATTTTGGGTGATGCGACCTGCTAGACTCCTACCACCTGCCCCACGCACGCCACCAACAGCCGATGCTCTGCCGCGTGCAAGCGTGCCGAAAATGCCTCTAGCGTGTCGTCCGGCAAGAACGGCACCATCGTTTGCCCGACGACCGGACCGGCGTCGAGTTCAGCGATCACGTCATGCACCATGCACCCGCCTTCGGTGATCTCGCCGCGCGTGTACGCCTCAAACTGATCTTGGATGGCGTGCGCGCCGGGAAATTGACCGGGCAGCGCCGGATGCAGATTGATCGCCCGCGTTTTGATGGGCGTCATGAAGGCAGGCGTGAAGATGTGCATCCAGCCCGCCAATACGATCAGATCCATGCCGTAAGGGATCACCTGTGCGGCAAGGTCGGCATCATACGCTGCGCGCGATCTGCCGGAGTCGGTGTAAGGCTTTAGCGGAAAATACAGCGTCGGGATGCCCGCCGCTTGCGCGCGCACCAACCCATAGGCGTCTTTGCGGTTGCTGACCACAAGCGCGATCTCGACGGGGAGCGCCCCCCGCCGAGTCGCGTCGATCAGCGCTTGCAGGTTGCCGCCATTGCCGCTGATGAACACGGCGATCTTTTTCATCAGATGACCGTGACCACATCGGACACTGTGATCGTCCCGACGAGGCGCAGTTCTGCGATCACCCCTTGGGCGGCGGTGGCTTGTTCCGGCGCGACCACGACCAACATCCCCAAGCCCATATTGAAGACATGGAACAACTCATCGGGGTCAATGGCACCCAGCGTCGCGATGAGTCCGAAGATCGGCGGTTCTTGCCATGAGCCGCGCCCAATGACTGCCCCCAAGCCAGCGGGCAAAATACGCGGCAGATTATCGACCACGCCGCCGCCCGTGATGTGCGCCAACCCCTTGATCGGGATGCCGGCAGCGCGCAACGCTTCGACCTCTGCCAGATAACAACGATGCACCGCCAACAGCGCATCGCCAATGCTCATGCCTAAATCGGCGTGGGGCGCTTCCCAATCCAGCACATTAAGGACTTGGCGCGCTAAGGAATAGCCATTGGTGTGCAGCCCACTGGAGGGCAGCGCCAAGATGCTATCCCCTGCTTGAATGGTAGAACCATCGATCATCGCCGCGCGATCTGGAATCACGCCGATGATCGTGCCCACCAGATCGATCTCACCCGGCTGATACACGCCCGGCATTTCCGCCGTTTCGCCACCCAGCAACGCACACCCCAGATCGCGACATGCCCCCGCCGCGCCGATGACGACCGCCGCAATTTGTGCCGGGTCAAGGGTGCTAGAGGCGACATAATCCAAGAAAAACAACGGACGCGCCCCCTGCACCAAAATATCATTGACACAATGATGGACGAGATCTCGCCCGATGGTATCCCATCGCCCCATGCGTGCTGCTACTTTGGTTTTGGTGCCCACGCCGTCGGTACTCGCCACCAAAACCGGAGCAGCCATCTGCTTGAGCGCCCCCGCATCGTACAAGCCCCCGAACGCCCCGATGCCCGCCAAGACCTGTGGGGTGTAGGTCGCCCGCACCGCATCTTTCATCAGCTCGACGGTATGCGCGCCGGCGGCGATATTCACCCCTGCCCCCTTGTAACTCATCATTGGCTACTCCCCACAGTACGCCCGATATCGTGCCGATAAAACATGCCCTCAAAGTGAATCGTCTCGATGCGGGCATAGGCACGCGCCAATGCCGTGTCGAGGTCATGCCCCCAGCCACTGACCGCCAACACCCGCCCGCGTGCCGTCACTACGTGTCCGTCCTGTTCGGTGGTGCCCGCGTGAAAGATCGCCGTTTGTGGCTGTTCGATTGCCAAGCCGCTGATCGGTAGCCCTTTGGCATATGCCAGCGGATACCCGCCCGACGCCACGATCACGGAGGCGCACGCCCCCGCTTGCCAACGCACCGCCGCCGGGTCTAGCTGCCCGTGCGCGCACGCCATCAACACCGCTGCCAGATCACCGTCAAACAAGGGCATGATCGCCTCGGTTTCGGGGTCGCCAAACCGACAATTGAATTCTAGCACCCGCAAGCCGTCGGGGGTCAGCATCAAGCCGGCGTACAACACCCCTTTATAGGGCAAGCCTTCGGCGTGCATCCCGTCCAACGTCGGGCGCACCACTGTTTCTTCGATCATGCGAATGAGCGCGGCATCAACATCGGGGACGGGGCAGACTGCACCCATACCCCCCGTATTTAACCCCTGATCGCCGTCCAGCGCCCGTTTGTGATCGCGGGCAATCGGCATCAGGGCGAACCTTTCGCCGTCGCAAAACGCCAGTGCCGACGCTTCCACACCGGTGAGCCGTTCCTCGATCACGACCTGATCGCCCGCCGCGCCGAATGCCCGATCTTGCATCATTTGGAGCAGAGCGGCGTCGGCATCGGCGACGGTCTCACACATGATCACGCCTTTGCCTTCCGCTAAGCCATCCGCTTTGACCACCAGCGGACGCCCGAACGAGGCGACGAACGCTCGCGCCTCGTCCAAATCGGTGAAGGCACCATACGCCGCCGTCGGGATACCATGCCGCTCCATAAACGCTTTGGAGAACGCCTTCGACGCTTCTAGCTGTGCCGCCCCCGCCGTCGGACCGAAGATCGTCAAGTCAGCGGCGGTGAAGCGATCCACGATCCCGTTGACGAGCGGGTCTTCGGGACCGACGACGGTCAAAGCGACAGCGTTGTCTTGTGCCAACGTCACCAAACCGTCGATATCGTCGGGGGCGATGGCGACCCGCTGACAGGGGGCGACGCCTGCCGACGCTTCCCACTGGGTGCCCGCATTGCCCGCCGCAACGATCACTTGTCCGACCGACGCCGACCGCGCCAAAGCCCATGCCAGCGCGTGTTCGCGCCCGCCATTGCCCACGACCAGCACTGTGTTCTTGTTTCCCGTCAACGTCATGCCTATGCCCTCGGTCAGCGAACCTCAAACAACATTTTGCTGCGGTCGTCTTCAAACAACCATGCCGGGATGGGCACCGGATACTCGCCAGAGAAACACGCCGCGCAATGCCCGCTTCGTTCGCGCAAGTCTTCGGGGATGCCCTCCCGAATGGCGGACAACATGCCGGGCAAGGTCAAATATGCCAGCGAATCCGCACCGATGTGGCGGCGGATGCTTTCGACATCCATACGGTGGGCGATCAATTCTTTATAGGTCGCCATATCGACGCCCATGAAACATGGATGCTTGACGGGCGGCGACGAGACGCGCAGATGCACTTCTTTCGCCCCGGCATTGCGGAGCAACTGCACCAGCGGGCGCGAGGTATTGCCGCGCACAATCGAGTCATCCACCAAGATCACGCGCTTACCATCAAGGTTGGGCATGAGCGGATTAAATTTGAGCGAGATCCCCAACTGCCGCAACTGATCATCGGGCTGGATGAACGTGCGCCCGATATAGCGGTTTTTGATCAAGCCCTCGGTGAAGGGGATGCCGGATTCGAGGCTGTAGCCAATCGCTGCCGGAATCGAGGAATCGGGCACGGGCACGACCACATCCGCATCAATGGCACTTTCGCGCGCCAACTGTCGCCCCATCCGTTGCCGCACCTGATGGACAGTCTGCCCCTCAAAAATCGAGTCGGGGCGGGCGAAATAGACATATTCAAAGCTGCACAGGGCGCGTTTTTCGGGCTTGTGCCCAACGAACGAATGGAGTCCTTTAGCGTCAATGCGGATGATCTCGCCCGGTTCGAGCGAACGTAGATACTTCGCGCCGATGGTCGCCAGCGCGCACGACTCGGACGCGACGACATAGCCGCCGCCTTCCAGTTCGCCGATGCACAAGGGGCGCAAGCCACGCGGATCTTTGACGGCATAGAGGGCGTCGCGGGTGAGGATCGCCAGCGAATACGCGCCTTCCGCCACCTGCATCAACGCTTTGATACGCATCAGCCATTGATCGGGTTGGGTATCCCCATTTAAGAGCGCTGTGGCGGGCAAGTCCGCCCAAATTTCGCTGGGAGCGGCAAGAATTTGCACGATCACTTCGCTATCAGACGACGACGATAAGCCGACGCCCCGTTCCAGCAAGCGCCGCCGCAGTTCCAACGCATTGGTGAGGTTGCCGTTGTGCGATAGACCGAGCGACCCGTATAGGGTCTCGATCAGGTACGGTTGAGCATTGCGGATATGCACGCCGCCCGTGGTGGAATAGCGCGTGTGCCCGATGGCGAGGTGTCCTTTGAGCGGGCGCATGTTGTCTTCATCAAAGACCTGTGCCACCAAGCCCATGCCTTTGTGCGATTGCACCCCCAGACCATCGCTGACAGCAATACCAGCGCTTTCTTGCCCGCGATGTTGCAAAGCATATAACCCGAAGAAGGTCAAACGGGCGACATCGCGACCGGGGGCGTAAATGCCGAAAACGCCGCATTCTTCGTGGGGGCGATCCAGATCATCATCCCATCCCCTATCCATGTCATCGGGAGTAAAGGGCGTGAAGTTTGAGTCATTGGTTGACACGGGAATGCTCGTTGGGTCGATCATATTTTGCAGATTAGGCACTGTTTTACTCGCCATTCAAAGTTTTATCATCATCGATCACACGTTGTGCATAAGACGCTTGAAGCGTAATCACACGCTGGCGGACATCGGGGTCGGTCAACCCCACGATTTTGGCGACGAACAACGCTGCATTCGCCGGATCGAGGACGACGGCGGGGGTGATCCCACCCGGCATCCGCAACGATGAGAAGACATCCGCCCCACCGAAGGACTCCGACGGGGGCGGGCACGCGATGACGGGCACGCTGACGAAGCCATCGACCACGCCGCTGAGCGCGTTGGAGCGTCCGGCGATGGTGATGATGGCGACGACGTTCGGGTCGGCGGCATAGCCCTTGAGTAAATCAAACAAATACAGCGGCACCTTGTGCGCCGAAGCGATGCGGATCACGCTATCGATCCCCAACGGGCGGAGGGCGTCGGCGATGGCTTGTCCATGAGCAAGGTCAGACTTTGACCCCATGATGATCGGGATAAGGGCGGGCATAGGATTTAGGCTCCTTCGTGCAGCGCGTCATACTGCGCCATATTGTGGATCATGCGAGGCAGGGCGGGCAAGCCACCGGGCAAGAAAATGTCTCCCGTCAGCTTTTCATAAGCGGCGATATAGCGTTCGGACACCTGCGCGATCACGTCGTCGGGCATGACGGGGGGCGTGCCGTCGCCACGATAGCCGTTGGCGACATACCATTCGCGCAAAAATTCTTTGTCGAAGTTCTTTGGAGAGGCACCGTTGCTGGCTTCATACGACTCGCGCGTCCAATAGCGGCTGCTGTCGGGGGTATGCACCTCGTCGATGAGCGTCAACACGCCATTGATGACGCCAAATTCGTATTTGGTATCGACCAAGATCAGACCCGCGCGGGCGGCGACGGCTTGCCCACGCGCGAAAATGCCGAGCGCTGCTGCTTCGACTTGTTCCCATAATGTCGGCTCAACCAGACGTTGGGCGATGATCTCTTCGCGCGTCAGACGTTCGTCATGGGCACCGCCCGTCGCTTTGGTGGTCGGGGTGATGATCGGCGTGGGCAGGGCATCGTTTTTGTTCAATCCATCCGGCAGTGTGATCCCGTAAGGCTGGCGATCCCCGGCGGCGTACAGCGTCCACAGGGAAGTCGAGGTCACGCCGGTGATGTAGCCGCGCACGATCACCTCAACGGGCAGGGTCGCGGCTTCGTGGGCGATGGTGATGTTGGGGTCGGGGGCAGCGATGACGTGGTTCGCCACGATACCCGCCACTTGTTCAAACCACCATAAACTGAGCTGGTTAAGGACTTGTCCCTTGTAGGGGATCGTCCCCAATACACGGTCAAATGCCGATACGCGGTCGGTCGTGATCAGGGCGCGCTCGCCGTCACGCTGATACATATCACGGACTTTGCCACTGGTCTTCGCACCCCATCCGTCTAAGTCCACTGAAGGGAGGGCAAAGGGGATAGCGGCGATGAGTTGGTCTTGGGTCAGCATTGGGTGTTTTTATCCCTATCGTGTCGCAAATGTTTAACAGTTCACGATCTAAAATTATAGTGACTACAAGGCTAAAAGATAAGGTGCGCCCTGAAGCGAGATTTTGATGGGGAGGGCAAAAGTGGCGTGGGGCACGAATTCGAGGATAGGCAACGGCGCGTCCGTTAGGGCGGATGATTATTGAGCCGTGCAAGATTTATGGCGCGGGGATGATGCCGACCGACGACTCGGGTTTCTGCTAGAATAGACTATTGTCCACATGTCTTTAGGGAAACTATCTTATGCCATCCCTTGAAGGGTGCATTTCACTTTGGTGCATCGCTATGATTTCATAACAGGTAAACGGGCGGATATTCGGCGCGGCGACTCTTGGGGTTGGGGATTTTTCCACGAGCGCCTAATCCGCCCCTACATTTA
>Ga0105046_10017009_pt1 | contig 11152 bp, 11 predicted proteins | sample MAT03_FD_78385 | JGI IMG/M metagenome (GOLD analysis project Ga0105046, IMG submission 78385) | Freshwater microbial communities from Lake Fryxell liftoff mats and glacier meltwater in Antarctica - MAT-03 (megahit assembly) | ecosystem: Environmental > Aquatic > Freshwater > Ice > Liftoff...
CGGATTCTGCAACAGACTGTAAAGTACATGGACCGGCTTCACCGATCCGCCCGCAATTTCCGAAAGGTGCTTCCCGGAGGCGAACGCGCCGCGCAAATCAGGATGCCGGTGGACTGGTCGCGGCGTGGGTTCCCCGTTCTTTCCGAGACGAGCTCGCAAAGCCCGGCGAAGGGCCGACGGCTTTGCTTTCGCTTCGGCAAGCGCATCCCTGACCACTTTGAAATCTTCCGCGATTTGCCTTTCCTGTTCCTTGATCTCCGGCTTCGCCTCGCGGAGGAACTTCGCCAGATCCAAATCGCATCCCTTGCAGCAACCAATCCAAAAATGGTTTGGCAGGATGGATTGAAAACCCGCCGCAGATGCCTCGATTTCGGCAATGGACCAGGCGATGTTGAGGGAGGCGTTAATCATGGTTTGAGGAAGTTAGAATACGATAACTGCGTCAATGGTATTATGTGAGATCTTCATTTTCCCTATTGCGCCCGCATTGGCCCGCCGGAGCTCGGAATGCGATAAACTGCGGAACTGACACCTTTCCTGGGCGCTACTTGAACAACTCATCAATTTCATAGCCCTGCTCGGTTGGAAAAAATCCACCTCCAAATACAGTCCATCTGCTGTCCTCATCGGCGAGCCCTTGATTTAGGTCTTCAACGATTTCGTCAAACTGTTCATGCACTGCGTCTCTGGATAAAAATACCTGATCAACAGTGAGCGTCCCACAGTAGCTATTGCCATCAACACGCAGATCATAGACAAAGCCCTCCAAGACACTGACAGGAAGCGGTTCGAAGTTGCTCATGTCCGTCCTGATGCGATCTTTCCGCTTGCTTCCAATTTCACCGAATTCGGCTTCGTATTGTTGAACACAGGCTTCGACAACATTGCGAAACACATCTCGAAATCCTCTCTCATCTTCCGCCGTGACATAGGCAGAGTACATTTGGAAAACGCTAAGCTGGGCGTAGATCATGGTTTTCTCAATGGCTTTCCGGGTCGTTGAAGTTCATTTTCGCGGGCCTATTCGACAACCAACAAGTGGTTGGGTTCAATAATATGAAACTTCCACCCCATGCTCAAAAACTGTCAATTCCCCATTCAGCATTTCCAGTAGAGATAGCGCCCAACTCCAAATGTCTGTCTTAAAAGAAAGTGGTTCACCACGGAGTTGCTCGGGCGAGGCATATTCCGGCGTCATAAACCCTGATCCCGGAACGAGAATGCTTTGTCCCGCGCGCGCAGCAATTGTCCTGCTGTCTGCCGACTCGCGACGCGCATTTGCCAGACCAAAATCGCTTATTTGTGCATTGCCGTCCGTTGAAACTAGGACGTTGCCTGGTTTAACGTCCTGATGAATTAATCCTTTTTCATGTGCGAATTGAAGACCCCATGCAAATTGAATTGCGACATCTAAAATACGCTGCAATGCCTTTTCTCCGCCTCCCTCGTAGAGTTTCTTTGTTCGTATCCAGTCCGCAAGTGTGCCACCGTCTATGAACTCGGAAAAGATGCGAGGGATGCCGCCAAGGCGGCGAACGTAATAACAACTGACAATGTGCGGATGGAGTCCGAGGGTCACCCATGTTTCTGCTTCCCGCTCAAAGTTCTCAATCTGCTGCTTGGATTGGAAAAACTCACGCCTTGGAGATTTGACCGCTAAATCCAGATTCCATTCGCGGTGATACACACGATAGACTAGACCCATGCCGCCGCTCGTGAATACCTGTTTTACTTCGTATTTGTCGAGGATCACATCGCCCACCTCCCATACAGGAGGAACTGTTTCTGGATCAGGGTAATTCATAAAAAGTCAAATCCATCAGAGGTGAAAATCTGAGGTCCCTTGCTTAGCGGGTCAAATATTGCCCAATTTTCACAGACAACGGCTATTCTCTGAAAGGACATTGTCGGCAAGGAGTCCGACTGAAGCGATGCGTATTGGCCAGGTAGGAGTTTGATTGCCGACTCCAAAACCGGCACGGGCCATGCCGAATAGAGAACCAAGTCGGAAGCCGGAAAAAAGCGCGAATAGTTCATCGTTAACGTTTTTTGTTTTTCCAAAATGCGGTAAGCCATGAGCCTTGCCCATTCCACTTCCAAATCAACGCCGTGCAACGGCTCGTCGTAAAGCGGTGAGCCATCTTTAGAAACTCCCGCCTCTGGGTCAAAGTTGCGATCTTCGCCGTTTAAGTCGGAATCGATGTGTAGCGAGTAGCCTGGCCCCTTTTTGATCAAAGCCTCGGTAGCGCGCTCCATTCGCCAAGTGGTCGCTCTGGTAACATCCAATCCATATCGCCTGCCATTTTCGTGAACTTCGAAATCGGGCTGAAACTGTTCATCAGCGCGGGTGATCTGCAAAGGAGTTCCGAAACGGAAAGGCATTTTTCCGAACACCCATTTCAGATACAGATTCAGAAAAAAGCGTTCCTCAAGCGTTTTCGACTTCCGGAAGTCGATGCTTTCAGGCCACCAAGCTATTTCGGGTGCATCAGGACAACAGTTGGCGGCTGTCTCGAAAGTGATCGATTCTCCAAATTCACCAAAGAAGCCGGGCTTTGTTTGAGTTGTCATTTCATCCGATACGGTCCAGGTGGAAATTAGTCAATCGAGCGGTTTGTATTTCAGGCCGCCGGGGTCTGCGGAGCTTCAACTGTGTTGACTCCTCTCGGGTTGCAAAGGTGACTGAATCACCGTTTTCTATAAGAGCAGGCAAGGAATTCATGGTCCTTCGCGTCTTAAAGCCGGATGTCTTTCAAACCCTGGCAATTCCCGTGCGGTTTGATGATAGCGCTGCTCGTCATTTTTGCGGCCTTCTTTCGCCGCAATCCGTGCCTTTTCCATAAGGCGCTTAAATCGGCGTGCGTTGTGACTGTATTCCGCTCCGCTTCGCGGCACCGCGAGGCGAAAGGCCGCTTTTTGTTGAAAGCCAGATTTTAGCAAGGTGACATTGTGGCTCGCCTCGGGATGTCCCGGATCGGAAGCCAATGCCTGATCGAGCAAGACGGACGCTTCTTTGACTCTGCCCAAATCAATGAGGGAAACCGCTCGATTGTTCAGGGCGTCGGGAATGAGAAAATCGCCATCCGGTTCTTCCAGTTCAAAGTCCTCGCCAAAAATATCCCGATAGGCAGCGCACAAGAGTGCGGCAATTTTTGTAAAGTTTGCCGGGCGGCGTGAGGGGTCTCGTTGCAGACAAGCTCTCAGAATGGCGAAAACCTGCTCGGGCATTTCGACCATGCCTCGCATACGCCGGCCTTGCTCTGCATAGGCGGCGAGCGCCGCACCCACCGCCGGCCCGCGCTGCCAGGACAGACCGCCCATGAACATTTCCAAAACGGAGGCTGCCCAGCTCCAGATATCAGTGGCAAAGCCCAAGCGTTCATTCGCTGCCTGCTCAGGCGAGCAATAAGCAGGCGTCATTCCCCCAGCACTAACCAGGAGAGAATCGGAATGACGAGAAGAAAGCATGCCTGCTTTTGCCAGCCCGAAGTCCGTCACTTTTACGATGCCATCTGGCGTCATCAGGACATTTCCCGGCTTAACGTCCTGATGGACCAATCCATGTTGATGCGCCCACTGGAGGCCCCATGCAAATTGTATCGCCACGCCGATGATTCGGGCAACGGTGGCGGCCTCTTCTCCGCGATAAAGTCGCTTGGAAACTATCCAGTCGCGAAGGCTGCCGCCTTCGACGAACTCGGCAAACACACATGGCAGATGGGCAATTTGCCTCACGTAGTGGCATGTTGCCACATGAGGATGCAGGCCAATTCCAACCCACGCCTCGCACTCTCTTTCAAATAACGCGGCGGTATCCACGTCATCCAAAAACTCCGCCCTTGGGTGCTTCAAAGCGAGGTCAATATCCCAGCCGAGATGCCTTACTTGATACACCATTCCCATTCCGCCTGTGGAAAAAACGGCCTTAATCACATAGAGGTCGTCCACCTTCTGTCCGACCTGCCAAATCGAGTCGGGCATATCAGTGAAGTCGGTTCTTTTCGGATTTCTTTAGTCGGAACATGAGTATGAGAGCATCGCAGTTTTCGGCGTCCATCCTCAGAATCTCATCAATATCCTGACGAGCGTCGTAGGTGTTTCCGAGCATAAGAAACGCTTCAGCCCGGACGAGTAGGGTGCGAACTTCGTAGCCGCCATAAATCAGGGCGGCAGTAGCGTCATGCATGGATTCAGCATGCTTTTCGTTTAGGAGATTTGCCTCTGCTCGAATGCGAAGAGCGGGGAGATCCTTTGGATGGAGTTTGAGAATATCCGACGCTTTCGCCACGGCTACCTCATACGAACCGGTCCCGAGGGATCCCTCCGCTAAGGCGCGGAGGCCGATAGGGTGAGACGGGTTTGAACGGAGCAGAGCGTTCGCGTCTGCAATTGCCAGGTCGTGTTCGCCCATCCTGTTCAGCGCCTGGGCGCGGGTGGAAAGAGCGGAGAGATTGCTGTCATTCTTCTTCAGGCAATCGGAAGCATCGCCTTCGGCGTCGAAAAAACGTTCCAATGCGAGATTCGACTCGGCCCGGATCTGGAAGGATGCCTCAAGTAGCACAGAGTGTTCTTTCTCAAGGCAACCAGGCTCCATTCCATTTAACAGATCGATGGCGTAGGTAGACTCTCTTTCCGCAATTTTGAATCGGCCAACGGCAGAACTTTTTTTCGCGCGATGAACAAAACTTGCAATTCGCTGTGTTCGATTCGGCGTCTTGATCTTTCTGAGCCGCTCGGGCGAGACTTGGATGGGCTTGTTGGAATCTGGAGAAGCCACTCCGCGGCTGGCTTCAATTTCCGCGATGGACTTGATATGCTGGAGAGCCTTGGCGGGAAGAAGCGCCGGGGCCGCTTCGTCATAGTCGTCAAACCACGGGATTTTATATTCGGCATATTTTTCAGCCGTTATCGGTGTGGGTGGCGCGTCCTGGCCTGTAATGAGTTTGAAGACTTCGCTATTGACCAAGTGGATCACAATGGAGCCGCATTTGTTTTCGTCCCAAGAGTCTGCTCCGTAAGTATCCTCAAGAATTTCCTGCTTAATATTGCCCCCTTTGGCGATGCCCATCTCGGTAACGGCCATAGCCTCATAGTCGGGAATCTCGGCATCCAAGGCCGCCAGCAGTGCATCAATGCCGTCGCTGTCTTCCCCGGATACGGAGTTCGGCCTGGCCATCAATTGATCGCTTGCAGAAATACCGCTTTCGTCCTCGGTCGCGCCAGCGGATCGCGCCTGAAGTTGCTCGGAACCAGCAGCCTGCGAAGGAAGCATCATACGCTTGGCTGATCCTGCCGGGGGTATTTGTGAGCGCGGCTTGGCTTGGAGTGAGAATGTTGGCTTTCTCTGGTTCAGGCTAATTTTCCGTTGCGCCTCCTGCTCTGGATGTTCCTCTGGAAAGCGTCCCTTCTTTGGATCAAATACAGTGACTTGAAAGCCTCCATGAGTTTCTTCATCGGTCACCTGGGCCTCCACGGTAAATCCCTGCCCAAGCGGCATGGCGACAAACTGGCCGACCCGGCCTTCGCCGGAATTGATGCCATCCAGCCATTTTTGGTCGGGGACGACGAGGTAGTCCTGTTTGTGAGGACGGATTTTCGCATCATATTCCTCCCCCGTGACGGCGTTCACACGGCCAATCGCGACCTTCGCCGCGCAAGGCCGCCACTTTTGGCCTTCAAATTCTAGGAAGAGCGCCTCTTTCTGATAGAGCGGAATGAAAAACCCTCCCTCGGAGAGCCATTTCGACGGCACCTTGTCGGCGTAATCCTCGACGCGGCAAATTGGCAGGCGTCCAAAATCTGCCGGAAGCGGATAGTCATTTCCATCTTCCGGGATTTTCAGGGTTCTTTTGAAAGCAATCCGACAATGCCTGCCGATGCGGATGCGATCATCCTCGATTGTGACCGGCAGCCGGACATGCGAGCCGACGCATTCAAAAAAGAGGTTCAGCCAATTTTCCAACTGGTTTGCGAAGGCATTCAAGTCGAGACCTGAGGCGGCGGCATCGAAGGCCAGGCTGATCGTTTCGATTTTATCGAAAATGTCCTGCGTGCAGCCGTAGGCGCGGGCAATGAATCTCAAAAACTCGACGAGGTTCGAACTGATGGCCAGTTGATCAATATCCCGGCCATGGGTGACGATGTTTTTTTCCTGGTTCGTGATCCAGGTCTCCAGTTCTTCGACATCGGGACGAACCTCGTAAAGGTCCCAAAAGAGCTTCACGATGGTTTCCGCCACTTGCTCAAAATCGTGCGCCTCCCGAATACTATGAATCGTGTCGCGGATATCGTCGGAAATCTCAGCAGCCATGGTTTTCAAATGCACTTCTTGAAAGCGCCAAGGAGATCGCTGGCATTCTTGTCGTCATATCAGTCCATACGGTTCAGGTGAAAAGTCGTCAACCGGGAGGGTTGTCTGGTGGGGATCATGGGGAAGCCGGAAATCATTCTGGATACTGGATATGTGGTCGTGCCGTCGGCGGAACACTCAGACATGTTTTTGCAATAGGAAGGTTGTGGGGATGGTCTCCGGAAATCTTATGAATCGTGCATGGGAGACGAATCCACCTTTCGTCTGAACGTAGTTGCTCCAGTGCGATACTACGTGGAAGGTCATCCCATTCCTTGTGCCCGCTCTTCTGATCCGCAATCGGTTGATGCGCAGATTTCCGGTCAATGAATCCGCCAGCAAGCATCTTGTGCTTAATCAGCAGATAAAAGCCATTCGTCTGATATCTGCTCTCAAAAACCCCAACGGAACTGTGAAACTGATCTATGAATGATGTAAACGACTCGTCGATGGGGGGCATATGTTTTCCTAATGTAGATTGGGTTGATTCTGAAGCAGATTTTACGTTGCCCATGGTTTAGGTATGGAAAAGGAGATTTTGTCGTCATATCAGTCCATACGGTTCTGGCGGAAAACCGTCAACCGGGCGGAAGGAATTTCCACCACGGATGGCATAAGGGCAGGAGGGCATGAAGTGCGAAGGATGAAGGATGAAGGATGAAGCATGCATCTGAAATCCGTCATTCTGTTTTCTCTCCGTACTCTGGTGCTTCCTCGCGCAGAAGCGATTGACCTAGGGCGGGCATGAGTTTGATGATCTTTCCGTCCCGGATCACATGCACGGCGGTGTTGGTGCGGCGTGCGATTTCACGGGCGCGCTTCGCCGCGCGTTTCAGTGCGTTGTCGGCTTGTTGAATCCATTCGGGTTTCGTTTTCATGGTGTGTCGCTGCTGGCGACGTCCTCGTGGAGGTCGTCGGGCGGTGTGGCGAGTCCTATTTCGGCGAGTTTGATCGCGGCCCAGGTCCCCCGGCGGGCGAGGGAGATGAAGGGGTCTATGATTGCGATGGCGTCTGTGTCGGGCATATGCACAACGTTTTCATCGTGGAGATCGTGGGCAAGAACGCCGGTATCGGGATGCAGGTAGGCGAAGTATCCGTCATCCAAGACGCCGTTGTGGTAGAGTTGGACCGGAGCGAAACCCATGGCGGCCATGAGTTCATTGGTTTCGGTCTTGGAAACGGGAGGTCGCGTGATGTCCACCTCGACATGGGGTTGGGAAACCACAGGAGCGAGAGCCTTGCTGCGGGCGTTGATCGTAAATCCTTCGAGCCTGTAGGCGGTTTCCGGAAACAAGGCGGCGTGCAGGCGCATCCGGTCAAAATAGTCACCAAGCGTGCTGTGGTTCACTCCAAAGTAGAGCCGTTTGAACCACCGGCCTATTTCCTGGTCGTGATAGACGTGGTGTTCGGCTCCACCGCGATGGCCCTGAGCCTCCCAAGCTACCAGAAAAACGGATTCGTCAAAGACCGGGCCGTGGGACTCGACCCAGCGTCGGACGTGGGTGCGGGCGGCGCGATCAACCGCGCCGAGGCGGCTCAGTTCCCTGAGATTTTGCGGGAGCTGTGGGATTTCAGATAGTCGTAACCCTTGAGCGCCTGCGCGGTAGAGACTCTCGGCCGACTTAAAATCAAGGCTGCCGTCGCCTTCTTCACCGGGTATTTCGGCTTGGGCACGGTGATAGCGTAGAGCGGCTTCGACAGGGTGAGAGGCATAACGATAGGCAGACCTAAGCTCGATCGCATGCAAAGTCAAGTCGGTGGGCGATGGGAGCAAGCCCGACTCGCGGCCCTCACGATATGCGCTCGCCGCGTTCAGATGAGCCCTTCCCTGGGTGAAAAGGTGTTCATGGGATCGTTTTTTTCAAAGCGGCGAGCAGTTCCCCGGCGTCCCGGTAGCGGCTTTTGTCCTTCTTCGTAACAGCCTGGTCGATGACCGCGGCAAGCGGCTTGGAAATCGCCGGTTTGCGGGAACGGATGGGAACGACATTCTCATTCAAAATGACATCAATCGGGTCACGCTTCGGCGGAAAGTCGAACGGAAACGCGCCCGTCAGCAGATAATACATCGTCGCTCCCATGCTGAAAACGTCGCTGACGGGTTTGACGTATTTGAAATTGACGATTTGTTCCGGCGGCATGAAGACCGGGGTTCCGGCGGTTTTGCCGGTCATGCTCATTCCGCTAAGTCCGGCCATTTGGAAACTTTTCGACATCCCGAAGTCAGCAATCCGGGCTGCGCCCCTGTGGATGAGGATATTCCCCGGTTTGATGTCCCGGTGGACGAATCCCTTGCTGTGGGCAAAGGCGAGACCCTCCAATGCGTTGATGGCATGGGGCAACAATTGGTCGGGGGTGAGAGGGCCTCGGTTCTTGGTGAAGAGATCCGTGAGCGAACCGCCGTCGCAGAGTTCCATAACGAAATAAAACGCGCCCTTCTGCGAACCGCTTTCGACAAAGCGCACGATATTCGGATGATCGAGTTGGGAATTGACATCCATCTCCCGTTGAAATTTGAGGACGTCCTCCTCGGTGGCATCGGTCTGGGAGAGCATGACCTTGATTGCGACCTGAGCGCCGTCTGTCTTTCGTCGAGCCTGATAGACGGCCCCGAACCCACCGCGCCCGAGTTCCGTTTCCACCGAATATCCTGGAATCTGCAGGCCGCCGTCTTTTTTTCTGCCCCCAAAGACTAATTCGAAAAGTTGATTGGGGGAAAGTTCGGAAAGTTCCCCGGGGTTCATTCCAGCTTTGACTGCGGGCTTGTTCGCGGTGCGTTCGATTTTGAGTGTTAGTTCCGTCTCGCCGACCGTGATCTTGTCTCTATCCTTCAGATCGACAGCGGGGTATTGACGTTTTGCACCCTGCTCCGGGGATTCCCCGGCCTTGCGGCCTCCGTAACTCTTTCCGTTCACATAGGTGCCATTCATGCTGCCAAGGTCGCGAAGAACGGCCTTGGGCGGACAGGCCTCCAAAATGAAATGATGACGCGAAACCTGGTTGTCATCGGGAAATGTGGCGTGGCAATCCGCCATTCGTCCGAAAAGAAACGTGTCGTGCTCGGTAAACGTGAAGACTTCCCCCTTTGCCGGGCCTCGGGTGACGGAGAGAACGACTGCCATACGGATGTTCTACGTTTCGGACGGAAAATCGTCAACCAAACCGCCAAACGGCGTTATTTCTGCCGGAAAGATTTCAGCAGTCCGACTGAATCGAGACCACCGTATCCCTGGGATTCGAGGTGTTCCTTCAACGACTGGATGGCGGCAGCGGCGATTTTGTGGACGCCCTGCTTCGTCATGCCAAGTTGGTCGCCGATCTCCGAATAGCTGCGGCCCTGCCCGATGGCGGTCAGAACTATCCGGAACCGCTCCGGCATATCCGCCATGGCTCTGTCGAGGGCAGCAATGGATTCAGCTCGGCTGACCTTCGCGGCGACGGATTCCTGTCCTTTGTCGGGGGTGTTCTGAACCAAGTCGGTCTGAGTGGACTGCATCCCGGCAGGCTGGTCCAAGACGTAGGCATGGTGCTGGTGGTGCCGGACCTGACGCTCGTAGAGGCTTCGGAGGGCATTGCGAACCGCTTGAGAAGCGTAGGCGGTAAAATTTCCCTTGGCGGGGTCAAACTGACGTCCCGCAGCGGCCAGAGCCTCCTGCGCCTGAATTTCGATTTCCGGCAGGGCGAGACCGGGGATGTTTGCGTAATCGCGGGCGATGCGCCTCGCCAGAGGCAGCAGCTTTTCAATTTCGGCATCCATGTCAGTCCTAATACCAGAACCGGAATCAGGATTCAATTTATCTGCCGAGAGAAAGCCGCTGGGCGGTAAACCGGGGAAGCCCGGCACGGAGGATCTTTCTCCTTGTGCGCTTGATGTCGTAGGCGACGCGGCGGAACTCGACGGAATTCCGGTCCGGACGATAGAGGACATAGCAGGCGCGAGGGTCCCCGTCACGAGGCTGACCGACCGATCCGGCGTTGATGAGAATCCTCCCTGTTTGCGGCACCGCCATGACATTCGTTCCCGTCCGGAAGCTCACTCCGCTGCCGGCTGTTTTCTGCCACCATAACCCCGGCTTGTGGGTATGACCGCAAAAGGCCATCGGGGTGGTTTGCCCGGAAAAATGGGCGAGGGCATCATCCGCATTAATCACGTAGTGCCATCCCCGTGGGACAGCCAGCGATGCATGGGTGAACTCAAGTCTCCCCAGTTTCAAACTCAGGGGAAGCGACTTCAGCCAGGTTCGGTCTGATTCTTTCAGACGGCGCGCAGAAAACAACACCCCGGCTTTGGCTGCGTCATTGAAATCCGCGGGCACTTCGGCCAGGCAGGCCGCTTCGTCATGGTTGCCAAGCAAGACAGGGCAGCCGAGTTCCTGGACAATCTTCAAGCAGGACCTGATCCCGGATGCGTAGCCCACAATGTCTCCAAGGCAGATGATCTGCGAAACGTGTTGAAGGAAAACATCAGCAAGCACGGCCTCAAGGGCTTCCCGATTCGAATGGATATCGCTGATAACCGCAAGGTCGCCGGGCATGAGCATGGATACGGTTCATGAGTTCCATCGTCAACCTGCCGCGTCAGAAATGAAGCGCGGGGGAAAGGCTTTGCGATGGTAATTTTCAGATCGAGCGCCGGGTTGTCCAATTAGAGGAAAGCAGAAACGGCAGCCCGTTGGCTTCAGAGGGCGTCTAAAAAGTCGCTTTTCTCGGAAAAATGGAGGGATGCGGGTTGATTCGCCAAGGGCTCAGATCGCCGCTTTGCTCCGGTTCTCGCATTCCTGGGTACCGAGGGCCCGGTGCCCTCCA
>Ga0105046_10017012_pt1 | contig 11151 bp, 12 predicted proteins | sample MAT03_FD_78385 | JGI IMG/M metagenome (GOLD analysis project Ga0105046, IMG submission 78385) | Freshwater microbial communities from Lake Fryxell liftoff mats and glacier meltwater in Antarctica - MAT-03 (megahit assembly) | ecosystem: Environmental > Aquatic > Freshwater > Ice > Liftoff...
ATCGTTCTGCTTGTCGCCGAGCTGCACGCCTGGCGACGTGCCGATCACGACGCGGGCATCGAGAATCCGGCGCAGATTTTTCCTCGCAGCGCGATCGACCTCGGCGAAGGTCCGACCTGCCTCTCGCAGGTGATCGAGGTCGAGAAGACCAGGCGCCTGGGGGACACCGGAGAGCTCGAAGCGGCCCAGGCTGAACGTCAGCCTGCTCGAATCGTGGGAGCAGGTTCGAGGTCCCTCGTCACCCGACGCGCCCAGCAAAGCCTCGCGGCGCACGAGCCTCAGCCGCCTCCCCAGCATCCACGGCCCGCCCTTGTATGTTTACTTCGAAAAGTTTAGAAGTAGTCCGTGGTCGCCAAACTCGAACGACATGCCTTGCAGCTCGCCGCCCTCGGTCACCCCGTCCGCTTGAAGGCCCTGCGCTTCATCGTCCAGGCGGGGTTCGACGGAGCCGCGGCGGGCGAGATCCAGAGCGACGTGGATCTGCCGGCGTCGACGCTGAGCCACCACCTCAAGCGGCTCGTCGACGCCGGGCTGCTCTCGACCCGCCTCGAAGGGACCTTCCACTACTACGTCGCGAACTACACCTCGCTTCAGGCGCTCACGGACTACGTCTGGCAAGACTGCTGCAAGCGAGGCAAGGGCTCGTCGTCATGCTGCTGAACGCCGTCGGCGCGCTCGATACTTCGACAAATTTGGAAAAAGACCGATGCCCCTCGAGACCATGAAGCTCACGCACAAGCCGAGGATCCTTTTCCTGTACGGCTCGCTTCGCAAGCGCTCCTACAGCCGGTTTCTTACCCAGGAAGCCGCGCGCATCATCGAGGGTATGGGCGCAGAAGTGCGCATCTACGACCCCTTCGATCTGCCGGTCACCGACAGCGTCGAGCCGGATCACCCCAAGGTCGTCGAGCTTCGCACTCTGTCCGAATGGTCCGAGGGGCAGGTGTGGTGCTCGCCCGAGCGGCACGGCGCGGTGACCGGCGTGATGAAGAACCAGATCGACTGGTTGCCGCTCCACATCGGCGCAGTTCGTCCCACGCAGGGCAGGACGCTCGCGGTCATGCAAGTGAGCGGCGGCTCCCAGTCCTTCAACGCCGTCAACTCGCTGCGCCTCCTCGGCCGCTGGATGCGCATGTTCACGATCCCGAACCAGTCGTCGGTGGCCAAGGCCTACGAGCAGTTCGAGGAGGACGGCACCATGAAGGACTCGTCGTATCGGGACCGGGTCATCGACGTCATGGAGGAGCTCTTCAAGTTCACCGTGCTCCTGCGTGACCACGTTGAGCACCTCACCGATCGACACAGCGAACGGAAGGAGGCGACGGCCAAGGTTGTCGCCGCGACCGCCGCGAGGGGGACCGCGTAGACTCATCCTGTACTTCGGGATCATGTTCACCTCGGCGTTCCTCATCTCGAAGAAGCTCGACTTCTCCTACGAAGAGACCGCGTCGTTGTCCTTCACCGCGGCGGGGAACAACTTCGAGCTGGCGATCGCCGTGGCCATCGGCGTTTTCGGCATCGCCTCGGGGGAAGCGCTCGCGGGCAGGTCGGCACTTCGAGCGGCCTCGCGAACACCGTGCCCGCCGGCGATGACGGCTTCTGGTTCGACTTCGACATCGACAACGACGACGTCTTCAACTTCTACGCCTACTGGCACGCGATGCGGTCGGGCCGCTGCAACGACGGGAGCACGACGCCAGGCTGCGAAGGTGATCAGGGCACGACGTACTACTATGGCAACGTGTTCAAGCCGCGCGAGCAGGCGCCCTTCACCCGTGACGAGTGGTTCTGCATCGAGATCGACGCGCTCGCCAATACCGTCGGCCAGAGCGACGGCGCGCTCGCGTTCTACATCGACGACGAGCCGATCGGCGACTACGGTCCCGGCCGCCCCGAGGGGACCTGGCTCCGCGAGACGTTCCACGAAGGCGGATGCGAGTTCTCGGCCTGCACCGACCCGGTGCCATTCGAGGGCTTCGACTTTCGCACCAGCGCGGATGTCAGGTTCAAGGAGATCGTCCTCGACGCGTACCATCAGCGCGACACCTACGAGGCGAAGCGAGCGGAGCTCGAGTCGCGCGGGCTCACCGTGAGCGATGCGCAGACGATCCTCTACGACGACGTCGTCGTCGCGACCGAGCGCATCGGCTGCCGGCGCCCCTGACTCGCGGCGCGCTCCTCCGCGCGTCGCGTACCGACCCGCCGACCTCGAGAGGCAGGTCAGGGCCGTCCTGGTCCCGCTACTTCGACGGCTGCGCGTTTCAAGTTTGAACGCGGGCTCGCCCCGCTCAACCCCGCGTGAGGCGGTAGACGCCCACCGCTCGCTCGGGGGGCGTGATGCCGACGGTCCACTTGTTCATCGTGACCTTCCAGCCGTCGGACTCCATGCGCTCGAGGAGCGCGAAGCTGGCCTCGCGGAACGGGTCGGCGATGAGGATCTCGCCGCCCGGCGCGAGGTTCGCCTCGAAGATGGCGCGCAGCGGCGCGTGCAGCAATTCGCCATAGAGAACGTCCGCACCGAGAATGCAGTCGTAGCGCTCGCGATCGGTCCACGCGGTCCAGTCGGCGGCGCGGTGCTCGATGGTCGTCACGCCGTTGCGCTCGGCGTTCCTCCGCGACAGGTGGAGGGCCACCTCGTGGCGATCGGTCTGCACGACGCCGGCGCCGCGCGCGGCGGCCACGATGCCGGGCAAACCGGTGCCCGCTCCGAGCTCCAGCACACGCTTGCCGGCAAGCTTGCGGGCCGCCACCTCGTGCCCGAGCGCGATCGCCGAGGGCCACAGAACGACGCCGTACGGGATGCGCCGCTCCTCCTCGGTGAGAAAGCGCCGCTCGTCCTCCTGGCTGAGGATGGCGCCAATATGGAGGATCTTCCACGTGCGATCGTCGAGGCGAAGCTGCACTTCCTCGAGCGGAAAATCGCCCGCCGTCGTCCGCAGCTGCTCCGACCCCGACGGTGTCGCCTCGACGTTCTGCATCTCGCCGCAGAGTGGTCGGGCGCCGTGTCCCCGTCGATCGAATCCGCGCGGCTTCGATTCCTTGCGGTTTCCATTTTCGCAACGGGTGTCGCCGCCGGACGGCCCTGTTAGTGCAGTCGGACACCGTGAGCGCCCGCCGACCGATCCGCCCCTACGTGCACGTCTTCCAGCTCGGGCCCGATGCGCGCGTCGGCGCGACGCGCGTCCCGCCCACGATGACGGCGATCCCGTGCTTCGTGTACCGCGCCGCCGACGCCGAACGTGCGCGTCACCTCGACGCGATCGAGGAGCCCGCCGTCGACGATGCGCTGGGTGAGCTGGTCTTCCAGGCGATCGAGGGCGTGGTCGAGCGGCGGAGCATCTTGCAGGAGCTGTGCACCGACGCCGAGCTGTCGGTCGAGCTGGCGCCCGCGCACACCAATGGCTGCCACGCTGGCGCCTCCATGGAGGAGGCGATCGCGGCGCTCGCCAAGGGCGGCTTCGTGGTTCACGTGGTGGACGGCGAAGGCCCCTTGCACCGCGACGATGCCGGTGCGTCGGCGCTCGATGCGCTGGAGCGGCACCTCGATCTCGCGTCGCTCGAGGTGCTCCTCCGGAGCATTGCTGCGCGCGACGAGGAGCTGCCGGTCCACGCGGCCTCGGCGTCGGAGATCCTGGAGGGCGCGCTCGAACGGCCGGCGCCCGAAGCGTTTGCCGTGCGCGCCGCGAGGCGCCTGGTGGACCATCACCCCGAGCTGCTCCACACCCTGGTGCTCCTCGCGGCACGGTTGGCGAGTGACGCCAGCGGCGAGCGAGTCGCCCCGACGCGTGCGCTACTCGCCGCGCTCCCCGCGGCCAAAGATGGTCGCGTGAAGAAGGCCGTGGCCGCCGCGTCGAGGTGAACCTTCGTCCTCAGACCCTCGCTGTCCCGGCAGGTCATGTGCGCCGCGAGCGCGAGATGACCCGACGACGTCCAGTCTTCTCAGCCGTCGGCGATCTCGCGCAGCATCTCGTACGAGCGCTTGCGCGCGTCGTGGTCGAAGACGCTCGTCACCACCATCAGCTCGTCGGCCTTCGTCCGCTCGATGAACCGGTCGAGCCCGGCGCGCACCGTTGATTTCGAGCCGACGAATGCGTGGGCGAGCATGCCCGAAGCGGCCTGCTTCTCGGCGGGCGTCCAGTAGGCATCGATGTCGTCGATCGGCGGCTTCTGGAGGCCGCGGGTGCCGCGGTGCAGATCGGTGAAGGCCTGCTGGAGGCTCGTGAAGTGGCGGCGCGCCTCGACGTCGGTCTCGGCGATGACGACGTTCACGCCGAGCATCACGTGCGACGTGGCGAGCTGCTGCGACGGCTCGAACTTGCCTCTGTACATCGCGATCGCCTCGTCCATGGCGGCGGGCGCGAAGTGCGATGCGAACGCGTAAGGAAGCCCGAGCAGCGCCGCGAGCTGCGAGCCGAAGAGGCTGGAGCCGAGGATCCACAGCGGGACCTCGAGCCCGCCCCCCGGCACCGCCTGGACGCGCTGGTTCGGTCGCACCGGGCCGAAGAGCGCCTGCAGCTCCTGTACGTCTCGCGCGAACTCGTCGGACGCGCGCGGATCACGGCGCATCGCGCGGACCGCGAGCTCATCGGTCCCGGGTGCGCGCCCGAGCCCGAGATCGATGCGCCCCGGGTACAGCGACTCCAGCGTGCCGAACTGCTCGGCGATCTGCAGCGGTGAGTGGTTGGGCAACATGATGCCGCCGGCGCCGACGCGGATCGTCGCCGTTCCCTGGGCCAGATAGCCGAGCACAACCGAGGTGGCGGCGCCGGCGATGCCCGCCATGTTGTGGTGCTCGGCCACCCAGTAGCGCTTGAACCCGAGGCGCTCGACGTGGCGCGCGAGATCGAGGCTCTTGTGGAGCGCATCGCGCGGCGTCTCGCCCTGCACCACCGGAACCAGGTCGAGGACGCAGAGCGGGATCATCTACGACAGCTTCGTACTTGTTGGCGCCGTGGTCGCAAGGTCTTGGCGACGATTGTCGGCACTCTGTCGCCGGGGATTCTTCACGCTTTGCGCATGATGAATTCCTCGTCGAGCCACGCACCGACCGGGAACTGATACGCGCCGACCTTCTCGAAACCGCGCCCCGCGTAGAACGCCTGCGCGCGTTCATTGCCCGACCACACACCGAGCCAGGCGGGACCGGGCCGCGTGGAGGCGAGGTGATCGAGCGCCAGCGTGAGGAGCTTGCCGCCGAGCTTGAGGCCTTGCGCGGGGCCGCGCAGGTAGAGCTGGTAGAGCTCGCCGTGACGCGCGTCGGCTTCGGGGTGGGGCAGCTTGGTCGGACCGACGTGTGCGTAGCCGATCAGGTCGCCGCCCGTCTCAGCGAGCCAGGTCGCGTGATCCGAATCGTTCAGCTCGCTTGCGACCTTCTCGCGGCTGTAGGCCTCGGCCACGAAGACGGCGAGATCGGCGGGCGGGTAGGGGACGGCGAAGCCGCCGTCGACGAAGGTCTCGCGGAACGTCGAGAGCTTGAGGCGCGCCAGAGCGTCCGCGTCGTCGGGTGTCGCGAGTCGGAGGGTGGGAGTCATCATGGGCGTCCTCAGCGGATGGCCGGATCGAGGAGAAGGTGTTGGGGCCGGGTCACGTCGCACACCAGCTGGTGATGTTGCAACAGACCTTCGTCGAGCGTGACGACGGTCGCGCCCACACTCCACGCGGCCCACAAGTAGACCAGATCGGTGGCGTTCGCGAAGGGCCGCTTGCCGCGCATGCGCAAGGTGAGATGCTCGAGGAACGTCGTCAGCTCGCCCACCCCAGCGGGCGCCACGAGCTCGATCTCGAGCCCGGCCAGCGCCGCTCCGGGGCTCGTCGAATGGCGCGAGCGTGCGAGACGTCGCTCCACCACGTGAACCTCCAGCCAAAGCTCGGGCGGCGCGAAAGCGAGGGCACGCTTCGCCGCCGCTTCGCGGCGCAGGCGCACGACGAAGCGGTGCGCCGCGTCGTGCGACGGCTCGCTCGGCTGGGCGGCCGCGATGAGCACCGAGCTGTCGAGGACAAGGCGGTTCATGCGCAGCAACCAGCCCATAGGGAGTCCTTGGCGTCGCGCGAAGTCCTTTTGCGCGAGGCGTCGCGAGGCACTACATCCTCGCACCAAGCATGCCCGAGCTACCCGAGGTCGAGCATGCGCGCGGCTGCCTTCAGCGCTGGCTCGCCGGGGCCACCATCGAACGGGTCGAGGTGATTGACGCGCGCATCCTCGACGCAGGCGTGATCGCCGCATCGATTGAAGGCGCGCTCGCCGGACGCCGGGTCAAGGCGGTGGACCGACGAGGCAAGTGGCTTCGGTTGCGCCTCGATCGCGGCCTCGCTTTTTCCCACCTCGGGATGACCGGCAAATGGTTGCGACCGAACGTGCGCGACGCCGAGGTCCGGTTCGCCAAGGTTCGTTTCACGGTGTCCAAGCGTGCCGCTTCGCGAACCGTCGTCTACGTCGATCCGCGGCTCTTCGGCCGATTCGTCCTCGCCGACACCGACATCACCGCCTGGTCGGACCTGGGACCCGATCCGCTGCTCGACGGCATCGACGCGAAGCGGCTCGCCGAGTGCCTGGCGAAACGCCATGGACCAATCAAGTCGGCGCTGCTCGACCAGACGCTGCTCGCAGGCGTCGGCAACATCCAGGCGACCGAGGGGCTCTTCTTCGCCCGCATCGATCCGCGTCGCCCGTGTGCCTCGCTCGATCGGCGCGAGGTGGGCGCGCTCGCCCGCGGCCTCCTCCGTACCATCCGCGATACGCTGGCCGACCAGGCCGCCGAGGAGGGGATGCGCTACCTGGGCGAGGGGGGCGACGTCGACAACCCGTTCGAGATCTATGGCCGCGGCGGCGAGCCCTGTCCGCGCTGCGGCACCGCGCTGATGCGCATCGCGCAGCTCGGGCGCGCCACCGTCTTGTGCGCGACCTGCCAGCGGTAGTGCGCGCGCGCCGGCTGCTCTGTGTCTGGAGCGATCTCCCGATGAGCAGAAGCCGGTCGGGCGCGGGAAGGCGACCCCGAGTGAACGAGCGCGGCTCCTTTTCGACATCCAACTGTCAGGGGTCGATGCGCGCGGGCTCTGCCCAGTCTTCGCCGAAACGCAAGGAGAGGAGCATGTCGGTCACCTTCTGCTGTCGCGGTGTGGCCCCGAGGACCATGCGCACGCGCGCCGCGATGCTCGCAGCAGGCTCGCGCGCGTTGGCGACGATGAAGGGCACCTCGGAGTCCTTGCGCGAAGGGCTTCCGTGCCACGACTGGTAGGGAGCAGCGAAGTAGTAGCGCTCGTCGGGCGTCGCGCGGTCACCGTTGTGGGCGATGAGCAGCACGTCGCCGGCGCGCTCGCCGTGCTTGCCGACCGCGAGATCGCCCAGCCGCTCGTCCACCGCGACGTAGTCCGGGTGCGGATGCGCCGCGAGATACGGACCCACCGGCACGATCTCTTCCGGACCCACGTAGACCTGGAACGGCAGATCGTCCTCGGCGAAGGGACGGGGCTCGCGCACGAGGACGAGGTCGAGCGTTCCCTTCATGCCCGGGGTGCCGAGACCCTCGTCGCTCGCCGAGCGGAAGGCTTCGGCCGCGGCCAACACATCCTCGCGGTAGCGCGGCGCGCGCTCCCAGTTGCACGGCTTGCCGACCTCCATGCAGGTCGACCGGTCGGCGACGTATACGAACGCCATCGCGCCCTGGTACGCCAGCACCGCCTGGAAGTCGGCGTCGCGCGGCACGTCGAGCTGGAACGGCCGGACCCGAAAGCCGGCCTGCACGAGCACCTGCGGCGGGTCGTCTTTCTGCGTCGTGGAGAGGGCGTGTCGCTCGTCTTCCACCACCTGGGTGTGTCCATGATCCGCCGTCACCACGACCCATCGCCGCTCGAGCTCGCCATGCTCGCGCAGCGCGTCCACCAGCTTGCCCAGCTGCGGGTCGACCACCTCTTTCAAGTAGCTGCGCCGCGCCTCGTCCGGACCTTCGGTGGCGATGTGCCCGTAGAGGTCGGTGCCGCACAGGTAGACGGTGAGAACGTCGGGAACCACCTCGCCGTGGTCGCTCGCGTCCAGCACCACGCCGATGACCTCGCTGTCGAGCGTCTCGTAGACGGCACGGCTTCGCTTCTCCTCGCCGGCGAGGCTTCCCATCGCGTCCTTCAACGTCTCCTCGAAGGCGCGGGCGAACGCGGTGCGATCGGCCACCAGCAGCGCGTCGGCGCCGGTGTAGATCTGGTGCATGGCGACCCAGATGGAGATGTCGGGATCGCGCTCGCGCATGCGCTGGTACACCGTCGGCACCTCGAGCAGACGGTTTGCGTACTCGTCGCTCGTGAAGATTCCGAGGGTCGGCGCGCTGTCCTTGAAGGTGACGGGCACGGGAGCGGCGAAGCGAAGCTTCTCGCGGATGAAGTACTCGTTTCCGGTCATGCCGTGCTCGGCGGGCGTCTTGCCCGTGAGCACCGTCGGCCACGCTGCCATGGTCGACGACGGCAGCGTGGCGAGCAGCGTGTCGTCAAAATGAGCGTGCGCGAAAGCGCCAGTCGCCGACCGGCCGCCGAGCAGCTCCGCGAAGTGGGGGAGCTCGCCCTTTCGAAGGAGATCGTAGAGCAGGTCGCGATCGACGCCGTCGAGGGCGACAAAGAGGATGGGCGGCCGCGTCGGGGAGCCGAGCGCTGCGCCCTCGGGGCGCTCACGAAGCTGCCGGGAGTCACCCGCCACGATGATCCGGCTTATCTGGGTGGCGGTTCCGCAACCGAAAGAGGCGATCGATACGGCGAGCGACAGAGCACCGATCAGAGCGGATCGGATAACGCGCACTGTGTGTGGCATCGGTCAGTTGAGGGTCGAAGGGTCGATCGGGGCGTGATCGTCAATCACCTCCGCTTTCATCGTTCGCCCATGGCCGTTCGCCTCGGGATCGGGCTCGCCGTCGGCCCGCGCCCGATTCCTCTTCGCGTTGGCCTCGTACAGATCGCGCATCTTGCCGGGCTTCTCGCGCTCGCTGGCGCGGTCCCAAAGGTGTGCGGCGTCGCGCAGGGCGCGCACGCGAGCGATGTCGTCGGTGGCAAGCTCTGCCTTTTGCTCCGCGGCCTCGGCCTTGGAAACGTGTGGGTTTCGACCGAAGCTCATGGCCCCGGGGGTACGCGAGCAGGTCGGCCGACGCAACGTGACCTGGGACGAGCAACGTCCGGCGCGCGACCCGGCTAGATTGCGCCCGATGTTGGGCGTACGCTTCGCAGCTCTGTGGCTCGCCGGGTGGCCTGCAGGAGCGACGATCTCCTTCATGATGGCGGCTGCGTGCGGTGGCGCGAGCCACCCGACCGTGGAGCGACCCGTGACGTTCATCCACGACGAAGGCACAGCGCTGTCGTTCGACGAGGTGGCGCGGCGCATGAGCGCCGTCGACGTCGCCCTGGTCGGCGAGCTGCACGGGCATCCGGCAGGGCTCGAGACTGCGCGGCGCCTTTTCGATCGGGTGGCGACCAGCTCACCGCGCGCCGCCCTTTCGCTCGAATTCTTGGAGCGCGACGAGCAAGCTGCCCTCGACGCCTACCTAGCCGGATCGATCGACGATGCCGAGCTCACCTGGCGGCGCGGAGGCACCGCCTTGCCGAAGCCGCACCAGGCGATGATCGATCGCGCGCGGGCCGCCGGCCTGCCGGTGATCGCGGCCAACGCGCCCCGTCGCTTCGTCAAGCAGGCACGCCTCGAAGGATGGGATGTTTTGCGGGCGCTGCCCGACGACCAGCGCGCTTGGTTCACCATCCCCGAGGCGATGCCCGAAGGCGCGTACCGGGCGCGCTTCGCCGCCGCGATGGGTATGGGGGGCGGACGTGATGCCGGGCACGGCGCGCCCGACCCGGCCAAGCTCGACGGCTTCTTCCGGGCGCAGGTCCTGTGGGACGCAACGATGGCCGACGCCATTGGCAAGGCGCTCGCGCTGCCGCGCGCGCCGGTCGTGCACGTCGTCGGGCGCTTCCACGTCGAGCACGACGGCGGTCTCGCTCAGCTGTTGCGGCGAGCGCATCCGTCCGCGCGCATCTTCACGATCGTCATGAGCGAGGAGCCGGAAGCAGACGATCGCGGGCGAGGCGACGTCATCGCTTTCGTGGGGCCCGCCGCGGCGGATCCACACTGACAGGTTGGAGAGCCACCAAAAGCGGCTATCACCAGACCGTGAAGGTTCGGCTCGCTGTGCTGTTGCTCGCCGCGTGGACTGCATGCGGAACAAGCGTCGACTCCGGCAGCAAGGGCGCCGCACCAGGACCGGCGCCGGCCGCTCCTGCGACCGGAGCGCATCACCTTTCCATCGACGTTCGCACCGGCGACGTCGAGGACGATGGTGCCAACGCCCATGCGGTCGAGATCTGCATCGCTGCGGACCTCTGCCTGCCCATCGACTTCGACAACGCCGACGTGCTCCGTCCGGGTCGCACCGATGTGCTCCACCTCGACGACCTCCCCATCGACCCCGCGAAGATCGACCGCGTGGTCCTGCGCTCGAAGGGCAGCGCCGACGGGTGGCGTCCGGCGTGCGTCGACATCGCGATCGACGGCGTCGTGATCCACTGTGAAGACCAGATGAACACGGTGCTCAGCGGAACAGGCGCGACACTCTCATGGACCGATCCGGCAGGCATCCACCTCGGCTGCGGCTCGTGCGCGTCCGAGTCGCTGACCCACGGTCCCCTGGTCGGCGCCGTTGAGCCCGACAGCGCGCGCCTCTGGGTGCGCACCGACATCGCGCGCGACGTCGTCGCGTTCGTGCACGACGAGGACGACGCAGCGGCGCCGGTCGTGATGGTGTCGGGGCGCAGCGCTGCCGCCGATGACTTCACGCTGATCCTCGATGCGCCGGGGCTCACGGCGTCTCACCACTACCGAGCGTTCTTCGAGATCGACGGCGTCCTCGCTCCGTTCGAGGCGACGTTCCACACGCCACCTGCCGCCGGCGACAAGACGAAGCTCCGCCTCGGCTACGGCTCGTGCGCACGCATTCCGCCGCAATCGATCTTCGACGTCGTCCTGCGGCAGCAGCCGGACCTGTTCCTGTTCGGCGGGGACAACACTTACGCCGACTCGCCCAAACACGAAGTGCACTGGGCTCACCTGCGCGCCGGTCTCGAGCACCGCGCGCGCGCCGCGATGGTCGCCGCGACGCCCAGCATCGCAATCTGGGACGACCACGA
>Ga0105046_10017013_pt1 | contig 11150 bp, 8 predicted proteins | sample MAT03_FD_78385 | JGI IMG/M metagenome (GOLD analysis project Ga0105046, IMG submission 78385) | Freshwater microbial communities from Lake Fryxell liftoff mats and glacier meltwater in Antarctica - MAT-03 (megahit assembly) | ecosystem: Environmental > Aquatic > Freshwater > Ice > Liftoff...
CACCCCGGTGATGTTGCCGGTGAGGTAGTAGGAGCCGCGCTGGGTGATCTTGAAGAGGCTGTCGGCATCGCCGGGGGTGTTGGTGAGGTTGATGGCGGTGCGCGGCTCGACTTCGGTGAGGGTTTTGTAGGTCGACGCGACCGGCCCGGCGGGCGGGTTGATCGGGCCTGCGAACAGCAGCCCCCCCCAACCGGCGGCGACGAGGGTGAGGGCGGCGGCGGTGATGATTCGGGTGCGGTTCATGTCAGAGTCTCCTTGGGTGGTGCGGTTGGAAGATCAGTGCGTGAAGTTGGCATTGGGATGAGTGGAACCGGTGGAGTCCGGACCGGAATTGCCGATAATGGCGAGGCTGATGGGTATGGTGCGGTTGATGATGGGGCCAACGATGTTGTCGGCAGCGATGTCCCAGTTGATGGCATTGAGCGAGCACGTGTTCTTGATGATGATGTTCAGGCTGGCGTCTACATCAATACCACGATCCGAATTTGAGCAAGTGTTCCCCTCGATTCTATTATAGATGCCTGCGACATGGATGGCCGCGCCGGCGTTACTTCCAAAGCCGCTGTCGGTACAGAGGTTGTTCAAGACTGCGCATTGGACGTCCACTCTGATGGCGTCGAGCGCGTTCCGGCGGGCCGTGCAGTTGCTGATCGTGGAGCCGAACACGCTCGAGATGCCGACGCCGGAATTGAATGATGCCGTGCACCCGGTGATCGTGCACCCTTCGGTGGTCGAGATGCCATTGCCGATGTTGTTGCTCGCCGAGCAGCCGGTGATCGTGTTGCCGATGCCGGTCGAGATGCCACCGCCGGTGTTGGCCTGGGTCGTGCAGCTTGTGATCGTGCCGCCGATGCCGGTCTTGATACCCAGGCCGCCGTTCTCCAAGGCCGAGCAGCCGGTGATCGTGCACCCGGAAGCCGCTTGGATGCCCCCGTTCCCGTTCCCGCGAGCCACGCAGCGGCTCACCCCGCTCCCATCACCCACCACGATCCCGATTCCAGAGGAGTTCACGCTCGCCGTGCAGTCCTCGACGCGCGCGCCCGTGCCGGCGGAAATGCCGATACCCGTGTTGTTCACGGCGTGGATGTCCTTGATCGTGCAGCTGGCCGCGCCCGCCAAGTTGATGCCCATGCCGCCGCACTGCACGACGGTGCCGTTGCGGATGATGATGTTCCGGCGCTGCACGCCGCCACTGACCAACACGATCCCGTCGAGGTTGCTGCTCAGAAACCCTTCGACCCGAAAGCCGCTCAGGTCCACGGTCACGTCGCTCGTGGTGATCTCGATGCCGGACTTCCCGCTGGGGATGGCGCTGACGTTTCCCGTGAGGTAGTACGACCCGGCCTGGCTGATCCTGAAGACGCTGTCGGCGTCGCCGGGGGTGTTGGTCGCGTTGATGGCGATGCGCGGCTCGACCTCGCTGAGGGGCTTGGCGGTGCCGGTGACCGTGCCCGCGGGCGGGTTCAGCGGGCCAAAGCCGGTGGCCGTCGCAAGCAGGCCGATGAGGGCCGTGGCGGAGAGCACGGTGAAGACGGAACGGCGGGTGGTGTTGTGCATGTGTAGAACGTACCGAGAAAGGCCATTTACGCAAGGACAAAGGGTGAGAGAAGCAAAGTGAAGGTGAAAGGAAAGCCCCCGGCGGAAGTGCCGCGAGTCTCCTCCGCCCCTTCCGGGGCGGGTACGTGAATGACACGTCTTCCACGGGTTTCGTTCCGCCCGCGGGGACGCGGGCTCCACTCCACCCGTGGCTACTTTCCGTCGCCCCGTTGAGGCGAAGACGCCCGCGCCGGGCACGACGATCGCCAGAGGGTCGCGGCTCTTCGGGGGACGTCGATCAGTCGGTCTCGACGAGGTTCGCCAAGAGGCGAACGCCCCAGCCCGTGGGGCCTTCGATGAAGGGGCCGGCGTTCTTGTCGGCGACGTGGACGCCCGCGATGTCGAGGTGGCACCACGGGATCCGGGCGTCGACGAAGTAACTGAGGAACGCCGCGCCCTGGCCGGCGTGGGCCTTGCGGTTGGGGTTGCTGTTGACGATGTCGGCCACCGGCGACTTCATCATGTCGCGGTACTCCTGGTGGAACGGGAGGCGCCAGACGCGTTCGCCCGAGAGGACCGCCGCGGCCTCGACGCGGGCGCGGAGGCGGTCGTCGTCGCAGAACATGCCGGCGTAGGTGGAGCCCAGGGCGGTGACGACGCCGCCGGTCAGCGTGGCCAGGTCGATGATCGCGGCGGGATCCTCGCGCTCGCACGCCCAGCAGAGCGCGTCGGCCAGGACGAGGCGGCCCTCGGCGTCGGTGTTGGTGATCTCGGCGGTGACGCCGTTTCGGAAGCGCAGGACGTCGTCGGGGCGATAGGCCTCGTCGGAGATGGAGTTCTCCGCCGCGGCGAGGAGGGCGACCACGCGCCGGCCGGGGCGGATGGCGGTGGCGATGGCGTGCATGGCGCCCAGGACGGCGCAGCCGCCGTCCTTGTCGCGCTTCATGCCGACCATGCCGTTGTTGACCTTGAGCGAGAGCCCGCCGGTGTCGTAGGTGACGGTCTTGCCGACGAGGACGAGGGGCTTGGCGGAGCGCCTGCCGCCCGCCGACCCCTTGCCCTTGGCGTTGCCTCGCGCGCCGCCGGGGGTGTATTCGAGGCGGATCAGGCAGGGCTTGTTCTCGCTGGCCTTGCCGACGTTGATGAGCCCCTCCATGCGTTCGCGGGAGAGGTCGTCGCCCTGGATGATGCGGACGGAAAGGCCCACGCGCTTGCCGAGCTTCTGGGCCTCCGCGGCCATCCAGAGGGGGGTGGCGACGTTGGGGGGCGTCTGGCTGAGGGTGCGGCAGTAGTTGGCCGAGTCGGCGAGGGCGAGGCCGCGCTCGACGCCGGCGGCGAAGTCGCCGTCGCCCGCGCGGAGCTCGAGCTTGGAGCGCTTGGGATCGGGCGTGGCCTTGCCGCGGAACGTGTCGCAGGACCACCCCAGGAGGCCCAGCCCCTCGCCGAAGGCCGAGCCGGCGTGGGAAAGGTCGGCCTTGGCGGCGAGGACGGGGCCGTCCATCTCGGCGTGGACGGAGCGGGCCTTGGCGGCGGCGAGGCGGCGGCCCGCGGCGGCGGCGGCGACGCGGAGGATGTTGGGCTCGAAGTCGGCGAGGGGCCCCAGGCCGACGATGAGGACGCGCCCGGTGACGGGCGCGGCGTCCTTTCCGGAAGCCTTGGCGCCCGGGCCGGCGATGGGCGCATTGGGGAAGGCCTCGAGGACGGCGCCGACCTCGCCGGTCGCTTCGCGCCGCCCGAGGGCGGCCTGGACGGCGGGGAGGAGGCCGAGCCCGTTGAGCGCCGCCTTGGTGCGGTCGTCGAGGGGAGCGACGGACTGCTTGTCGCCGAAGACGCCGACGACGACAGTCTCGGGGGCGGTGCGGGCGCGGGCGGCGAGGGTGATCGACTGGAACATGGGGGCTCCGGGACGGGGTGAAGGGGGAGGGTAGGAGGGGCGGGGGGGGCGTCGGCACTCGGGAATAGGCACTGGGGACCAGGCACTAGGCACTCGCAGGAGGGGGAGGCGTCGGGACTGGGCATCGGGCATCGGAGGGGGGAATGGAGAGTGGCGCGAACTTTCGGGGGGAGCCTTCTATATTGATGGACACACTGGAGGTTCCCATGCATCGATTTCTGGCGGTCGTGATTGTTCCGATGGTCCTGGGCGGGTGCGCTTCGTCGGGCGGAGGCATGGAGGAGAACGCGGTCGTGCACGCGGGGACGGCGGCGGACCTCGAGGCGACGCGGAGCGTCGAGCCGATCCGGGAGGAGTCGGCCACGCTGTGGGTGAACGGGCTGGGGTGCCCGCAGTGCTCGAGCAACATCGATGCCCAGTTCGCGCGGGTGCGGGGCGTCGACGAGGCGCGGGTCGACCTGGGGACGGGGACGGTGACGCTGGCGTTGTCGGGCAAGGAGCGTCCGTCGCCGCGCCGGCTCTCCGAGGCGGTGCTGGACGCCGGGTTCACGCTGGTGAAGATCGAGGCGCCGGCGGTGGTCGTCGCGGCGCCCGCGCCGAGCGCGGGCGGGGCGGGCGTTCAGTGACGGCGGGGCAGATGTTGGCCGCCGCGCTCGCCCTGGCGGGCGGAGCGGGGGCGGCGCTTGCGCAGGAGGCGATGTACACGGCGGCGGCGACGATGCCCTCGCCCGGCACGGGGATCGTGCGGCAGCAACTGCACGTCTATCGGTTCGGGGAGAACCCGACGACGGACGTCGAGTCGACGACGATCTACGAGGCGGAGACGTCGATCGCGTACGGGATCGCGCGGGACTTCGCGGGGTACCTCGTGGTGCCTCTCCAGTACGAGGTGGACGAGCTGGAGAACGGCGACGAGGACGACGACAAGGGCGTCGACGACCTGGAGGCGATGCTCAAGTGGCGGTTCTACAAGGACGACAGCGGCGGGCTGGACACGCTGCGGGCGGCGCTCATCGTCGGGGCCGCGTTCGCCTCGGGTGACGACGACGACTTCTCCAGCGGCTCGGTCAACCCGCGCGTGGGGGCGGTGGTGACGAGCGTGCAGGGGCGGCACGGGTTCAACCAGGACCTGTCGTACCAGTGGAACACCGGGGGGGACGCGGAGGACAACTTCGGCGGGGAGGGGCCCGACGACGCGATCCGGGCGGGGTCGGCGTACGTGTACCGCATCGCCCCCGTGGCGTACACGGCGGACTCCAAGGGGGCGTGGTACCTGACGGCGGAGGTCAACACGCTGTACGAGACCGGCGGTGACGTGGACGTGCGGTTCGCGCCGGGGATCATGTACGAGGGGTGGCGGTGGGCGATCGAGGTGATGGGGCAGCTGCCGATCTATCAGGACGTCGACGAGCGCCCGGAGTTCGAGTGGGGGATCGGGGTGGGGGTCAGGTTCTCGTTCTAGGCGGAGAGGGGAACGAGCCCCGAGCGTGAGCGAGCGGGTGGAGCGGACGCGGGCACCTGGTGTTCCGCGCCCTGATGGTCGGGGCTCGTTCATCGCGGGGGACCTCCGGTCTACACTTCCGGCCCGGCGTTGCGGGCCCGGTTTCCCCGCTCGCGGACCCCTTTGGAGCCCTGCGCGTGCCCTTCACGATCAAGCCCGACGACGCGATCACGGTGGATTCGGATACGCCGGGGTACCTCAAGGACCACGTGGACACCGGGGACCGGTGGGTGCTCAACTTCGGGCCCCAGCACCCGGCGACGCACACGACGCTGCGGTTGGTGCTGGAGCTGGACGGCGAGCGGATCGCCCGCTGCACGCCGCACATCGGCTACCTGCACTCGGGGTTCGAGAAGCTGGGCGAGGTGCTGGATTACAACCAGTACGTGACGATCGTGTCGCGGATGAACTATCTGTCGCCGATCAGCAACGACATCTGCTGGCACCACGCGGTGGAGAAGCTCTTCGGGATCGCGCTCACGCCGCGATGCACGGTGCTGCGGACGATCCTGGCGGAGCTGGGGCGGCTGCAGGACCACCTGCTGTGCGTGGGCGCGGCGGGGCTGGACCTCAACGCGTTCACGGGGTTCATCTACGCCTTCAACGTGCGCGAGAAGGTCTACGACATCATGGACTTCGTCAGCGGGCAGCGATACCACCCCGACTGGACGCGCGTGGGCGGGGCGATGCAGGACCTGCCCGACGAGGAGATGTTCAAGACGCTGGTGAAGAAGCTGATCCGCGAGGAGGTGCCCAAGGCCCTCGTCGACCTCGAGGGGCTCCTCAACAGGAACCGCATCTTCATGGACCGCACGCAGGGGATCGGCGTGCTGACCAAGGAGGAGGCGATCGGGTGGTCGGTCACGGGGCCGATGGCGCGGGCGAGTGGCGTGCGGCGGGACCTGCGGAAGGACGAGCCCTACCTGTGCTACGCCGAGAACTGGGACGGGCAGGGGGCCGAGGCCGTGAAGTTCTCCGTGCCCATCGCGACCGAGGGGGACGCGTACACGCGGTACCTCGTGCGGCTTGAGGAGATGAAGCAGAGCTGCAAGATCATCGAGCAGTTGATCGACAAGATCCCCGGCGGACCGCTGGACGCCTTCGCCGACTCCAAGATGGTCAAGCCGAGCAAGAACGACGTGTACGGCTCGATCGAGGGGCTGATCCAGCACTTCGAGCTGATCATGACCAACCGCGGCTGGACGCCGCCGATCGCCGAGGTCTACGGCGCAAACGAGACCAGCAACGGAGAGCTGGGGTATTACGTGGTGGCCGACGGCGGCCCCCGCCCGTGGCGGGCGCGGACGCGCCCGCCGAGCCTGATGAACTACCAGTTGATGCAGAAGCTGACCGAGGGGCACCTGCTGAGCGACATCGTCGCCGTCATCGGCAGCCTCAACGTGGTTGCGGCCGAGCTCGATCGCTAGACGCGAGAGCGGGGAGAGGCCCGTGGCCACGGACACCGCGCCTCCGATCGCCGCGCGGACCCCCGAGCCCCGCTCCGCGCGGCTGCGTGGCGTGGCACTGCTCTTCACGCGCCTGGGGTTCACGGCCTTCGGGGGGCCCGCGGCCCACATCGCGATGATGGAGGACGAGGTCGTGCGGCGGCGCGGGTGGCTGAGCCGCGCCGAGTTCCTCGATCTGGTCGGGGCGGTCAACCTGATCCCGGGGCCCAACTCGACCGAGATCGCGCTGCACGTGGGGCATCGGCGGGCGGGGTTCGCCGGGCTGCTGGTGGCGGGGGCGTGCTTCATCGGGCCCGCGATGGGGATGGCGCTGGTCCTGGCGTGGGTGTACCAGCGCTACGGGACGCTGCCCCGCGCGGCGGGGGTACTGGCGGGGATCAAGCCGGTCATCATCGCGGTGGTGGTGCAGGCGGTGTGGTCGCTGGGACGGACGGCGCTGCGGACGCGGACTCTGACACTGCTCGCGCTGGCGGCGGGCGCGATGGCGGCGATGGGCGTCGGAGAGATCGCGGTTCTGGCGCTGGGGGCGGGGGCGGGGGCCGCGGCGAGGGGGGAACGGCGGCGGGATGAGGAGCGGTTCGGTGCCGGGGCGGGGGTGGGGGTGGGGGCGATGGCGGTCGCGACTGGCGTTGCGGCGGGGGCGGCCTCGGTTACGCTGCCCGCGATCTTCGGGGTCTTCCTCAAGATCGGGTCGCTGCTCTTCGGCAGCGGGTACGTGCTCGCGTCGTTCATGCGCACGGAGCTGGTCGAGCGGCGGGGGTGGCTGAGCGAGGGGCAGGTGCTCGACGCCGTGGCGGTGGGGCAGTTCACGCCGGGGCCGCTGCTCACGACCGCGACTTTCGCCGGGTCGCTGCTGGCGGGCGTGCCGGGGGGGCTCGCCGCGACGGCGGGGATCTTCCTGCCCGCGTTCGTGCTGGTGGCGCTGAGCGGCCCGCTGGTCCCGCGGCTGCGCCGGTCGGCCACGGCGGGGGCCGTGCTCGACGGGGTCAACGCGGCATCGTGGGCGCTGATGGCGGTGGCGGCGTGGCGGCTGGGACGGGGCGCCGTGGTGGACTGGGCCACAGCGGCGCTCGCCGTGGTCGCGGCGATGCTGCTGGCGCGGTTCCGCGTCAACTCGGCGTGGCTGGTGCTCGGCGGGGGGCTGATCGGCCTGGCGCGGGGCGGGGGCTGACGCGCGCGGGTCAAGCCTACTTCCGGGAGGCCGTGATCTTCGTCCACTCCGCGTCGGCCTTGGGCGTGAGGGTCGCTTCCTTCTTGTCCCAGTCCTTCTTGGCGTTGCCGAGCAGGCCCTTGTAGAAGAGGAAGAGGCGTCCGTTCGTCGCCTTGTAGTTGGTGGGCTCGATGTCGACCTTGTCGCCGTCGGCGATGGCGGTGGCGCACCAGCCGCCGTAGGCCGGGGCGAACTGCTCGGGGTTGGCGGCGAAGCGGTCGCGCCGGGCCTCGCTGGCGAAGCGATATGTCACGCCGCGGTGCTTGGACGTGATCGTGTCCTTGCCCTTCTCGGGCTTTCCGTCGGTGTAGGAGACGACGTCGTAGCCCTTGACGGCGAGGCCCTTCTCGGCGTGGCCCTGGGTGGTGGCGGCGTCGACGGTCGCGGCGGCCACCTTCTTGGCGAAGTCGTCGAAGGCGAGGCGGTCGGCGTTGCTCGTGCCGACGTGGCGGAACAGCTCCTTGCCGGTAGCGGCATCGATCACGACGATGGCGGGGTAATGGACGGTCTCGCCGTGGAACGAGTAGCCGTCGGGGATACCAAAGCCCGTGGCGAGGGCGGCATCGGCGTCGCGGTAGATGTCGATGGTGGGCTCGCCCTCGACGGCTTGCGTCCGCCACGCGTCGACGGTGGCGGCGTCATCGGGCTTGAGGAAGATGTGGCGGACGCCAGCGACCTCAGCGGAGCGCCTGGCGTAGTCGCGGGTGTGCTTCATGCAGTACGGGCACTCGGTCTTGAGCAGGAAGTGGACGGCGATGAGGCCCTTGGTGACCGTCGCCGAGTCGAAGCGGTGGTCCCCCTCGCCGACGACGAAGGGGACGGGGAGCGCGGCGGGGGCGGTCTGCGAGGCCGGCGTAGCCGCCGGCGGCGCGCCAGCGATGGCGAGCGTCCCGGCGGAGAGGGCGAGCGCGCCGGCGATGGTGAGGGCGAGCGGGCTGGCGGGCATCGGGCGGTTCCTGTTGGGGGGTCGGTGGTGGTCCTATCATCGGCTCGCCCCGCGATGAATACGATCTGGGAGCGTCGGAGTTCGCCATGGCGTGGATCACGAAGAACTCGGGCGGGATGCGGATCGAGCGGCGCGATGCGCCGTACCTGACGGACGCGATGCGGGAGCGGCTTTCGCGGGAGATCCTGCCCCGCTACGAGACGACGCTGGCGGCGCTCCTGCCCACCCTTCACGAGGTGCAGCACGCGTACGGCTGGATCCCGCATCAGGCGATGATGGAGATCGCGGCCTTCCTCTCGATCAAGCCCGCGGACGTGATCGACACCGCCAGCTTCTACGAGGAGTACTGGCTCAAGCCCAAGGGGACGCACCTCATCCAGATCTGCCGGTCGATCGCGTGCGAGTTCTGCGGGCACGAGGCGATCACGCAGGCGGTGAAGGATGCGCTGGGGATCGACGTGGGGGAGACGACCGACGACGGGATGTTCACCCTGATCGAGCTCGAGTGCCTCGGGTCCTGCGACACGGCCCCGGTGGCCTTGATCGACGAGCGGCTGCACGAGCGCCTGACGCCGCAGGGAATCGTGGCCGCGATCGAGGCGGCGCGGCGTGAGAATGCGGGCGGCGGCGGGCACCACTAGGACTGTCCCGGAGGTCCCCCGCGGGCTCACATACGATGGGGGCCTCACAGGAGACCCCGCATGCAATCGATCCGCCTCCTCACGCCCGCCGCGCTCGTCCTCGCGTTCGCCTCGACCGCCTTGGGCTCGCGGCCCCCGGCGACGGAGGCCCGGATCGTGACCGACACGTTCCACGGCGTCGAGGTCGCCGACCCTTACCGCTGGCTCGAAGACGCGTCGGACCCCGAGGTGAAGACGTGGTCGGACGCGCAGAACGCCCACGCCCGGTCCGTGCTCGACGCGCTGCCGGGGGTCGCGGCGCTGCGGCCGCGGGTGACGGAGGTGCTCTCGGCCCAGTCGCCCTCGTTCGCGGGCATCGCCTTTGAGGGGGGGAAGCTCTTCGCGATGAAGCGCCAGCCCCCCAAGCCGCAGCCCTTCCTCGTGGTGATGGACGGGGTCGATGGCGCGCGGGCGGCGCGAACGCTGGTCGATCCGGCGGCGCTCGACGCGGCGGGGACCACGGCGATCGATTGGTTCGTCCCCTCCCCCGACGGGCGGTTCGTCGCGGTCTCGATCTCGGCCGGCGGCTCGGAATCGGGGGACGTGCACGTGTACGACGTCGCGACCGGCGAACGGACCGGCGAGGTCATCCCCGGCGTGAACGGGGGCACGGCCGGCGGTTCGCTGGCGTGGCGGCCCGACGGGAAGGGCTTCTATTACACGCGGTATCCGCGCGGGGACGAGCGGCCCGAGGCGGACCGGGCGTTCTACATGCAGGTGTACTTCCACGAGCTGGGGACGCCGACTTCGGCGGATCGGTACGAGATGGGGAGCGACCTGCCGCGGATCGCCGAGATCCAGCTCGAGGCGCACCATTCGGGCAGGGTGCTGGCGAGCGTGCAGAACGGGGATGGGGGCGAGTTCATCCACTTCGTCTTGACGCCCCCGGCCGACGGGGGCGGGGCCGGTTCGTGGCGGCAACTGACGATCTACGAGGACCGGGTGGTCGCGGCGACCTTCGGGCCCAAGGGCGGGGTCTTCGTCGTCAGCCGCAAGGACGCCCCGCGCGGGCGGGTGCTGCGGATCGATCCCGACGCGGCGTCGATCGCGGGGGCGCGGGAGATGCTGCCCGAGCCGGCCGAGGGGTCGATCGTGACCGACTTCTGGAGCCACGGCGCGTGGGCGGTCACGATCGACCGGCTCTACCTGACCATGCAGTTGGGGGGACCCAGCGAGGTGAGGGTCTTCGACCACGCGGGGAACGCCTTGGCGACGCCGAACCAGCTCGAGGTGGGGGCCGCGTCCGGCTTGACGCTGCTGGAAGAGGACGCGCTGCTCTTCCGCAACGTGTCATACGTGGAGCCCGCGGGGTGGTACACGCTCGACGCGATGGACGGGTCGGTCCGCAAGATCGATGCCCTGTCGACCGCCGCGCCGGTCTCCTACGACGGCTTCGAGGTCGTCCGCGAGTTCGCGACGAGCAAGGACGGGACGAAGGTGCCGGTGAACATCATTCGGCGAAAGGGGCTGGCGCTCGACGGCTCGCACCCGTGCGTGGTCACGGCCTATGGCGGGTACGGGGTGAACATCGAGCCGGCGTTCAACGCCGCGGACTTCGTGCTCGCCGAGCGCGGGTTCGTGCTGGCCGAGGCGAACGTCCGCGGCGGGGGAGAGTACGGGGACGGCTGGCACCGGGGCGGGAACCTGACCAACAAGCAGAACGTCTTCGACGACTTCGCGGCCGTGGTGGAGCACCTCCAGCGGCGGGGGTACACGACGCCGGCGCGGACCGCGATCGAGGGGGGGAGCAACGGCGGGCTGCTCATGGGGGCGCTGCTGACCCAACGGCCCGAGCTCGTGAAGGCGGTGGTGAGCCACGTGGGCATCTACGACATGCTGCGGGTCGAGCTCTCGGCCAACGGCGCGTTCAACATCCCGGAGTTCGGAACGGTGGCGGACGAGGCCCAGTTCAGAGCC
>Ga0105046_10017014_pt1 | contig 11150 bp, 6 predicted proteins | sample MAT03_FD_78385 | JGI IMG/M metagenome (GOLD analysis project Ga0105046, IMG submission 78385) | Freshwater microbial communities from Lake Fryxell liftoff mats and glacier meltwater in Antarctica - MAT-03 (megahit assembly) | ecosystem: Environmental > Aquatic > Freshwater > Ice > Liftoff...
ACGATGTCTTCCGGCAAGAATGTCTGCAGACCACGGCGAAAATTCCCGATTGGCACGCTGCTGTTCGTCGGAAAATTCGCAACCTGCCCCAGCGCATGTACGCCGGAATCCGTGCGTCCGGCGCAGAGCACGCGAGGGCGATCACCGGTAAGTCGTTCGACAGCAGTTTCCACGCATTCCTGAACAGACAAACCATTCGGCTGAATCTGCCAGCCTTGATAATTCGTCCCGTCATAGGCGATGGTTAACATCACGTTGCGGCGCGCCCACGGATACCGATCGCGCGAGGCGTTTGGTTCTTCTTCAACTGCGTCAAGTTCTTCAGCGTCAAGTCCTTCGTTGTTATCCAGCATGGTATAACTCTACTTCACGCGGTCCGGAATGAGGCTGTGCATTGTCTTGCTATTGTCCCCGCTCTCCCCGCAATCAGTTTTCCAATTTCACAAATTTTCTTCGGGGGGAGGGTGAGGAAGAGGGGGAAATAAAAATTCGGTGGCCTGTTGTTCATCACGCTTACTCCAAGACAACCCAACTTCCGGCCTCCGGCCACCTTCTCCTCCTTGCCAGCGGGAGAAGGGACGTGTGCGACGATTGCAGTTGAAGGCATCATTCCTGACCTGTGACACAGAGTGTGATAAACAAAAAATGGCCCTGCACTGAATTGCCGGGCCACGTTTTCTGAAGCAAGCAAGCATCGACATAAAAAAATATCAGCCCAGTTCGCTGCGAACGCGTTCCAGCAGCGTCTTTGTCGCTTTCACACCAGCGTACTCATCCAGCTTGCTGCCTTCGTATTCAACACCGACGTATCCTGAATAACCAGCGTCCAAAACAATTTTCATCATTTTGAAGTAGTCAGTTTTGGTCTCGTTGCCCTTTTCATCGAAGTCGTGCGATTTGGCACTCACGGCTTTGGCGAAAGGCATCAGTTCAGTAACGCCTTTGTAGCGATCGTACTCTTCGTTACCGTTAAGTCGGAAGTTGCCGAAGTCTGGCAGCGTTCCGCAGTTCTTCATGTCCACGTGTTTCATGACTCCAGCGAGCCATTCGCCGTTTGATGACAAGCCGCCGTGATTCTCCACGATCACATTCAAGCCATGCTTTGCACCGAATTCTGATAGTGTTCGCAATCCGTCAGCCGCGCGGAACATTTGATCTTCGTAGCTTCCACTGCTACCGGCGTTGACGCGAATCGAATGGCAACCAAGATCTTTGGCGGCTTCAACCCACTTGTAATGGTTTTCAACCGCTTCGATGCGCTTCTTAAGATTCGCATCGCCCAACTGGCCTTCGCCGTCAATCATGATCAGCAGCTGCATGACGCCAAGATCATTCGCCCGCTTATTCATTTCAGCAAGGTAGTCTTTGTCGCGAGCTTTATCTTTGAAAAACTGATTGACGTACTCAACAGCTTCAATACCAAATTCCTGCTTAGCGATCTTTGAAAAATCCAGGTGATCGATCTTCTTGTCGAACAGTGCTTTATGCAGCGACCATTCAGCGATTGAGATGTCAAACTTTGCAGCCGGACGAAATAAATTGGCGGAAACCGTTGATCCAACAGTCGCAATAGCAGCAGCTGCCGCAGATGATGTGAGGAATGAACGTCGTGATAGAGGACTACTCATGTGGAATGACACTCCAAATATTCTGGGAACGAAATCAGGGTGGGCCGAAAACTGCGGCTTGATTCTGCGGCAGCAGTTGAGATTGTAATATCGTTATCAAGGGATCTCAACAAAGTCCTGCAGGACAGGCTTTTTTACTCAATTCCTGAGGAATCGTTCCGGACGTCGCAATCCTAACTGCACTGTGTCGCCGATCCGCAAATCGAGCGCTTCCCCCGATAGTTGTAAAGCAGAAGTATCATCGATCGAACGCAGAATTGTCGCACCGGCTGGAGTGTGAACGTAAACATCGGATGAATCGAACAGGGCAATCCTTCCGGCATCAATGATGCACCATTCCAGCGTCGGCCGGGAGATAACGGTCGAAATCAGCAATACACTGGGCGACCGTGCTTGATCACCGGCTTCCCTGTTGATCACCATGAATGGGTTTGTGATCAACGACGTCACGCGTGAATCGGACCACGCGGCATCATCTGCAGACGACAGCGACACAACGATCTCGCGGCATTCCGAAGTCACTTCGCGAATACTTCGCAGCCCGTGTTCAGCGATCGTCACGATCGTAGAACTGGCTGCGTTGTGGTCGCCTGGTTTGATATCATCGCGGCAATCATGGCCGGAAGCAAAAACGCCAACGACGTTAAGTCCCGGCAGACATTCTGCAGCCGATGCCAGGCGCGCGGCATCGGGCCCCGGACAAACTCCCGTTGACTGCTGCCCGAGATCAACTTCAATCAACACACGAATCATGACGCCTGCGGGATTTGAACACGACTGAACACATTGAGACAACAACTCCGCATGGCGAAAGTGATCAATCACCGCCGTGATTTGAGTCCGTTGAGCGACCACCCGCAGCCGTTGCAGCGATTCAGCATCAATCAGACGACCTGTAATGGTGATTTTTGAAAAGCCCGCAGCGGCCAGATATTCGGCTTGCGCAATCGTGCGGCACGATGCGAATTCGGTTGCCGCCAGAACAACCGCGCGCATCAGATCTGTGGGCACTCCAGCAGCCAAGGCCGACACCCAGTGACGATTCATCGAAACAGAATGTTCACGCAAACGGCGGACATCTTCTGCAAGTGCCGACTTTGAAAAAGACAAATAAGGCGTGATCACGGAGAGGACTCCAGTTCCGCCCTTAACGCGGCCGCTCGAGCTTTCCGTTGTGGCGAGCCCCATTCGGGATGCAATGCGTCGATCACATTGAGCATCCTGGCAGCGTCCCTGGACTTGCCTTCTCGAACCGCGATCGTCGCCAGTTGCAATGATGCTTCCAGCCATTGTTCTTCGCCGGATTTTGTTCGTTTCAGTACAGATCCCCAAAACGTTTTTTCAGATTCGGACGATTTGGCAGTGCTCACCTTCATCGCGCTGCGGCGTTGCAGAATCACCGTGGTTGACTGGAGCTGCACGTCGCTGAGTTTCTTTGCCGTCAGCTCCTTCAGAATTGCATCAAACAGCTGAAAGTTGTCTGCAACGCGAGAGGCCGCCAAAAGCAGCGGTAACTGTTCCAGCTGTTGATCGATTGAACGCGATTTGAGTTGCGTATCGCCTGAAAGATCCAACGCAAGGAAGCCAAGTTGCGGATCGCCGGGAATCGGGTCGTTCGTTTCACTCGCCTGCCGAATAAGCATATTGGCGAGTTGGCGACGTTTGTTACCAGACTGCCTGAGCAGCAAATCTCGCGATTCCTGGATGGCATCGAATCCCAGTAACTGCCTACACTCTGCGAGTGCCAGAATCCCATGACCATCAGCCATGGCATCAGAAATATGTGACTGCGGATCACTTGCACGATCAAACGCAGCAAGTTCATTGAGACGCGATGTCGCATCCGCTGCCAGTTTTTTCCAGTCGTCAACTGCCGTCCAGCGCGGTTGCAACGAAAACATGAGCTTTTGAATCTGAAGCACCGGCCGAATCCAGCCCGCCGGCGGCGCGGAGGCTCCGGAAATCACCGTATCAGCCGGCGAGGCAAGAACTTCATCAACATGTTGCTGCCATTCCGCGATGAGGGCCGTCGATCGATCCACGTCAGCCTGTGATGCTGTTGATGTTGAATTGAAAATGGCTTCGAGCAGGATCTCCCCCGACTGCACAAGCAACATTGGTTCATCTTCTCCGGTGCCATCGATCAGCGAAACCAGTTCTTCCGCCGCCGCCATGGGATCAGTCGCGCGATTGAGCATCGCACGCCATTCATGAGCCTTGGCAGTCGTGGGCGAATCAGCAAACTTCGCGAGATGCTGATCCAATGCCGCTCGGTAAGTAGTTTCAAGCGTGCTGTGATTCTTATCCGCTTGAGTCACCGCTGCATCCCAACGGCGGCCGATGGCGTAAATGCGCAGCAGATCGGACGCTGCTGACTGTTCGCGATTGTTTGTTGTCTGGAACAACTCAACAGCCGCATTGAGATCAGTTTCCGCAGCTTGCCAGTCGCTCATTCTCACGGCAAGGTCACCGGCCTGCATGAGTATCGTTGCCGCAATTTCCGGACTGCTTCTTTCAAACTTCGGACGCATTGACAGCAAGGCATTTCTGGCTGCAGTAAGGTCGCCAGCCGCAAGCAGGTCACCGATACTCTCAATCGCTGTCGCTGCTTCAACGCCGAACTTTTCGACATGACTAAATCGCAAGCCAATCCGATCGCAGCAGTCTCGCCATACACCTTTGCTGGCAGGAGTCAATCGCCGATTGAGCAACCGAAATTCGTCGGCCGTCTTTTGCCTCAGCTCTGCGGAATCCAGTCGCGTTAAAAGTTCGAATAATGACAGAACCGACGCCAGTCGCAACATTCCGAGCTTTTGAGATCGCAGGCCTTGTTTTTCCAGATCCAGCAGGGTTTGTAATGCTTCCGACGGTTGGTCGCGCCGCAAGAGTCCACGAATTTTTAATTCCGCCGCTGCGATCTGTTGAGCGACAGAGGCAGCGGCTGACGTCAGCGACGTGACAGATAAATCAAATCCCTTGAAATCATTGTTGTCGAGCAATGATTCCGCCAGTAAAGCCCTGGCTCGAAAACGCATGTCGTCATCACCACTGGCTCGCATCAGTTGTTCTGCAGCTTCAGCGGCCCTCGCTCGCAAGTCCGCATCTCCAGGCTTTTGCCGCGACTGAAACAGCAGCAGTTCGGCGGCAACAAACCGCGTCCGATCGCGAGCCGCTTTCGCCACGCTGCTTTCAATCTCTTTGCGAATTTGATCGATCTGTTCCAGCATCGCTTGCGACTGCTGCAACCCTTCGGTCATCGCCTGCACTGCCAATGGCGATGGACCAACTTGCGGCCCGAACTCAGCAACCGTGGCATCAATACGAGCAATCGTGGACAGGATTTCAATTTGTCTGACACGCAGCAGTAAATCCAATTCAGCACGCGGCGGCTCGTTGCGAACGAAGTCGGTGATCGTCTGGACGGCGTGAGTCAGTAACTGCGTCCGGCCGGGTTCTTTGAGAATCCATGCGTGTTGTTCACGACTATCGGCCAGCATCAACTGCCATGCCGCGCGGTCGTCCGCCGTGCGACAGTTCTCCGATTGCCGCTCGCAGAATTGTTCGGCGAGATCATAAAACTGCTTTGCCTGCAGTTGCTTTACAAAATCCCGTTCCCCGTCGGCGATCTCGTCAGCCCGTGCAATTCCCACCGTCGCATGCAGAACAAGCGATATCAAAAGGGCGGTAATGAAAAATCGTGGCGTCAGCATGGTATCTTTATAGTGAACTCAGAGCCAAATGTTCAGGTTACCATTCTAGCCCGCGTGCTCTATAATCGCCTCTCAAAGACAATCCCACGCAACACTTAATGCAGAACTCCCATGAACTGGTCAGAACAAAGAATCGCATTTATCGGCACGGGGCAAATGGCGACAGCATTGGCCGCAGGTTTTGTGCGTGAACTGCTGAAGCCCGAACAAATCACCGGATACGATCCGATTGAAGCCTCGCGCACGGCGTTTGCGGCAAAGATTGGTTCGGGAGTCAACCTGTTTGATTCGCCCACAGAGGCCGTCAAAAACGCCACGATTGTCATCCTGGCCGTGAAACCGCAGGTGATGAGCGACGCGTTGAAGCCACTCTCGGATTCTATCAAGACACAGACGAAAACCGGACCGATTGTCGTCTCCATCGCCGCCGGGATTCCAATCTCTCGGCTGGAAAGTGCGCTGCCAATCAGCACGCGAGTCATTCGAGTCATGCCGAACACGCCGTGTCTGATCGGACGCGGAGCCTCTGGTTTGTCAACCGGTTCTGCGGCCTCTGCCGCTGATGCTAAATTGATCAGTGACCTGCTGGCCACTGTTGGACTTGTGGAAACGGTACCTGAGCCACTGTTGGATGCTGTTACAGGATTAAGCGGAAGTGGCCCGGCGTATGTCTTTCAAATGATCGAAGCGTTAAGCGACGGTGGCGTCAAAATGGGACTGCCACGTGCCACTGCGACACGCCTGGCGGCTCAGACGTTGGTTGGTGCGGCCGAAATGTTGCTCACCACCGGTCAACACCCCGGAGCGTTAAAGGACTCTGTCACCAGTCCTGGCGGCACAACAATCGCCGGTCTTCACGCCATGGAACTCGGCGGCGTCCGCGCCGCCTTGATGGATGCCGTTGAGGCAGCCACATTGCGTTCACGTGAACTTGGGCTGCATTCAAAATAGTGAACAGCCGAATTGGCACATTCAAAAGTCCGAGCGAATCCCTCTATCGTAAGTGGCTTGGCATTTCTTTCAACATCTGATCGCTATTGGTTCCCCATGTTGTTTTGCATGATTTTGACCGCCTTCGCATGGATCAGTACCGGAGAATTGGCGGTTTTGTTAGCGGATGAAGCTCTTCAGGACGGCAGCGCTGCTGGGGCTGATCTGTTCATGTTGCCCGAGCCGACGAACGATGGTTCAACGCACTTCCAGCCAAAGATGCTGGCGACTCTGATTGGCTATTGTGCTGCAATCATGGCGGCGTCCGTGGGCGGCGGATGGCTGCCGTCGATCGTTCGACTCACCCACACTCGAATGCAAACCATCATCAGTTTCGTGGGAGGACTAATGCTGGGGATCGCATTGTTCCACCTGCTGCCCCATTCGGTTCATGGATCAAATACGGTCGACGATTCAGCGTGGTGGATGATGGCGGGAATACTCACCATGTTCCTGCTGATTCGCTGCTTTCATTTTCATCACCACGGCCCACTGGAGATTTCAACGGCTCAGGAAGATCCCTGCGCGGGGCATGGTCCTCACGACCATGATGATGACCACGATGCTCCGCGCGTGCATCAGCATGAGAGTCATGGCAGCGCGGGACTTCTGCCTGTGATTGGTCAGCCGCATTGTCATCATGCGCATCAGTTGAGCTGGATGGGAATCGCAGTTGGACTTTCGCTGCATACGCTGATTGACGGCATCGCGCTGGCGGCCAGCGTTGAAGCGGCGGCCAAGTTTCCGTCACGGACGGTATTTTATGGGTTGGGGACGTTCCTGGCGATCATTCTGCACAAACCACTCGATGCTGTTTCAATTACGTCGTTGATGGCGGGCAGCGGCTGGAAGAGTCGATCACGATTCCTTGTGAACCTGATATTTTCGATGATGTGTCCGATCGGAGCGGCATTGTTTATGCTCGGAATCAGACAGTTCAGCGACATGCAGGAAACGGTTGTCTGTTCAGTGCTTGCCTTTTCCGCTGGCGTGTTCCTGTGTATCGCTCTCAGCGACCTGTTGCCGGAAATGGAGTTCCACGCCCACAACCGCTTCCGATTGACCGTTGCATTAACAGCGGGTGTCCTGTTAGCGTATGGGATCACGTTTCTGGAACGTGGCCATTTGCATCTGTAGTTCAGTGCCGCGTGTGATGAACTTGATTTGTGCAGGAAGCATCAAAGGGGCATCGTTGATGCTCTCAGTGTTAACAAAGAAGCCTGATTTGATGCTTTGCCGTTTCCGTTGCGCCAGCCGGGTCGGAAACGAAGTTGGGTGGGGTTAAGGCTTCCAGTCAGCGGGCAGGTGAAGGGACCACACTTCGTTCGACAACGGCTGCGCATGGCCTCCGGCAATCCAGAGTTTGTCTTTGAAAACGAAGACCGAATGTTCATGGCGTTCCTTCCAGGTCGTCTTCGTCTGCAATTTTTCCCACGTCTTTCCGTCCTTCGAATGCCACACATCACCCCAGTTTTTTGAAGGGTTGTTCGACCAGCCACCGAGCACCCACATGCGATCCCGATACACGGCCGCCGAGAACCATAAACGCGGCGACCATGGTGCGGCTTCAGTTTCACGAATCCAGTTCACACCATCGCTCGATGACCACACATCGTTCTTTGCGTGGTAGTCAGGTACATAGTTGCCGCCGCCGAAAAGATAGATCCTGTCGTTGAGCACAACTGCCTGATGATAGGCGCGCGGTGACCAGCCAGCGTTGGCCGTTTCGAGCCTCCATTCCTTGCCGTCGGCAGAGGACCACACATCGTTCTTCAGGCTTTTCTCGTCGCCGAAGTAATAATTCTCCGTGCCTCCGAGGATCCACAAACGTCCGTGAAATTCAACCAGGCCTGCAGCAAGTCGCGGTGTCCATCCTGCGGCTGCGGTGACTTGCTGCCATTCCACGCCATCGACCGATGACCACACCTGGTTACTCGCCGAATGTCCTGGCAATCGCCCGTTGTACCATCCCCCCATGATCCACATTTTGTCCTGAAACGTGATGTTCATCGGCAGATCGCTGTGCAGCCAAGGCGCGTTACTTGCGACCTGTTTCCATTCCTTGCCATCTGCGGAAGCCCACACATCGCGGGGCGGTGCCTCAAACGACTGAAACCAGCCACCCATGATCCAGAGCTGATCGCGAAAGACATATTCCGCCTGAGAATCTCGTGCCTGCCACGACGCGTTGCCTTCGAGCTTCCAGTCCGGTTCCGGATCTTGTGCGTGAGCGATGAGACCTGTCACAGAGAGAAGAGTGAACAGCACGATTTTCATGACATGATTCTCCGCTTTTTTCTGAGTTCAGTTTCGGACTTGTCGGTCTCGAGCGCAACCTTTACACATGCTCGGAGTGCCTGCTTCAACCGGGCGGGATCATAGCGGCTGCATTGAGGATTCGCATTGATTTGACCGAAACCGCCACGGTCGGGCAACTATTCACGATGCGCAATGTGTAGGGTGTGACAACAAACGCGAGAGCACAAAAAGGGTCAAAAGTGATGGCTACATTGCGGCGAAGTCCATCTGGGACAAGAGATAGTCAAGACTCGCCAGATCTTCCAATGCATCGCATTGTGATTTTTCAATTGACAGCGGCGTGAGATTGCTGCCATGACCGAAAGTTGATCGCTGCCTCACATCGCTGGTCATGTTTGAAGTAAACGGTTCCGTCAGACGCATCTCCGCGACCGATTGGTCAGGATCCGGCATCCTTTCGACGACTGCCGGTTTAGCCTCAACCGCCGTGAGTATTGCTTCATTCAACTGATTCATCGCAATCAAGAGTTCCGATTCAGGTAACGTGGCACTGAATGGACTGATATCACTCGATGCGATTGAGAAATCGCCAACAGCAACCAGGTTGCCGATGGTGCCATCCGTGCCGATCGCTCGCAGCCAGACTCGGTAGTTGCCGAGTGGAAGTGCGGTGGTCGGTGTATACGACGTGCCGATGATGCCCGATTGATTGATGATGGCGTTTTGAATTCCAATGCGATCCACCCAGAATTGATAGCTGGCAGCACCCTGGACTGCAGTCCATGTGAATGTTGGAGTTGTGTCGCTGGTTGTAGAGCCGGGCGTCAGCAATATCGGTGCTCCACCGATCATGAATGCGCCAGTATCAGACCACGCTCCCGTTACCGGGCCAGTTGTCGATGTTGAGATCGCTCGCACCCACCACCTGTAATCGCCTTTTGGAAGATTTAACGTTGGAGTGAACTGCGACACGCTGAGCGCGGTTTGGCGAATCACTTGATTGGCACCGGTTGTGAGGTTGTTAACCCACAGATCATATCGGTTGGCTCCCAGCACATCGGTCCAGTCAAACGTCGGTGTCGAATCGACCGTCACTGCCGCCGGACCAGCAAGTATCGGTGCAGGCGTGACCGTCAGTTGCAACAAATTCGACCATGCACCGGCATTCCCCGTTGAGTCAATGCCACGCACCCATATGCGATAGGTACCAAAGTTCAACGGAGTTGAAGGTGTAAACGATGTTGATGTCACGTTCGTATTTCGTATCACCGACGCTCCACCGGTCGTCAGGTTATTAACCCAGATGTCGTATCGCGCTGCCCCAGTGAGTGCGGTCCATGCGATTGTCGGCTGTTGAGAAGGTGACGAGCCGCTTGTCGTAATCAATTGAACGGGTGTATCAATTTCTATGGCGACCGCTGCGCTCCACGCCGTGCGACTTCCGTCGGCACGAATGCCCTGCACATAGACTGAGTATCTGCCGATCGCCATGTTAGAGGCAGGAGTGAACGATGTGCCGGTCACTGTTTGTCGCAGATAGGCACTGCCGTTGGCCGGAAGAGTTCCGATCCAGACATCATAGCTGGTCGCACCGGCTGCTGCCGACCATGTCCACGTCGGCCGAGGGTTTTGCGTGACACCAGCAGCCGTTGTGATGACCGGAGCGGCACTGCCAACCAACAGCGGCAGGACGTTGCTGGCCAGCTTTAGTGGCTGAGTTTCGAATGCCTGCACATAGACAGTTCTCCCGGCCCATGATGCTGGCAGAACGTAGGATGCTTCGACAGCTCCGCCGCTGCATTGAACGCCGACGCCGATGATGATCGGATTGGAGAGCCCGAGTGTGACGCCATTGACCACCGACGTGCCAAGTGTTGTGCTGATGGCAAACGGCACAAGAGCAGTGTGAAGACCCTGGCCGCGAGCTCGGAATGTCGTACGCTGGCCTGCGACTGGTGGCGTCATTGCGGTCACGACGATCGGTGCAATTTGCGTCACGTTGGTCGAAGAATTGTTGAGTGGATTCGTATCGATCTGCACGGTGGTGACGCTGGCCGTGTTTGTTAAGTTGCCAAGGAACGTGCCGTTTAGGGTCGTGGTTACGATGTACGTGATCGTACCATTGACTGGAATGAACACCGTGTCGTTCATATTGCCAGTGCCCGTCGCACTGAAGACTGTGCCGCTGGAACCTGTGGCAACCCACGACGCCGACACAATTTGCGCCGGGAAATTGTCGATCAGACGTGCGTTGACGGCTGGGCCGGGACCAGCATTTGTGACAACAATGCGGTAGGTGACTGGTTCATTCGGAAGACGGACATTTGTCGAATCCGTATTCGTCTTGGTGATGGCCAGATCGACAAGTTCCACGTAGCCGAAGTCGAGCGTGTTGTTAATCGGCGAAGCTGGTGTCAATGTCACCGTTGACTGGTTGTCCGCAGTGCTGTCAGGATCAACGAACGGTGTGACGGTGATGGGCAGTGACGCCGAAAGTATCGACACGGTATACAGAATCGCTGAACCGGTTGGAGTTGTGACCGGCAGACCTGTGAACGAATAA
>Ga0105046_10017016_pt1 | contig 11149 bp, 6 predicted proteins | sample MAT03_FD_78385 | JGI IMG/M metagenome (GOLD analysis project Ga0105046, IMG submission 78385) | Freshwater microbial communities from Lake Fryxell liftoff mats and glacier meltwater in Antarctica - MAT-03 (megahit assembly) | ecosystem: Environmental > Aquatic > Freshwater > Ice > Liftoff...
CACTACGTGGCCTATACCGATATGTCCGGCGCACCGGCCGCTGCGGCACCCGCGCGCGCAACATCGGGCCGTATTCCATGAGCCGAAAGAGTATTCCCTATACCTCGAGCCCCCTGCTGGCCAGCCGCACACCGGTATGGCGCAGCAAACTGGTGGTGGCCCTGGCTGCGCTGGGATTCATGGGGCTGGCCGCGCGCGCGGTACATATCCAGGTGATCGCCAACGACTTCTACCAGCGCCAGGGCGAGGTGCGCTTCGCGCGTACGCTGGCGCTGCCGGCCAATCGCGGCCGCATCATCGACCGCAACGGCCTGATCCTGGCCTCCAGCGTCCCGGCGCCCAGCATCTGGGCGATTCCGGAAGACGTGCCGCGCGATCCCGAGCAGCTCAAGAAACTGGCCAGATTGCTCGATATGCCGCTGCCTTCACTGCAGCGCAAACTCGAAGACGAAGACAAGACATTCGTCTGGCTCAAGCGCCAGGTCGATGAGTCGGTCGGGCAGGAAATCCAGGCCATGGGTCTGCCGGGCATCTACCAGCGCAAGGAATACCGGCGCCAGTATCCCGAAGGCGAAGCCAGCGCCCATGTGGTCGGGTTCACCAACATCGAGGACGCCGGACAGGAAGGTGTCGAACTCACGTTCGACAAGGAGCTGGCCGGACGCGCCGGATCGCGCCGGGTCATCAAGGACCGCCTGGGCCGTGTGGTCGAAGCCATCGGTGAGCAGATCCCGCCGGAAGACGGGCGCGATCTGCAACTGAGCATCGACAGCAAGGTGCAGTTCTTCGCCTACCAGAAGCTGCGCGAAGCGGTGCTGCAGAACAAGGCCAAGGCCGGCAGCGTCGTTGTGCTCGACGCCCATAGCGGCGAACTGCTGGCGCTGGCCAACTACCCGAGTTATTCGCCCGGCAAACGCGGGCAGCTGACGGGCGCACAACTGCGCAACCGCGCGCTCACCGACAGCTTCGAGCCCGGCTCGACCATGAAGCCGTTTGTGATCGCGCTCGGGCTCGAGCAGGGCCTGATCAAGCCCGAGACACCGATACAGACCGCGCCAGGGCATTTCTCGATCGGCAACGCGACGATACGCGACGCCCACCCGCAGGGCCTGCTGACCGTCAGCCAGGTGATCCAGAAATCGAGCAACGTCGGCACCGTCAAGATTGCGATGCGCATCGCACCACGCGACATGTGGGAGATGTACCACACGCTCGGTTTCGGCCAGAAGCCCGAGCTGACCTTTCCCGGTGCCGTCAGCGGCCGGCTGCGCCCCTACAAGACCTGGCGCCCGATCGAACAGGCCACGATGAGTTATGGCTACGGCCTGTCGGTCAGCCTGTTCCAGCTGGCCAATGCCTACTCCGTATTTGCGCGTGATGGCCGGCTGATTCCCGCCACCCTGCTCAAGACCGACACGCCGGTGGCCGGCACGCCGGTGCTGCGGGCCGACCACGCCAGCGCGGTGCTCAACATGTTGCACATGGCCACCAGCCCCGGTGGCACCGCTCCCAAGGCACAGACCATGGGGTATTCGGTGGGCGGCAAGACCGGCACCGCGCACAAGCAGGAAGGCAAGGGTTACGCCGAGAAGAAATACCGCGGCGTGTTCGTGGGCGTCGCGCCGGTGGAAAAACCCCGGATCGTGGTTGCCATCATGATCGACGAGCCCAGCAATGGCAAATATTTTGGCGGCGACGTCGCCGCGCCGGTTTTCAGCGCTACGGTGCAGCAGACCTTGCGCGTGCTGGGCGTGACGCCCGACATGGCGGTCAAGCCCCAGATCGCGATCGCGGTCGAGGAGAGCCTGTAATGCAGGATCTGCACTCGCCACAAGCCGCAGCCGCATGGCTGCGCGACAAGGTCACCGGTTGCCTGCAGACGCACAGCCGCACACTCGCGCCGGGCGACGGTTTCATCGCCTGGCCTGGCGCGGCCCATGACGCGCGCACACACGTGGCCGATGCGCTCGCAAACGGCGCCGCTGCCTGCCTGGTCGAGCACGCCGGCGTGGAGCCATTCGGCTTTAAAGACCCGCGCATCGCCAGTTACGCCGGCCTCAAGGCCGCCAGTTCACATGTCGCGGCCGCCTATTACGGCGCCCCGTCCGAGCGTGTGCGCGTGCTGGCAGTGACTGGCACCAACGGCAAGACGTCGAGCGCCTGGTGGCTGGCACAAGCCCTGTCCAGCACCATGCTGAATCCGGCGCTGCCGTGCGCCATGATCGGCACGCTCGGTGTCGGCCGCCCGCCGGCTGCGGGCACGGACGGCCCGCACGACGCCAACGGCCTGGCCACACTGGCGTCGACCGGCCTTACCACCCCCGACCCGGTGCTGTTGCAAACCAGCCTGAAACAGTTCGCCGACGCCGGCATCGTGGCCTGTGCGTTGGAGGCCTCGTCGATCGGTATCGACCAGCACCGGCTCGACGGCATCCGCATCCACACCGCCATCTTCACCAATTTCACCCAGGACCACCTGGATTACCACGGCTCTATGGACGCCTACTGGCGCGCCAAGGCCCGTTTGTTCCAGTGGCCCGGCCTGCAGGCGGCGGTCGTCAACATCGACGACCCGAAGGGCGCCGAACTGCTGGCGCTGATCGCAAACCGCCCCCTGGACGTGTGGACCATCTCCTGCGCGGCCCCGGCGCGCCTGCGCGCAAGCGACATCACGCTGGCTGGCGCGGGCCTGTCGTTCCAGGTCAGCGAGGGTCAAGAACAACACCTGCTGCACACCCGCCTGATCGGTCAATACAACGTGGCTAACCTGCTCGGCGTATTGGCCGCGATGCGGGCATCGGGGGTTCCGCTGGACCGCGCCGTGTTGGCCTGCGCCGCGCTGGCGCCCGTGCCCGGCCGCATGCAGTGTGTGGTGCACGATGGGATGCCGCTGCTGGCGGTCGACTACGCGCATACCCCGGACGCGCTCGACAAGGCCATCGCGGCATTGCGCCCGCTCAGCCAGACCCGTGGCGGCAAATTGTGGTGCGTGTTCGGCTGCGGCGGCGACCGCGATCCCGGCAAACGTCCCGCCATGGGAACGGCGGCCGGGGCGGCCGACCACGTCGTCGTGACCAGCGACAACCCGCGCGGCGAAGACCCGCTGGCCATCATCGCGCAGATCGTGCCGGCGCTCGCCGACCATGGTTCGGTGACGCAGCATGTCGACCGTGCGCGGGCCATCGAACAGGCCGTGCTCGCCGCGGCCAGCGCCGATGTCGTGCTGGTGGCCGGCAAGGGGCACGAAGCCTACCAGGAGGTGGCGGGTCAGCGCCGCCCGTTTTCGGATCTGGCGCAGGCACAGGCCGCGCTTGCGCTCCGGCGTGCGTCCCAGGCTGCGCAGGGAGTTCGCGCATGATGGACCTGCAACAGTTGCAGCAATCCCTGCCGGGCAGCGAGCTGGTCGGCGACCCGCACCAGGTCGTCACGCGGGTGCACAGCGACACCCGCAGCCTGCAGCCGGGCGACCTGTTCGTTGCGCTGCGCGGCGATAACTTCGATGGCAACCGGTTTCTGGCGCAGGCGCGCGCAGCTGGCGCCGTTGGCGCCATCGCGCACGACCGCGCGGCGCTGGAACAGGCCGGTCTGGCGGGTGTTGTGGTTGCCGACAGCAAACTGGCGCTGGGAATCGTGGCCACGCGCTGGCGCGCGCGCTTCACCTTGCCACTGATCGCCGTCACCGGCAGCAATGGCAAGACCACCGTGACGCAGATGCTCGCCGCCATCCTGTGGCAATGGAAACCGCAGGCGATGCTGGCAACACTGGGCAACTTCAACAACGACATCGGACTTCCGCTGACGCTGCTGCGCCTGCGCGCCAAGCACGCGGTCGGTGTGGTCGAACTGGGCATGAACCATCCTGGCGAGATCGCCCCGCTCGCCACCATGGCCCGGCCCACGGTGGCGCTGGTCAACAACGCGCAGCGTGAACATCTCGAGTTCATGGCCTCGGTCGAGGCCGTGGCGCACGAAAACGGCGCCGTCATCAGCGCCCTGCCAGCCGACGGCATCGCCGTATTCCCGCACGACGACCCGTTCGCGGTCTTGTGGCGCGCGCTGGCGGGCGCGCGCAAGTGCCTGACGTTCGCCATCGCCGACGCAGGCACGGCAACACCGGCCGACATCAGCGCCAGGGCGCCACATTGGGCCGACGGCGCCTGGCAGGTGCAGGCACAAACACCGGCCGGCGCGCTGGGTTTCACGCTGCGCATGGCGGGCCGGCACAACGTGCGCAATGCGCTGGCCGCCACGGCATGTGCCGTCGCCGTCGGCGTCCCGCCAGAACACATCGCGACCGGTCTGCAGTGCTTCGAGCCGGTCAAGGGACGCTCGCGCACGCTGCAGGTCCGACTCGGAGCACACGCCTGTACCCTGGTGGACGATAGTTACAACGCCAATCCCGATTCGGTTGACGCCGCGCTCGAGATGCTCGCCGCTCTGCCAGGCCCGCGCCTGATGGTGCTTGGCGACATGGGCGAGGTCGGCGACCAGGGGCCGCAGTTCCATGTCCAGGCCGGTGCGCGGGCGCAGGCGCTGGGCATCGAGTCGCTTCTCACGCTGGGCAGCTTGTCGGCGTCGGCGGCCACGTCGTTCGACGGCGCACGCCACTGCGCAACCATGCCCGAGCTGGTGCAGGCGGTGCTCGAACAGGCGCCCGCCATGGCCAGCATCCTGGTCAAGGGAGCGCGTTTCATGCGAATGGAGCAGGTGGTCGAGGCCGTCATGGCCCGTGCGCGCCTGTTGCCCGCCAGCACCGGAGAAGCCGCATGTTGTTGAGCCTGACGCAATGGCTGCAGACACAGGGGCCGGAGTTCGGATTCCTGCGCGTGTTCCAGTACCTGACGCTGCGCGCCGTGATGGCGGCGCTGACCGCGCTGCTGATCGGCCTGATCGCCGGCCCGACGGTCATTCGCCATCTTGCACGGCTCAAGATCGGCCAGCCGATCCGGGGTTACGGCATGGAAACCCATATCAGCAAGAGTGGCACGCCGACGATGGGCGGCGTGCTGATCCTGCTGTGTATCGCCGTCTCCACGCTGTTGTGGATGGACCTGTCGAACCGTTTCATCTGGATCGTATTGCTGGTGACCCTGGGATTCGGTGCGATCGGCTGGGTCGATGACTGGCGCAAGGTCGTACACAAGGATCCCGAAGGCATGCGCTCGCGCGAGAAGTATTTCTGGCAATCGGTGATCGGCCTGGTCGCGGCGCTGTACCTGGTGTTCAGCATCTCCGAGAACTCCAACCTGCGGGTGCTGGAGCTGTTCTTCACCTGGGTCAGGTCGGGCTTCGATCTGGATCTGCCGCCCAAGGCCGGCCTGCTGCTGCCGTTCTTCAAGGAGATCAGCTACCCGCTGGGTGTGCTGGGTTTCGTCGTGTTGACCTACCTGGTCATCGTCGGATCGAGCAACGCGGTCAACCTGACCGACGGTCTGGACGGACTGGCGATCATGCCGGTCGTGATGGTCGGATCGGCACTGGGCGTGTTCGCCTATGTCACCGGCAGCGCGGTGTTCTCCAAGTACCTGCTGTTTCCGCATATTCCCGGTTCTGGCGAGTTGCTGATCTTTTGCGCCGCCATGGCCGGTGCCGGGCTGGCCTTCCTGTGGTTCAACACCCATCCGGCCCAGGTCTTCATGGGCGACGTCGGCGCGCTCGCGCTCGGCGGCGCGCTGGGCACGATCGCGGTGATCGTGCGCCAGGAGATCGTGCTGGCCATCATGGGCGGCATCTTTGTCGCGGAGGCGGTGTCCGTCATGCTGCAGGTCATGTACTTCAAGTACACCCGGCGCCGCCACGGCGAAGGCCGGCGCCTGTTTCGCATGGCGCCTTTGCACCACCATTTCGAAAAGACCGGCTGGAAGGAGTCGCAGGTCGTTGTGCGCTTCTGGATCATCACGATGCTGCTGTGCCTGGTCGGCCTGTCGACGCTCAAGCTGCGCTGAATACGATGGCCATGCCTCAAGACACCAACGTGCTGATTCTGGGACTGGGTTCGTCCGGCCTGGCCATGGCGCGCTGGTGCACGCGCCAAGGCGCCAGCGTCACGGTCGCAGACACGCGTGCGCAGCCGCCGCAACTGGACGCCTTGCGCGCGTCAATGCCGCAAGCGCAATTTGTCAGTGGCGCTTTGAGCGCGGCACTGCTGGAACAGGTGCCCGCGCAGCTGATCCTCAAGAGCCCGGGCCTGACGCCGGCCCAAGTGGCCCCGGTCACCGCCGCTGCGGCCGAACGCGGCACCCCGGTGTGGGGCGAACTCGATCTGTTCGCCCTGGCTCTGGCCGATCTGCGCACGGCGCAGGCTTACCAGTGCGACATCCTGGCGGTCACCGGAACCAACGGCAAGACCACGGTGGCGTCGCTCACCGCACAACTGGTCGAACGTGCCGGCAAGTCGGTCGCTCTGGCCGGCAATATCGGCCCGACACTGCTTGACACCTTGTCCGGGCATCTGGACGCCAGCACATTGCCACAGGTCTGGGTCATCGAACTATCGAGCTTCCAGCTGGCCGACATGGCCGGCCCGGGCCTGCCGGTCACCGCTGACCTGGGCGCAGCAGCGTTCGAACCCACCGCGGCCTGCGTGCTCAACCTGAGTCAGGACCACCTGGACTGGCACACCGACATGGCCGCTTACGCGCAGGCCAAGGCCCGTGTCTTCGGTACCCGCGCGTTGATGGTGCTCAACCGCGATGACGCGGCCGTGATGGCCATGTTACCGGCACCAAGCAAGGGCCAACCGCTGCGCCGCAGCACCAGCGTGGGTGCTCACCTGCCACAAAAACCGGGCGAGTTCGGTCTGGAGTCGGTCAACGGCATGGCCTGGCTGGTGCGCGCCATGCAGGCCGATCCGACCATCCGCGTGCGCCGGGGCCAGCAAGCCGAACCCCTGCACATCCAGCGCCTGATGCCAGCCGAGGCCCTGCGTATCCGCGGTCGCCACAACGCCGTCAACGCGCTGGCCGCGCTGGCGCTCGCGTCGGCCGCCGGCTGCGCATTGGCACCGGTGTTGTACGGGCTGCGCGAATACCGCGGCGAGCCGCACCGGGTCGAATCGATCGCCGTCCTCAACGAGGTCGAGTTCTTCGACGACAGCAAGGGCACGAATGTCGGCGCGACCGTCGCCGCAGTGACCGGACTGGGCGCCGAGCGCAAACTGGTCGTGATCCTGGGAGGGGACGGCAAGGGTCAGGACTTTTCACCGCTGGCCGAGCCGATCCGCAAAAACGCCCGCGCGGCGATCCTGATCGGGCGCGATGCTGCACTGATCCGCGCGGCACTCGAATCCTGCGGCGTCGCCCTTTTTGATGCCAGCGACATGTCCCATGCCGTGGCACTGGCGATGCGCCAGGCGCACTCGGCCGATGCCGTGCTGCTCTCGCCGGCCTGCGCCAGCTTCGACATGTTCGACAACTACCGGCACCGTGCACAGGTGTTCCACGACGCCGTCCAGGCCCTGGCCGATGCCCAGGGCATCGTGCTGGAGGGGTCGGCATGAGTTTCAAGACCATCGGCGCCGGCATCTGGCCGCAGGCATGGACACGCGAACAACGGCTGCCGGTGCGGCTGGGTCGCGCGCGCAGCGCCGACCTGCAGTCGCCGGTGCGACTGCAGAGTTTCGACCAGGTGCTGGTATGGGTCACGGTCGCTTTGCTGGCCTGGGGCTTGGTGATGGTGTATTCGGCCACCATTGCGATGCCGGACAACCCGAAATTCGCGCGTTACGCGCATACCCATTTCCTGGTTCGCCACTTCCTGTGGCTGGCGGTGGCGTTTGTCGCCGCTCTGATCGCGTTCCAGATTCCGGTGGCGAAATGGGAAAAGATGGCGCCCTGGTTGTTCGTCATCGCATTGCTGCTGTTGTGCGCGGTGCTGCTTCCGCAGCTGGGCAAAGGCGTGAACGGCGCGCGACGCTGGCTGGTCATCGGGCCCATCAGTTTTCAGCCCTCGGAACTGGCCAAGTTTGCGGTGCTGCTGTATGCGGCCGACTACATGGTGCGCAAGATGGACGTCAAGGAGCGCTTCTTTCGCGCCGTGATGCCGATGGCCGTCGCCGTGGCCATGGTCGGTGTATTGCTGCTGGCCGAGCCCGACATGGGCGCGTTCATGGTGATCGCCGTGATCGCGATGGGCATCCTGTTTCTGGGCGGCGTCAATGCGCGCATGTTCTTCGTGATTGCCGCGATCCTCCTCGTCGCGTTCGCGCTGATGATCCTGCTCAGCGACTGGCGGCGTGAACGGATCTTCGCCTACCTCGATCCGTGGAGTGAAAAATACGCGCTGGGCAAAGGCTACCAGTTGTCGCATTCACTGATCGCGATCGGGCGCGGCGAGATCTTCGGCGTCGGCTTGGGCGGCAGCGTCGAGAAACTGCACTGGTTGCCTGAGGCCCATACCGACTTCCTGCTGGCCGTGATCGGCGAGGAATTCGGACTGGTCGGCGTATTGAGCGTGCTCGGCCTGTTCGTCTGGCTGACCCGGCGCATGATCCATATCGGCCGCCAGGCAATCGCGCTGGACCGCGTATTTGCCGGCCTGGTCGCGCAAGGGGTCGGCATCTGGATCGGTTTCCAGGCCTTCATCAACATGGGCGTCAACCTTGGCGCGTTGCCGACCAAGGGCCTGACCCTGCCCTTGATGAGTTTTGGCGGCACGGCCATCCTGGTCAATCTGGTTGCGATTGCGGTGGTGCTGCGCATCGACATCGAAAGCCGGCAACTGATGCACGGAGGTCGGGCATGAACCCCCTGCCGGGCAACAGTGTCGGCAACCGTCCCGATCCCCGGGCCTGGATCGGCCTGGATCCGTTGATCCGCACGCATGCCGGCGCCAGCAGCGCGGCGCCGCCACCCGAATCGGTCACGGTGGGAACCCAGACGATGCCGTCCGCTGTGCAACATGCAGCAGCCGCTTGCGGTCGCCGGGCGCTGGTCATGGCCGGTGGCACGGGTGGACACATCTTTCCCGGCCTCGCTGTGGCGCAGGCGCTGCGCGAACGCGGCTGGGACGTGGTCTGGCTGGGTGGAGCCGGCAGTGAAACCAAACCGAGCATGGAAAGCCGCCTGATTCCGCCGCAAGGATTTGCCTTCGAAGCGCTGGCCTTCTCGGGCGTACGCGGCAAGGGTGTGCTGACGCTGGCACTGCTGCCCATGCGCTTGCTGCGCGCGTTCTGGCAAAGCATCCGGGTTATGCGCCGGGTCAAGCCCGATGTGGTGTTGGGCCTGGGCGGATACATCACCTTTCCGGGCGCCATGATGGCCGTTCTGTTGGGCAGACCGCTGATCCTGCACGAGCAGAATTCGGTCGCCGGCATGGCCAACCGGGTGCTGGCCCACATCGCGGACCGGGTCTACAGCAGCTTCCCCGATGTGCTGCCCAAGGCGCGCTGGGTCGGTAACCCGTTGCGCCGGCCGTTCATCGGTCGCGCGACGCCCGCGCAGCGGTTCGCCGAACGTAACGGCGCCTTGCGGGTGCTGGTGGTCGGCGGCAGCCTGGGCGCGCGTGTGCTCAACGAGGTCGTGCCGCGCGCGCTGGCGCTGATTCCCCAGGAACTACGCCCGCTGGTGACCCACCAGGGAGGCACCGGGCAAATCGACGCACTGCGCGCCAACTACAGCCGGGCCGGCGTGCAGGCCAATCTGGTCGCCTTCATCGACGATACCGCCAGCGCCTTCGCCGATGCCGACCTGGTGATCTGCCGCGCCGGCGCCAGCACCGTGGCCGAAATCGCCGCCATCGGTGTGGCCGCACTGTTCGTGCCGCTTCCCTCGGCAGTGGACGACCACCAGACACGCAACGCACGCTTCCTGGTCGACCGCGGCGCCGGCTGGTTGCTGGCGCAGTCCGACTTCGATCCGCCACGCCTGGCGCAATTCCTGCAGCAGGCCACGCGCGAAAATCTGCTGGCCTGCGCATCGACGGCGCGTCTGGCCGAAAAGACCGACGCGACGGCGCAGATGGTCGCGGCGTGCGAGGAACTGGTGCCATGAAATACGCCATTCGCCACATCCACTTCATTGGCATCGGCGGCTCTGGCATGTCGGCCATAGCCGAAGTGCTGCAGGGCCTGGGCTATACGATTTCGGGCTCCGACATCGCCGCCAGTGCCACCCTGTACCGACTCGGCAGCCTGGGCATCAAGGTCTTCGTCGGCCACGACGCCAGCCACATCGAGGGAGCCAACGCGGTCGTCGTGACCACGGCCGTGCATGAGGACAACCCCGAGGTGATCGAGGCGCGCGCCCGGCAGATTCCGGTCGTTCCGCGCGCCATCATGCTGGCCGAGCTGATGCGCCTGAAACAGGGTATCGCGATCGCCGGTACCCACGGCAAGACAACCACGACCAGCCTGGTCGCCAGCGTTCTGGCCGAAGCCGGCCTGGACCCCACGTTCGTCATCGGCGGGCGGCTCAACAGCGCCGGCGCCAACGCACGCCTGGGCACCGGTGACTACATCGTCGTCGAGGCCGACGAATCCGACGCGTCGTTCCTGAACCTGTTGCCCGTCATGGCCGTGGTGACCAATATCGATGCCGACCACATGGCGACCTACGGTCACGACTTTGAGCGCCTGAAGTCCGCCTTTGTCGATTTCCTGCACCGCATGCCGTTCTACGGTACCGCGATCCTGTGCACCGACGATGCCGCCGTGCGTGACATCGTGCCCCAGGTGTCCTGCCCCATCACGAGTTATGGTTTCGCCGCAGACGCGCAGGTACGGGCGGTCGACGTGCGGGCCGTCGGCGGCCAGATGCACTTCACCGTACAGCGGCGCAACGGCGTGACGCTGCCCGACCTGCCCGTGGTGCTGAACCTGGCCGGCCGCCACAACGTGCTCAATGCCTTGTCGGCGATCGCGGTGGCGGTGGAACTCAACGTACCGGACGCCGCCGTGCAGAAGGCGCTGGCCCACTTCCAGGGTGTCGGACGCCGCTTCCAGCCCTACGGCGACGTGGCCTGCAGTCACGGCGGCACATTCACACTCATCGACGACTACGGCCACCACCCGGTGGAGATGGCCGCGACGATCGAAGCCGCCCGCGGCGCGTTCCCGGGCCGGCGCCTGCTGCTGGCATTCCAGCCCCACCGCTACACCCGCACCCGCGACTGCTTCGACGACTTCGTCAAGGTGATCGGTCAGGTCGACGCC
>Ga0105046_10017017_pt1 | contig 11149 bp, 6 predicted proteins | sample MAT03_FD_78385 | JGI IMG/M metagenome (GOLD analysis project Ga0105046, IMG submission 78385) | Freshwater microbial communities from Lake Fryxell liftoff mats and glacier meltwater in Antarctica - MAT-03 (megahit assembly) | ecosystem: Environmental > Aquatic > Freshwater > Ice > Liftoff...
GCAAGGATCTTGGCCACGGTGAGGCCATGCGCGATGTTGGTAGTGCCGCCCTGTGCGGCCGCCGTAGTGCCGGTAAGCTTCAGCACCTTGATCGCCGGTGCGTTCGTTCCGAGCTTGGTGAAACCGTTCACTTCCAATTCGGCCGTGGGTGCGGTAACTCCGATGCCCACGTTCACGGCGTTGGCGCCCGTGCCGCCCAGGACGAGGCTGTTGCTGGAGGCCACGTACGCGTTGTAGCCGATCGCCGTGGCATTGGTGGTGCCGCCTGTAGCGCCAGTGCCCTTGCCGATGAGCGTGTTCTGGTTGAAGGTTATGCTGACCGGCGCGGCCAGATCGCCGATCACCACATTCTCCGATCCCGTGAGGAACTGCCCCGCCGCATTGCCCAGATAAACGTTCCGCGATCCAATGGCACCATAGCCGGAAGAGTTGCCCATCATCACGTTCTTTTCCCCCGTGGTGTTCTGCCAGCCGGACTCCCACCCGAAGTAGCAGTTTTCGACGCCGGTGGTCGTGTTGTAACCGGCACGGTACCCGACGAACGAATTATCCGTTCCGCTCGTGTTGGCCCTGCCCGTTCCCGAACCGAGGAAGGTGTTGCGCAGACCCGTGTTGTTGGCCATGCCGCTCTCGAAACCCATGAAGGTGAGGCCGTCCGCGGTGGTATTGGTCCGCCCGCTGAAATGCCCGATGAAGGTGTTGCCCGCAGCGGTGGTGTTGAAGCGGCCCGCGTCCAGGCCCACGAAGGTGTTGTTGCTGGCAGTGGTGTTGTCGAACCCGGCCGAGCGGCCCACGAAGGTGTTGCTGTTACCGGTGGTATTGAAACGTCCCGCGTCCGTTCCCACGAACACGTTGTTGTCCGCCGTGGTATTCGCATAGCCGGCGGAACGGCCCAGGAAGGTATTGGCGAGGCCGATGGAAGTGGAGCGGCCCGCATCCACGCCGAAGAACGCATTGCCGGAACCCGTCGCGTTGAAGTAGCCGGCATAGCGGCCCACGAAGGTGTTGTCCGCGCCCGTGGTGTTGAAGGTGCCCGCATTCATGCCTACGGACGTGTTGCCGGTACCGCTGGTGTTGGTGTAACCCGCCGAACGTCCCAGGAAGGTATTGCCCATGCCCGTGGTGTTGGAGCGTCCAGCGTCCACACCGGCGAAGGTGTTGGCTTCCCCGCTCGTGTTCGTGTACCCCGCTGCCTGCCCTAAGAAGGTGTTGTTGTTCCCAACGGTGTTGTAACGCCCGGCATCCAAACCGATGAAGGTGTTCTGGAAGGCGGTGGTGTTCGCGTAGCCTGCCGAACGGCCGATGAAGGTGTTCGAAGATCCGGTGGTGTTGTCGCGTCCGGCATCAGTACCCATGAAGGTGTTGTTGGCACCGGTAACGCTATAGAATCCAGCACGCGCACCTACGTACGTGTTGGATCCTGCGGTGGTGTTGGAGCTACCGGCCGATGTGCCAATGAACGTGTTACTGCCACCTGTGGTGTTGGCGTTCGCCACGAAGTGACCGATGAAGGTGTTGCCGCTCCCTGTGGTGTTGGACAGTCCTGAAAAGGTGCCCATGAACACATCACCCGAACCCGTGGTATTGACCTGGCCGCTGGCCGCACCTATGAACACGTTGTTCAGGCCCGTTGTGTTGCTGGCCCCGGCATTATCGCCGACCATGACATTGCCGTACGAGTTCAGCACCTTGCCGGCCTTGTTGCCGACCAGCACGTTGGATCCGCCGGTGCTCGCGTTCTCACCGGCCCTGTCGCCGATGAACACATTGTTGATCGCCGTGGTGAGCGATGCCCCGGCTCGATAGCCGAGCGTAACGGTGGAATCCGATCGAGAGATCCTGCCCCCGCGTTGGTTGTTCACCCGGAACGTCAAGGGCACATCGTCGGTGGTGCCCGGGAAGTTGGTGCCATCCACGGTGCCCGCATTGCCGGTGAGGCTCCAGCCCGAAGCGCCGCCGATCGGTGTCCAGGTGGTGCCGTTGAAATACCAGAATCCGTTCAGCGTGCTGTCGTACACCAGCAGGCCCGTCGCAGGCGTCGGGATGGCGGTCCGTTCTGCGGAAGTCACGCGAGGGATGAGCAGTCCGCGCTTGGTGCCCATGATCGCGCTGCCATCAATGTCCAACAATGCGCTCGGATCCGGCGTAGCGCCATTGGCGTTGATGCCGATGTTCTGGGCGATGATCGCCGCACTGCTGAAGGACAGAGCGCAAGCGAACAGGAGTTTGGTGGGCGTGGACATGCGCGAGGAATTGATCGCGCAAAGAGTTGTGCCTGGAGCGGTGAAGACAATGGCCGATCGAGGGAGCGGTCGGTTCGATGAGGAAGCGGTTCGTGTTCAGTCCACCTCCGCGAGCCGCAACACCACGCGTGTGCCAGCGCTCTTGCCAGCATCATCCTTCAAGTCCTCCACTTCGATCGAACCGCTCTCGCTCATGCGGCGTGAGAGCAGGCGCAGGCGTTCGCTGGTAAGCTGCATGCCGAGCGAACGGTGCGAGGGATCCTTATCGGGAGCTGATGCCGCTTGCTCGCGTCCAACGCCATTGTCGGTGATCGTGCATGTAAGTCCATGCCCGTTCTTGCTGAAGCGGACATGGATCGACCGTACACCTTCCTTGCTCGCCAAGCCGTGCCAGATGGCGTTCTCCACAAAGGGTTGCACGATCAGTGAAGGCAGTTCCGCTTCGTCATCGAGCAGCGCGCCATCGGCTTCCACGTTGTACGTCAGGCCATCAAGCCTCACTGCTTCGAGCTTCAAATACTGCCGGAGGAAGTCAAGTTCCTCAGCGATGCCCACAGTATCGTTCACCGAATGGTCCAACACCATGCGCAATAAACGCGCGAAGCCTTGCAGGTAGGCGAGTGCTTCAACCTGTTGGCCCGCTTGGGTCATGCGCGCCGCGCTGTTGAGGCAGTTGTAGATGAAGTGCGGGTTCATCTGGCTGCGCAGTAGTTTCATTTCCAGTAGGCCGTTGATCTCGGTGATCTCCGCGTTGCTGTGCCCCAGTTGCGTGTTCAGTCCTTCGAGCACATCGGCATGCTTGCGCTTCTGTTGGAAGTTGCGCCAGAAGAGGATCGCGGCGATGATCGCGAGCACTCCGAGCGCGACGCTTCCATAGAGCTGGATGTCCTTGCGCCGCAGCCGTTCGGTGTTCTCGCTGTTCTCGGCGCGCAGGATCGTGTTGTCCTTTTCGGCGCGCTCCGTTTCGAATTCGGTGCGCAGGCGTGCGAGTTCGCGTTGCGTGTCCGCCCCTTGCAAGCTGTCTTTCAGCGCGATGTACCGCTCGTAGTGTTGCCGAGTGGCTTCCGCATCGCCTTGTGCGCTCGCCAGTTGTGCCAGGGCCTGCTCATAGTCCATCACCAGTTCCTTGGATCCAGCGGCCAGGGCCAGCGCATGCCCTTGTCCAAGACTTTCATCGGCTTCGTCATAGCGCCCCAGATCGGTCTGCACGATCCCCATGCTCTTCAGCACATACGCCTTGTCCGCATTGCTGTTGATGGAATCGTAATGCGCGAAAGCGATGGCATAGCACACCAGCGCGCGTTGCGGATCGGCATCCATGTACAGATCGCCGATATTCTCCTGCACGAGACCCGCCCCCGCGTGGTCTTTCCGCTCGAGGTAGAGCGACGTGGCCAATGTGTAATTGGTGAAGGCTCTGGTCGTATCACCCTGCTCGCGGTAGGTGTTCGCCATAGCCACAATACAGTTGGCTTCCTTGTTGCGGCGGCCAAGCGTACGTTCCATGTCCAGCGAGCGTTGCATGTAGTCCAGCGCTTTGTCGTACTCCTTGATCTTGCGATAACCCACGCCTATGGAGTAGAGGAGGATCGCGTTTGTCGCAGTGTCGTTCGCTGCTTCGCTTTCGCGCAACGCTTCCTGGAATCGATTCAATGAACCCACACTGTCGCCCTTCTTTTCCGCCAGCCAACCGAGGTTTGAAAGTGTGACCGATGTGTACTCCGGTTTGCCGATCCGCTTGAAGATGCCGAGGGCGATGTTCAGCAACGAATCCGCCCTGACGAATTCGCCTTGCTCCGCAGCGAGCCAGCCCAAGTTGTTGTGCGCATCGCCGAGTGCGCGTTGGTTACCGATCTTCTTGGCCAGCGCCATTGCCTGCCCCCCGACCAGTCTCGCGCTATCGGGATCGCTGCGGATCAGGTTGAAGCAGATGCGAGCAAGAGCATCTGCACGCAGCGTGTCATTGGTGGCCTTCGCGAGATCGGCGCGCAGACCAGGGAGCCGGGAGGCGTCTTGGCCCAGCAACGGCGCTGCCAGCAGTAAGAAGGGCAAACCGGCGAGGAGGCGCAACAATAGGGGCATGGATGGCGAAAGGTACCGGTCGCTTGCCGCTCCCTCAGGGATGCGGCCGTTCGCTCGGTCCTGCCTATCGATGGATGCGTTCACATGCATCTTCACACCGCGAACACAACCCACATCCTCCATGAACACCCTGCTCACCCGCTGCATTCCATCGCTCCTTCTCGCCTTCATCGTAGGAAGTGTACCCGCACAAGTCCAACAGGGCTGCATCACCCTCTCCAGTGGTACACCAGAGACTGGTCAAGGCGGTGTGGCTCAAACAACCGATGGCGGCTTCGTGGTGGCCGGCCGCACAGCGGCAGGGGTTACCCATCCGTTATTGCGCAAGCTGGACATGAACGGCGGGGTACAATGGAGCAAGGCCTTTGCGGTGGGATCCCTTGCGGAGACCCATTTCACCCATGTGATCGCGACCGCTGACGGCGGTGTGCTGGTCGGTGGCTACACGTATGCGAGCACTGCCTTGGGCCGTTCGGTGATGCTGATGAAGGTGGACCCTGTGGGGAACGTTGTCTGGACGAAGAATTACGGAGTGATAGGGGGCGGCTCTCTGCAAACACAGTTCGGCGGGCTGGTGCAAATGAGCGATGGCGGTTTCGCGTTCTGCGGGGGAGGCGGTGTGTTCGTCATCCGCCTCGATGCCCAAGCCGACTTGCTCTGGAGCCGCAGTTTTCAAGCCGGTGGTTTTGGGTTTCAGGGCCGAGGTCTTGCGGAAATGCCCGATGGAGGCCTGGTCCTTTGCGCCCGATCGAATACGATCCAAAATACCGTACTGATCCGGCTGGACCCGAACGGGAACACCGCGTGGGTGAAGGAGTACGAGTTCGGTGCTTCGATATTCAGCAAGTACAACGATCCGTACCAAGTGGCCGTGGCCCAGGACGGCAACATTGTTTTTGCAGGTTACTTCACCACGCCGGATACGACCTGGTTCGGTGTAGGTGGCGGTGGGGATATGCTGGTGACCAAGGTGGATCCGGATGGCATACCGATCTGGGCCACGGTGGTCGGCACCGATACCACCACGGAGATCGTCTACGCCTTGGTGCCCACTCCGGATGGTGGTGTGGCCCTGGGCGCACACACCATAACCGCCGGGTTCGAGAGCTACCGTCCGTGTGCGGCGAAGTTGGACGCTGATGGGCAATTGCTCTGGTCCCAAGTGTTCGGAACGGTGGAGTACGGCCTGATCTATCGCGGAGGCTTGGCCACCGACGGTGACATCCTGTTCCTTGGCCAACATTCACCGGACCCCAACAACACCTTTCCCCCACCAGCCACCCGTTTGTGGAAAATGGATCAAGCGGGAGCCAGCTGTCCCAATTGCTTGGCCGCACCGTGGGCGGTGGCGGAGTACACGGATAGTATCGAATACTACATCCCTTCCTATACGGAAGGTACCGGATGGGCCGCGCAGGATAGCTGCACCTTCATCATCACTGACAACACGGCGAGCACGACCTACGATGTGTGCGGCACCAGTGCCGTTTCGGAGGTCCAGAGCGAGCCCTTGATCCATGCCTTTCCGAACCCGTTCTCGACTTCCACAACGATCAGCCTAGCGCCAGAACTCGTGTCACGCGATCCCCAGCTTGTGGTCTTCGATGCCCTTGGTCGTCTGGTACGCAGCGAGACGATCACCGTCCCCAACTTCATACTCCGTCGCGATGCACTGGGAGAGGGTTTGTATCCGTATCGCGTCCTGCTGAACGGCGAGCCGATCGGCACCGGCAAACTGATGGTTGCGGGCGACCGTTGAAGACGGGCCGCTCGCCTCGCAGGTTTACTTGCATGGTGTGCTGTCCGCATGACCGACCTGCGCCGAGGAAGGCGCCCGATGAAATGGCGCTCCTTTTCCGTTCCAATGCGATCCCGATTCTGCGTCGTAGTCATCCTGTTCCTGTTGGTCGCGTGCGGAACGCAGCATGAGATCGATCATCGGCGAGCAGGAGCGCGTGGGCTGCTCACCCATCACGCCCTGGTCGTCAGCGTGCATCCCATGGCCACAAGAGCGTGGGTGTGCAGCTCACGAACGAGCGGCTGGAATTGTTGGCTTACCGGATGGAGAAGGGTGGCCGGGCCCAGTTCGAGGATCCTACAGGACCGGGGAACGATCCTGCAGGCACACGCGTTGTCCTGCACTTGTCGGCGGACATCGCCGAGCAGAGAGCGTACTATCGCTTTCTGAACAACGCCAAAGTGAAGGAAACGGAGCTTGTGGCCGAAACGGCAAAACGCATGGAAGGCCTGAGCACAGGGCGACATCTACTGTGCATACAGGACACATGCGAAGTGAATTTGCAAGCGCACCAAGGGCGGTTGATGGCCGCAAGTGGGCTGGGCCGATCGGACAACGCGGATAGCGCCAACTGCTTCAAACTACACCCCGGACTGGTGGTGGATGCCGACCACTTCACGCCTCTGGGCTTCTCCCATGTGAAACTGTTCCACCGGCCAGAGCAGAGGCCTTCGCGGTTGGAGAGGAACTACAAGCGCCAGCCCATCGAAGAGAAGGAATCCTACAAATGGATCGAGGTCGCCCAACGCAGCAAGGAAGTGTTGAAAGAGGCGTTGAGCGTAACCTTCATAGAAGACCGTGAAGGAGACATCTACGAACAGTTCGCGCTGATACCGGAGGGGAAGTACCATCTATTGGTGCGCTCCAAGACCACGCGCGAACTGGCCAATGGGAACAGCCTTTATGAAGACGTGGGCGCAGCACCCATGGCCGGGACGTACACCATTGCACTGCCCACTGACAGCCGCAAACAGCAGTACAGGCGGGAGGCTCATATGGAGCTGCGATACCTCACCTGTTGGTTGCAGTGCCCCTCCAACTTGAGGGCGAAAAATTATCCGGACCGGATCGAAGTGACCTGCATCGAAGTGCGCGAAACGGGCGGGAATGCGACCAGTCCGATCCATTGGAGATCGCTCACCACCCACCGGGTGACCACCTGCCAAGAAGCACTGAAGCTGGTGGGATGGTACAGCGCCCGGTGGCACATCGAACAGCTCTTCAGGCTACTGAAGAAACAGGGCTTCGGCATAGAGGAGGCCGAACTCGAAAGCGGCTGGGCGGTCCGCAAGTTGGTGGTCATGCAAATGACCGCCCTGCTGAAGATCCTCCAAATGAACATTGCCTACAACGACCCCGAGGGAGGACAGCCCATCGAAGAGGTCTTCGACGCTTCGCAGATAGAGGCGATGCGCCGGGTGGCCCGGAAACTTCAGGGCCGCACAACCAAACAGCAAAACCACAACGACCCCAAGACCACCAAGTGGGCGGCATGGGTAATAGGTCGGCTAGGCGGCTGGAAAGGATACGACTCCCAAGGACCACCAGGAGTGATCGCGCTACGACGAGGACTCGACAGACTCACCTACATCATGGAAGGAATGGAACTGGCCAGAGATGTGCACACACGGTAGCTACCGCAGGCAGGCTCGAATGAGCGTGGCGGGGTTCCATCCGCAAAGCTGAGCGGCTCTGCGCGAAGTCCCGCCTTAGCGGGGAAGCGCTTCCCCGTACCCAGCAGGACCGGATAAACGGCCAGCAGGACTATCCGCAAGCCCATGCTCGAGCAGCGCCGATGTCAGCGTGGAGCTACCGGAGAGGATAAGGTCCGGGCCGTCCTGCGACTTGATGCGGCGAACGCCTTCGACGATGTCCGGTCCAAGGCCCTCGAACGGGCCCCATGCAAGACTTTCCGGACGGTGGTAACGACAAATTTCGTTGCCGCATTGAGGCGGTCCGCCATCGGACCGCCTGACGCCTTTGGCCAGAAGCCCGACCACATATCGCAGGTGCGACGGCCAAGCAGCATATCGACGCGCTCGCCATAAGCGGCCACCATGGCTTCCAAGCCGGCGGGTGTCCGATAGGGCGTGGTCCACTTGCCGTAGGGGAAATTGTCTTCGCCGGAGGACTGGATCACGCCGTCCAGCGAGATGTGTTCGATGATCTTGAGGGTTCTCATGGTGATCTCGTGAGTTTCGCCGCCGTTCACTGCGGCGCATGGTTAGGGATCATCGTCAATCCCACCACACAGCTAGAACAGGTGAACCATGCCTCGCGGCAATGGATGGGGAGACGCCGAACTCGGCTGCGTCGGCGACCTCATCCGGCTCAAGACCGCTGACAGCGGCGCGTAGCTCCCTGGCGGGGATCGTGCCGACAACCAGAACGGTGTCCGTAAAAGGCCAGCTACCCTCTCCCGGGTCTAGCTCGGAGATCTGCGCGTAAACCGCCTGCACGTCCGGGCGGCGAAGCAAGCCGACGAATGCATCTCGAAAGGCGTCCACGCCCGGATGCTCCATCAGATTGCAGCCGATCGAGCCAAGGTCATCGTTACCGTCGAAGAACCGCTTGGCGGCAACGATCTGCGGCTCTGACTGTGCGGCCAACTCCGCCTTCAACGCTTTGCATTTGGTGTCGTCCATAGTGTGAGGTACGAATGATGCCTAACGATGGAAGGCAGTCTCAATATTACCAACACATGCGACCATGACGCGGCTGAACGAAAGCGCTCAACTTTGGTGAGCAATAGGAGCCGCAAAGGATAACACGAGGGTCTTCCGAATGGCGAGCGCCAGCGTGTATCCGCATTACATCGCCAAGGCGGAGAAGAAGGGCCGAACGAAAGCAGAGGTGCATGCCATCATCCACTGGCTCACGGGATACGATGAGCGTGCGCTACAACAAGTGCTCGACAAGCAGACCGACTTCGAGACCTTCCCGCTGAGGCGGGATGCAACATCTTCGCATAGAACCGCTCTGCATAGAAGAGGGCCGATATGCAGATGGATCGGACAGGGTCTTGGTAACTTCCGAAAAAGGATAGCCGATCCCGTTCGAAGCGTATCCGCATGCGCTGGTCAGTGCGGAACCAACAAGGACCACCGGTAAAGGGAAAGACCCGGATCCTTCCGACTCGCGTCGGAATTCACCGGGTCTCCCCTCAACCGGACAGCGTCCGTTAGTCGACCTTCATGAAGCGCTCGGTCACCACCTTGTCGGCGGAAACCAGTCGCACCATATAGGTACCTGCGCTCAACGTGTTCACGTCCAAGGTCACCTGGCTTGTGCCGGCACCGATGGTGGACGTTCGCGGCACGAGGACTTCTTTGCCGGTGATGTCGATCACGCTGATGGCGATGTTCTGGTCGTTCACTAGGTAGAGACCGATGTTGAGCACGTCACGCGTGGGGTTGGGCCATGCGCTGGTGATGCTTACAGGTGCATCGTTCTCGATCGATGTGGCCAAGCCGGCTTCCATGTGGTCAAGCGCGTCCTGCATTGCCTGCGCGTCGTTAGTGTCAACATCGCGGAACAGATCGAGGATGCTGCAGAGTACAGGACCCACGGCGATGAACGGTGCACCGTTGACGTCCAGGCTGGCGCAGATGCTTCCACCGCCTTGGATCAGCAGGCCGTTCACATCGAAGCCCGTGGTGGTGCCGAACTGCACGATAGAGAGATCCAGTGTGGTGGGATCGTACACGAGGGTGTGGATGCGGTAGATGCCGTTCTGGTTCACCGTAAAGACAGGCGCGGTGTTCACCTGACGGATCACTAGGCCGTTGCCGCGCGTGAGCACGTAGAGCGTCTCGTAACCGGCTGGAACTACCGCATTACCGGCCGGGATGCCGACGAGTTGCTCGTTTTGCCAGCACACGAAGAAGTCAGCCGGAGCGATGGTTCCTGCGTTCGCGCTGCAGACAGTACCGCATTCGTTCACGGTCCATTGAGCGCCGGCCACAAGCAGGCTGGCGCAGATCTCACCGCCACCCTGCACGAGCAGACCGTTCACATCAAAGCCGGTGGTCACACCGAATTCCACGATGCCGAGATCGAGCGTAGCGGGGTCATACACCAAGCTGTGGATCGTATAGGTGCCTTCGGCATCCACCTCGAAGGTGGGGTTCGCACCGGCGTTCACGATCACGAGTTCAGCGCCAGAGGTGAGCACATAGATGGTCTCATAGCCGGCAGGTACCACCGCGTTGCCATCGGCGCTCGCAGTCAGCGTAGCGATGCCGCCGGTCAGGCAGGCTTCACCACCACCGCTGAGCGTACCGGCGTTGGCCGTGCAGACCTGGCACTCAACGGCCGCCGTAACCGCTCCGGCCACAAGCAGGCTTCCGCAGACTTCGCCACCACCTTGCACCAGCAGGGCGTTCACATCAAAGCCCGTGGTCACACCAAGCTCCACACCGCTCAGGTCCAGATCGCTGGGGTACACGAATGAATGGATCGTGTAAACACCGGTAGCGGCGACCACGAACGAAGGTGCTGCAGCGACTTGTTGGATCACTAGCGCTGGTCCTTCGGTGAGGACATAGAGCAATGAGTAACCCGCGGGTATCACTTGATCGCCGTTCGCAGTAGCGGAGATGGTCACCGTACCGATCTCAAAGCACACCTCCTCAGCATCCGCAGTCAGAGTACCTGCGTTGGGATCGCTGATGTTGAAGGCCGCACCGGCCACGTCGAGGGCAGCGCAGATGTTGTTCGCAGCGAGCAGCGCGAGCACATCACCACCGGTGGTTGTACCCGGCACCACGCCACTGAGGTCGAGGTCGCTGGGGAACACGAAGGTGTGGATCGTGTAGAGACCACCACCGGTCACGATGAAGGAAGGAGCTGCACCGAGCTGCTGGATCACGAGATCCGTTCCGCTGGTGAGCACGTAGGCCAGGCTGTACCCGGCAGGCACATTGCTGTCGCCGTTGGCCGTAGCCGTCAGGACCACTTCACCCGTGGTGTTGCACACATCGGATCCACCGCTGAGAGTACCTGCGTTGGGATCGCTGATGTTGAA
>Ga0105046_10017018_pt1 | contig 11149 bp, 9 predicted proteins | sample MAT03_FD_78385 | JGI IMG/M metagenome (GOLD analysis project Ga0105046, IMG submission 78385) | Freshwater microbial communities from Lake Fryxell liftoff mats and glacier meltwater in Antarctica - MAT-03 (megahit assembly) | ecosystem: Environmental > Aquatic > Freshwater > Ice > Liftoff...
CGTTCTTGGGCAAGAAGACCAAGAAGATGTGCTCGTGTATTTCGAGGTGGTTTCCGGCGGCGGTTCCGTCTCCAGTTTTGGCACAAGTACGAACAGTGTTGGTATAGCATCGGTTGCTTGGACACTTGGGCCGGATCTCACGATACGCCAAAAGGTGAAGGCATGGGCACTCGATGTATACGGGGATACACTGCGTGGTGGACCGCTGGAGTTCGAAGCGTGTACCATCATCTGCCCGCTTACAGTGACCGATATTGATGGTAATGTGTACCCAGTGGTGAAGATCGGTTGCGATTGTTGGTTGCAAGAGAACTTACGGACCCATCGATTCAATAATGGAGATCCCATTCAGGCCTTGGATATGAATGCGGTACACGATTTCTCGGGCTATGTTTTTTGGTTTGATCTTCCTATTTTCAATTTACCAAGTTACACAGAGGACCTAGAGCGGCAGCATGATGGCCTTGCATATAACGTGTTAACGATCTTGGATGTGCGCAACCCTTGCCCCTCCGGCTGGCACCGTGCGAAATGGTCTGAGATCGGACGCATCATTGAAACCTTAGGAATTAACTTAATCAATACCCTTCCACCCTCAGGACCATTCCGTGCTCCAGAAGACTGGCAGAACGACCCTTTCGCGTCCAACTTCACCGGCTTTACGCTCAAACCAGGGCGCTGCCCTACCAATTACGACCTTGTCGGCTCAAATTCAGTCAGGCTCACTTGGAATCCGTTTTGGTCGATGCAATACCACCTTCCGTGGACAGCCACCTGGTTCCTCAATGAGGAACCAGATGGTGTAATTGATACCAATGGCCAAAACAATGCTTTTAACATTGAAACCCAGATGGGCAATACCTCACTCTCTGAAGGGCCTCCGATTTATGACGGGTGGGCATACTGCCGTTGCGTGCAAGATTGATACCTTAGGTTCACCATAGGTTCGATATTCGTAGGGCGAGGAGGACGGCGGCACCAACTCAGTTCTCGTCTCAGACCCTGTTCCAAAATCGGCCATAAGCCGGGCCCGGGACAGCCTTACAGCCCAGAACTCCGTGTAGCTCTAGCGAAACAAAGAAAGTATAACACCCGTAAATTCACGGTTTCCCAGTATTTCGTCCACATCGTTTACTACGGTATTTTGCATTGCCGGAATTCACCGGCGGCCAAATACCAACTTAATGAAATACGCACATTTCTTCGCCACCTTACTCTTCACCTCAGTACTTGTTGGCTGTGGTACTCAACCAGATCCGGACACGAACAGTGATCAGCCCATACAACCATTCACTAACACGTGTTGTGGCACTGCACCCGGTACCGCTGGTTTCACCGGGGGTAACAAACCGAACGACGCTAATACTCTAGGAGTTTCCGCAGCAGACATAGCCGTGCTTGTTCCCAAGACCGGCATAGATGCGAGCGATCCAGACAAATGGCACCTCTTCACCACCATCGTGAATGACAACGGCAATAATTGCACAACGGATGGTGACACCCGCGCGATCATCACGCTTCCACCAGATTGCATGGTGGAGCAAGTTTCTGTGAGTGGCCCGAACAATGAAGAAGGGTCTTGGACACAATGCGCGGCCTATATCGAAGTTCGGCTTCCACAACTTTGCCCTGCAAATGGAACACCTGGACCAGGTGCGCACATCAGTGTAATTCTCAAGCGATCAACTTTCCGCAGCGCCGCTTGCAGACCGGCTTTCGGGATATATGCATTCAGTGGCATGCCGGATAACGTACCGAACAACAACTACTGGTGGTGGAGGGACAATTGCGATACCACGAGCACGAGCTATGATCTACAGGGTGCCGAATGGGCACCGCAAGTGCAGCCACAGCCGTCCAAATTGGGCAATTGAGCGCAGACCAGCACAGACCAAGTGCTGCTCGCACCCTGAAGCGATGTGCTCCGTGCAGAGGGTGCCGCCAACGCGTTGGCTGGTGTGTGCGTGCAGGTGGAGCCGACGGAATAACGCAAAGCTGAACGGGCCGTCTCATTCCGAGACGGCCCTTGCCATTATCAATACAACACAGTGGTCCAATGGTCCAGCGGATCAGCTAGAAGGCATCTTGAAAGGCTGAAGAACGAGGTCACACCAGATCCCGTTCCATGAAAGCATCCAAGAACCTACTTTTGCCCCACAGGCATGCACGGCACATCATCTTCCTCTTCTTTCAACAGCTCTTTTGGCTCCTCGCAGGGTTTCGAATGTGTTACCACCTGCCTACTGCCTTTTCGTTGATGTGCGCCTTCACCCCCATCGTGTCCCGGCCAACTACGGCCAACCACGTTATAGGGTCGTGCTCGCATTCCCGCCATTCCGCTTCGCTCTTGCTCATTGACCGGAACTTCCGATCCATGGCGATCCACCACGAACCTATAGCTGCTCTTTCCGCATTATGAAAACCCGTTACGTCGATCTTATCGAGCAGACCTTCGACTTCCCCAAGGACGAATTCAAGCTCGATGATGACAAACTCATTTGGAACGACCTGCCGTTGACGGAGATCCTGGAGAAGCATGGTACTCCTCTGCGGATCAGTTATCTGCCCAAGATCGGCGAGAAGATCGAACTGGCCCGGGAGTGTTTTGCCAACGCGTTCAAGACACACAACTACCAAGGAACATACGAGTATTTCTACTGCACCAAGAGCAACCATTTCAGTTACGTGGTGGATAAAGTGCTGGCCAAAGGAGTGAATCTGGAGACCAGCAGCGCCTACGATCTGGAGATGATCGAACTCCTGATCGAACGCGGACGGATCACGAAGGATGCCACGATCCTGTGCAACGGATTCAAGGATGCGCCGTACATCAAAGGGATAGGAAGCCTCGTCAACCGAGGCTTCAACGTGGTGCCGATCATCGACAACATGGGCGAGATCCAGCAACTCGATGAAGTGATCGAGGGCAATTGCGATATCGGGATCCGTATTGCGGCGGAGGAAGCGCCCAAGTTCGAATTCTACACCAGCAGACTGGGGATCGGCTACAAGGACATCATCCCGTTCTACATGCGCAACGTGAGCAAGCAGAAGAAATTCCGCCTGAAGCTCATGCACTTCTTCATCAATACCGGCATCACGGACACCGCGTATTATTGGAACGAGTTGAGCAAGTGCGTCAACGTCTACTGCGATCTGAAAAAGCTGTGCCCTACGCTGGACACCCTCGATATCGGCGGTGGATTACCGATCAAGAACAGCCTGAATTTCAGTTTCGACGTGGATTACATGATCAGCGAGATCGTAGGCCGTATCAAAGATGTCTGCGCCGAGAACCATATACCAGAGCCGGACATCTTCAGCGAATTCGGCAGCTTTACGGTAAGTGATAGTGGCGCCACCTTCTTCAGCTTCGTGTACCAGAAGAAACAGAACGAGAAGGAACGTTGGAACATGATCGATGGCAGTTTCATGACCACCTTGCCGGATACATGGGCCATCAGCAAACGATTCATCATGCTTCCCGTGAACAATTGGAACGATGAATACGAACGCGTTTTCCTCGGTGGCATGACCTGCGATAGCGACGACTATTACAACAGCGAGCAGCACATCAACGCGATCTACATGCCCAAGTACCAAGAGGACCGCAAGCAGTACATCGGCTATTTCAACACTGGGGCATACCAGGATACGCTTGGCGGCTTCGGGGGGATCCAACATTGCCTGATCCCAAAACCTAAACACGTACTGATCGATCGCGATGCAGATGGTAACCTGACCGACCGCGTTTTCGCAGAACGACAAAGTGCCGAACGCATGTTGCAGTTGTTGGGGTATTTGCCTGGATGAACGAATAGTCGATAGTGATCAGTCATTAGTCGTTAGTCGTCACCCTCACGCACGACTAAGGATTCACGACTCACCGACTAACGACTTGCGACTAACGACTACTTACCTCTTGTACCTGCCTCTTGCATTTCCCACCACTCTTCTATATTCGCCCCGTAACTTCAACGCATGAACAGCAAGCGCCCTATTTCGGACTTCATTGAGAACAACTATTTGCACTTCAATGCAGCAGCGCTCGTTGATGCCGCTAAAGGCTACAAGGAACATTTGTCCAAGGGCCGCAAGATGATGGTCACCTTGGCCGGTGCCATGAGCACGGCGGAGTTGGGCAAGACCTTTGCGGAAATGATCCGGCAAGGAAAAGTGGACATCATTAGTTGCACCGGTGCCAATCTGGAAGAGGACGTGATGAACTTGGTGGCGCACGACCATTACGAGCGTGTGCCCAACTACCGCGACCTTACACCGGAACAGGAGCGTGCTCTGCTGGACCGTGGCATGAACCGCGTGACCGACACCTGCATACCGGAGCACGAGGCGTTCCGAAGGCTGGAGAAGCATGTAGTAGACCTCTGGACATCTGATGACAAGAGCGGAAATCGCCGTTTCCCGCACCAGTATTTCTACGAAATGATCAACTCAGGCGTGCTGAAGCAGTACTACCAGATCGACCCCAAGAACAGCTGGATGGTTGCCGCTGCGGAACGGAACATCCCGATCATCTGCCCCGGTTGGGAAGACAGCACGTTGGGGAATATCTTCGCTGGACATTGCATCGTTGGTGATTGCAAACCCGGCATGATGAAGAGCGGTATCGAGTACATGATGTTCCTGGCTGATTGGTATACCAACAACTGCGGCGAGGACGGGATCGGCTTTTTCCAGATCGGCGGTGGCATTGCCGGCGACTTCCCCATTTGTGTAGTACCTATGTTGCAACAGGACCTGCAACGCGAAACACCGTTCTGGAGCTACTTCTGCCAGATCAGTGACAGCACCACCAGCTATGGTAGTTATAGCGGTGCGGTTCCGAATGAAAAGATAACTTGGGGCAAATTGGACATTGATACCCCGAAATTCATCATCGAAAGCGATGCCACGATCGTGGCACCCCTCATCTTTGCCTACGTCCTTGACATGTGAACACCTTTACACCATGCAACGTCTCATCCGCTCTTTCAACACCTTGACCGATGCCCTCAAGGAAACCCTACAGGAACAATATCCCGATGGGATCGACAGTTCCCACATCAAGTCCATTCCAACGGCAACGGGAGATACACTGCGTGTGATCGAACTGAAAACACCGGATGCTTTGTACCTGATCAAGATCAATTCCGAAAGTCGGGAAGAGATCGATCAATACTTGGACCAGGAAGAGAGTGGTGGTAGCGATGACGATCCCGAGATCGAAGGTGCGGATACTCCCGACATGGAAGACGACACTTCCGATGATGACGATGCAGACCCTGATGACGATGCGCCATCGGATGACAATGAGGACGATGATGATGAAAAGTGATCGCAGTTCGACTTTTTGAGCTGTACCACGAATGGTATGAAGGGCTGTCTCGATCGAGGCGGCCCTTTTCCTTCCAATATTCGCAACCAACAGGTTCGGACCAAGTTCCATGAGCGGAAACGAACTAACTTGGTGCTGTTCCGTATCATTCCGGTCCCACCAATTCGGAAAACCCATGAACAGTCGATTCCACCTCGCGTTCGCCACCACCGATCTCAAACGCATTCGGGCCTTCTATGGAAAATTCCTTGGCTGTCCCGAAGGACGCAGTGCCGAGACCTGGGTGGATTACGACTTCTTCGGTCACCAACTGACCATCCAGGAAGTGCCCAAACTGATCAAGACCGCTCGGATCTACAATCCCAAAAGTAGCGTGCCCGCCAACCACTGGGGCATTGTGCTGGGCATGGCCGATTGGAAGAAGTTGCGCGACAAGTTCCAAAAAGTGGGCATCACATTCTTCATGGAACCCCGCGTGGTGATGAAGGGAAAGATCGGGGAACAGATGAGCATGTTCATCGAGGATCCGGAAGGAAACGCCATCGAGTTCAAAGCCTTCACCCACGCAGAGGAATTGTTCCAGGACGATTGATGACCGAGGGGTTCAAAGTTCCTAAGCTTCTGCGCTACCTATTCCTTTTATCAGGCTGCGGCCGGTTTGGAGGGGTTCTTGGATAAGGGCCATCGCCTCTTGAAAGATCACTGTGGGATCAAATAGAACGCTTTTGCCGCACTAGTCAAAGCCCTGAGCGAGTACTTGGGCCATCTCTACTTCGCGCCCTTCGGTCGCTCATCGTGTCTTTATGCCACGGATCCGCACGGATCTTCACGGATGAATACAAGAGTTGGGACGAAGTCGCCAATTGCTGGAATGTGGATCCCATACGCGAAGATCCGTGCATATCCGTGGTTACCTCTTCAGGAACTTGCGCCGCAGGTGCAGTGTTAATAGGTGATAGCCCCAGTTCTTGGATCGTTGATCCACGACAAAAGCGTTCCGAAATGATCCGGGTTGCATTGAACTACAAACCCAGATCAAATGAAAACCCGGATCGCCCTTTCCATATTGCTGGCAGGTACCTCAATGCTCACATTTGGAGGTCTCTTCAAATTGCTCCATTGGCCCTCAGCGAACATTCAATTGATGCTGGGTGCATTGGGACAGGGCTTTGCCTTGCTGGTGCTCGCCGTGAAAATGGCAAAAACGGATGGCTTGAAGGAATTGCTTCGCAGGTAGGAGAAAGTGATCAATAGGCGCGTTGCGCTGTGATCATTCCTACGGCATCGTACTCTTCGCCCTGGGCCAGTACTCCGCCGATATAGGTCAATCGACCTTTGGGCACGTCCGCTTCACTGCGGAATTCCCAGATGCCTTGCCGTTCTCCGTTGCGGAAACCTGCCTGAGCGACCAACACGCCGTTCTGGGAGTACTCCTTCCAGACCCCATCGCGTCGTCCGTTAAGAAAACAGCCGACCGCATTCACTTTGCCGTTCTCGTGGTACGTGATGAAGTGTACACGCCCTCCTTCCGCATAGCGCGTGGCCCGCAGCGTGCCATCAGGCCAATACTCCCGGCCCAAAAGCTCCTGAGCGCTAAGCCCTGTGGTAAGAGCTACAAGCAATATGAGGAGGATGTGTTTCATCGTGTTGCGCGTACCGTAACGATGCAAATGTAAGAATGGTTTCACGTACAGTTAACATGGATCTAACATTGGGTCGGATATCTGTTCCCTGACCTTGTAGTTGGCCATCGCCCTACATTAGTCGGCTTCTTCCCAGGCCCTTGGATGGTATTCAGCTCCCCGGTATTCCTCTTTCTTTTCCTGCCGATCGTGCTGTTGTTGGTGCTAACGGCCGGGGAACGCAAGCATCAGAATACGATCCTCCTATTAGCAAGCCTGCTCTTCTACGCGTGGGGTGAGACACTTTATGTCATCGTGATGTTGGCCAGCATCCTGCTTAACTACGTCACTGGGCTTTGGATCGGTGCGGCCCGATCGATCTCGACACGCAAATTCGCTATCACCATTGCCGTGGTTCTGAACTTGGGCATGCTCGCGTGGTTCAAGTACGCAAACTTCATCAGTGAGAACCTGGCCATCCTACTGCACCATTTTGGATCTACGCTACCACCTTTGGATCATGTGCAACTTCCCATCGGGATCTCATTCTTCACCTTCCAGGGCCTGAGTTATGTGATCGATGTGTATCGCAACGAAATTCCCGCTCAACGAAAACAAGGACATATCGCCCTATACATCTCGCTTTTCCCCCAATTGATCGCAGGCCCAATTGTGCGATATCAGGATGTAATGGCCCAGATCGACGATCGTAGCATCGGATTGAGCGACATTGCCATCGGAGCGCGTCGATTCATTATCGGCCTAGGCAAGAAATTATTGATCGCGGACCACGCGGCCCACGCCGCCGATGCCATTTTCGCCATCCCGGATGCAGCTCTCCCGGCAAGCGTTGCTTGGCTCGGCACATTGGCGTATAGTATCCAGATCTATTTTGATTTCAGTGGATACAGCGATATGGCCATCGGCTTGGGCCGCATGTTCGGATTCCGCTTTCTGGAGAATTTCAATTTCCCATTCATCGCGAGCAGCATTCGCGAGTTCTGGCAACGGTGGCACATCTCTCTTACTACCTGGTTCCGGGACTATGTCTATATTCCGCTTGGCGGGAGTCGCGGAACGACGATGAGCACCTACCGGAATCTGTTGACGATCTTCTTCATCACTGGTCTTTGGCATGGAGCCAGTTGGAACTTCGTGATCTGGGGACTATTCCACGGTGTATTCCTGGTCATCGAACGATTGGGATTTCAACGATCTCTGGATCGGGTTCCAAAATTGATCGGTGTCGTCTACATGTTAGCTGTGCTTAACGTGTCATGGGCCTTTTTCCATACCGAGGACCTACCGACCGCGTTGAGCTACATCCGAAGCATGTTCGGAATGATACCGCTCGCCAATGACCTTCACTATGCATCTCTCTACTTCACAACCGAAGTGGTACTTGCCATGTTGATCGGGGCAGTTGCAAGCACGCCGTTGTTACGCAGTATCTTGAAGGTCTTGCGTTCGCGAGCCGCATCATGGAGTGTCGGAATGCGAAAATTCGCAGCCGGATCCTACGCGGTGAGCGATGTCGTCGTGCACACCGCCATCTTGGTGCTCTGCGCCATGCACATGGCCTCCAGCACATACTCACCATTCATCTATTTCCGATTCTGATCGGCATGGGATCGCTCAAGCGGATAATCCCCTTTCTTATCGGCGTCGCGGCTTTCGGCTGGACTTGGGAACGAACTAAGGCACCGCGTGAAGCACGAGAGAACATCGTGATCACGCTCCAAGTGCGTTCCGACGTGAGTGATGATCTCGAACTTTTCTACGACAGCAACGGAGGAGGTTTCCGAAGCGAGTTATCTGTACGCAGCGCGATCCAGCCTCAGATCGGGATGCAGGAAGTGGCGTTCGTTCTACCAACCCTCGACAGTCTCTATGGACTCCGAATCGATCCCGGCGACCATGCCGTTACACTCCGTCTGCACAGTGCTAGGATCGATGGCCCTTTCCGTTCTCTTTACTGGAACGCAGCCGATCTCGAGCGTTTGTTCACCGCAACGCACGACATGGATAGTGTATTCGTGGAGCCGGTCGACCGGAGCCTGGTCATCAACTGTACTGGGACGGACCCTTTCTTGGCCACTGCATCGAGCTTGATCGGACCGACGGACGCAACGCTTTCCAACGTGCGACCGGTCTTGGCTCCGTTCGTCAAGGCTGCGGTCATCGGGCTGGCAATTGGACTGCTTTGCGCACTGTTGTTGCGTGTGGCTCCAAGCAAATTAGGCCGACCCATATGGACCAGTACCTGGCATTGGTCCACCATCGTACTCATCGCTTTGTGCGCATTGGTGCTCTTCTTTATCGTACGATCGTTGGTTGATGTCGTTCAGATCAAGGAGCGCCAGCAAGCGATCTACATCATGGGCACATTCAAGCACACGGACGAAGCTCAGGTCTATTATACACCATCCCTTGGCCAATACAACAAGAACGATTACATACCACTTCACCTCGAAGGCAATGCTGGCCCACAGTTGCTCCGTTTCCGCTTTGACCCGAAGACCGATATCCACTACCTGCGGTTAGACCCAGGAATGGCCCAGGACACGATCTGGCTGGACAGCCTGCAGCTGGTTTCGGGCAATGCAACCCGGACATGGCCCGCCGCAGAGCTGAAGGACCGCCTGGTGCCCAATGAACATGTGACGGCCATGGACCTCATCAATGGTCGCTTACGGGTGACGATCAATGGGAATGACCCCAATTTCCATATTGATGAGGATCTTTCCGCGGCCTTCACCTCACTCTTCAAAAAGAGCGGTAACGGTGCCTGGCCCAGCGCAATGGCGTGTATCGCTGTGCTCTTCTTCCTATTTGGGACCGGTCCATCGATCGCACGCTGGACACAACGATCCGAAGCACGTACCAGCGACCTGTTCACCGTCATGATCTTCCTCGTGGTCATCATCACCCCGATCACCGTCGTGCTCACCGATACGGAACCCAGCTTGGAGAACACGGAAAGACGAACTCTCGCGATCAAGCCTGTGTTCCAAATGCAACGTGCTTTGGAGTTTCCTGTCGAGTACACCACCTATTTCAAAGAAAATTTCGGATTGCGCAAGCAGCTGTTCCGTTGGAACGCATATTTCTATGCAAAATTCCTACGCACCTCTCCCCTTCCGGAACGGACGATGTTCGGCAAGGATGGCTGGATGTTCTACATACGCCCCGGAGCCATAGAGAAATACCAGGACATCTGCGACATCCGGGATGTGGATATTGAGCGTGTCGCGGTCCGCTTGGAAAAACGCCGGCAGTGGCTGGCCGCACAAGGGATCCATTACGTGCTGATGATCCCACCCGAGAAATCGGCGATCTATGGGGATAAACTACCTGGACGGATCCGCCGGACCGGGGCACCAAGTTGCTTGGACAAGTTGATCGACAGGCTGAAGGCAAACTCAGAATTGGATGTGGTGGACATTCGTGCCACGCTGAAGGAGGCCAGAAGCATACACGAGGTGTACTACCGACCGGACACGCACTGGAACCCGGTCGGCGCATGGTATGGCTATAAAGCGTTATTGGACGTATTGCATCACGCGGATACCAATATAACAGCTCCCAAAGCATTCAGCAGCTATACGATCCATGTGGATGAGAACGATGAAGGTGACCTCGCTCGCCAGATCGGGTTGAACGATGTCTTCACCCGTAGCACGCCATTGATGATCTCGAATGACCCGATGCTGGCCACTGACGCACCTGCGGGGTCCTATGCTTCCAGTGGCTTCTTCAAATACCTGCCATTTTCCAAGGAGATCAAGGGAAGCAAACGACCCCGCATGCTCATGTTCCGTGATTCGTTCGCTGTGTACATGATCCCTTCGCTCAGCGAACACTTCAGTCGAAGCACGTATGTATGGACGCCGATCTTCCTGCCGTATGTTGTAGCTGAAGAGCAACCGGATGTGATCATCCATGAGGTGATGGAGCTCTTCCTCTCGGACCTCTTGGAGGACGATCTGGAACTCCCGCCTCTATCCGCATTGAAGGACACGCTCTAGTGCGTGATCTGAAAGTCGTGTACCCCACGTGAAAGGTTGGGATTGTAACACGGATCGTCCTTGATGTATGCTGCCCAACGCTCCTTGAAAAGTGCCACTTCGCGAAGGTGTCGTTCATAGCTCTCCTTCGTCATGTGCGGATGACCGCGCGTGAGGGATTCGAA
>Ga0105046_10017019_pt1 | contig 11148 bp, 7 predicted proteins | sample MAT03_FD_78385 | JGI IMG/M metagenome (GOLD analysis project Ga0105046, IMG submission 78385) | Freshwater microbial communities from Lake Fryxell liftoff mats and glacier meltwater in Antarctica - MAT-03 (megahit assembly) | ecosystem: Environmental > Aquatic > Freshwater > Ice > Liftoff...
AAGATCGGCGCCGCGGTTGCAGCGGGCCTCGAGGCCGCGCACGCCGCAGGCGTCGTCCATCGCGATCTCAAGCCCGAAAACGTGCTGCTCGATCACGCCGGCCGCGTGCTGGTGACCGACTTCGGCATCGCCCGCGCGGTAGGCGCCGAAGGCGACGACGCGAAGAGAACAGCGGGCGTGGTGGGGACTCTTCCGTACATGGCGCCGGAGCAGCTCGAGGGAGGCACCATCACCGGTGCGGCCGACGTGTACGCGCTCGGTCTGCTGCTGTTCGAGTCGGCCATCGGAGCGCCAGCTTTCGTGGGGCCGACGCCCTTCGCCGCGGCCATTGCACGGTTGCAAGCGCCGCCGCCCGACATGCGCCAGCGTCGCGTCGTCCCCGATGCGCTCGCCGAGCTGGTGAGCCGCTGCCTGTCGCGCGATCCCATCCATCGGCCCACCATCTCGGAGGTGTCGCTGGTGCTCGGTGCGATCGCTTCCCAGGCCGGGAGCTCACCGATGCCCGGCCGTGCGGCAACCGAGATGGCGTGGTCGGCCGCCGACATCCGCGTCTCGCAAGGCGACCCGCGCGTGGATCCGATGTCGCAGACGGCGATCGGCCTGGCCGGCCCCGGCCTTGGCGTGCCGCAGCTGCGGGGATTCGGACCGCAGGGCACGGTGGCGGGCCTCGGAAGGGTGCAGCGTCCGCCGCAGGCGCCTTCGGATCGTCGTCTCGCCATGCCGTTGCCGTCGACACATGCGTCCATCGCGGTGTTGCCGCTCGGCTACCGCGGACCGGCCGAGCACGACTGGCTCGCCGAGGCCATCGCAGGCGAGCTCACCGACACGCTGGCGCGTACGCGCGGGTTGCGTGTTCTGGGCAGCGGCGCCGTCGCCCGCGCGGTGGCCGATCGCGACCCGCGTCGGATCTGCGCCGAGCTCCAGATCGACCACGTCGTGGATGGCAACATGATGATCGCCGGCGATCGGGTGCGCGTCACGGTGCGCCTGCTCGACGCGGAGGGTGCGCAGCGTTGGACGGAGCGGTTCGACCTCACAGTGGGGGATCTGTTCGAGCTGCAGGAAAAGGCCGCCCGACGGATTGTCGAAGCGCTGCGTCTCGAGCTGACCGCGTTCACCCGAACCAACGGCGCGCCTCCCGAAGCGGTGGAGCGCTACCTGCGTGGGCGTCGCATCCTTCGTGCGCAGCTGTTCCAGCGCTGCCCCGAGGCAGTCGTGCTCCTGGAGGAGGCCCTCGAGCTCGCCCCCGAATTCGGGCCGGCGCAGGCCGCGCACGCCACCGCGTGCGTGATGGTCTGGTTCTACCCCGATGGTGCCCCCGCGCGCGACTGGCACGCGGCGGCGGTCGAAAGTGTTGCGCGTGCTCTGGCCATGGCGCCCGATTCGCCGGAAAGCCATCTCGCAGCGGCGCGATTGCACTCGCACGGTGGCGAGCTGGGCAAAGCGGTGGCGGAGCTGCGCGTGGCGCTCGAGCAGGCGCCGACGGCGGCCGATGTCCACTACGTCATCGGTCAGCTCGAGTGCGAGACCGGGCGGGTGGAAGAAGGCCTGGCACGCCTTGCGCTGGCGACCGAGCTCGAGCCGACGGCGACCACCTTCGCCTACGAGCGTGGCCGCATCGAAGCGCTGGCCGGCGATCGCGTGGCGTTTCGCGCGTCGCTCGATCACGTGTTCAAGCACACGCCTGGCCTCGCTCCCACGCATCTGGCGCTGCGCGAAGCGGCGTGGGCGCGCGACAAGGACCGCCTGCGCGAGGTCATCGAGATCGCAAAAGGCCTTCTTTCTACGGGGTTTTCGCCTTTCGTCATTGCCATCGCCAGGGGTCACATCGGCGACATCTCTCCGCACGACGTGGCGCGCGCGCTGCGCCCTCTACTCGAAATGCCGATCAACCTGCGTCTGCGCGCGCTGGTGCTCACCAACCTCGCGGAAGTCGAGTGCGCCGCGGGCAGCGTCGAGGAGTCGATCGCGACGCTCAGGACGCTGGAGCAGACGCTCCTCTACGATCTGACCTGGCTCGAGCGCTGTCGGCTCCTCGATCCGCTGCGCGCCAAGGAGGAGTTCCTCGATCTGATGCGCAGGACCCGGCGGCGCTGCGACGACGTGTGGACGGCAGCGTCGGCGGTTCGCTGAAGGGGCCACCAACTTGGCCCGCGCCGCGCTGCCGACCTACGCCGTTGTCATGGAACGCGCGATCCAATCCGAGCGCCGTGCCCACGCGCGGCAAAACCTTCGTCTGCAGGCCCTGGAGCGATCGGACGGAGGTCTCTACTTCCAGCGAACCCGCAACGTATCGATGGGAGGCGCCTTCCTCGAAGGAACGCTGCCGCATCCGCCGGGAACGCGCGTCTCGCTGGAGCTTCAGCTCCCCGGGGACACCGCCGCGCTCGTCGTCGCCGGCGAGGTCGTCGAAGCCCCCGACGGTGGGGTGGGAATGGGCGTGAAGTTCACCGGCCTGAGCGCCGTGCAACGCCTGCGCCTCACCGAGATCCTCCAGGGCACGCCGAGCGTCCGCATCAGTCGTCGCACCTGAGCCCGCGAATCAACCGCGCAGCGTCGCACCGAACGCCTGCCCGACGGCCTTCACCACGGTGGCGTGCCGCGCGTCGACCTCGGCGTCGGTGAGCGTCCGCGCATCCTGCGAGCGCGAGGTGGCCTTCGGGTCGCGATAGACAACGTGGAACGCCAGCGAGCGGTGCCCTTCGGGAATCGCGCCACCGCGGAACAGGTCGAACACGCGCACCTCTTCGCAGAGATCGCCCCCCGCCTGGCGGATCGCCTGTTCCACCGAGCCGGCGAGGACATCGTCGCTCACCACGAGGGCGAGGTCGCGCGTGACGGGCGGCAAGAGCGGGATCGGCTTGAAGTCGCGCGCCGGTGTCCCGAGCGCCTCGAGCGCATCGAGATCGATCTCGACGATCAGCGCGTCGCAACCTAGATCGGCCTTGTCGCGCACCGTCGGGTGCAGCGGCCCGAGCCGCCCGACGACCGTCCCAGCCACCACGATGTCGGCCGCGCCACGGGGATGCAGCGGCGTCTCCAGATCCTCGAGGCTTGTTGTGCGCGCTCGCTCCTGCCGGGGCCCGTCGAACGAGACGACCTCCGCGTGGTGGCCGGTCGCCCGCTCGACCATGGCGAGGGCGATTCCCTTGGCGTCCCACACGTCGACGGCCTGCGGTTTGTCGAGCCAGCCGTCCCGGTTGCCGGCGATGACGGCGGTGAAGGTCTGCGCCTCGCGAACCGGCAGCTCGGGCGGCAGCTTCCACGGTTGGCCGAGCTCGGTACCCTCTTGCATCTCGCTCTCGCGGAAGAAGGTCGAAGCGACGGAGAAGAGCCGCACGTCGGCCGCGCCATGGCGGCGCGCGCGGCGAAGTGCTTCCAGCAGGTTGGGCAGGAGCGACGTGCGCATCGCGCTGCGCTCTTCACCCAGGGGATTCTCGAGCGTGAAGGCGGCCTTGGGGGCGCGCACGATCTCGAGGTCCTTCGGGTCGACGAACGCGTACGCGATCGCTTCAGAAAGCCCGATTTCTACCGCGGCGCGGCGCGCTCGTTGCCCGATCTGGCTGGTGACGCGCGGCGCCTGGGGGCGGATGGCTGGCAGGCTCGAGGGCAGCGTGTCGAGGCCGCGCACGCGCACGACCTCCTCGATGAGGTCGGCCTCGATCGCGAGATCCGGTCGATGATGCGGGGGCACCATACGCGCCTCGCCGTAACCAAACCCGAGCGTGCTGCAGCCGAGGCGCTCGAGGATCTGCACGGCTTCGCCGAGATCGACGTGCATGCCGAGCAGCTGGTTCATGCTGTCGGCGCGCAGGCGGATGGTCGATCGCGGCGACAGCTCACCGATCACGTTGGTAATGCGCGACGGCGTCCCGCTGGCGACATCGGCGAGCAGCGCGCAGGTCGCGACCAGGACCTCCTCGATGTCGCTGGGGTCGACGCCGCGCTCGAACCGGTGGCTCGACTCGGTGTGGACGCCGTGGCGACGCCCGGTGCGGCGGACGCCTCGCGATTGGAAGTACGCGCACTCGACCAGCACCCGCGATGTGAAATCGTGGATGCCGCTGCCTTCGCCACCCATCGCACCGGCCAGCGCGACCGGGCCTTCGCCGTCGGCGATGACGAGATCGTCAGCGACCAGCTGCTTCTTGCGGTCGTCGAGGAGCGTCAGCGTCTCCTGCTCGGCGGCGCGGCGAACGGTCAGCTTCTTGCCGCGGATGCGATCGACGTCGAACGCGTGGATCGGATGCCCGTACTCGAGTTGGATGTAGTTGGTGACGTCGACGACGTTGGAGATCGATCGAAAGCCCAGCGCCTCCAGTCGCCACGCGAGCCAGCGCGGCGACGGGCCGACCCGGACCTCGTCGACGAAAGCGGCGCCGTAGCGGGGGCAGCGCTCGGCGTCCTGGACGTCGATCGTGGCGATGGTCGCGAGCTCGATCTCCGTTGCGTGGGCCGGCATCCAGCGGACGAAAGGCTGAACCGGCGGCGGGTGCGGCCAGGAGATTCGCGACAAGGCGGCGAGCTCTCGAGCGAGGCCCACGTGACCAAGCGCATCGGGACGGTTTGCCGTGACGTTGATGTCGAAGATGTGATCGAACGAAGCGGGGATCGCGTCGCACAGCCGCGTACCGGGCGATGCGGTGTCCGGCGGCAGCACCAGGATGCCGTCGTGCGAGTCTCGCAGACCGAGCTCGCGCTCGCTTGCCAGCATGCCTTCGCTGCGGACGCCGGCGATCTCGCGCGGCTCCATCGTCATGTTCACCGCAGGCAGGTGGGTGCCGAGCGGCGCCAGGACCACGAGGCCACCGGCGGTGGGGACGTTGGGCGCGCCGCAGACGATGCGCTGGGTGCGCCCCTCGCCGACGGCGAGCTCGACGAGCTTCAGCTTGTCGCGGGAGGGGTGCGGCTCGCTCGAGATGACCTCGGCGACGATGACGTCGCGCGAGGCCTCGCCATACTGGCGCGTCCCCTCCACCTCGAGACCCGCGCTCGTGAGGAGTTTCGCCACCTCCTCGGGGCCGAGGGAGAGTGCCGGCAACAGCTCACGAAGCCACTGGTACGAGGCGCGCATTCGATCACTCCTGCGGAAGGTCCGGCATGCCTAGGTCGCCCATGTCGAGGTCCATTTCGCCAGGGCCCTCGCCATCGTCCTTGGCGTCCTTGCCCTTCTTGTCCTTCTTGTCCTTGTCCTTCGCCTCGAACTTGGAGGCCTCGGCGGTCGCCCAGTCAGCGGCCCACGAGGAGACGACGAACACGGTGCCTTCGCCGCCGTCCTTGAGGAAGAAGCGGTTGGAGCCCTTCTGCGCCTTGCCGACCTTGAGCTTGAGCGTCTCGCCACCGACCGTGATGGCGATGGTCCCGCCATCCTTGGTGGGCTCGGCGAGGCCGGTGTCGGCAGAGGTCGCGGTCTGCTTGTCGTCGCCGAAATCGACGGCGTTCAGGCCCTTGTACGCGCGGAGGAGATCGTCGACCTTCTTGGCCTCGAACTTCTCCCATTTCTCGACCTTCTCGTAGTCGCCCTTCTTGTCCTGCTTTTCGTGGGCACCGAGCCACTTGCCGTCCTTCTTGTCGAAGGTGAACCGGCCGTTCTTGTTCTCGACGACGACCTTCGACGCGTCCTTGTCCTCGAACTTGAGGATCGACTTGTCGCGCCAGTTCTTGGCCTCCTTGGTGAAGAGCCAGGCCTGGTAGCCGCTCGCCGCGTAGACGCCGTCCTTGCCGGCGACCCGGATCATCTGCCCGCGCGTGCCGCTCTTGCCAACGAAGAGCTCCAGCGCCTTGTCGGCGCCCTTGAACACGCTGAGGTGGATGGCCTTCTTGTCGGTGACTTCGTACTGCTCGTAGGCGCCGGTCCCGCGATCGATGGAGTCGGTGATCTTGAGATCGTCGAGCCCGTCGACCAGGCTCTTGACGTCGTTCTGGTTCGCCTTGGCCGACATCGGGTCGGTCAGCTCCCAGGCGTCGCCCTTCTTCTCGAGAACGACCTTGCCCTTGTCGGCGTTGACGATCTCGATTTTTGTGACCTTCCCGGCATCCTCCTTGGAGAGGGCGATGCTCGGAAGATCCTGCTTGGACGCGGAGGTCGCGCGCTGCTCACGCTCGATCTTCTCGTCCTTGGTGGTGAGCCAGTAACCCGCTCCCAGAACGCCCAACAGGGCGATCGCGGCGTAGATGCGGACTTCGGTCTTCATGATGGCTCCGTGGGGGCAGCGACGTGGCCGTGGCTCAAGCGAGGCTGATCTTGTCGCGGTTCGCTTCACGCATGCGCCAGCGAACGACGCCGAACAGGATGAAGAGGAGCGCCGGCAGGAAGGTCAGCGTCCACTGGACGCGCGACTGCACCTGCGATCGCTCCTGCTTGTACTCTTCCATCTTCTTCGCCATCGCCGCGTCGTCGTCGGCCTCGCCGGCCTTCGGCTTCGCGATGTCGGAGTAGGTTAGGTTGGGCTCGCCGAGGAGCTTGGCGCTCGCCGCGATGAGGTCGCTGTCGCCGCCCATCCAGTCGAGCGTGTTCTTCAGCGCGAGGATGGTCGCGGTGAGGTAGCGCTGCGCGTAGGGGCCGGCGAGCATCTGCAGGTCCTGGTCGCCGCCCATGGCGCCCATCATCTGCATCTGGGGCGGCATCGGCGGGGCGTTGCCGCTCCGCGCGAAGGGGTTCGCCAGGAACTGCGACGAGGACACCACGAGGATGCGGCTCGGGGTCGGCGACTTCTTCGCGGACTCGACACCCTGGTTGTCGCCGCCGGGGAACGCCGTGGCGAGAACGCCTTCGATCGTGATGGCCATGGCGCGCTGGCCGTACTCGCCCTTGGGCTTCCAGTCGGCCGAGATCTTCATCTCGATCGTCTCGGAGTCATCGACCGTCGAGCGCTCGGTGCTGCGTGCGACGACCTTGAGCTTCGCCTCCGGCTGCTTCTCGGGGTGCGGCACGAGAGGCGACGGGAACGGGAAGGCCAGCTCCTCCAAGCGGAAGAATCCGGCGAACGACGCGTCGAGGAACTTCTTGTCCTCGTCGGAGGTGTCGTCCGAGATCGCCTGCACGATGCCGGGCGCGCGGAAGTAGATGACCTGCCCACCCTGGGTCTGCACCGGGAAGTTGAGCGAGCGACCCCAGTCGAGGAGCGCTTCCTTCCTCAGCTCGATGCCATAGCCGTCGAACAGCTTGTCGAGGCCGTGCGTCGAGAGGGTCGCCTTCATCGATGCGTCGGCGGCCTTCAAGTTGACGGCGCTCGTGAAGAACGTCGCCGCCTTGTCGCCCTTCATGAGGAACTGGTCGATGCGACGCAGCTCCTTCTCGGTGAAGTCCTCGCCGGGCTGCGTGACGATGATGCCGTCGAGCTCCGGGTTGATCTCGTTTTCGCCGCCCTTGATGTCGACGTCTTCGAATTTGTAGAAGGGCAAGGCCTGCTCGAGGATGCCCTTGATGTTGGGCCCCTGACCGCCGCCCTGTGCCGCCACCAGGTTGGCCTCGGTCATCTTGATCTCGTCCTTGCCGGTGATGATTCCGAACTTCTGGGAGAGGTTGTCGGCGCGGTCGCGAATCTCGCGGATCTTGTTGGTGATCCAGAACTCCAGGCCCTGCGTCGAGTCGGGCGAGAGGATCGGGATGACCTCCTGCTCCGAGCCGTACTTGAAGACCATGCCCATGAAGCCGCGCTTGATCGTCGCCTGGTCGGCGCCGGTCTCGCTGCCCTCACCGAAGGCTGCTTCTTGCAAGCCGGCCTTCTTGGCGGCTTCCTTCTCCTCGTCGGTCTTGGGCTCGATGATCGAGTACTTGAGCTTGCCGTTCGACGACTGCTCGTACTCCTTGAGCAAATCAGTGAGGTCCTGGACGAACAGCTCGTGCTTGGCGAGCCCGCGCGTCACGTAGACGTCCATCGAGAGGTCTTGCTTCAGGCCCTCGCGCACCAGGCGCGCCGAGCCCTGGGAGAGCGTGAAACGCTCCGTACGCGTCCAGTCGAAGCGCTTGTACGCCTTGAAGGACAGCAGGTTGGCGACGATGAGCACCGCCGCGACGACGAGGAGATAGATGCCCGTTTGGGCGCGAGCCTTGGTCTTGCGTTCCATGGTCCGTTCCTCAGGCCCACTTGCGGCGCTCGAGCGCGCGGAACGACGCCATCAGGCAGCCGAGCGCGATCGAGACGAAGAAGAGAACGTCGCGGGTGTTCACGAGGCCGCGCGCGAAAGGCGCGAGCCGCGCATCGAAGCTGACGAAAGCGGCGACCGTCTGCAGGGTCTTGTTGCCGATCGAGTCGAGGGCAGCGCCGATGAAGTGCATCGCGAAGAGCGTGATGAAGGTGACGAAGAGCGCGATGATCTGGCTCTCGGTCAGCGACGAGACCAGCAGCCCGATGGCTACCGATGCCGCGCTGTAACAGACCAACCCGAGGTAGCCGGCGAGGATCGGCCCCCAGTCGAGGGCGCCGAGGTGCCAGGGCCACTCGAACATGAGGATGGGGAAGAGCAGCGTTGCGCCGAGCAGCACCAGCACGGTGAGCCAGGCGCCGATGAACTTGCCGATGATCACCTCGTGATCACGGACCGGCAGGGTAATCAGCATCTCGAGCGTGCCGGAGCGCTTCTCCTCGGCGAGGAGGCGCATCGTCACGACCGGGACGACCACGAAGGACATGCCGCGCGGGATCCAGAGGAACAGCGTCTGGAACGACGCGCGCCCGGCTTGCCAGAAGTCGCCCATGAAGAAGAAGACGAAGCCCAGGGCGATGAGGGAAAGACAGATGACGACGTAGGCCACGGGCGAGTCGAAGCTCGACCGCAGCTCGCGCTTGGCGATGGTCAGGATGGTGCGCATGGTCAATCGCCCTTCTTCTTGGTCGGCGTGGTGCCCTTGGCGGGCTCCTCGTCGTCGTCGTCGTCGTCGTCTTCCTCGTCCTTGACGGGCGTGGCAGGCTTGGCTGGCGTGGCGGGCTTCGCTGGCTTGGCGGGCTCCTTGGCGGCGGGCTCCTTGGCGGCGGGCTCCTTGGCGGCGACGGGCCCGGCGGCGACGGGCTTGGCGGCGACAGGCTTGGCGCTCGACGCCTTCGCGGCAGACTTTTCGTCCTCCGCCTCGTCCTCCGAGTCCTCGTCGTCGCTCTCGTCATCCGAGTCGTCATCCGAGTCGTCGTTTTCGTCGTTTTCGTCGTTTTCGTCGTTTTCGTCGTCTTCTTCGTCTTCGTCATCGACCAGGGGTCGGCCGCGGTCGGCGCGTTCGTCACCGCGCGTGAGGGACTTGAAGACGTCCTCGAGGGTCTGCGACTCGCGCCGCATCTCGAGGAGAAGCCAGCCCTTCTGCACGATGAGCTGGAAGATCTCGGCGCGGATGTCGGTGCCGAGGGCGCCCGTCATCTGGAAGCTGTGCGCCTTGTCGTCGGTGGGCAGCTCGCTGATGGCCTGCACGCCGGGCAGGCCGTGCAGCGCCGCGCTGACCTCTTCGGCAGTGGGCGGCCGCTTGGCGCTCCCGCCGTCGAAGACCTTCTTTTCGTGGACGGTCACCACGTAGCGGACCTTTCCGCTGCGCGAGCGCACGTCGTCGAGCGGACCGTCGGCGACGATGCGGCCCTTCGACACGATGATCGCGCGCGCACAGGCCGCCTCGACCTCGCTAAGGTTGTGTGTCGACAGGAGGATCGTCCGGTCCTTGCCGATCTCGCGGATGTACTTGATGACCTCCGCCTTTTCGTTCGGGTCGAGGTCGCTCGTCGGCTCGTCGAGGATGAGGATCGGCGGATCGTGGACCAGTGCGCCGCCGAGGCCGACGCGCTGCCGATAACCGTGCGAAAGCGCGCGGATGTCCTTGCCGAGGACCTTGGCCAGGCCGCAGACCTCCACGATCCCGCGCATGCGCTTCTTGAACGTGGACTCCTCGAGCCCACGCATGTCGGCGACGAAGCGCAGGTACTCCCAGACGTTCATCTCGCCATAAAGCGGCGCGCGCTGCGGGAGGTACCCGATGCGCGAGCGAACCTCGAGCGGGTCCTCGAACACGTCGTGGCCGTGCACCTTCGCCGTCCCCTGCGTCGCCGACAGGAAGCAGCTCAGGATGCGCATGGTCGTCGACTTGCCGGCGCCGTTCGGGCCCAGAAAGCCCACGACCTCGCCACGTCGAACCTCGAAGCTCACCTGATCGAGGGCGCGGAAGGCGCCGTAGAATTTCGAGAGGCCTTTAGCCTCGATCATCACGTCCGTAGCCAAGCGGACCTCCCCGGGGGGGTGTTGGAGACTGAGCCTACGGAATGGATCTAGACTGATCCAGGCCGCAGGTCGGCCGCATCCTAGTTGCGGGCGGATCAGAGTCAACCGCGCCGCCCGAAGGGCCAGCGCAGGGGCCTTATTCCCCGGGAAGCGGAAGTGAGGCGTCTTGGCGGCGGGGGGAGCTGTCGCTGCCGAGGCGCCTTCCTTCCGGCAAGGTCCTGGTGGCGGGGGGCGCCGACGCCGATTCGGTCCTGCTCCACGCCGAAGGCGCTGGCGGCGACATCCCTTTCGGGCATCCGCTCGCCACGGCCGAGATCTACGACCCGAAGACGAAGACGTTCGCCCCCACCGGCTCGATGTCGGAGGCGCACAGCTCGTTCACCCCTCGTCGGACTCGCCGATGGTCGCGCGCTGGCGACCGGCGGCATCGCCGACTCCGAAGCCGCCGTCTCGAGCAAAGTGCACGAGATCTTCGACGAAGCCTCGGGCGCATTCACGCTGACCGGCGAGTTCGCGACGACGATCGCTTGCATCACGCCGCGACGAGGCTCGCCGATGGTCGCGCGCTCATTTTTGGTGGCAAGAAGTCCAACGTCAGCTTCCTGTCCGATCTCCAAATTTTCGATCCAGTGACCGGCGTCTTCGACCGCGCCGGCCGCACGTTCTCGAGCCGGACGGTGGCCAACGTCGTTCCCACCGTCGACGGTGGCGCAGTCGTGCTCGGTGGCCTGAGCTGCAGCTTCAACGGCTGCGACAATCCGGTGGAGACGTTCCTCGTCGCTGCGGGTGGCGGCACCTCTGATGGTCCTGACTTGCTGCACGGTCGCGCCAGCGCCAGCGCCACCGTCCTCCTCGACGGCAGCATCCTGGTCGCGGGCGGCTATGCGTCGAGCAGCGTCGCCTTCGTCGAGCGGCTCGCGCCGTGACGCTGGCGCCGTGATCCTGTCGCCGTGA
>Ga0105046_10017020_pt1 | contig 11148 bp, 10 predicted proteins | sample MAT03_FD_78385 | JGI IMG/M metagenome (GOLD analysis project Ga0105046, IMG submission 78385) | Freshwater microbial communities from Lake Fryxell liftoff mats and glacier meltwater in Antarctica - MAT-03 (megahit assembly) | ecosystem: Environmental > Aquatic > Freshwater > Ice > Liftoff...
ATCTATTACAACATGAAAAATACGGGCCGTCCTTTTGATGCCAATAATAAATACAGCAGTAAATATCTGGATGTAGGCAATGATCCATTGTTTCCATTTGGTTTCGGGCTTAGTTACACCACTTTTGACATTTCAGCTCCTGTTGCTTCAAAAAAATATCTGGGTTTGAAAGATACGTTGGCTATCTCAGTCACAGTTAAAAATACGGGAACATTGGATGGTGAGGAAGTGGTCCAGCTTTATGTGCAGGATTTGGTGGGCTCAGTCACCCGACCAGTTAAAGAATTGAAAGGTTTCAGGAAGATTCTTATTAAAGCGGGTCAATCTCAGGTAGTTACTTTCAAAATCACCTCAAATGATTTGAAGTTTTACAATGATGAAATGGAATTTAAAGCTGAGGATGGTAAATTTAAAGCCATGGTAGGCACAAATTCCAGTGATGTAAAAGAGGTAGGTTTTGAATTGAAGTAAGCTTAATAAATATGTAAGACTTTTTGTTTATTATTGATCGGATTCAATTCAGTTTTTGTACCCGAACAGATTTGGCACCATGCGCCATTCTTACTGAAATAGACAAGATTGCAACCCATGGTAGTATGTGAATAGAAACACCAGCTTCGAAAACAAAAAATCCTAATATCCATATAATAACAAACATAATGGCAAAAAGGTAAAGTAAACTGCTCATAATATTGATGTGTTTTAAGAATTTTTTGATGAATTAATGTGGAGATTGATTGCCAAATTTCTGCTTAAATCAACCAATTTCCATTATATAAAGTACGGTTTTATTTATATAATTCATTTAAAAATTGGTTCTTAATTGTAGCCAATTCCTTAAGCATAAATCCTATAGAAATAGATAATCAGAACCAAATAAATTCAAAATAAAGTATTGGAATTTTTCTAAGACCGGCAATTTTATCTGCGGTTCACTCAAATCGTTTTAATGCTTCGACACATTGATAGTATCAAAAGGCCAGAGAATCAAAAAGGATTATCATTTCTTGCCATGCCACAAATGATAACCACATTTTATTTCTGAATCACACTTTCCCGATATAAATCCTCCACTTTTTTTCTTGCCCAGGGTGTTTTGCGCAAAAAAGTAAGACTCGATTTAATACTTGGATCGTAGTTAAAACAATTGATGTTTATAATCTGGCCGAGCTCATCCCAGCCAAATTTAGCTTCCAATTCTACCAGGATCATTTCCAAGGTTTTGCCGTGCATTGGGTCATTTGCCATTTTTATAATGAATTTTTTAAGAGATTTTAAGATAAATATACAGAGCGAAAACTTCCTTTTTGTAATTCATTTTTTCAAAAGGATTCCATTCTTTATGCCAGAACTTCCCTTTAGAAAAACCGAATAAATCAAAAGTAAAGTTTTAAAAATGCCCGCACAATTTTCGGTTTTTAAATTTTTTTCTCAAATCATCAGCCCAATCTTTTTCTTATTTTCTCAAGCTTTCGTTTATTTGGCTTCAATCAAAATAAAAATCAAGCATTTCCATCCGTGGCAATCGTATAATGAGGATTTTCTTTAGTGTTATTTTTGTCATATTATTTTCATATATTTCTTATTCTCAAAGCGTTACCATTTCAGGTCGGGTTACGGATTCTGAAAATGGTGATCCTATTCCATTTGCAAACGTTATTGTAAAAGGAACAACAATTGGAACCGTTTGCGATTTTGATGGATTTTACAAACTTAAATTGCCAAAAAAAGTTGACAGTCTCTCTTCAATTTATATTGGCTATCAAATGAGGACCAAAAAGCTAAATGAAGGAGCTACAAACTTAAATTTTCAACTTAAAGAGGCAGGTATAGAACTCAAGGAAGTTGTCATTAAACCAGGAGAAAATCCAGCCTGGCCAATCATGCGGGAGGTAATCAGAAATAAAGATTTTAATGACAAACGATCTTTGGTTTCTTATGAATATGAGGCGTATAACAAACTGGAAGTGGATATTGATAAGATTTCCGAAAAGTTTAAGAAGAAAAAAATAATCCGAAAAATTCAAAGTGTTCTCGATAGTATTGGAAAAGCCACAGGTGAAGATGGCAGACCAATTCTTCCCTTTTTCATTTCAGAAACCATTTCTAAATATTACTTCAATAAAAATCCTCAACAGCAAAAAGAGCAAATTGAAAAATCGAAGATCTCTGGTCTGGGGAACGATGAAGGAGAAATAGTTTCTCAAATGATAGGCTCTTCTTTTCAGGACTATAATTTTTATAGAAATTGGCTCAATATTGTAAATAAGGATTTTGTTTCGCCAATAGCCGATGGATGGAAAATTTACTACGATTATTTGCTGGAAGACAGCACAGAAAAAAATGGAGATTGGATTTATCGGATAGAAGTAACTCCAAAACGACCTCAGGATCTTGCATTTAAGGGAACTATTTGGATAAATCGCTCTGATTGGGCTCTGGAAAGAGTTGATCTGGTTATTCCAAAAGAAGCAAATCTGAATTTCGTTGACAGAATAAAAATTCAGCAAGAGTTGAAAAAGACAACTGCCGGACCATATCTTCCATTAAAAAACAGGGTGACCATAGATATTGCCAACCTGAATAAAAACTGGGCAGGCCTTATTGCTAAATTTTATACTTCGACAAAGAATTATGTGGTAAACAAACCCTTAGATAATGCCTTTTTTGAAAAACCAATTGAACTTGCTGAAGATTCAAAAATATCTGACGATAAATTTTGGAACATTCGAAGGCACGATTCTCTTTCTTTGACTGAAAGAAATGTTTTCAAAATGATAGACACGGTTAAAAAGATTCCTGCTGTCAAAACGTATGTAGAAATAGTAAACATATTTATAAACGGCCATAAAAGAATTGGTAAAATTGATTTTGGACCATATTTATATACATATAGTTGGAATAATGTAGAAGGAAACCGGCTTAGATTAGGATTTAAAACGAATCCGTATTTCAGCAGAAAATGGGTATTTTCTGGATATGGCGCTTATGGATTTACCGATACCAAAATGAAATATGGTATGGAGCTATATCATATTTTAAGTAGAAAACGCTGGACAACTGCAAGTATTGAACACTCTTATGATCTTGAGCAATTGGCACTAATAGATAACAGTCTTTCAACTAATACTTTATTTTTTGCTTTTACCAGATTAGGAGACCTGGACAGAACAAGACCCTACTACAACGAAAAAACGAAATTAACATTTGCCCGGGAAGTAAAGAGAGGTTTAAATCTGACACTTCAATCTTATATCTGGAGTTTCAGGCCAGTTAAAGATTTATACAAATTCGGTTTTTATAACGATCCAAATCATGCGTTAGAAGGGGCAGATCAAAGTATTTCTGATGAATTCAAAACTGCCGAATTCTCAGCTGAACTCAAATATGGTAAGGATGAAACCTTTTTGGAAAACCAGAATAGAAGAATAAGTCTTGGAGCTATACGTTGGCCGATTTTATCTCTTAAATATACTGCAGGCGTGAAAGGAATATTAAATTCAAATCTTAATTATCATAAATTTCAATTTTCAGCAGTTCAGTTTATTAGATATGGGTTGATAGGAAATGGTAAAGTTTCGATCGTAGCTGGGTTGGTTCCTTCAGTAGTTCCCTATCCAATTCTGAGAGCACACCTTGGAAATCAAACAGTTTTTACAAATCTATCAGCTTTCAATATGATGCAATTTTTTGAATTCGTTTCTGATCGATTCGTAAGTGTTAATTATCAACATAACTTTGAAGGCTTGGGTTTAAATAGTATTCCTTTGATTAATAAGTTGAAGCTTAGGTTTGTAGCCCAGGGAAATTTGTTGATTGGAACCGTTAGTCAAAAAAATAAGAATCTGGTTCCGGAAAAAAATGGCGAACAAGCCATACAAGGATTTACCAGTTTAGATCCAACTAAACCTTATGCCGAAGTTGGTTATGGAATAGAAAATATATTACGGCTTGTTAGAATAGATTTTTTTCACAGGGTAACCTATCTGGATAATCCAGGAGCAAGGAGATTTGGCATAAAAGTTACTGTCCAGTTTAAATTGTAATAATTTATATGAAGTTTTCTCCAATTTATTTTCTTACTCATATAAGTTTCAAGGTTTCCTTTCTGTTTTTCTTTTCATTTTTTGCATATTCAATTAATTCAATAGCCCAAAAGGTTAAAGTTAAAGAATTCGACATTGTAGTTTTGATGGCAACACCAGGAGGAATTGCCTCTGCAGTTGTGGCATCAAGAATGGGAATGAAGGTTGCTATTGTAGAAAGGACCAAACACATTGGCGGACTTCCATCAAATGGGCTTGGGGCTACAGACATTCACACTAAAGAGTTAATTTCTGGCTTTTTCAAAGAGTTTGTAGATGGAGTAAAGGCACATTATATAAAAAGATATGGTGCCGAATCTAAACAAGTAAAAGATGCATCTAATGGGTTTCATTTTGAGCCGCATGTAGCTGAGGATGTTTTTAAAGAAATTTTAAATGTAGAAAAGAACATTAAATTGTATAAGCATTATCAATTTGATAGCGATAAAGAAAATGTAGTTGTTGAAAATGGGTTTCCATCTAAAATAAAGATCACAAAGGTTGGCAAATCAAATAAAGAGATATGGTTAAAGGCAAAAGTCTTTATCGATGGATCATACGAAGGTGATTTAGCTGCAGCTTTTGGTTGTAGATTTCGGACATATCGGGAAGGAAAATCGGAATTTGGTGAAGCTATGGCTGGAAAAATTTATAAAATTTGGGGATCAGATTCACTTCAAGATGGTTCAACAGGTGAGTCTGATTCTGCTATTCAAGCTTTTAACTATAGAATTTGTCTTACAAATGATCCTAAAAACAGAGAAATGATCTCCAAACCGGAGTTTTATAATAGAGCGGAGTTTTTAAGCCTGGCAGGAGATTTTGCATCTGGTTTTACTTCAGGTTTTTACCCCAAAAATGGAAAGACTGCCGGAGTTGTCAATCCAGTAAGGCTTCCAAATATGAAGTTTGATGCCAATAACCACCATAGAGCGCTTATTTCTACCGACTTACCTGAAGAAAACTGGCCATGGCCAACAGCAAATTGGGCCTGGAGAGATCAGTTTGCGATTAGATTAAAAAATTATAACCTCGGCTTGCTTTATTTTTCTCAAAACGATACTACAATTCCTTTATCTGCCAGAATCGAGGCCCTGGATTATGGCTTACCAAAAGATGAATATAAAGACAATGGTCATTTTCCCCGAATGGTATATGTTAGGGAAGGTAGAAGGGTAGAAGGGAAATATATGTTTACGGCCAAAGATGCCATCCCTGTTAAAACTGGTAAACGTCCTCCTACACACACAACTTCAATAGCTACAAGCCATTATGCCATTGACAGCCATGCAATGTTTAAGCGTGAAGTTGGAAAGAAAACGCTTGACGGTTTTATTTCTTACCAAACTATGCCTTTTACTATACCGTTTGAAGTAGTAGTACCAATAGAAAAAGACAATATACTTGTGCCTGTTCCAGTTTCTGCAACTCATGTTGGCTATGGATGTCTGCGAATGGAGCCATGTTGGATGAGTTTAGGCCATGCAGCAGGAATTGCAGCTGCACTTTCAATTAAGTATAAAACCAGCATTCACAATCTCTCAATCGATTCCCTTCAAAAATATCTAATCGGGCAAAAAGTAAATCTCCTTTACTTCCGTGACATTTCGACATTGAGTCCTGATTTTGAAAAATTCCAACAAATTGGATTGCTTGGCTGGATTCCAGAGTTTGAGGCAAGGTTAGATACTATTTCAAGCGATGAGGATATAAGTTGGTGGGCAGAAAAAAGTGGATTTTCCTATTCCGAAGTTTCAAAATTGGCAAAAAACAAAACAAGGCGAGAAGGACTACTTGCGATTTGGTTAATGTGGAAAGAAGCTTTTGCGCTTAAGAAATAATTAAACATAACAAATTTAAAAACCAATTGTACCTGTTTTTTTTCACTACAACTTATTTGATTTAAATTGTAAATCAAATTATAGTACTTGCAAGTCAATGTTTATAAAACAAAAAAAACTAAGGAAACAAGAGGCTTTACCTATGTCGGAGGCCATTACCAATTGGCTAAAGTCCAATCATTTAGAAGAAAAATTGCTTATTTCTAGAATAAATGCTGAATGGGAGTTAATGGTAGGTCCTGTAATTGCAAAGCATACCAGGAGTATTCGGGTCGTCAATAAAGTTTTGCAGATAATAGTAGATAATGCACCGCTCCGGCAGCAATTAACTTATTCCAAAACCCAATTGATTAAGTTGGTTAATGAAAAAGCGGGCAGGCAATTGGTCATCGATTGTTTTATTTTATAAGTGTTTTCTATTTCAAAAATAGACCACTTATCATGAATATTGAACAGATTCCAACCTTTTACTTCTGACCATAGTTATAAGCTTATGCGAATGAAAAGCCTGACCACATCCAGGGGAAATCCTTATATCACCATTGTTTGGTTGAGCATTTTGGGCTCTGCACTTTTGTTTTTATTCTTAGTTTTTATTCTTTTTTTTCGGGCAGGAAGTTCAGATTGGGCTCCTATTTCGCTTCCAGTTGTTTTTTTCTATAGTTCCATTGTTATAGGATTAAGTTCCTGCTCATTGCAACTAGCCAAAAATAGTTTTAATAGTGAATATTACAATAATTTTTTTTCCTGGCTTGTAGTTACGCTTGTTTTAGCCATTTCCTTTTGCCTTTTGCAATTTAGTGGCTGGAATACCCTTGTAAAAGCCGGAATCAATTTTCAGAATATAGGTGGGGCGTTTATTTATATAATAACAGGTTTACACCTCCTCCATTTATTTATTGGTCTTATTGGCCTTGGCTGGCTCTTAATTGATTCTTATAAAAACCGACGTTATGTTGATGGATTTATTGTAAGTCTTAATCCATCTAAAATTGCCCTACTAAAAATGGTTACTATTTTCTGGCATTTTTTAGGTGCACTTTGGTTAATATTGTTTTTTGTTCTTTTCCTCAGATATTAGTTTGATAATGCAAGATCTAAGTTTTGAATAAGAAATCTTTGTGAAAACTACCCGTTATATTGATTCATAGCAGTTTGTACACCTCTTGTGCAAAAACATAGTACTGCATCTGCGGCTTTTTCTATCCAAATTTCCTTTTTTTCAGCGTCAGAGTTCGGAAATTTTCCTAAAACATAAGACACTTGTTCCCCTTTCATAAAATCAGAACCAATTCCCATTCTCATTCTTGCATAATCCTGACTTTTAAGCTTTTCTTCAATATCAGAAAGCCCGTTGTGGCCGCCCGATGAACCCTTGGTTTTGATCCTTATTGTTGCAAAGGGCAATGCCAGATCATCAGTTATGACCAATATTTCAGTTATGGTGGCATCTGCTTTAGTCATCCATAACCGAACTGCATCTCCTGATAGATTCATAAAGGTGGTGGGCTTAATTAAATATACCGTTTTTCCTGAAATTTGAAATTTGGCTATTTGAGCCAATCTATCATTGCCGAAGGCAACATTTTTTCTGTTGGCAACCTTATTAACTACTTCAAAACCAATATTATGACGCGTTTCATCGTACTTTTCACCAATATTGCCAAGTCCTACAATTAAAATAGACATTATAAAATTCTCCTATTTTTTGAAACTAGAAATGTTAATGTTTTTACTGAATTCCTTTTTCATTAAAAAAGGGAGCTTGTTGGCTCCCTTTGTTTGAATAGATAACTACATATTATTTTGCACCAGATGCAATCATTTGCTCTAATCGAGCTTTGAATTTCTTGGCATCTGCCGATTCCTGACTATCATAATACTTTCGAATAATCTGGTCATAAGAATTGACAGCATCCGCATAATTTTTCTGAAGTTCCTGAACCAAGGCAGCCTTTAAAAGGTATCTTGGTGAAAAGAATTTGTTAGGTGCATGCAAAGCAGCTTTTTTGTAATACTCAAGTGCATGATCCAGGTCATTTAATTCGAGATAAGCATCACCTATGAGACAATTAGCTCGTGGTGCAATCAAAATATCATCAGAACTAAAGTTTTTTAGATTGTCAATTGCTTCCTGAAACTTACCTTGCTTTAAATAAATGCTACCGATGTAATAGCTAGCCATCTTTCCAGCTTTTGTAGAACCATATTCATCAGCAATATTTATGAAGCCCAGATTATTTCCATCACCGTTCAAAGCTTTTTTCAAAGAATCGGCTTCAAAATAATAGACAGCTGAAAACATTTGTCCCTGCGCTTCCTGATCTTGCGTACTGGACCAATAACGGTATCCAAAAAAACCTGCAATAAGTAGGGCTATAACGCCTGCTATTATACCTAATTGTTTTGAGTTTTGCTCAATATAGTGTTCAAAGCTGGTGAGCCTTTCTACGATTACTTCCGGATTTTCAAGGGCTGATTCTTTTTCAACCACTTTATCTTTAATTTCACTCATTTTGTATTAATCAATAATATATGGGTAATTTGGTTCTGCATATACATCTTTATAAACCTCATCCACAGATGGATATGGAGATTCTTCTGCAAATGTAACAGAAGCATTTATAACTTCTTTTATTTTACTCTCCAGAGCTTCGATATCAGCTTCAGTTGACCAGCCATTTTCCAAAAGAACTTCGCGAACGTGTTCTATTGGATCCTGATTCTTGTAGTCTTCCAGTTCTTCTTTTGTTCTATACTTTGCAGGATCAGACATGGAATGCCCTTTATATCTATAAGTTCGTAACTCAAGAAGAGTTGGCCCTTCACCTTTTCTTGCTCTTTCTGCAGCTTGGAAAAAAGCATCATGAACATCTTCCGGGCTCATTCCATTTATAGGTTCTGAGGGCATATCAAATGCTGATCCAAGCTTATAAAGTTCAGTTACATTCGACGTTCTTTCAACAGAAGTTCCCATGGCATATCCATTATTTTCAATTACGAAAACAACAGGTAGTTTCCAGGTCATTGCCATGTTAAGTGCTTCATGAAAAGCACCTTGCCTGACAGCTCCGTCTCCCATGTAGCAAAAACATACATTTCCCGTTTTGTTATATTTTTCAGAGAATGCAATGCCGGCACCCATTGGTATCTGCGCACCAACTATACCATGACCTCCCATGAAATGTACATCTTTATCAAAAAAGTGCATAGAGCCTCCTTTCCCTTTTGAGCAACCAGTTGCTTTTGCAAACAGTTCAGCCATAAGTGCATTTGGGTTTGAGCCCAAAGCAATTGGAAGTGCATGATCACGATAAGCAGTAATCCACTTGTCCCCTTTTATAGCCGCAGAAACTGCACCTGAAGCACAAGCCTCCTGACCGATATATAGGTGACAGAATCCTTTAATCTTCTGTTGACCATAAAGTTGACCCGCCTTTTCTTCGAATCGGCGCATCAAAAGCATATTTTCAAACCAAAATTGGTAGCGCTCCTTTGAATGCTTTAGATTGGTTTTTACTCCGTTTTCTGATGGTTTGGCTTTTACTTTCTCCATGAAAAAAAACTCTGTATTAAGCTTGACCCATTGTGCCTCCAAAATTGAAAGGCATTTTAGGCATGTCGCTCATATCTTTAATGTCACCAAATGAATCCTGATATCTTTCTACATTGTCTTTTAGAGCCTGAAGAAATCGAACAGCATGTTCAGGTGTCATTATAATTCTTGATTTAACTTTTGCCTTTGGTACACCTGGCATCATACGTATAAAGTCAATCACAAATTCAGAATTTGAATGTGCGATCATGGCAAGATTGGAATAAATTCCTTCTGCCATATCTTCGGAGAGCTCAATATTAATTTGATTGCCTTGATCCTGATTTTCCATTAATCAATACTTATGCAAGTGAGGTTTCTCTTTTTGATTTTTTGTAAGAAGTTGGACCGCCTGTATTTTGATTTGCACTTTCAGCTATTTGCGAAAGGGTCTCATATTCGGCTTTTGATCCTACAATTATTGGATCGTAATCTCTCATTCCTGTTCCAGCTGGAATCAAGTGTCCAACAATAACATTTTCTTTTAGACCAAGTAAGCTATCAGCTTTACCTCTGATTGATGCTTCGCTTAACACTTTGGTTGTTTCCTGGAATGATGCAGCAGAAATAAAGCTCTCAGTTCCTAATGAAGCTTGAGTTATACCCATTAATATTGGTCTTGATGTAGCAGCTTCTGCCTCACGAACCTCAACTAATTTGGCATCTCTTCTTCTCAAACTGGAATTTTCATCTCTCAATTTCTTGGTAGAAACGATTTGTCCTGGTTTCAGGTTTAATGAATCGCCCGCTTCAGTAACCACTTTAGCACCCATTATTTCGTCATTTTCTCTACGGAAAGTAAATTTATCTACAGATTGACCTGGTAAGAAGTTTGTATCTCCCGGTTCTGTGATTTCTACCTTTTGCATCATTTGCCTTACGATAATCTCAATGTGTTTATCATTGATTTTAACACCTTGCAAACGATATACTTCCTGAATTTCATTAACCAAATATTCCTGAACAGCTGTTGGACCTTTGATTGCCAGAATATCAGAAGGGGTAATTGCACCATCTGATAATGCCATACCTGCTTTTACATAGTCACCATCCTGAACCAAAATATGCTTAGAAAGAGGCACCATATATTTTTTCCTAACTCCATCTCTGGATTCAATAAAAATTTCTCTGTTTCCTCTTTTAATACCACCATACGAAACAATACCATCTATTTCAGACACTACTGCTGGATTTGAAGGATTCCTGGCTTCGAAAAGTTCAGTAACTCTTGGTAAACCACCTGTAATATCTCTTGTCTTACCACCAGATCTTGGGATTTTACCCATAACCTGACCAGCTTTTATTTTTTGTCCATTTTCAACTACAAGGTGAGCGCCTACAGGTAGATTAAATGTTTTTGTATCTGCTTTTCCTGAAACGATAATGGCAGGATTTTTTGCTTTATCTTTTGTTTCAGTAATTACTTTTTCTCTGTGACCAGTCTGCTCGTCATATTCTTCTCTGAAAGTGATTCCTTCTTCAATAGATTCGAATTCAACTTTTCCATCTATATCAGTGAGGATTACAGCATTATATGGATCCCAATAGCAAAGTTCTTGTCCTTTTGTGACTTTATCGCCAGATTTTATCTTTAGGAATGAACCATAAGGGATATTGGCTTGCATAA
>Ga0105046_10017024_pt1 | contig 11147 bp, 6 predicted proteins | sample MAT03_FD_78385 | JGI IMG/M metagenome (GOLD analysis project Ga0105046, IMG submission 78385) | Freshwater microbial communities from Lake Fryxell liftoff mats and glacier meltwater in Antarctica - MAT-03 (megahit assembly) | ecosystem: Environmental > Aquatic > Freshwater > Ice > Liftoff...
GTAGAACAAAGACGCAATTGGTGTAAAGAGCGGTTGCATTATGCTCAGCGAACCGCGTAGTACCTGCCTCTGCCGGCAGGCAGGCGAGACCCGCTTGGCCTGCCCTGAGGAATCGAAGGGCTACGTGGTCATACCTTCATTACATTTCGGCAGATAAATGTGCGAGGCGCACCTCATCGTTGAAAAATCCGGTGAGGCCGTCTACTCGATTGGTAGCTGTAGGGCTCTTCTCCGCACTTCGTTCATAGCCTTGTCTTTTCTCCCCCGTTAATTAACACCAATCTGTTTTAGTTAGTCGTGCGGTGGGGCATTTTTCATTCTCTACTTTGTCTACGTACACTGCACTGAGCACACTTATTGACTGGCTTTGGCTGTGGGTTGAATGTGCGGCCAGGCAATGTGTGTGCGATTTAGTGAGGGGTATTGAATCATGTCTACCTTTGTCCATGTTTAAAGTTTACCACCTACACCTTTAAACTTCTCAATGAATAAGCTTAGTTTATTAAATACCCTTTGTTTTATTGTCAAATACTGCGGATTTAAAGGACTCATTTTTGGTAATAGTGCATTAAGTTCAGTTCCGTTTTCACTTGCGTATTCTCTTTTTAACGAAGTTGTTATATAGCGTTTTGCTTCTTCTGCATTCAAATTCTCGTCTAAAATTATATCAGAAGCTTCGGCTTTCTGTTTGCTTTGAGCATAAGAAAAGAATGAGTCAATAACATTGGCTTTATCTTGTAGGGTATCAAGGTCAGTTTCATTAATAAAGTCAACAACCAAGCCCTCCTTTGCTCTATTGCCAACACTTGCACGGATAACCCTGCGAATTTCTTCAATCAGGGTAGCCTTGTCCTTTGCCTTTTTGTTATGCTCAAAAATCAATTCAAGGATATAATCAAGATTTATTTCTTGTGATTTTAGTAGGTCAATTTCAAATACAACATCATCCCAGTCAATTGTAGATTCTTCTGATTCCTTTCCGTTTTTCTCACGTCTTAACCAGTCTCGAATATCGTTATAGGTAGAACGATAATCCTGAACAGTCCGCTCTTTCAATAATTCAACATTTTGCATAGCGGCAATATCCGCATCAGTTACAAAATGCTCTTTTTTAAACGCTTCAATAGCGTCAGGGTCATTTTTGTCTACATCTTGAAATTCTTTGAGATTATTGAATTCATCATAATTCTGTAGTATGTTTTCAACACGCAAATATTCCCCGAATAACTTTGCAAAATCCTTTTTATCTTTTTCTGTTACGATTTCATCAGGGTTGGGAAACTTCTCATTTAAATCTTTTACTACTGCAATATAACCTCTGCGTGCTTCACCTGAGGCAATGTCTGTAAAGCCTTCTAAATATTCTTTGTAGCTCTTTTCAAGAACCACGTTCTTAGTATTACTATCCCCAAAAAGTGTAATGGCTTCAATAGTTGCTTTTTCTAAATCTCTGAACGTAACAATATTGCCAAAAGTCTTTGTTGCATCATATATACGATTTGTTCTTGAAAAGGCTTGGATTAAACCGTGATATCTTAGATTCTTATCAACAAATATCGTATTGAGTGTTGGTGCATCAAACCCAGTAAGAAACATACCGACTACAATTATTAGGTCAACCTCTTTATTCTTTACACGCTTAGCAAGGTCACGATAATAGTTCTGAAATTCTTTGCTATCAACTCCATAACTAGTTCTAAACATTGCATTGTAGTCATTGATAGCTTTCGATAAAAATTCTTTAGCACTGCTATCCATTGCAGATGGTTCAAAACTTTCATCAGCTATTTCACCTATTGCATTTTGCTCTTCATTTGCTGCAAAAGAAAATATTGTAGCAATTTTTAGAGGCTTGTCGCTTTCTTTTTGCATGTTGATTAATTCCTCATAATAACATTTGGCGGCATCAACACTACTTACAGGGAACATGGCGTTAAAGCCTTTGTTACTTCCTTGATTTCTGTGCGTTTTTATTCTGAAATTCTGTAAAATATATTGAGATATTTCTTTAATACGTGCAGGATGAAGCAAAGCCTTTTTATTTTCTGCTGCACTTAACTTTTTCTCATCTTGTTCTGTTTCTATGCTCTTAAACTGTGGTCGAACATCATTGTAGTCAACTTTGAATTTAAGTACTTTTTCATCTCTTATTGCATCAGTAATTACGTATGAGTGTAATTCACGACCAAAAACACTTGCTGTAGTTTCCGCACCTAAAGCATTTTGAGGAAATATCGGTGTTCCTGTAAATCCGAATTGATAGAACTTTTTGAATTTCTTTTGTAGATTCTTTTGTGCTTCGCCAAATTGAGAACGGTGTGCTTCATCAAAAATGAAAACTACTTGCTTTTGATATATGGCTAAATCTCCCTCACTTTTCATGAGGTTATTTAGTTTTTGTATTGTCGTTACTATGATTTTATTGTCATCCTTTTCAATATTCCTCTTTAAACCTGCTGTACTATCAGAGCCGTTCACACTATCGGGAGAAAATCTTTGATATTCTTTCATCGTTTGAAAGTCCAAGTCTTTACGGTCAACAACAAAAAATACTTTATCGATATAATCTAATTGTGTTGCTAACCTTGCCGCTTTAAAGCTAGTAAGTGTTTTTCCTGAACCTGTAGTGTGCCAGATATAACCACCACTTTCCCTGTCAGACCATTTTTTACCTTGATACGAACTTGCAATTTTCCATAAGATTCTTTCTGTTGCAGCTATTTGATAAGGTCTCATAACAAGCAAAGTTTCACTCGTGTCAAAAACCGAATAGGTCAATAGTATATTTAGAAGCGTATGTTTTTGAAAAAATGTTGTTGTAAAGTCTTTGAGGTCTTTAATCAAAGTATTGTCAGCCTTTGCCCAGTTCATTGTAAAGTCAAAGCTGTTTTTATTTCGCTCAACGGTGTTTGCAAAATAACGGCTGTCAGTACCATTTGAAATAACAAAAATCTGTACGTATTTGTAGAGAGAGTTTTTACTATTAAAACTTTCTTTAGAGTATCGATGCACTTGGTTAAAAGCTTCACGGATAGCAACCCCACGTTTTTTTATTTCTACTTGAACCAGGGGCAATCCATTGACTAATATGGTTACATCGTAACGATTTGCGTGCGTTCCTTTTTGTTCAAATTGGGATATTACTTGTACCTTATTTCGAATAATACTCTTTTTATCAACTAAGTAGATGTTTTGAATATGGCCATCATCAAAAACAAAATCATAAATATAATTTTCATGTATTTTCCTTGTTTTTTCAACAAGGTTATCGCTTGGCTTATCCAAATACTCTTCTACAAAACGAGCCCATTCAGCATCCGAAAAAGCCACATTATTAAGCGATTGAAGTTGCACTCTTGTATTAGCAAGCATTGCTTCAAGAGTATTAAGGTTAGCGGGATTTTCGTAACCTTGATTAATTAAATCTTGGATAAATTCCCTTTCTAAAGCAGCCTCAGTTTGATAGACAGCAGGTGCCTCATTCACCTCATAATACTTGGCAAATTTATCAAGTACAATAAAATTGTTTGATTCTGCTATGGTTTTATATTGTGACATTCTGTTCAGTTTCGCTATTATTAATAAATGATTTGAAGCCGTACATTCTTTTAACTTCACCTACTAGAAAGCTCAATACTCTCTTATCATTTTCTTCAACAATTGAAATTTCATCTCCATTATGTTTAGAATGACTTGATAGATTTATTATTCGCCTATAATACGCTTCACGTGATTCTTGGGGCAAAAGGTCTTCCCATTTATTATACCCCAAAAAAGTAGAAGTCTTTTCTAATATGTTCCGAAGAAAATTAAAATGAAACTTTTTTATTTCACCTGCGGGCTGAATTGCTTTTTCCAATTCTGATAATAGAAATAAATGATATGAGAAGGGTGAGTCACTTTCTAATTCATTCATTGAAAAAGTACCATCATTCAACTTTTCAAAAAGCCATTTCTTAGTCTTCTTAACCCTGTTAAATTCATTGAAAAGCACATTATAGAATAACGGATTATGTGTAGTGATTATAAACTTCAAATCTGAAGTGCTTGATTTTATTAATTCAGCAATATTCACAGCTAGTTCAATTAGATGTGTATCATCTAACGAACTTACTGGGTCATCTATAAAAACATATTGCAAATCGTTAAATTGGTCTGTATCTCTTTCTGTTACTTCTATCTTATTTATCACACCAATGGTTTGCTCTAATAAGCTGTAAAAAACACTCCATATAAAACAGCTTTCCTCGCCTTTAGAAATTTTTACAAAATCTGAACCTGAATCATCTCCACGTTTAAATGAGAAATGTACTTCGGAGAAAGCAGGAATCGTTATGTCATTGTCGTACTTATCCTTAATTGTATATTCTGAATTAAACTCAGGCGTTAATTTATCGTTTGTATAGCGTTGAAAATGCTTTGTTATATTAGGCTCTTGACCTTCTTCAACAAGTACCCAATTGGTGTAATTATTCGGTTGAATTTTCAACTTTCTATCTTCATCATTATTCAAATCATTATCCCAATAAAACAAATCTTCGGTAAATGCATTGTAGTACATTATTTTGACTTTGCTTTCCCCCTCTTCTTCAATTTCAGGATTTTTGGGAGCTATCAACTTTTTAAATTCTCGTGATAACCGTGTTTTACCAGAGCCATTGAAAGCATAGATTAACTGCACTTTTTTACCACTATTTTTAAGTATCTGAGCTATTTCAATTAACGACTGTCCCATATTATGACTCTATATTATGCTTTGGAAATGTTAGTAATATATCTCGGTAATATTCATATTGCTTTTTTCTCAACTCAATCTCTTTAGGCAGACCTTCACTAATTGAAGTGGTGAGTATGTCGAATTTATCAAGTATAGTAACAATACGTTCTTGTTCTTCTGGTGAAGGAACTAAGATAAAAACCTTTTCTAAACCTCTTGCATTAATGGCAGAAATTTTACCCGAAGAAATGTACTTTTTAATTTGGTCGTGGAATTGTTTAGTACGTGTAAAATATGCAACATATTTAGGGTTTAATGGGCTTCTGTATGAAAAACAAGCATCGTGTATAACTACACCTTTATTGCCTAACCAAGCCGTTCCCATTCCAATATCTTGAATTGTTTCACCCGCAGCAACAACAACTATATCACCCTTTTCAGCAACCCTCAAATTTTTACTTTCAACTAACTCTTCGCTAAGAAATGATTTGCTTTCATTTGCCCAAGTTCCGTAATGGGTGTACATTTCACCATAATGTATGCAAGGTACTCCCTCTAAAACCAAATCGTCTTTTACAAATCGTTTGCCTCTTTGAAATTCTCCAATTTCTCCTAATGACTTTCTCTTTACTTCATCTTCGTTAAAGCTGAAAAACTGTTCTCGATAATAGCTATACTGATTTTTTCGAGCTGTAAGCTCTGCGGTAAGCTCTGCGGTAAGCTCTGTAAAAGTGTCCAAAATTCGAACAATTTCATTTTGAATTTCAAATGATTTTTTTGGATTATCTGGACAGGGAACGGGGATGGGAATTTCAACCAACTTGCCTTTCGTAAGTTTTGCTCTATCACCACCAGATAAAAACGGAATAAAATTTACAGTCTTCAAATAATGAAATATGAAGCGACTATTTATGAAGTCAGTGCCATGCAGCACATGGACATGGTTGTTTGCCCAAAACTTACCTGTCGCCCATTGTATTGAGTAGTTCTCGAGACTTTGTGTGCCATCTTCTGCGATTAACACATATACGCCATCATGAGTGTATCCCTCAACATAATCTTGGATATTATTAGCGCCATAATATGGTACGTTACCAGGTATACGCTCAGAAGCCTTAACAGGGGTTCTGCCTGAATTCGCAATTTCAATGAATCTTGTATCACCTAAATTACTCCATTCTACTTCAACACCTTTTAATATTTTTTCAAAAGACCTCATGCTTCAATTTCATTTATAATTGAATCAATATCAGCACGAAGCAAATCTATCTTCGCCACAGTTTTAGAAACCTCATTATTCAACTCCGTTATATTAATTTTCTCTCGATGGTCTTTTGTTTCAACATAAGAACTAACGGAGAGGCTATAATCGTTTTCTGCAATTTTAGAATTGTCGATTGTTTTTGCCACAAACTCTAAATCTTCTTTATCATCGAACATTTTCATAATTTTTTCAATGTGGCCATCAGTCAAAATATTGTTGTTGGTCACTTTTTTGAAAAAACCTTCACTGCTTGCATCAATAAACTGTGTTTTATTTTCGGTTTTATGTTTTGAAAGAACAAGAATTGTTACTGCTATTGGAGTTCCATAGAATAAGTTTGGAGCTAATGAGATAATGGTCTCTACAAAGTTATTATCCACTAAATACTTTCTAATTTTCTGTTCGGAACCACCGCGGTAAAAGATACCTGGGAAGCAAACAATAGCCGCTCTCCCTTTACTTGAAAGATAACTTAAGGCATGTAATACAAAGGCAAAATCTGCTTTTGATTTAGGAGCCAATACTCCAGCAGGTGCAAAACGGTCATCATTAATTAGCGTTGGGTCATCGTCACCAATCCATTTGATGGAGTAAGGAGGATTCGACACAATAGCATCAAAAGGTTTGTCATCGCCAAAGTGTGGGTCAATGAGTGTATTGCCAAGTGCAATATTAAATTTGTCGTAGTTGATGTTGTGCAAAAACATGTTCATACGAGCAAGGTTGTAAGTAGTGTGGTTCACTTCTTGTCCATAGAATCCTTCTTCAATAATATGATTGTCGAAGTGTTTTTTGGCTTGTAAAAGTAAAGAGCCTGAACCTGCAGCAGGGTCGTATATCTTGTTTACTTTGTCTTGTTTGTGCATGGCAAGTTGGGCGATGAGCTTAGAGACGTGCTGTGGAGTAAAAAACTCACCTCCTGATTTTCCTGCATTAGCGGCATAATTAGAGATAAGGAACTCATAGGCATCTCCAAAAAGGTCAATGTGGGTTTCTTCAAAATTCCCAAAATTCAGCTCTTCAACACCTTTCAAAACGGCAGCTAAACGACTGTTTTTGTTTTCAACTGTATTACCAAGTCGTGTACTGGTCGTGTCAAAATCAGCAAACAATCCTTTAATATCTTCTTCGGAGGGATAACCATTTGCAGAACTTTCAATAGCATCAAAAATGGCTTTTAAATCTGTATTAAGATTTGGGTTGGTCTTAGCTGTTTTAGCAACATTTACAAAAAGTTGACTGGGATAAATAAAGTAGCCTTTTGTTTTTATGGCATCATCTTTTATTTCGGGGTTAATGTCTTTATCGGGGTAATTTGCATAGTTGACACTTTCATCACCACCTTCAATGTAATTGGTGAAGTTTTCACTAATAAAGCGATAGAAAAGTGTACCCAACACGAACTGTTTAAAGTCCCATCCATCAACCGAGCCACGAACATCGTTGGCAATTCTCCATATTTTAGCTTGTAATTCTGCCCTTTGTGCTGTGCTTGTCATTTTTTATCTTTTATTAAGTCTGTTGGTTTCACTCCTAAAATTTCGGCAATTTCAAAAAGCACTTCAAGTCTTGGTTGCTGTCTGTTTTTTACATAACCGTTGACCATGTTATAACTCTTGCCCAGTTGTTCAGCCAACCAAGTCTGTTTGAGTCCTTTCTCTTCCAACACTTCTTTTATTCGGTTCATGTCTGTTTGAAATGAGTTGGCTAAGATAAATTTAATTTGTTACCTATCTCGTTTTATGATATAAAAAGTATTGACAATATTGATATGATCGTCCTTGGTGCGGTGGGTATTTGGCTCTTGCTATAGCTTAGGTGTCGAGATGGCTTTGCGCGGCTATGGCATGTGCCAAATGCGCGGGGCAGCTCAGCACAATCTTCTTAAAAATGCGAAGGGTCGGCTGTATTAATTTTTACTCAGTCTCACGTTTTAATTTTCTCAAGTTCAAGTTGTCTGCGGAGCCGTTCACTTGTCCACGTGGGAAATCTTTGTTAGAAATTGTCGTCCGTTTTCTTGAAACACAAATTTGTCCGGGACCTATTGCTACCAACGGTTTGGCGTTTGGCGAAGAAGCGGATTTCGAAGCACTAAACTGTCTGCCAGCACTGAACTTGATACGAAGCACAAAACTTCATTTAAGCACTGAAACCGCTTTTTTGCCAAACGCCTGTTAGCTGAAGTGCATTCATTTCGCTTTGGGTTTTCTTATCAAATCAGCTATCATTTTTACTTCTTTAGTCCCTTTCTTTCCTATAACATATTTTTTTTCAGAAAAGTCTGAAACCTTTATTATATCCAAAATAGTCACTCCCCATTTTTCTGCTATTTTTTTAAGAACCCAGTAGTAAATTGAATTCTCTGGAACTTCAATTTTAGAGGTTAACTTAATTTTAGGGAAAGAAGGCCAAGTTACCCTATTAGCATAATCATCGGTTTCTAGAAAGTTTTCTGTAAATCGTGATTTTGGAAAAACAAAAACATTGCTGAGAAGTTTCACTTTTTCTATTTCATTATGGAAATTGTAATCATCATCAACTATTAGAATTTCATCTGGAAATGATTTCCAATTACTAATAGTTTCAAGAGATAATTTACCTTTCGAAATTTTTCCAATACTTTTATTGCCTGAATTCCCGCCAAATTGACAAATTATTGACCCAGGATGCTCACGGTAATGGTTTTCCTTTTTATTTTCGGGATTCCACAATTCACCTTGCTCTGTAGCCCATTTAGACAGTTCCTCATGTTTAACCAGTGGCACTCCTATATTTCGAACAGCGGAAAATGGTTTTCCAAGCAAAATTCCAAAAAAAAGATACTTTTTGTAATTTCTCAACTCATTTGCTCTAAAGCCACCGATTGTGATTATTCCTTCTTCAACCTGGTTTCTATTAGTACGTCTTTGATTTAGAAAGCAAGCTCTTCCGACTATTTTATTTTGATCTTTTAATAGCTTTAAATTCTTCAATTCAGATTTTAATTGTTCTTGGGATGGATATTTTTCATAACGATCGTAATCTCGGCTAATCCTTTTTAAAAGCTTTTCACCAGAGATAGTCAACCAGTCATTAGCCTTAATTATTGAAGTAATCTTTTTATTATTGTCATACTTTATACTAACATCCAAACTAGGACAGAGCCACTCAACCATTCTTTTTATTTTCATTGGTTGTTCAAATCTTTCAAACTCGAAATTTCCATCCTCTTTTACAATTCCTGGTTTTAGCCACATTCGGATTTTAGTACCGCCAATGTCTAGAACTTCAGTATTTTCTGCATGCCGTAGAATTGGCCGTGCATCTAGGCCTTCTCCAAATTCTAATATCAAAGTTTTAATTCTAGCTAGCCCAACTCTTAAAGTCGTTATTTCTACTTTACTACATATCATAAAAACTGAAAAGAACCCAATCCCATACCTGCCAGTAGCAGAGAATCCTTTAGAGATTAAACCCGGAAACTCCTTCAACATTAGTTCCGAACCCCAATATGACGTGCCAAAATCTAAAAAGGGACCTTTGATAACTTCTTCGGACATTCCAATCCCATTGTCTTCAATCTCGATCCAAAAAGATTCTTTTTCCTTTCCTTCTCGAATAATTATTTCACCCCAATTGTCTGCTTTATTTTCAAATATTCTTCTTGCTCTTACTGCATCGGAAGCATTTTGAATTAATTCTCTTATAGGTACAGTTTTATCATCGCCATATAAACGTCTACCGCCTAAAGTTTTTGCCAGATGTGCCACGTTAGTTACTTGAATAGTTGCATCAATAGGCAACCATTTGTCAGTTTGTATTTTTTCCGCAAGTCTTGCAGGGCTATCAACGTTAAGCACGCCTTCAACTTGAAATAAAAAATCCTTATGAGATTCTTTTACAATTGCGTTTGTCTTCCTGATTTCTGTATCAATTGACTTAAGAGTATCATAACATAACCACCAAGAAGAACTTTCCTCTTTCTGGAAAGGACTTTTTGAGGTGTATACCAGCTTGCCATTTTCTATGAATGGTTGCAATAATTTGTTTTGAAATTGCCAATGTTGCATTGCAATGCCATCAGGCTTTCTTAATCCCATCAGAAAGCTGGGTGCTCTAGTTTCATCAATTTGGCAATAATCCGCCAACCTAATTATACAGGCTAACTTTAGTTTGTCAACAGTCCATGTTGGAGGAAATGTGGCAGGAGCCCCTAAGCTAGTGTTAAGTTTTTTCTTTACATCTTCAGCTGACCACCAATGACTTGCAGCGATTTCACCAATTGTACTTCCGAAACTTTCTCTCAGCTCGGGATTGTCAATCAAATAGTAGTCACTACCATTTATTGACCATTTTTCATTACACAGTTGTTTCGCCTTCAAAGCATGTAATTCTCTCAAAAGAATACGCTTTGCTTCTTCCTCAACACTTGAATTGATATCAATAATGTCGACTTCAGAATAATCACAACCTTTGTGTCTTTTCAAGATAGCATAAATCGTGTCATTCCATTGCGGTAAAATTTTTAATTCATTTATTCCCTTTGGATATGCTGATAAACTCATAGCAATATCATGCACAAGAAAGGCGCCTCCCAAAATAAATCCTTCAGTTGGAGTCATCTTAAAATCGTCTCCAACTATTAAGCTACCTATTGTCCATAAAGCATCAATATGTGTAATATCATGAACGGTGAATGTGGGTTGATCGCTTATAATTTCATTTGCTAACGTTTCAGCTCTTTCTCTAAAATAGTCAAATGCAACTTCTAGCTTTTTACACTGGTCATTCTCACTGCTGAATGCAGACTTCCATAAAGTTGTTGTTTTAAATTCTGTCATATTATAGTGTCTTTGGGATGTGTCAATTGCATTTCAGCTAACGTGCAAATGTTTATTGCGTTTGGCTTTTTGAAAAACTAAATTCTCGGCATACAAAAAATTGAATATGGAAAACGAAAATACAAACAGCACCGAACAGCCAAATGAAATAAACATGGTGTGTGCGCCCAGCATGGGCGAAGGTATCGAAAGATACCGAATTATTCCAGAGGGTGTAAATCCTTTACAGGCAAGTTGGCGAAGCCTGTTAGTAAGTCGCAAGGTGGTTTGTTGCGAAGCAAGCACTGAAGCCCGCCTGAATGACGAAGTCGGGCAGGGAAGCGAGACTACAAAGTCCGGTACTGAC